>Ga0065711_1026314_pt1 | contig 79234 bp, 38 predicted proteins | sample Hoacrofraction12_FD_59098 | JGI IMG/M metagenome (GOLD analysis project Ga0065711, IMG submission 59098) | Hoatzin crop microbial communities from Cojedes, Venezuela - Epithelial fraction 12 v2 (version 2) | ecosystem: Host-associated > Birds > Digestive system > Esophagus > Crop | place...
TTGGTCAGGCATGATTTCCCCTTGGTGAATCCATGCTGACTACTCCTGATAACCTTCTTTTCCTCCACTTGCTTGTTGATGACCTCCAGGATAAGCTGCTCCATCACCTTTCCAGGGATCGAGGCGAGGCTGACCAGCTTGTAGTTCCCTGGGTCCTCCTTCTTGCCCTTTTTGAAGATTGGCATGACATTGGCCTTTCTCCAGTCCTCGGGCACCCCTCCTGTCCTCCAGGACCTTTCAAAGATGATGGAGAGTGGCTCAGCAATGATATATGCCAGCTCCCTCAGCACTTGTGGGTGAATTCCATCGGGGCCCATGGATTTGTGGATGTCCAGATCGCTTAAGCAATCCCTCACACAGTCCTCCTCAACCAAGGGAAAGTCGTCCTCTCTGTAGGCTTCTTCTCTTACCTCCAGGGCCTGGGATTCCTGAGGGCCTGCCTTGGCACCGAAGACTGAAGCAAAGAAGGCATTCAGTAGCTCTGCCTTCTCTGCATCCTCCGTCACCAGGACACCCGCCTCATTCAGCAGCGGTCCCACATTGTCCCTAGTCTTCCTTTTGCTGCTGATGTAGTTGAAGAAGCCCTTCTTGTTGTTTTTGACATCCCTTGCCAGCTTCAATTCCAGGTGTGCTTTGGCCTTCCTCGTGGCATCCCTGCATGCTCTGACCACATTCCTGTACTCTTCCCAAGTGGCCTGTCCCTCTTTCCACATTCCATGGACCTTTGTCTTCCACCTGATCTCCGCTAGAAGCTCCTTGTTTAACCATGCAGGTCTCCTGCCTCCTTTGCTCGATTTCTTTCTCAGGCGGATGCACCGCTCCTGAGCATGGAGGAAGTAACGTTTGTAAAGAAAAGTTATCATTTAGTTGCCTTTAGCAGATTGGGCTGTCGCTGCAAGAGTATAAAGGCCAGAGATTTCAGTCTTGTTCAGGATTTCAGCATCATTTAAACCTTTAACAATATTGGGTTTTTTTCCCAGTGGTATCCTAAGACATTGTTCACCCGTATCAGACTTCTTGTCATCTCAAACTAATGTTGGTCTCTAGGGCGACTCATGGCCCAGATGGAGCAGTTGACTGAAGACAAACAATCTCCTTGGGAACTGAAAGGAAACTGGAAGGAGAAAAGTGCACAGTACTCCTCACATTTTTGTCTGTATACTGTTTTCTCATGCAAATTCAACAGATTTTTACAAATGCTAACATGTTAAAGTAGCCAGTCTGGACTTCACAAGCATTGCATTCACCTTCCTTTTCACTCTACCACCATTTAAATGGTTGCACGCTTTCCCCATTTGCAAAACCAGATACAAGTGCCATCAAGTTTCTTTATGAATACAAGTTGGTCTCCTTTTTCAAAACTACAATGAAGACCTATGCTTTGTGTCATAAGATCAAAAAAAAAAAGTGTTAAAAATGCTGAAGAAACTATGAGAAAACACTTTCTCGTGTGCATAGACACACACATATATAGACACATAACATTATCATTTTTTCTTACTATTTTTTTGTAATACTGATTGTGTGCTAGGAACTAGAAAACACAGTTGCAAGACTATGACATGATGCAAAACTCACATCTTTTTTTAAAGACTGTGATTAGTACATTCAGGTTAAATTTTCCTGAGGCCTAATATATATTAACCACATTGTTCTCTGCATTTCGTTGTTCTGGCTGTGACTTAAATATAGGCGGTAACTAACAAATGGTACTGGGTGTGCATATGCAGACCAAAGGGAAATCCATAGGCTTTAGTGATTGTAAAATGTATACGTATTAGCAATTACTATGTTAAGTATCAGCATATAGGGTGACAGATTAGGAGCTAAAGAATCAGAACTTTGTTTTAAAATATGATGTAAAGCACTACACTGAATAAATAACTGGATTTTTATTTAAAAAAAATCATCCAAATCACTTGAAATTTACATTTCAAATGCTAGCTCTGGTGTATAGCACCTGAAAGTTAGTGCGGATTTGTAGTGTAAGTGTAAAATGATTTTTGTTTGAATTTTAACTACATTTTTTTTACACTGTGTTTCACAGAGAGTGGGAAAAGACAGGCCCCTGAACAGGCTGAGAAAGGCAAATATTTTACAGTATAACACTGCATGAAAATGTCACCTCAATATGACTACATACAGCAAAATTCAAATGAAAGCAATAAGTTTTTGTTTCCTTGATGGCACAGGAGAAACAAATAAACAGCCAAAACCCCACCTGTTCTTCCTATGGGAGGAATGTGGGATTAGGAGGACAGCCCTGTGTGTCTGCTTTCCCACGCGCCGCTGCCGCAGAGCCCGCTTCCGGGTGAGAAGGCTGCGCACCCGTCCGATGCTGTGTCCCACAGCCCACACCCAACCAGCAAATTCTCTGGGCATATGGTTAGCTCTGCCTGCTGGTAGAAAGCGAAACTGCTCACAAACCCTCCCTTCACAGAGCAGAAGATGTAGGCATCACCGCAGCCCAAAATTGATGATCTTCTAAACTTTCCTACCGAGATAATTTATTTCAGTAAAATAAGGATGACACGGGGAAATGACTACCTGTTATTTGTTCTTGTTCTGTTTCAATAAAGGCTTCGAAGTTAAAGCGTTGCTAAATTGTGTTATTACTATGGATTTTTAATAGAACTGGATAATGGCATAAATCTAAAATTATATAATCAACCAGCTTTACATGCAAGTCATTAGAAGGTACTTTAAGAGTCCACTTTCATTCAGGGCCACAATTTATTATGCTTATGTAATCTATTCCACATATGTCTCTGTGGGTTTAGTCTGGAAAAAAGAAATAGTCGGAGGCTTTACTTCAGTCTCAGAACCTGACTCACAGCATTGATACAAGACAGCTATTGCTGACTGTTATTAATTAGGTATCCTGTTTTTTGGAGTAATTCCAGTTTGGAAGTCATTTTCCTAAGGAGCATTAATGAGGTCCCAATTATCCTGCTGTGGGGCAAGTGTGAGTAATGGAGTCACACACAGGTTCCGGCTTCAGGAGGTCTGCAGAATTTAACGTACTGTTTGACTTTTTGACAAAATCTTCTTTTTATCCTGTGACGAGCAGATAATAAGGTTTGAGTGGTTCAGGTAACACTTTCCATCCTGTCAGCTGTGCACACAATTGAAAGGGTAACAAAAACTAAAATAAAAGACAGAGTTGAATACCTATGCGTATAGGTAGGTACCATATACATTCTGAGATTTGTTTCCATGTAGATAATCCTCCAAATTTACCTAAATCGCAACCAATTTAATAATGGCCACATTCTCAGTGTGTTCTTGAATGGGTCGATCCTTTATTAATTTTTATCTTAAACTAGATACAAAAACCTTTATCTTCCCCAAATCAATTATTTAATGCACTTAGCTGTGAAATAAGTGATAGTTAGCAATGATCCACAGAGCTGGTTCATTGTTCTGAATCTGTCTCTTTACAGTTTGGCATGGTTGTCCAAGCGCTGAAGTTTCTAACGTTTCCAATACCACTTCGCTAGCAGACCCTGCAATCTTGTATTTGGTTAGCGAACAAATCATCACATTCCAACAAATGATCTCATTTTCAGGGACTTCAAGATAGAAGTCTGGAAAGACAGAAGGCCAAACAGAAACTGTATTTACCTGCTTTACTACAAAATCAGACCAGTATTTTTACTAAGATTTTTTCCTCAATTTTTACCAAATCTGAAGATGGTCAGGCCTTCAGAGCTTACATAGTTCACTCTGTGGGCTTCCCACCCCCCCACCCCCCCTCAAATCTTACTCTACTCTTGTAAACTTAAGAACTCTCCAGCTGGGATAACTTCGAATAAGATCACAGTCAGTTTGAGAAATACTAACTCATCCTGTTGAAAATTACTATGGGAAAAGCACAACATAGAGTTTCTTAGAACAAAATACTTTTTTAAAAAAAGTAATAAACTACTTGAATTTTGTTCTGAAGCTGTACTTCTGCAACTTCAAACCACAGTCATTGAATTGTTTTCTCCTGCACATTTCCCACTGTTGTTCCAATGCCAACAGTGACTGTAACAAACTGTTTCTTGTAAGTCATTCTGTTCCAAAAATATCTCATGTGATACAGGAATGCTCAAAATATTAGAGACGGGTGTGCAAAATCTTGTTAAACACCTACGTTGAGATTTTAAGGAGCCTGGTACAAAAGCCAATATTCACAGTAACATTTCTGATTCTCTTAGGTCTTTTATGAGGTAAAATGAAACCACTGTAAAAGAGTTCATATGGTAAAGTTAACATATTAGTCAGAAGTTCGTAATCACAAAATTAATAACTTTACAATGTAAGATAATAATCTATTTTATTAGTCTTCTGCACTGGGTTGGTAATGGCGCTGGAGACAACAGAGATCTCAAAATCCCAGGCCAATTTATCTGAGCTCCCAATCTTTCTTTATCTGCTGTGCGGCCTTACAGCCCTGTCTCTCCAGCTGCCATAAACAATGTTTTGAAAGGCTTCGGAGGGATTCTCGGGCAAACTGGCCTGGGAAAGTAATCTGCTGATATGTTCCAGAATTAGATACAGATTTTTTTGCATCATTGGCAAGTCAAGAGTGAAATCACTTCTTAGTGGTATGTGTAAGTACATGGAGCTTTAAAAAAAAAGTATAATACTGTTCTAGTGCTGCAGTGAGTTTATTTCATATGCCAGATTTTAGTTTCACCTACAGCTTTTCTGAAATATATGAGAGTCTGATTCATTAGAAAATAAATTATTTAAATTTGTCTGATATCAAAGTAATATGCCATTATTACAAACAAGTCTAATGAACCAAGAAATCATTGTACGGCATTTAAATATGGCATGTAGATATGTAAACACCAGCTCAGCAACAAAAAGCTGACTGTTGAGGGAATAAACCTAGGCTTGTCCTACAGCTCTGACATATGCTAGAGCATCCAGAGAAAATGCTGGCAAGACTCGTATTTTGTACTGGTATATTGTGATAAGTCTAGCACATAGAAAGAGGTTTCATTACGCAGAGAGGAGGAAGATATGTCTACAGAGTGGTCAGTTTTGGTTAATGCTTCAATTATCATCATTTTGATAAAAAGCTATAGAAGTGATGCCTTTAAGAAAGGCATCCAATAATCAGTTCACTTTTATTCCCCTTAAAATTCACATATTGCTGTACTCTGATGACGAGGGTAATGAATAGTCTCAAACCATGTCAAAAGAATTGCATTTTTAGTCTTCATATTGAAAGAGAGAGGGGCAGGGGGGGAATAAATTGGAATTTTCTAAGTAATAGAATCAAGCTTGTAAAAGTATGTTAAAAGACAGTAATTTATTTAAATGTATACAATCTTCAGGAGTGTGCCTTTACAGAAAATTGAAAGTTAAGGAAGTTTTCCGTATGTGTTCATCATAAACCATAAATCTGAGTCAGAAATGTGTACAATTCTAGCAGTAGTTACCTTCTTTTCAACTTTCCTTCCCTGGAGTCTGTAGCTAAAACACCTTAAAGCTTCTGTCAGCAAAAGCAGGAGAGGTCAAAGGAAACTGTTAGGTGGTAGGAAAGGTATTCTTGGCAGTAGGGCTCAGCAGTATTTGGCAAAAGAGTGGCAGGCTATAGCAAAATAGGGAGAACAGGAGAAGATGATAGATGCAGAATTTTGTGACAGATTTTAAGTTGTATATGGTTAAGTAGTTATTGGCTAGTTACTTACCGTTTTTTTTTAAATACCACAGAGACATATGAGGTTTCTAAATTAATTATTTGCTATCAAACCAGCTGAAATATTTTTGTTTACTAACAAAACCATCACATTTTATGGAATTCATGTAGACTTTGACTGCATACTCATACCTAAGTCAAACTTACACCTATCCACATGTAGATACCTTTTACATCACTCATGTAAGAACTTCAAAACCAGGGTAGTAGAAGAATTCTTTTCCTGTGAATCAAAAGATTATCCAATTTCTTGAACAGAAGTGTCCAGCACAAGAAGGCATATGCCCATGGAGTCCTAACAGACATGAAGTTGACCTAGAAGGAGAGAGTTCATAGAATAATTCTTCCTTCAAAATACAGACTCAATTTAAATTGTAAACTTGATTTTACAATTGCATTAGTTAGTCCTTAGTAGTTTAGCATAATTTATGTCCGTTCAGATTTACCAATACTGTTGCTATATTTTTGTTTGTTACTAACATTCATAAAAGTCATAAAAGTAATAAGGCTCCACCATATTTTTAAGTTAACAATATAAGGATGGCCTTGAAAAGGTAGATAGGTGCAATGATTTACTTGAGATCCTACACAGTTCCTCTAAAATTAGGTCTGTGATGCCCAACCAGGAAACATTCTGACCTGACAACAGTACCTCACAGAGGTGCAAGACTGAAGTCTTAACCTCTCTTTCTCATTCCCTCATCAGTAAAACAGGTAATTCTCTCAGGCTCTGCAACATTCTCAGAATGAAAATGTCTCAGGACTAAGTAGTGTCCTGAATTTAGGATTTACAGTAGCAAATAGTAATTTGCCTCTTGTGTTCAGCAATGACAAAGAAATCTACAAATAGTTCAGTACTCATGCAGTGTACATCCATTATTTAAAACAAAGAGTGAAGGTGAGGACTAGTTTTTGGTATCTGTTTAGAAAAAATTTACAATATGATATATTTGTTCCTAAAATCTTAATAATCCCTTTGCGTATTTGTATACTTTAGACTCACTTGATAACAAAATCAGTCATCTCTATAGTAGTTTTTTTCCGCAGACTCACAGGAATATCTACCAAAATTGTGAATTAGTGAATTGGAATTTATTCAGGTTTTGACTGAACACAGCATTTGCTTATACATCTGTATGCAACTTGCTGTGTTTATACTACTTTGCTTAAAAGGTCTAAGAATATGTAGATTCATCCCTTGGTATTCATATGGCAAAGTGCAGCTTCTATTTGCACCTGAATAAATGTGAGACAGTGAGCTGATTTTTTCTGACAGTCTGTAAAGTGAGAAGCAAGCATACTGACAGAAATCCATGTGCAGTACTAAAAAAAGAAGAGGAGCAAAAGAGAACCTGCCTGACTTGGTTATCAAGAGATAGCCAGTCAAGGTACTTTTACCAAATGATAAGCAAAGGATACTAAATTAAAATGTTACTATCAGATAAACACATGACCAAATATGTCAAATAAATCAAACACTAGTAGAAAATAAATATTACTTTTGGAACTAGTACTTCGAAAGTATGCATGCAACTGCTTCACGAAGTGACAGTAAAAGATAACATTTTCTTAATATAGGGCATCTGTTAGTAGAAGAATGGCATTTTATCCTAATTATGCTTTTATAAAGGGATAAAAATAAAGTATTCTTCTGCTTCTGTATGCATTTTCCTCTGTTTATAGTAGCTTGTTTAAAAGGACTCTGACTCTATAAATGCAAAGTTTACTCTCTCATCAAAGCTGCATGCTTTGTGTTTATGAAAAATGCTTCTTCTCACTGCAGTATTACCAACTATGGCAATTATGAAACACTGAGAGACTGTAGCTAGAAAGCAGGATCTCTGCTTGGACTTTGAAAAGCTGTGAAAAAAAAAATCAAAAAGTGAAACTCATGCTGTGTTTGTTTCCATCTCTGATAGCTTATAATGCATTTTAACCACAGGAATCTCCCCATCATGTATTAATTATGGTCTACAGATAAAATCATGATCATTACGTAATGAAAAATGTGAGTAAATTACTTTTAATATCATGTGCAGTAGAAATTCAACAAAAGCCATGCAATTTTTATATCGGTATTTCTCATTATCAGATTTGCTTCTACCTGCTGTGGACATTATTTGGCATTTCTTTTTCCTTCATGACAAACAAACAGAGATTTACAGAAAGGTCTCAAAATAGTCATGCATCACACTTGTGTGTGTTAAAGAATACCATGTCAGCTCTCCACTGCCTCTGCTGTCCTTTCTCTTGTAAGAGCCTTGGAATTTCTGTTTGTACTCAATTGCTCTACTTGAGTGGATAAAACGGCTTGGCAAGCAGGGCTCAGTTAAGCATTTCTAGAGCTTTTGCTAAATAAAACTCCCCTTCCTTCAGGGAGTTGGCAAAAATACCAGGAGTGCAGTTCTTCCAGCCGATATATTCAAAGTGAATATTGAAACACCTATGTACTATTTTTGAAAAACCCTTGCTTAGAAATTTGCCTTGATTTTACAGCTTTTAGAATCACTGAAGGTTACCTGATTGGGAAGGGCTCAATACACTGAACACAAGACTGAAAACTCAACTTTGATGTTGCCGAACATCCCCCAGCAGATGCAGGGATAATGTGGATCCCAGAACAAACATTGATCAGATATCACAATTAAGTGATATCTTTGTGAAATATTCTGTAACTGATTACCACCACAAAAGAGACTACATGGAGATGGCAGCACAAAAGAGATATATAGGAAGGCCATCTCACATCACATTCAGAGAGGAGGCAAGGAGGCCCTGCTGCTGGTCTGTACATGCCAGGAGCATAGACTGGTCCATAATAAATTTTAGCAATGGGTCCGTAAGCAAAATAAGACTTTTCACAGTATGATGTGTTGGCAGACAAGATAAGAGGGGAAGAATATGGGAAAGACTTGCAGGGAATGGGACCAGATGATTCAGAGCATCCTGTATTCCTGTGCTCCTCTAAACTAGAAGGAGGTATTTCCTGCAGCAAATGAGCGGTATTGTTATGCTTCAAATGATGCATGGTGTACTACCTTACATATTGCCTGTGGAAGTGAGCTGATCATGACATTTTAGCTTAGATTATATGCTTCTATAGGAAGTTGAATTATATACTTTGCCTTCTTTAACCTGGCTAAAAGAAGAGCCTTTTATTCGATATCCTGACATATTTATTTATGCATGTGCAGCAGTAAGCTATACACTGTAAGTAGCTATGTTTTCATGAGAGAAACAAATATTTCTCAACAATCACAAAAGTGAAATCAAGGCTCTATGTGACCTAAAGAGTAAAATTTCTAAGAAATAGTATTTGACAAAAAAATCACAAAGAATGTTTACCAATATTATAAAGAATTCCTCTCCTCTACACCTGTCTAGTTGCCCCTCCTACAACTACTTCATTGCAAAAGGTTAAAGAAGATATTAGTCAATAAAGCAATTCATTTCCTAAAAATATATTAAAGTGTTACTTCATTAATACAAACACAGGATCAGGCTCTCAGACAACATGGAGTTCCTTTGCCATCAGTCATGGGTGATGTGAAAGACTCCTATCTGGCAGAAAAAATTGCGAAGTTGTTTTTTGGCCCTGTTGGATTCCAGCGGGGATTTGCCATTAATTTCTTTTGGGCTAGCATGCCCTTTAAAAGATTTTAAAGAAATCCTGTCATGCAGAAAGCCCACAGTGACATGGTACAGCATTATCCAGTAGATCTCACATCTCCACGGCCTCTGTATTCAGGCTTTCCAGGACAGAAGGTACTTGGGAAAGTGTGGCAGTAAAAAATGTATGGAAGAAGATCTGACTCAAAGCATGGAAAACAAACCAGACGTGAAGAATTCCTCTTTCTCGTAACTTTTCAGCATAACATTAAAGATGAAACACTTGCCTGGCTCTACTGCAGATAATTTGATAAAATATTGTTTTAAGAGACCCTAATCACATGACTACAGTCATTATAACATAAATTGATTCAGAAGAGATTTAATTAATTTAATGCATCTTGCTGTAATTATTATTCTGCATTTATTATGTAGGATTTTTATTAGCTTAATGGTTTTCTACATTTATCAGTCACTAGAGAAAATTTCAGTTACTCATAAAGAATCTGAATAAATCAGCAATGACTTCTTTTTTCTTTTAAACAGTTTTATTATAATGCTTTGCTATTTTGGCTCTTACCAGTCATGACAAATTTCTGCTGGTTTATTGAGAAAAAGCTTTATCCAATATCCACTAAAGTCAATAAACGTATTCCATTGATTGCATTGCATTATAAACTGTGTTTACATCATCTTTACAATACAATTCCTCCAGTGTTCAGATGTAATTCACAAGGATTGCTTCCATTTTATCTCTTTTTTAAATAATCAAGTCATTTTAATACTTAGTTTTACAGTCACCACTTATGCCTTTGACAAAGATTTTTATTTTGATTTCTCAGTGCTCTGAAACATGCCTGCATCTCTTTTCTAGACCTATGTACTTACGAAATCCTACAAATTCCATCACTGATGGTCTTTGACTTTTTAAAATTTGGTTTCGCTTCCAATCAAATCAAAAATACATAAACTTACTCTTTAAAGGGAATTCATGCATTTTAAAACTTTGACTGAAAATTATTACTCAGAAATTTATAGCAAAATTTTAAGTTAAAATTAATGTTATTTCAGTAGTAGTATTCACACTATTAAAAGTTCAAATGTATTTTCACCTGTTCAGTTGAATTTATGTGAGCTTAGTCAAACTGCACTGCATAAAGAGAGTTACTCGGTAAAAGTATGTCCTTCTATCCATCCGACTGACTGCTATGCACCAGACTCTACATGTCCGAAGGTTAAAACTTCGGTAAATTTGGTAAAAAGTCTTTTCCACTATCTGCAGGATTGTCTGACATTCTCCCAGGAGTCATTGCAACATGCCTATGGAAACCAAATAAGAACTAGGGAACATGCAAGCTGTTGAAGCTAAGAGAGTAAGCGCTTATGGGTGCTCTCTGCCTGTCTGGTTGTTTTGCATTCACTGCCTACAGAAAAGCAACCTGTCTTTCTGTGGATTAACCTTGCCAGTTCATCACTACCTTGGCTTTACTGCTGTAGCACAGAACAGTGAACAGAATTTTTCAAAGCTAATAGAGCTCCATTGCATTTTTTATCCAGTACACATTCTGTTTTGACTCAAAGTTTTCTTACACTTACTGTCCAAAAATGGCTTAAAATGGCCTTTTGTAAAATGGTAAGTGTTCTGAGATATTTCTTTCTCCTAAGCATAGTTTGGTGTTTAAGTTTACTTAGAGGTTTAAATGGTTCTTTTAGAAAGATTTATATTTAGACACAATTCAAAGCATTAGTAACTTTTAGACACCAGTTTTAAGGATACTTCTGGTATAAAAATGGATTTATTTACATGCAGATGAACTCCATAGCAATCTCATCCTTTACGGTTACAACTGTTATAGCCAAGATAAATTGATTAGAAATATTAAAGTTAGGATTAACTCTTGGATTTGATTCAGAAATCATTGGCAAGCTTGTGGCTCTGGCACACAAATAATTTCGATTTTTTTAAAGCTAGCATTATACCAACAACAAGTACCTGCAAAAATCCGAATGGCTCAGAAGGTGAAATGACAAATATCAAAGAACTTCTGCTAAAATAATTTCTTCAGGATCGTTCCAGTTGGGAGTTTAATGTTTGTTCATCATTTTCTTTATGTAAATTGTTTTCATAGAGCCATTATTTTCATTGCATAGCCCTCCATCTGACTAACAAGGGTCTTTTTAATTTCTTAGTTTTGTGGTTAAATGTAGAATGGGCAAAAAGAACTCTTTAGTGTAAACAAGGCATAGAACTGCTGGAGATTGCTTGTAAAATGCTGTAATGCAGGAAGCTGGATGGAAATCATTACATCTGGACCAAGATTTCATTTAGATAGATTTTCCCAAAAAATTTTTCAGGGAGATTCTCTGTAAGCAAGACAACAGTCACTGTGCATATTCCCATATCTCCAGCATCAACTTTCTCAAGCACACAACATGAAACACACCAAAATGACACTTTTTCCAGAAGGATGCAAACAGTGATGGGATCAAGTTCCATCTTGGAATGAAACTGCCTGATAAAATTGTATCATTGTAATTATAACCAAGGAAGCGTAAGAAAATAGGAATTTTCAGAAGGAAACATCCGAAGAGGGGAAAAATTTGCTTATTGCAGTGACAAACTGGCAGGCTGGCAAGTTTACAAAGAGAAATAAATGTAAGAACAAGTAAAGCAATCTAGCCAAGTTGCTATCAACGTGTAACACAAAACACCACAATAAAAAATAAAGATATATTTTTAATTTCTGAGATATAATTTAGGATTCAATGTATCCAGGAAAACTGTAAAAGGTACTGGAGCAAGAAATTGCTGGAGTAATTAGAGTACTTCCTATGATTAAATGGCTTAAAACTGGAATGCAACAGAAATGACTGAGCATCCCTAAAAGAAAAAGGAGGAAATAAAAAAACCCACCACAAAATAAAAAGAAGAGGACATCTTATTTTTCAATTTCCTTTCTCAGGAAACTTAACAGACAAAGAAAAAATACTTTAAAGAAAATTCTGAATTGTAAAATGACTTGTGACATGGTAATTTTTAGAAGGTGAATAGCGTTATTTTAAAGCCTTGCCTTTTGTATTAGTTTGAAATCAGATAAGTTTTAATTAAGACTTCTCACTTTTGCCTTGGCCAATCACGTAACAGTTTTTATGAAAAGTCAAAACTTTCACCCAGAAGGAAAGTCAATATTCTTTGTCATTCAAATTGATGTAATTTTAGAAAACAGAAACTCATTAAGGATTTGCTATGTCTCACGTTCTTAGTTTCTTTAGAGTAAGATAGCCAACAGATGCAAAACACCAAAGGATAAGTTATAAAATACGCAATTCATAAATGAAATTATCTCATTTACTTTTCTTATGGGCATATACATGGTGAAACGTAAGGTAGCTTATTATATACCAATACCAATTATTTCACATTTATTTTCTCATTTCCAAAATGAGGATGCCTGACAAAAATTTTGTTGAAGTCCTGTAGGGTCACAATGACTATGCAAATATCCTATTTAAAACCCTTCTATCAAAACAGCCAAGCTCACAGATGCCTCAGTAGATTATCCTCCCCCTTGGGTTTGAACTAGTTTCAATTCTACAACTTAAAACATCATGGCAACATTTGCCTTTTAAATGTTTGCAAAACCCCCAAAATATTAAAAGAAAATTATTCATACCTTTGTTACACTGACCAATTAGCTCTTAGAATGAAACACCTTGTTACAAAGAGTATGATAGGCCTTAAAAAATTCAGAATGTCAACAGAATGAAAGAAAACTATAAATTAAGGACAAAATATGACTTTATACTAAACCTGAGTTATCTGAAACAGCAACAATACTGCAGAAAAAAATAGCTAGTATCAGGAACAGTAGGAGCCAGATTCTGCCCCTATATCCCCTTTAGTTGTGTTAACTTGAGCTGGACTACATTTTTAAATACATTAATATTATGAAGTAAGAATCTGAGCTTGGTAGTTACTACAATTTGGACGTGCGGTATATACCTCAGCTGAATTACACGATTCAGCTGTGACCTGGAGTTGAAAAATATTTTTTAAATCGTGTGAAATTAATTATACATATACAAAAATATCTGAAAAAACTGTTTTTCTGTAACAGCAAACAAAATGTTAACCATTCTACCAGCCTTTAAAAAAAATTGCTACATTTGTTTTAAGCTGAAAAACACTGACCCCTCTGCTCATAATAACTAGGCAGTTATTCATCCCTTGACCAAACACTGATAGTCTGGACTGTTAATGCAATCTTTTTTTTTTTGCACCAAGGGTTTTTTTTCCATCTCCTTCTCTAGTAGCAGTGACTACAAGAGCTGTGGTTGTGCCTTCTCCTGCACGTTGTTGCCCTGCCTGCATGCTTTTCCTGCTCTTCCTTCACCGGTGCACCCAGGTAGGGCCAGATGTAGCCTGGCATAAACAGAGTTACCGAACTTGGAGTCAGAGAAAGTGTTGCTACTGACTTCAGAAGGATTAGGGCCCTTAATCCTTAGAATATTTCTGTTTGTCTAGTGTTGCTGTAACTACATTATGCAAAAGGTCTCTGGTTGTTCATTCTGGAATTTTTATTCCTAGCACCGCCTTAAATATTTCCTCTATTTTAACTTTAGCCGATGTGCACTAACATAGCACTAATTTTTTTCTACAGTTTTATTATTGCACAATATTTCAGTTGAAAAGATTTGGCTTGTATCCTTTGGCAAGGAGAACTGCTGATTTTATGAAATATAATCCATCAACTTAGATAAATTTGTTCATTTTGCAAAGTTCTTTTTTGCAAAACAGTTAAAATAGAAGCATTTGTGGTCTGTCCTTAATCATTTTTCAGCATGTTAATACACAGCTTACTATTTTTGAGCAGTCTTATGGAAATTATTATTAACTGTGTTTTTGTTTGCTTTTTATATTCATTGATGCTCAGCCCCCAAAGCTGGTAAAAATCCCAGGAAACCAGTCATTCATTTTTGTAAATACATATGCATGAATTATAATTTTACACGGACTCATAAAGCCAGGAATTGCCAACAATAAAAAATTATATTCACTGTCAAAAGAAAAGGAAGAATTCAATTATGATAGAGAGAAAGAGGTCTCATTTGCACACCGCTCCCCACTGGAGATTTTTAGGAATGGCATTTTAACGTAACTGTATCTACCAGCATTTGTGTTTCAACACACAAATTTTTTTAAGATGCTGGACTGAAAGGTACTTAAAGTGCCTGAACTATTCAGTCATGGTATTTCCTAGAGGTGAGGAAAAAAAAAAAGACTGCTGGCTGCCCCTTGTTGTTTTTTCCCTAAGGGGTGGGGGCAGAAATTGAGATGACAGCAAGTAGGAACACTCCAGTCCCTTTGCCAGTGCCCATGAGAGAACAAGAGCAAGTTTTAATTCTCTTTGGTCAGGTCTTCTGTAGCTAATATGAAATATAATTTACTGCCAACTTTAATAAAAACATGACTAGACCTTGTATTTCTACACATAATAAAACATGACTAGACCTCATATTTCTACACATGATTAATACATGTTAATTTTGGACCTTATTTTTATGTGCAATCAATTAACATAGTCAATGACACCTGAAGTATTCGGAATTTTTTGAACCTAGAAATATTACCGAAGCAACATCTCATGTAAAATGATCACAAGCTTTCCCTTCTCAAGACGAATCCTTGAGAGCAGAATATTAGTCCTGCGTACACCTAGATTTAGGATTTAACACTTAAACCTGTATAATGGGGTGAAAAAAATGGGTATCACATCTTTACACAAACACGATATGAACTTCAACGTCTAATAATGACCAAAGACTGCTTTTTCCTGTGCAGCCCACGTTGTATCTAGACTTGGACCGACTAATCAATTTTGGTCTGATAGGCACTTACTGTTATCCTTCAAATTCAACAATAAGGTTAAGAAGGCTAGTAGGATTGAGAAATGACTGCTGTCATCTATCTTAGGTGCAGAATCAATTTTTAAATGAAAAGGAATTACCATGAGAATCATCACTTTAAAGGAAGCACTTTACTCTCAGTTTTTCTTACACTAATCTTCAAGTCATCAGCCATCCTATAAACAGCACATTTTGCACTGAGAAACGTAACATCTGACAGATCTCAATGTATCTTGCCAACATACATCCTTAGGAAAATTTTAAATTTTGTATAAATCATCACATACCAATTATCTTCAAGGAGGCAGCAGCAAAAAAAACAAACAGAGGTTTGTCTATTTTTTTTCCTGCTAACATTTCCAAACTCCTAATGGCTTCTGGAAAATTATTTGAGGCATTCTTAAGAACAATATCTTTGGAGTTGATCTAAAGTGTTCCTTTATAACAATATTCTGAAACTACAACAGATTATTTCTTTGTAAACTGAATAACAAAACTTATCTAGTTGGATTTTTGAGGCTTTCTTAGGAAAATCCAAAGCGCTACATGTAAAAAAGGGAAAAAAAAGTTTTTGTGATACAGATTTGAAAGCAGAAAATACCATAAAAAATTACCACATTTGAAACATGATTAATACATCCCCTATGAGGCCACAAAAATAAAGTACAAACATGTATGTGGAAGTAACTACTATATGATAACTCCTACAGAACTCACCTCTAGATTGTCAAAACCACTCTTAAAACTCATGGATATCAGCTTCTCAGCATCATTTTTACCAATCTGTCTTCAATCTATCTTCCATTAGTGTTTCATGGTGTCCTACAACCCTCTTTAAGCTACTAGACATCCATATTATTTGTTGTGTCTGGTGTAAAAACATTAAAAAGTTATAACCGATATGTGGGCAGAATTGTTCGGTCTTCTCCAGACAAGAGGCTGAAGTACAAAGTAGTTTAGCTATAGTTTCATAACCTACAGATGAATAAGACCAGCATGTAATATAGCTATTTTCAGTCTCACATGGGTGAATGTGGCATAAAAATGAAATTAAGAATAAACGTTATTTACTCTTTCTGATGTCTTGCTACATAATTTATTAGACTTTTGCTGATCATTATGTTTCATACTCCATCATTTTTCTCTGTGAAGTCTCTTGCAATATAAAATGAAGAAAATCTATATTTAAATTAATAATTTCAGAGTGAAACATTAATATTCATATCAAATATGGTGCTATTGTGGGGCTTCAGGGGAAAAAAAATTTATGCTGAGGACAATGAAGCTGTGATAGGCATTTCTGTTATCTCATTCATTAGTCATTCTGGACAGTTCAGACAAGCTATTACCTACAATAATAGAGAGCATTTTACCTTTTAAAGATTAATTTAAACTATACTTTATAATGAACTGCAGCAAACTATTTATTTATGTATGTATTGATTCTGACAAAATAGATATTTGCATTTTTTCTAAAGGAATAAGTAACATTCATACAGCTGTAGCCAGAAGTCTGACATAAGGCACGATAAGCAACACATTCTAGCTCTCTGGGAGGATGACCAACTAGGTCAAAAAGTGTACTTGCCTAACAAATTTGTAATACATTTCAGAAATTTATAAAGCAGACAGGAAAGAGAAGAACTCTTATGACTGGCTTTGCAAATCTTACTTCCTTTCTCATTTTCAGCTCCTATATCCATCTTTTCTTTGCATTATTCCCGTTCTGAATTTAAACCCACCACCTACTTGTTTATTCAGAGACGTCTTTCGATTTCCTTTATTGATAGTATTGGTGTATAGAGTCAAGCATAGGTACTATATCAAACCTACACCTCATTTTGCAAGCTCTGAGCAGCCACATTCAAACTTCCATGCTTGCACAGTGGACAGTAACATCACTAAAAACAATTTAAGGTTATCAGCTATTGACTTGCTTACCCTCTTTGATTTTTCATTGGAGTCTATACTTTTCCTTCACAAAATAACAACAAAAAGCAAATTGTCAGCGAATATTTATCCATTATGGTTTTTCTATCTTCAAAATTTTCTGTGCTGCCCTGTTTAAAACAGATATAAAATATTTATTCAATGAACATATGTGTTAATCCAAACCAATCATTTAAAGAGGAAAGAACCACTTGTGACTAGAGAAGGTTAAGTATGAAAAATGTATCGGTTTCAGATACACATAAAAAATAATTTTATAGAAAAAAAAAGCAAAACAATGAAGATTCTAAGTATTCATGTTCATATCAATTATTCTAGCATCATTAAAGTATTAAGACCATTAATAACTTCCTGTTTGTAAGCCAGCACCCAATTCACTTGATTAGAAACGAGTGAAACATCAGATTTAGACAGGTGGCAACATAAACATCAGAAGGGAATGAACCGAATTGTAAAACACTGACTGTATCTGACTCCTTCCCTTCCACATTGCTTCTACCTGAGTCTCCACCCTTTCCTGCTAGATCCCAACCAAACTGGACCTCATGCCAAAGCTGTTTATTTCATCTCCCAAATCTCACGCTGCCTCCTGACTTGCCGAAGAATTCACAGGAGCTTTGTTTCAAGACTTGCTTTCTGAAGAAACAAACAGACGCGTGGAAGCCGTTCCCTTTGCCACTGTGCATTAACCAGTAATCTCAGCTATCAGATATTCTGTTTGTGAGAAGGCAGTATGAATGTTTAATAATTAGCTCTTTTGGCTCAGAACAGGGTCATTCCCTTGTGACTTTAAAAGCTTGAGCTGTGAACTCTGTTCTTTAAGATAAAGTCCCTTTTTATCACTGTTCAAACGTACGTGGTATTACCACTAAAAACTCAGAGAAAATGTTACTGCCACTTCTGAGCATGCACTGATTTCTTTCAGCACTAATGTCCCTTTACCTTGGTTTGACTCTGCAGATGAAGGTGTGTGCTTGCATGTACACACAATTGTACAGGCGACGGTACTGAAAATCAGAGCTTTCATATGTGTTTGGATTCATGGTCAGAAAAACAGGAAGGTGACAAGCCTGGCCCGTTTGCTGGGTATGGTCATTGCAGAACTGCACATTTTTCTTGGAGCCAGCTTGGATGGCTCAGCAGCAAGAGATGACCACCGTCAGTAACAGAGGTTGTGGGGAAGGGACAGAGACCTCTTCTCCAGGCAAGAGTGCCTGGGGCAATGCCTGCCTGCTTCTTGGGAAGACACTTTTCTACATAGATGGCCATTTCTTAAGGGTAAGAGCTCACGTATTTTAACTGTTACTACTGTCTCTTATTATTAGTGCAGAACTGAACTAGACAATAGAGTCCTATTTATGGTACTAGACCATAAATTTGTCACAGGGAGCTCATTTGGGTCCCTGTTTCAGTTCAGCCATTCCTGACCTCCAGTACTTTCCTCTGATGCTGCTAAAATTTAACTTGATCTAAGGCTTGCAGACATGTGTTTTTTCTTAGAATAAAAATTGCATAACTGCTTGAGTATTAAATCACAACTGTTGTATTTCGAAGGATGCTGGTGTAATTTGTTGGATAGAAAGACCTTTCTAAGGTTCTTGAGCAGCCTTGGGTAGTTTGTTGAATTGGTAGGAAATGTCTCGTATATCTATGACACACTTGATCTTTCTTGTAAAATGAAACGGGGGAGGTCAGATTCTGCTGAAAGCCCCTTGAGACAGACTTTAGTGTGTAGAGTGGGTACGACTTTTACAATCATCTTCAGATCACGAGGCCACAGTTTGTCAGATGAAATTCTCAAAGTGATGGCATTTCTACATATTTAGGATGTTTTACCCAATTTGTGTATATTTCTAGTAGAACCTGAAGCCTACTATTTTACCCTTCTTCATTTTCTGCATAATTTTTTTTTTGGTTTGCAGCATTCTCTTGTTCAGTGTTTCTTCCCAGATCCAAAGTTTGACTATAAAGGCATAAGCACACTGCTAATAATAAATATTTCTGGCATTTATGTTTTATGAGTAGCATCTGTAGTTATGTTACGCTCACTGTAAATAACTTAAGCACTGATATTTTTATGATTGAAATTAATTCAGAAGATGGAATATTTATTAATTACTATCTTTCCTTTAAGAGAATATGACAGCATTGAAAACACAAAATTACCAGAAATTTGCCTTCTACAGTTTGAAGAAAGGTGCTTGCAGACTGCTAGTCTGTTTGTTAACGACAGGTGGTGCAAAATACCTACAACAGCAGCAAATCTTTCCTTATCTTTCACATAGCGGAATATAGCTATTTCCAAAGATATTTCCAAGCATTGAGGTTTAAAATCTAAATTAATTTCAAGTGGAAAATAAGTCATTTTAGCCTTCTTCACAGACATGTGCATGAGGTTTATGTCCAAATTCTGCTGACACGGGCATCTGGAGGCAGAATCAATGCCTTATTTTGCACTGTATGAGGAATTTAATTTGTAATTAAAGTTACATGTTTTCATTTTAACTCAGTGTTTTGAGTTCCTTACAGCTTCATGAAAACAGAGACACATAAATCACACATCTAGACATCAATGGCAAGTTTCCTGTCTTTGCTCAAAATAATCAGTAATGTGACCAGCAAAGACTTTCCTGAAAAGATGTAGACTTAGGCAAGAACTCAGTAAGGTAAAGTAACCATTATTAAACACTCCTGAAGAAACCATGAGAACACTCTTATGCTTTTTAATTCAGATGTTAAAAAAAATGTATTTGTCAACACACATTCAAAAAACTGTCTGAACATATTTTACTAAAGTTTTAAATGTAATGGCTTCCAGAATGGCAATAAAACTTTCAGAAAGCTGTGAGATTCAAGAAAGGTGGTTGCAATCAGAATAACCATTCAAGCTTCATCACCGATTTTCTTACAACAAAGGAAGTTTCATTTTTAGTGTGGAGTAAACACGGCTGCCCTGTTCAGTTATTGCAGTTTCTCCACAGTTGCCGGATGAATGAAAGATGCTGAATTGTGGATCATTTTGGTATGTAATACTTAAAGCTAGAAAATACTAAATGACTCATGTATAACTTGGAATTCTCTACCAATCTCTCCAGTCTCTTCCAGCACAAGGGTTAGTGAGCAGTCCCACACATGACTTCTGGAAACCACAGAAAAGTATTGACAAAGAAAACAGCACGAGCCAGACTGGCTGGCAACAGTTGGTTGCTGCAGAAATTTCTTCGGAGAAATCAAAGCCCAGCTGTGTGATTTGCATCCTGCAGAAGATTTTTTCTGTGGAGCAAAGTATTTACATTCAGTCCAAAATGTGGAGTTTATCTTCATGCTCTCTAGTAACACTTGAATGTTGTTATTCAGGATCACGCTTCCCACAAAAGACTACTACATACTAAGCCCAGTTTCTACTTCCCATCTACTGTCACAACTAGAGATAATTGAAAGGCACAGAAAATTGAAGAGTTAAATATTTGAGCTCTGAAAAGCATTTATCTCATCAACTTCTTGAAAACATAAAGGGGTTCAGTGCCTTCTAAGTTGTGCAATTTATTGTGTCACAATTGAGAGGGTATTTATTTACCCATTTGAACATCATCTTAATTTTGGGCATAAGTAATCAAAGACTCAGTTTGACAAAGATTCTTGGACAATGTGAGGCTGAGTTTTGTGAAGCAAATAACAGATGAATCTGTCCTCCGAAAGCAGAATCCAGGGTCTTGAACAAAACACATGGTCTCTGTCCACAGCCCTGGGCAAGATCGAGAAACCTCAGAGTAGCATTCAGAAAAAGCAAGATGTTGAGCAGACTAACCACAAGAAAGTGAGAATTATGAGGTGAGTCCTACAACACTATATTACCTACAAATCAGCCCTGGATTCAAGACAGAAAATCTGTATTTTAATTTCCTCCCCATTTCTACTTAAGTGAGCACCCAAACCATCAGATGACTGGTTCAGAGGCTGAAACAAACTGGCAACATCATCCTCTGGGGCTCCAGGTTTGTATCTGTGGGGCATAACAAGGGTGAAACTAACCTGGGAAAAAGCAACATCCTTATTTATACAAGGTTTTATAAACAGTAAATCTAAAATATTCATAGAGACCTGAAATATTAATCTTTCCTTTCCAGCTTTAGGTAAGCTTCAAATAATCGCACCATACTTAAGATGCAATGCATAATAGAGTCAAGGGCATCTGTGTGGCTCCCAGAAACGCCAAGCACCTGCATAACTCCCAGTGGGTATCAGCCTGTCAGGTATGTCAGATGCCAGAGGATGCACTAAGTGTGTGGGCAAAAATAAACACAAAGATCTATTCAAAACACACAAATTAAAAAAATCCGCATCTTCTCGTGTCCTGTGTTCTATGTCTGTATACAAACATTGCATACTGCTATAATGATTCAAAATCCTCATTCTACACAGCTTTGCTGTCTTTATCCGGTAACAGCTTCTCTGCCCAGAAAACACAAAATTAAATAGGCTGTTTGAAAAATGCTAGGAATATCATTTAATAAACCCAATCAGGGAACTGACCTACATTATGTTTTGTAGCAGGCTCAAAAAGCTTGGCCTAAGATTTCACTTTGGATAAATGTACTTAAAATAGTTTTCAAAGAAAATTGATTTTAAGAAGAGAAATTACTGTCTAAAAATTTGTTCTTGCTGCTTTGGTTCTTTTTCAAACTAGTATTAATTCACAGGTGGATAATACTTTTCCTGCAAGTAAGTTGAAAAGTTATGAAATATTTTCAGATAACTGTAACAGAAGGCATTTTGGGGATTATGCTACAAGGAATTCATTAAGTATCTGAAATTTTCTGATAGTCGGTCTCTCATATACCTTGGTAATTCACGTAAGTCTGGACTTTTATTTATATAAAAATGTAATCTGCTTCTTCTTGGAAGACATTTTTCTTTATAAACAGGGATAAAATGAATGTTATATTTCATTTTTGCTAGCTTTTCAATATGATTGATGCAGACCTTTAATGCATTAATTTTACAACATGAATGCATATTCAAATGGATGGTCTTGTTAAGAAAGACGAACAGCATCAAATATGCAACAATGAGTATCTGAACTACCCCTTTTTATCCCCTGCTCTCATCAAGAAAGAGTCCATGGAAATTATTAGTACTTTTGGTTTCTGAATATCTCATCTACAGAAGTGCTTACACGTTAACCTGAACCAGAACTAGACCTGGAAAAAGGAGTCTGAGAAAAATTCAATAACTACTTTAAAAATTGTGAAGCATTTATGACAAATTTCCATTACCTTTAAAGAAATTAATATTGACTTACCCTGTGTCTTCATGGTATTGTGATACCCAGGAAGCATGCTTTACTTACTCTGTTGAACAGGTTGTACTGTATTACACAGATCTCACTCTAATATTGGTATTTCTAGTTTATAGACATGAGGCACATGCACAGCGTTGCGAGTCCTAACTAAACAGCAGTCAGGCAGAGACATCTTACATATGAGACAAGGGCACTTAAACAAGTACTTACACTTTTGTAAGTGTAATACAGATTAAAAATGCCCTGATCCAGTCCCTCCCATCACTCACAATCCCAGTCTGTGTCCTTTGGTGAGCAGCACTGCAGAACACCATTTCAGCAGAGTCCTGTAGTGCTCCACACAGCAAGATGTGTATTTGCAACACTTGAGCTGGATTCTTGGTGGGCCTGTGATACGTGATTGAAGAATCATATTCTCAGTGGGCACAGGCCCATTTAAAGTCATTTGAGCTGGTCTTTAATACACCAGCTGAGGATCAAACCAACATTTTTGATAGGCAGTGAAAACCTAGCAAGTAGGCTGGATGAAATGCATTTGTCCCTAACAAGGACTGTCTTAAAACATCCTACTTTTGGAGCTATTGCTACTCTTCTTATGCATCTGGTAAACTATCATAGTGTTTCTGTATCTAACCTCAGCTAAATTTAGTCTACAGGCTTTATGGCTATTGAACTTAGACAAGGTAGATGCCCCAGTTTTGAGTAAACAGTATGCAAAGAAACGCTTTTTCCAGGAATCTCGAAGAAATGTTCTGCCAGGGTCATTAGAGAACAGGCTTGTATAAAGAATGGGCTGTATTCAGAGTCCAAGACAGATAAATCAAGAGTTTTATCATGTTTCCTTCGTTTACTTCTCCCCTGTTTTGTCAAACATTGCATTATATCACCCAAGAGTTCAGTGGGTCATCTTGCCAAGAGCAGGAAACTGTTCCCATACAAGGAGTCAATGGCTCGATGTCCAGGTGGAGACCAGTGACAAGTGGTGTGCCTCAGGGGTCGGTACTGGGGCCACTGCTGTTTAATATCTTTGCCGGCAACAGGGATAGTCGGACTGAGTGCACCCTCAGCAAGTTTGCCAACGACACCAAGCTTGTGGTGTGGTTGACATGCTGGACGGAAGGGATGCCACCCAGAGGGACCTTGACAGGCTGGAGAGGTGGGCCTGTGTGACCCTCATGAAGTTCAAAAAGGCCAAGTGCAAGGTCCTGTATGTGGGTCGGGGCAATCCGAAACACAAGTACAGGCTGGGCAGAGAGTGTCTCGAGAGCAGCCCTGAGTAGAAGGACTTGGGAGTACTGGTGGATGAATAGCTCGACATGAGCCGGCCGTATGTGCTTGCAGCCCAGAAAGCCAACCATATCCTGGGCTGCATCAAGAGAAGCATGGCCAGCAGGTTGAGGGAGGTGATTCTGCCCCTTTACTCTGTTCTCGTGAGACCCCACCTGGAGTCCCGCATCCAGCTCTGGAGCCCCCAACATAAGAATGACATGGATGTGTTGGAGCGGGTCCAGAGGAGGGCCATGAAGATGATCAGAGGGCTGGAACACCTCTCCTACTAGCACAGGCTGAGGAAGTTGGGGCTGTTGAGCCTGGAGAATAGAAGGCTCCGGGGTGACCTTATAGCAACCTTCCAGTACCTGAAAGGGTCCTAGAGGTAGGTAGGAGAGGGACTTATCACAAGGGTGTGTAGTGATAGGACAAGGGGGAATGGCTCTAAACTAAAAGAGGGCAGATTTAGATTAGATATTAGGAAGAAATTCTTCACCTTGAGGGTGGTGAAACACTGGAACAGGTTGCCCAGAGAAGCTGTGGATGCCCCCTGCCTGGAGGTGTTCAGGGCCAGGCTGGATGGAGCTGTGAGCAACCTGGTCTAGTGGAAGATGTCCCTGCTCATGGCAGGGGGGTTGGAACCAGAAGATCTTTAAGGTCCCTTCCGACCCTTACCATTCTATGATTCTATGATACAGCAACAGGACCTCAGAAATCTGTAGCTAAGCATACCACTTCAGAGTATGATGGGACAGATATAACTGGGCCAAGTATAGCAGGACTGATAGGGTGAGTACTAATCAGGTCTTGATATGACGTAACTGAAAATCCACTTCTAAATTTTTTCAGCTTGAAACTACTGCTCAATTTATTTAAAGTTGAAAACTAATGTCCAGTGGAATAAATGAATCTGAATTTCTTTTTCAGCTGAAACATTCAGCTTTAAAACAACTGTTTTTTTTCCAACTTTCATTCCTGTTCTGTTGAATCTTCACCTTCCTCCCCGTCCCCACCTCATATTCACATATTAATTTACCCACTTGGAAATATTTCAGTGCAACAACTTCCTTGCCACTTGCATTCCTTGAAAATTTGCTCTTAGCAAGAAGGGTGGAATGACCACCCAACCAAAATACAATATATTAAAAAAGTCAAAGTATTATAGCAAAATAGCATAAATCACAAAATATAATGGGCATTAAAATTCTGACACCTCTTTGTCATGACCAAAAATTGTAACTAGAGTGAGAAATTATATGGAATTAGCTTCTTACTGATACGCTCTGAAGACTGTAATTTCATGGTGCCTGGATGTCATTTTCAGAACCTCCTGCTTCTTTGCAGTCTTGTAGGCAAGCATTCAGCTATCATCTAGGGCACTTGAAATGAAAGTAACAGAAAAGGAGAGATACATAAATGTTTTACTTGGAGCAAGAAGTCATGCCAGTTTTCAAAATTACAGTAATCTTTTAGTGCTGTTTCTGCTAAAGTCAGAAATCTTCAGGAGTTGCCTGATCTCTTCCTGTGGGGTATGCAGTACTGAGTCTCATTTGAGACTCGATAATGAGAGAACATTATGCTTTAGGAAAAAAGTAGATCTCAATGTTACGACTTGATTTGCCTCATGTTGCTTCCATTCTGTTAGCCCAAATGCGCAAATAAGACAGAGCAGACTCAATCCAGCTCATCAAATCCAAAGGCGTAATGTGAAGGACTCCTAAATCCTTTAACTGACAATATGACAGCTGAAGTATGAAGTGATCAGCAGTAAGTCTCACATTTTGTTAAGGTGATGTCATTTTTGAGGATCATTCGATTTAATTAAAGCACACAAGGAAGATTATTCTGCTGGCATCTTTTTAATTTAGGTGGTCTCTGTTTATACAGTTTAGGAATTCCAGTTTTTTGCTCTTTTTCCTATACTCTGTTTTATGGCAGTCTTTCACTTCATTTGCCTCATACTCCTTGTGCTAAAGAGGCAAGGGACTGACATCAACATGACTATTCCTGAATAAATGGATTGTTAAAGGCTCTCAGCACTTCTCTACACCTTCACTTGGTGAGAACAAAAGGATGGAGGTGAGTCTGAGATGAAATCCGTTTTCTCAGACCTCTCAGAAAGCAGTTGGGGCTTGAAGAAGTTGAATTTCTCCACAAGCATAACAAAGAGATCAGGTGTTAGCACTGGGTCTTAAAAATCACAGAGCCTGAAAGACTTACAAACACAAAGAGAGATGCAGTAGGAGAGAGGAACAGAAAGGATAAGAGGCAGAATGTATTAGCTTGGGCATACCACCCTGCTCGCACAGCGGTGCTGCTGCTGCATGGGAGCTGGCTCACATACAAATCGCCAGGAGCATAGGCGGAGGAGGTCATGTACCTCTTCACTAGTAGACATAATCTCTGATATTGTTACAACAACAAGGCTACTGTAATGGAAGAGAGAAGGCACTTAGTGCAGAAAGCAGAAGGAAAGTAAGCAAACCATACAGGGAGGAAGCAAATAACATTATAGATGTTCGGTTGTACCAGTAGTGAGAGAAAAGTTTCTTTGTGCTGCAGTGGATGTGAGATACAGTGCTATCGATTCACTATAGGGCAAAACCTCCGGATATTCAGTTATATAAGAAAGTATAGAAATAGAGTATAGAAAATTTCAGTTTAGGGTGAGTGCTGAACAAATTGGGCAAGAAAATTCCCATATTGTATAATTTTTGTTGTGAAACAGGACTTTTTTTCAGTGAATATAAAATATTTAAATACTGAATGGAAGACTTTAGCTCAGATAGATTATTCAACCTATAGAAGAAATAGCTTTCAGTTAAGCAAAACCCAAATTAAGTCAAAACTGACTGATTTTGGGCACAGCTTTGTGCAAGATGAATGCTCAGTTACCTCAATGTTTTCTTAAGAAAGATACATGCTTTGCTACATCAAGACCTCCTTAGATTTGGTATTTCTTGGGCACCTAATCTAAAAGATAAACCCTGCTGTGTGGAAATTATACCAGACAGTTTTAAAGGCACTATATGGCTGTGTCTAGTTCAGCAGGTGGATGTACCATGCTGCAAAGTAAACAGATGCAGGCCTGGGATTTGTGCAGGTTATGCAGAGGCATATTACCATGCTGCCTTTGCCTCAGCCCACTCAGATTCTGGAAAAGTTACAGCCTACCAAGGTGGGAAAATCTGGCTACAGCCTGTATCTAGCCAAAAAACCCCAAACACCACATGAACTCATCATTACTGTGCAAATATTTCCTTTGTTTTTCAAACTCAGAAGAAATGTGGTCATCTAACTGAATAGCTGTTGAAAACTATTTACTTTTGCTTCACACATTACCAGTAAAAGTAATGTGCTACAGGAAAAATGCCAAAACAGAGGGGTATTTTCCCAAAATTATTTTTCTGATATCCATCAGGGACTATTGCCCAGCAGTACAGACGATAGCAGGTCGCATTATACTACACAATTTCCCTCAGTTGTTATGCTCGAACAGACTACAAGTCGCTAGTTTCATTTCTGATTATAATCGCTTTGTTCTAAAGGAGATTTTAGGAGTCAGCCCACTACCAAATATTATGCTGTTCAATAGAATCTATAGGTTATTTATTAAAACCACATAAAAGTGGAAAACCACTATCATAAAAAAGATGAAGAAAAGCTTGCCTTTGCAATCCGGTGTCCCAAAGGTATGATTATCTCCTGATAACCATATCTCCCTCTTCTGCCTTATTGCTAATTAAATTAATTAATTAAGGAAGTCTTTCCCCAAGTGGACTTGATTTAATACACTGTATGTAATTAGCAGCTCTTGGAAATGGAGATGAGATGATGTCTCCTTTTTTTTTGTGGCACAGAGAGTGCTCACAAACTTTGCAGAGACAGAGAGTGCTCAGGCTGCTTGCCTTGTGCAGTAGCAGCAGCACACTAACTGCTAGCACCGGCAGTCACACAGGCAGGGCAGGGACTCTGCAACAACAAAATACACTTTCAGGCATTTGTCTACCGTGATGCTTGCTCATCAGTAATAGGAAGTGGCTATATATTTTTTAAAAAGGCAGAACTTGATTTTAAAAAGAATTAAATGCCATGACAGGAAAGAGCTAAGTAATCTTTGCTTGGAAGCTGGTAATGTTTCTGGTAAAAGGTACTCTCCGCCCCCTTTTGCCAAGCATGCTGGATACAGACCTATTTAAAAATGCTGAAATTTACTACTTTTATGTGATTAACTGAGATTATCTATTTCAACATGAAAAAATAATAATATTGACTTCAATGAGTAAAGAAATTATGTATTCACAATTGTAAAATGAAAACGCCTTGTTGATGAAATGAAACACTTAATACAAACAATAAGAAGCACATTTTGTTAGCAAAGGTATCCAGTGTTTACTATTCACAAATAACTACTTTGAACTCATTTTTATCATTAAACCTTCAGTTTATATTGTATTAGTTATGGAGGTCATGCTATATTTCTTCTGTTTTTTGATTGGATGACTTAGAGCTTTTAAAAACACAGTTAAAGGTGGTCTAGCTCTTTGTGTGAGTCACAAGAAAATAGTATTTTTTAAGTCTTCAGCTTACCGATGGGATATTTAATTTTAATACAATGGGATCAAGATTCATTATAAAAGTGATTTTCAAACAGAAAAACATTTTAAATCTGTTTTAAAATGAAATTTTATGAATTATTTACCTTCTGTATTGTGTCTACTAAAAATGTTACACTGAATAGACAAGAAAATCAGAAATTACGTTAAAAACACTTAACTACTTTAAAAATCCACACAAAGGAGTTGTATCAGAAGTTACTCCATGAGGAGGCTTATTTCTTTCCAATCACATGGGTCAAGAAGTCAAATGCTGAAATGTGATATAATGAAAAGACAGCTGCTAGAACTACAGGAAGAAAAGCGGAAGTAAGATACATAGACTATAACATTAGTGTCTAATAGCATTTCTTCATACAAGAAAAAAAAAGAAAAAAAAAAGACAGTCAATATGATTAAGGACAGTGAGATTTTAACTGATCCAGGCACATGTGTGTGAGCTGACCTGAACAGTCTTCTGAATTTAAATGAATAACAAGGAAATTCCTATAAAGAGTAAATGCTGTAGAGATGATATGCAGAAATAAAGATCTGTACAGGGATTAAACACAGGAGAATTGCTCACAGAGTTAAGTGACCTGACAAATTTTGTGAAAATAACCTTTAGTATAAATGACAAGGAAGTAAACTGAAGAAATATATTTCATTGTTTCTAAAGATATACTTGATGATGGATTAATCTGCTAATACCACAGAAAAACACAAAAGTTATCCAGTAATAATTAGAATAACTTTGCATTTGTTACTGTATCATTAGATCAATCATTCTTTTTATAAAATAGTTTATTTTCTAGACACATACACACACCACGTGTACTCAGATATGGTACGTAGGAGGAGGCAAAGCCCAAGCAGCTGGTGAGGCAAGTTTTCAATCGCTCAGTGTGCCACCATTGCTTTATCATTTACCTGTGTCCTCTTCTTCTGCCTGCTAACATCTTCCTCCAATTTATTCTAAGGCGCCTGACCCCCTAATACCTGCCAGCCAGCAGCTGCCAGCGCTAAAAATTCAAGTGCCAGAGGACTGCTTCTGCTTTTATTCAAACATGTTTCATTCTGCCTCTAAAAGACCAGGATGGCGAAGTCTTGGTGCTAAAGCACACAGATTATCCACGCCTAAAAAAGGAACTTTAAAAGCCTAACGTTTCAAAGGAACTATCAAGAAGAAAAGGGTTTTTTTAATGCCATCCTAAAACAGCAATTTCATGCTTGTGATAGGCTACTGACTGCCCAAAGATATAAAATCCTCCACTCCACAGAATAAAAGTAGGGTCAGTAAGAGCTGGGAAAAAAGACACTGAGGTTGCAAAACAAGATAACAATAATAATAAAAAAGTCCTTTCTTGTTTGTGGGTGAAGCTTTTCCCTCTGATTTTTTTTCATGGAAAAACAGCCTAGGGGAAGATGTACCCTTCTCCCTCCAAAGTCATTGGTGATGGGGCGACGACTCCAGCCACAGCACCTGCTCCCTTGCATTTGGTGTGCACACGTGAAGCACCGTCTCTAAACAACAGACCCTCCAAACAGGCTGTATATAACCATCCAGGGCCCTTTCTTGACATCCTATTTGGCAGCAAAGTCTATTTTAGAGAAATCCCTATTGACATTACTTACTGTTATTATAAAATGATTAGTATTGTCAGATCAGTATTTCCAGCTGTGTTTTATAAATCAGAAAGATTCTGAACTGTTCTGAAGCTATCCTGTAGCTGATAAGAAATGAGGAAAATTATCTGTGTTCATTGTTGTAGTATTTGTGTTTCGCTGTAAAAATTCAACTTTCTGATTAAATATTCGGAGGAGGGAAATGCTTACTATTTCAAACAACAATAAATATTCTTGCACAAGAACACTGAGGGAAAAAACAAACAGACAGACAGTAAAGTATTTGAAATATCATTGTCCTGTACATGAGAGAACTTTCTGAAAAAAAATCCTTGAGGGATTTTCCTCCTACAGTACGGGCTAATGTGGTACAGATATGGGAAAATAAAACCGGTACAGATATGGGAAAATAAAACCAATTCCTAAACTTTAAAAATACACAACAGAGTACAATCAAGAAGCCAGGAGGAGTTGAGAGTGGGAGGGTGGGATGACTGACAAGCAGTTGTGGCTTGCAGACACTATTGCCTGATTACCGAGAACACAGAATTACTCCCTAAGAGAAGTAATCTCTAAAATTATTCTTAGCAAGTCAGTACTTGTGTACCATACATTGGGGAATACAATGCTTTATTTTTTTTTCCTGAAAAGATCCAGAGACTTGGTAACTAAGCTGCACTGCTATGCATCTGCTGTGACTGAAAAGTTGTCGCTTTGGAATGTCATCTATGGACGTCATTAAATAACCATATAAATAATTAAAAGTATTCTGGGAATGAAAAGACTATCCCAACAAAAATTCCTAATGTGTCATCTAAGGATTTTAGGTACAGATGCCATCACCTTAATCATACTTTTTCATGACTGGGACTCAGAAAGAAAGCCCATTTTATTTCCAGGTGGTTTTATTCAACCTCTCTTTCGCTACTGTGAGCCGAGCAGGTCATCGCTGCCCAGCCTGCCCGACCATTCTCCCAGACCCCAGACACTCACCTCTCGCCCACAGCAGGCAAGGGGCCTCTGGGTGCAGCTCCCAGGGATGTACCACAGCTCCAGGCTACAACACCCATTGCATCTGCCACCAGGAGTACTGCAGATTAAGGCAACAGCCCCTAAGGGGAATTTAAAAAAGAAAAAAAAAAAAAAAAACAACCAAAAAAACCCCAAAAAAACCACACCAGCACACACAAAGCTAATCTCTGTCCAGACTGAAGATCAGGATTTCAAAGCCAGTCAAGAAAGGCAGTCGGTAAATAGCTCAGACGTTTCCCAAGCTCCAAAACACTTGCCAGGGATTGTATTTATTTATTTTTAAATGCGTTAAATACAAGAGAAGGGAGTTGGAGGATTCAGTGTTTCAGCAACAGGATTCGGATAATCTCACTTTGGGATCAGCAGTTTGGGTCTGACCAGGGTCAATCCGATCACACTTTACCAGTCTCTGCTGACTGACCAGAAATCCTCACAGAAGTTTGTTGTCTCAGTGCAGTAATCTGACAGACTTTAGCAACACTGGAATAATTTGGCAATATCAACAAAGACAGCAAGAACTAAATTGGTAAGGATCAAAAATCAAAACCCTGTCAATCAAGCCTCAAAGATTCTCTTGGGGGCTACTGAAACCTTCCTGCAGTACCCAGAGAAGAGAGAGCACTGGTATTTTCTCTTGTTTTCAGTGCCTGTCCTCAACTTCTTGCGTGAAGACTCCCATCAACCATTCTCATTTTAGCACTTCCTGTAGACGTTTTATTCAGAGGAAACATCTGAAACATCAGCACACCAGGGATTAGAAGAATGTATCGAATATTTAAAATATGAGCCTTTTTTTCTATAACGAGTGGCCTCAGGGAACTGTAACATCAGCAGTAGTAAGACTAAGCACATCTGTAATCATTGCTGATTTTACATATATTCAAGGGGAGTCAGAAGCAGTGAATTAATATGACAACAAGTAATATTATACACACTTCCCTACAGCCCTATATTTTTCCTGCAACTCCCAATTTCCAACAACAGGGAGCTGTTGATCCTGCACCAGGCTCTGTGAAGGCAAATCACCCAAGTGGAACCGTGCTGAAATCAGAGAAACCACCGTCTGGTAATGAGTGTGACTGTGCCTCCACTGATCTGAGGCCACAGGGACATCCAAATTAGATCCATTACAGAATCATTAATTAACTTATTAGGTGGGTTTAAAGTTAGTTAAATTAGCATTTTGCCTCCCTGGTATGACATTTTGTTGATAATAACTGTATATCTAAGAATAGGGGCGCTTGTATGAGTACTGTAAGTGATACAGTGAAAATTACTAGATAAATGATATGTTCACCTCTCCCTAGCATTATCAAAGAAAGAATAAGGAAATAAGTGATGTGCTTCTCTATTGTCTTTTCCCTAAGGCTATGTTTTTAAGCTAAACAAGAAAAAATAAACTAGTTAATTAGTATACATATTTGCATACAGTTTCCTCTCCAGAAGTATTTTGCTTATAGTTCAGCTGCAAAAAAAATATCCCTTTTGAGAGGATAAGTGTTATACTGCTAAAGGAAACTAAATTACATTTAAAGAAATAAATCTGGGGGCGGGGGGAAGAGAAGTATCTTTTTTCCAGGTACCAGGCATAAAGTGTATCCAAACCTTGAACTGTAGTGAAGTAGTATCACCAAGGCAGGTGAGAGAAAAGAAGGCTCTTCCAGAGAGCAGAAAGGTGAGTTGAAGGGAGGAACCAAGGAGAAAACGGAATGCTGTAATGTCTCCGGAAATTGCTAGTGCATAACTCTATGTATGCATATAGTTTACCTTCCTTAATAACTATTTCTTGGATTTACTAAGCATGTGAACTACAAACACAGTTGAAGAAACTACTAGAATTAATCTTTTTTTTTTTTCCTTCAGTTTAAGAAGTTTCAGTGTGGTCATGGAGATTTTTATAAAAGTCCAACTTAATCTCTGTGACACATTGATTACTCGTCATGAATAAAGTAATGATTCTGGCTCTCCAGCTTTTTCAGAACAGTAGTCTTTAGAGGAACTATTAACTTCATACAGTCAATGTCTTTTGTCTTCTCTCAAAAAATTCAGAAACAAAATTAACCAGAAGACTATCCCACCTATCTGATACTTCTAAGGAATCTTCCCATTTCTAAGGAATCTCCATCCTTACATCCCTAGAGGTCAGGAATTCATGTCTCAAAACATGAAACGAACAAATTAATGAAAACATTCAAGAGAAGATAAATAAAAAAAATAAACACAAGTGTTATCTTATTTGTATTTTACTAAACATCTTCTTGGTTTTTAAGTCACAAGTCAAAACTAAGTATCTCTGGGTAAAGCTGTAGCAAGGCTCTATCTTCCATTTTAACACGCAATAACCCCTCTGTAAACCAAAATCCCCATTCCCACTCAGAACTATAGAAGACAACTAAAGTTAAGATTAAGAAGGCTCTAAGATTTTAAGAAGTGATTTTACTTTATATTGTCAGCCTAGTAAAATGCAAAGAACAAAAATAAAGACTATTTAGGACATTAAGGCAATGCTATACTATTTGAATTACAGTAATGAAAAAATGTACAATATCATTCTCATCTAGTAATTATAAAATTTGAGTAGATAAAAGGAATATTTACCTAGCATATATATGTGCATATATAATAATATCCTTTATATTCAAATAAATTTAATATTTGAAGTGTGGGATTACAGTGTTTCCAAAGTGATCACCAACACAAAGATGAGTGATCTTGTCTTGCTTTCAAGTGGGCAGGTGATTTTAAGGATGCGAGAAGTCACCACACAGCTGGAAATTTTCAAGTTTTGCAAGATGGTAGAAAATGGTAAATCTTTCTCGTAACAGCAAGCTTTCTGTCTATGTCATGGGGCATTACTGATTGCTGTCCAGTACATTGCAAGACAAAACACTCAGTAATAACTCACCAGGGCCATTGCCCAATAAAGTCAATGGCAAGAGTCGTGGTGATTTCCGATAGTGCTGGGCTGAGTCCACCAAGCATTAGATTTCACAACTCCTGTTTTTAAGAAACAGCCAGATTATCAGCTGGTGTAAATCAACTTGACTTCACTGATGTCAGGAAGCTATGTTGATTTAAAAGGAGTCAGTGACATTCACATTATGTCCTTCAAGGGGTGCTGTGTGGAATGACAGTTGGTAATAATTTTCAACTTTTTGCTCTGTGCTCCAGATGACAGGAGAGAGACCACAAATTCTTCTTTTCATCCAGCCATTATCATCGGTGTAAGCAAAATTAAATCAAGCCTGCTCTCTGAAAGTCCCACTCTTCAGCACAGTTATGTTCCCTGCATTTCATAATGTCAAATTTTGGAGCCTCATTACTATGGGAGCCCAATGAAAAGAAAGCAGGAGCCTCTCCTCCCACTTTGGAGTACTACCTAGGCTGGGGGACAAGGTCCCTCGGTCCCACTCACACTTTCTGTAGGAGGACACACCAGCAAACACACTGTTTCAGACTCCTTCCCTACCATTTTGTCAGATGGGAAATGTTTCTCCAGGGGGAAATGCAGTTTATTTACCACTTCTGTGCACTTAGGAATTTTGGAATCAACTAGACACCAAGCTTTGTGAGCTGATGTCTGATCCAAGTGTTTAGTGAAGGCAAAAACATATCCTTTCAAGCCAGATCACATCAAATGGATTAACAAAACATTCTCTCCAAATTGCTGTGGTATTTTTCATACCAGTTTCACCTATAACTAACTGGCACATTAAATTACTGGTTATCCAGCAAAATAAATCTCATATCTGCACTCAGCTTCTTGTACCATGGAAAATAAAATTTTGCAACCCATACAAAGTGGCAAGTCATACCATTATATTACAAAATCAAGAGTATTATCTGAAAGCATTTATGATAAGAAGATCCCTATGTAAAAGTAGCACATGAAATAATAAGCCTCATTCATTCCATTCTAGTTGACAAGTCTGCCCTCTGTTTTCCATGTACAACTTTTACTAGTCTTTGTATCCAGGCCCCCATTACTCATGTACTTCCATGAACTTTATCTGACCAGCTATAGACACAAAGAATTTATAAGACCATCAGCTTTGTCTTTCTTGAAACAATATTTACAAATTGACTCCTTTTTGGAAGTCTATATTCCCCACATTCTTTATTTAATCAGTTGGATGGAAAATTTTGCATGACTTTTGAACAGTGTTCAATTTTTTGTAGTAAAGATGTTAACGCTTCATGCTTACAGAGTTTGAAATCAGCTCACTGCATGCTACTTAGTCTTCAGGAAATATCATTCGGACTTAGAGAAATATTTTCTTACTGACCTACTTTTCATTCAAGAATGATAGTGACGTAGACATAAAATTTCAAATTAATTTGTTTAATAATGCTTCTATCATGAGTATCAGTGTGTAGGACAAGGCTTTTGAAATTCTGCATGGAGCTATTATTTAAAGATAAAAGCCATTTAAAATAATTTAAATGTAGTGCCAGAGAGGAAAAATAGCTAAGACTGAATATTAATTTCACATTCCTGTCTTCCTGTTGTCAGCTGGACACACTTTGCTATCATTTCCTTACCTCACCAGATACCTGCCTTTATTGAATTTCATTCATATCCTGTTCTAAGAAAGAAGGAATGGAAAGAGTCCTCCTTTCCCATTCTGTCTCTCCTCCTCACTGGCTGGATAAAATCATCCTCCTAACTTCAGATGAGTGAAAGAAGTCTTTTTGCTAGTTACATGACTTGATCCACTCCATATTTTTCTCTTAAATAAATATGATAATGAAACAAATGTAGGGCATTACTTACAAAAAAAAAATTAATTACATTTTTTGGAGACTGTTGTGAGTACTATTTGCTAGAACTGTTTATTTGACATTGATTATTTTTAGCATGTGTATTTACACACATATACGTATGTGTGTATACACAGGCAGAGAGAGAAAGCAAGCATGTGCCCGATGGTGCTAACTTTACCCTCCATTTTCTCACTTTTTGATGTTTCTGCATTTTTCCTCAGTCTAATACGTGTCTGATACCTCTGCCATGTTAGATATTAAATAGATAAAGTATTGATTTAATGGCTTTCCTATCATAAATAAAACATGCAAGAGAATGAATACGCTAAAAAACAAGCAACATTTAATTTTCTCTTTTTTTTTTTTAAATATCATAATTAATATAGCATCTTTCACTGGCATGCAATTGTTTAAAAGGTAGTCCAGGCAGACAACTGTTACCACTTGAGAGCTGTTTGATTCCCCTCTCAGTCACAGTAAATGAGTTTGAGATCTCAATCCAAAAGCACAGTTCAAACAGAGAGGTGTTTGCACCAAAGCTAAAGTTTTCCTGATGGCTTCATTGAACAGCTAAAATAAATTCCCTTCCTAATCCCAGCAGCAGTTCTCCAGATAACTGTTGAGGTATGGTTTGTGAATGGATAGTAAATAAACACACAATACATTTCTGAAAAGCAATAATAAATAATCCTGCCTGTTGGTTGCACTGTACCTACTCTGAAGATAAATAAAGGTCTTTGATGTCAAGAGCTGTCAATCCATCTCCTGTAACATAACAACTGTACTCTCAGAGCCATGCTACACTAAGCCAGATGCTTGAAAAGTAGACCTCACAGAATATATATGTATGTCTACGACACATCTGTTTTCACCAAACTTAATTCGAGGTCATGTTTCTCTAGACACGAATCACACTGTCTACTTAATGACATGTTTTTGCTGCAGATGGTGGTGCCTATCTGCAAGAGCACAGCTGAATTTGCAAAAGACATTTAACATGCGATTGCAGGGCCCAAATCCACAGGGGCAGCCCTCGCCATGAAAGACACTCGGTGCTGTACTTGACTCCCAGAAGTTTAGAGGAACAAATGTGTAACAGAAAACCACCACAGAGGAGCAACCAGTGCAAGTGTAAATGTCACAATCCAGAACCTCGTTTTGAATTTAAGAGTCCTTCTAATCTGGTAGGTACACTGTAATAAATCCCCAAATCACATATGCCACCTCTGACACATCTTACATTTTGCATATTGCAGAAATACTCTGTGGATTTGCTGAGTGATAGGAGGCTTAGTAGGAAAACTGTATTTATGAAACAATTGAAATGAACGTCTGTCTGTTCCTGTGTTCCAAAATCCTCAGCCACGTATTTCCTTTTCAAATATTGAGAAGAGAAATGCCATATTCCATGATTTAAAATTAGCTTTGTATCATACACAGCTGGATAAGGAAGTTAAAATGAAATCAATGAATTCTCACTTTGGATGCATGTTTATTTTACTGTTTTTTCTCTCATTGTCTTCTATCTGTGTTGTACCGGGTTTTCCCTGAAACAAACATGTTGTTGATAGGACTCTGAAAAATCATCAGCAAAAGCACAGGTGTGATACACACAAAAAAATTATGCACAGGTGTATTTTTCTTTTTTTTCCTTTATCTTTGTACATAACTACTTCTTGAAACTTTATATCTAACTATGAAAAAGATCATGTTTTCTCAATCTGTTATATCTGCTTTTATTTGCTACCATTAAAGTTATTACATATCCATGTGTCATTTTACTCTGGAAAACACTATTGAAAAAACAAACTGTTCCATGTTGATGATTATCGGAGCAGATGGTATGTGTTGCAGTGTATTGGTATTGAATATAAAAATAGTAGCACCACCTATTGGCAAAATGCATAAATTGATCCATCAAATTTCATACTAGCATGCATGCTGCTACTGGATGTTAACATTGCATGCTACTATTTTAAATTTTAGTTATTCAAAATGAACATATTTGCTAATACAGTCTTTTTATTTCTTTTAAAGTATCTAAAATAGAATAGAAAGAACCTGGTTTTAAACTGTGAAAGCGACCCAGAAATTCTTAATGCCAGGGTCAAATGTATTTTGAATATATCTTGAATGTCTGAAACCTAAGTTGTGGATTTTGCATATTGACTAATGCCCCGATCCAGGAATTCTATGCCTCATATTCTTCTGACAGAATCTTGACAAGTCCCTTTGATTTAACAGGACTATAAATAGGAGCAAAAATTACTGTGGAGGGGAAGTATACTAACATTGGGGTGAAAAGACAAGATTTACTGATATTTGTTCATATCAACATCTATACGAATGTACAGATATATATATACAATGTGATCTATGAACTGCCCTTGACTTGTAGTTACCATGATTCTGCTTAATAGGAATAAAGACAAATTACTGTAGTCAAGAGAAGGAATGTGAAGCAAAAAAATCTTTAGTTTAACTGAACATGGGAGTCTAGGAGTTGGGTGTGCAGCTTCAATTTTTATCCAGATGGTATTTAAATAAACTTAAAATTAATCCGTAAATTCTTTCACCATGTCTCTGTTTTGATTTGGTTACTAGTGTTGGGTTGCTCAGAGCAATCCTGTCTTAATTTTAACTTTGGAGAACAACTTATTTCTGAATATTTCTTTGTTATTATTTCTGTAGGATTGATTCTTATGGACATCTCTATTCTACTTCTTTTTGCATAGTGATACTATTTTGTTTTTTAAACATTAAGAGAATTTATCAAGAAAATTGGTGTCATCCATGCATTACCATTGACACTGCCATTTTCTTTAAGCCTTCTCTTTCTCCTTCCCTGCTGGTCCTCTTCATTGCTCCATCACTACTTCTGAGAAAGAGATTGATGATAATCGTGGTGGGTCAGATTCCCACATGAAAAAACTCTCTCTGTGTGCTGATCTGAATGTTGACCTTCAGTTCTGCATTCCTTGTCACTTCACTGTTTTCTCCTATAGTGCTCAAATCTTTTTGAAAACTGCTGGGGTTTTTTTGCTAAAAGCAAAGCATCCCTCTGCTCAGGAGCCTATTCATTTTCATTTTGTTTCAAAGGAACCTGGTGCTTTTGAAGTGTGCTAACAGTCCTTGTATCTGCAACCCATCACCAACAGGATGTGTTTGGTACATAAAATCATGCCAAACCCTATACTACCCATCAGAGCTATGGGGCGAAGAAATCCGTCTGGAAAGGGGATACTTATTCTCCATGTTTCCAATCTCTTGCATCTCAGGATTCATGCTTTCATGGCCTCATTTCAACTCTGAGTGCTTGCTTCTGCCATCAACACATATCTCTAGTCTTTGCCTGTGATGATTTCACTAGAAACAATGGCAGCAAGAGCAATATCATATGGTCTCCTCTGTGAAGTCTCTTGTCTGACCTAAACTGGACTAAGCACAGTGATTAAGGTTGCATTTACCACCTGCTTATGTCCAAGGTTTAATGTTTTTTAGCAGCACAAATTTCTGCATAGTATTTTTCATACAAAAGACTTTTTATGTGATGGAAGGAACAGTTCAATTTATTTTTTAATCTACAAGAATGCAATGGACAAAGTAATTTATGTAGACTTTCTTGGCTTCATTACACTCTTTCAGTAATGTGAACAGATTCAGCCACCACTGCAGCTGCAGGCTTGTAAATACTTGCCTAACAAAACAGTCCTACTGCAGCTAATGAATCTTGGTGAAGCTGACACCTCTTTCCTAGTCAGAGCTACAAATGTGCTACTTTTGTTAGATAAAACGAAAACCAGCCAAACAGACTGACAATGCTGCACCACTTTCTAGGCCCCCCTGAAGACATGTCGCATGCTGCATGTCATTCTGGATTGAGTCAGGGTATTGTGTTGTTCTGTCGTGTTATGTGTGTGTTTGATGGTATTTCACCATAGCTACCTCCATGCAACATGAAAACTGCATGTTGGAAATCTGCTCAGGATTTAGAGATTTCTGCAGGGCAGACATAACCCCAATGTCCTGTGGCAGAGGGCTGCAGTGAGCTGGCAGCCACCATGTTGTGGGACAGAGGAAGGTGGCCTCACCTGCTTGACTGCTCTCACTAGCACATTCAAACCTCCCTTGAGCCACTCTGCAGTGGGTGGAAGACATTATGGCTGGGTAAACAGAATAGAAAGAGGTAAATGCCTTGCTCAAGTTCATAGAAATGACTTGGTGCGAGAGCCAAGAACAGAGTCAAGCAGTCTTGACTCTTCATCATTTGTTTTAATCACCAACCCCAATATTTCATGTGCATGTGATTATTATGCCTGCATCTGTAGCTGCTGACCACTTGGTGTCTCGGAAATACATAACAGGCTTTATTCCTCCCACAATGACATCAGTTTTAAAAGTGTCACAGCTGTCACCACTGGAATTATTCTTAAGTTGCCCCTTTGTAAGTGTGGTGGGGTGACCCTTGCTGGATGCCAGGTGCCCACAAAAGCTGCTCTATCACTCGCCTCCTCAGCTGGACAGGGGAGAGAAAAGTCTTGTGTGAGTCTCAGGTAGCCGCACATTTTTTAAATCGTTACTAAGTCACTCAAAATATGTAAACCTAACTGAAAAAATCATCACATGGCATTTTTAGGGGAAATGGGGAAACTACTTGTAAGGCATACCCTTGGTATGCAGTTCAAACCGTGCACTGATGTAGTGGATTATGTACATTGCTTGAACTCAAGTAGCGTATGACTTATTAGAGTATGTGTTGTAGTGGGTGAAACACTCCAAAATGTGAAAGCATCTAGGTACCAATAGATCACTTCCTCCACACTCACAAGACTGAGTGACTATTGATTATTGAAAGGAATGGAAATCTTTCACCAAAAAAAATTGGAGGCTGCCCTTCCTGAAATACAGAGGAGCAAGCTCTTGACCTGTGAATCATAGGAGCTATATGGGTTTCGTATTTAAATGATAGATAGAGATACAAGTTACCATAATCACCCTACCTCTATCATTTTATTGTTTCACTTGACAGCTTAAAGAACTGGCTGGATAATTTTTTTCCAATAACAGTTGCCATAACTTTTACTCAGTTTTTTCATTATTTTATCGGCTTCAAGGCTATGTAATTCACTTCTTTCTGCATAGTATTATTCACATACCTCTTTTCCCATTAAACAGTAGTAGTACCTACTTCCAAAACTGTTTCCAAGTAAACACAAACTAACAAAGCATCTTCTGTGCACAAAAAGAACAAAAGGATGACAAATACATAGATACATAATTTTTTTTTTTTGTCCCATGTGAAAACCATCACTGTGACTGAAGAGAAATAGAACAGACGATAACTTGTAACAGATAAATCTAGCACATTTCTCCTTAGGACAAATAAAGTTTGGAGCAAAGACAGCATTTTAAAGCACTGGGAAGCTTGCTCTATCTGAGGAAGACACTGATAACCATGATATGCAGGGGAGACACTTTTTGCTCATTTGCACTCTTCAAGCCAAGCAGGGCATGGAACCAAAGCACAGAAATGGGCAAAAAGTGTGATATAAGCAATTGCATAATAGGAATTTTTTCAACCATATTACACTAAAGATCTTTCCACCTTAGAGACAGCAAGCAGAGGATTCATACAGAGAACAAGAAACCGACAACTCACTCTCAATTTCTGTGCAGATCCACATGGCTAGAAGCCTTCATGCAGGGAGGGAGACCTGGCTCCAGGGCCACGCAAAACCAAATGGCGCTGATGCACTTGGTACGGGCCATATCCTGTGTGGCCGATGGACAGAGCACACTGCTGCTCCTCTGCGCCCCGGTCCTGCCTCAGCTGCTAGCCTAAAGTACGGTTCGCTTGTGTGGCCTTTGCACCTCCAGGTCCCTCTCCAGGAGTTCCTGAGACGATGATTATGACCAAGCTACTGTTTCAAACAGCCATTTGTGGTCTTCGCCTCCATAAACTTCTCTCAAGGAAACCACTTATCTTTCTGGCCTCCACAGCACCAAGCAGCAAGGAGTCCCGTAATTTAAGCCCTGTGTTCTCCAAAGGTCTCTAATTCCCCAGACAACATCAACAGCTGAATGTCTAAGAGAGGCAGGCCATCAGCTTTGTTCTGCCATCACAAATGCTGACAGCTCACCCTGATGGCGACACCAGCCTTTTCCACAAAAAACAAATAAACTTCACAGAATTGCAGGGACCCATGATAACTCTAAAATGAGACAGCCGGAGATCCAGACCTCCTACGGAGTTGAATCTGCTGCTCAATGTGTCAGGGATGCTTTGGAAACCACTTATGAATTGCAAATGTTTACTTATTATAAAAGTTGTGCCACTTTTCTCTGCATCGTGTTGATGCACAGGATGAAGAAAATGAGTATCATCCCAACATTTTAATAGAAGATGGCAAAATTCCCTCTGATGAGCTGTAATGATTCTGCTCACTAGGCCATGGAACATCAAGTTAGACTCTTCTTCATTTCAGATTATTAAACATGAAAAATAAAGATTTAAAAAATAAATTCCTGTAACAAAGCAGATTGGGTGGCTGTGAGACCGGGATGCAGAGGTGAAAGATGATGTAAAATATGGGTTAGGAAGGGTTCTTTTTCTTCCCTGGCGCAAACAGTGTTCCTTTAAAATTAGAATAATCAAAGCCTTGCATCAAAATAACTTGACTTTTAGTCAAAGAAAGATTTTAGGAATGTCATTTTTTCTAATAAAATTTTGTCGCAGTGCCTGTGCTCTCTGCTGAAAGCCTTTTGGATTTCTGAGCTCTATTCCTTTGTGTCCAGAGTGGTGTTTTAGGCTTTTTCTGGACTTTCGCTCTCCCTTCATTTTCATCTCCCTCGTTCTGTCTTTTACATTTTGTCATAGGGGATGCTCTGTGTCCTGCTCTCATTTATCTGGAATTCTGTACAAATTGATACAACTGGCAGCCATTACACATATATTCCCCTTAAACGACAATCATACAGAGCTCACAGGAAAGTAATAACATCCAGTTTTCTCTTGTCTAGTTAAGGCCTTTGCTTCCGAACATTAAAAGCAGCTCCACAAGTCAGGTAAGGTCAAGAAGAAAACTGATATAATTATCCCATAATTCTTCAAATACGAAATACTATCAGGCCCCATATATATAACATAGAACTGACCAAAAGACTTTAACAGTATGGGATCTTGCATGGTATATGACTTCAAGAGACTATGGTTGGCACTAATTAATTTAGGGCAAGGGAAAGAGGAAGAATCACAAAATATATTCAACGCTTTCTTAAATAAGCTTCCACACTGTGAAAATCTAGCACATAGGCACTGCTTCTCTTGGCTGTCTTTTAAATTCTGTTGCATTTATTTTAACTAGTCGTTCAAACTTTCAGGCTGAAACTTTCTAGTAATTGCGGGTTTTTCAAGGTGAAGGGCGGGGAGAAACAGGTTAAATTAAAGAAATACAGATAGCTCATTCTGAAAATGAGACTGGGGTGATCATACTGAAATCAGTGTAGCATGGATAAGAGTAAGCAGGTTGGTTTCTTTTAGATATGTCACAAATTTAAGGTTTTAAAGCATATTTGGATGATACATTCAGAGTGAGGGGATTTCAGAGTGAAGAATGCCTGCTACTGTTTCAAATAAGGGCAATTCATAAAATTTGTTTTTCAAAATCTCTGTTCAGCTAAAACAAGCTGAAGTACTACAGCAAAATTCGCTGAAGTATCTGTCTGCAATGAGCACATACACAAGCCTCTCCATGCAAACAGGGAAGGGGGTCTGCCACTACTGAGAGCACTTCAGTCCCAATTCACAGGGAGTGGATTTTCCTCCCAGATTCTTCTCTGAAGGATGCCATGTGCTGGTGTCCACTGGCAAAGAGACTTTCAGTTCTCTAAATTCATTCCAAGACTAAAGAGGTGAAGAAAAAGGGCTCCAGGAAAAAGGGTTGCGAACGAGTAGGGGGAAGAGACGTTAGATGGTAGATTAGGGCAAAGGGAAGAAAGGAAATACATTCAAGAAGGTGGAGAAGGGCAGGAAGTGCATGCTCCTTTACAGGGCTCAAGCACCCATGCAAAAGTCACAGGTACCAGGATTGTTCGTTACAGCCCTGAAATGAGTGACCCAGGCTTTCCAACCAAAGAGTCACTAACTCAAAAAACCTCCCCAGTTAAAATGCACTAGAGGCGACAGACCTTCAGGAGAGAAATTAGGGAAGGTTTTGAATAGCACAATCTTTTCTCAACAGCCTTTTCTTGCCCCAGCTGTAAGGCTGGGGTAATGAGGGTCCACAGTCACTGTCCTTGGGGGAAAAAGAAAAAAAAAAATATTGAAGCATTCCCTTCCTCAATAATTAGGTTTCCTTTAAGACAGCTAGTTGTTGTCGTGTTTTAGCTGAAGTGCACATTTAGGGATTTTTTTTGCGAGCTGTGTTAGTTCAGCACCAACCCAACAAACCATTCACATCAAGGAACCTGCTAATACAGAAGAATTAGCCCCACATGGGAGACTGCCTTAACATTTATGACTCTCCAGTACTTTAACTTGCATTCTCAGACGTATTTTTCACTAAGTATCTAGTCCCTGTTACAAAACAGAATACAATTTAATCTATAACAGATATTATAATATGGTATCAAGGCAACACTTAAACTCGAGATGGAGATACAGAATAGACAACCCAAAACAAAACAGGATTCACCAGGCAGCATGGAGTTCACAATTTGTTCACAGCCATATCTTCAATCTGCCACTTCATATATTACAACTCCCACCACGCTCTATTTTGAGAACTGAGGTGGGATCAAATGAAAGCACAGATCAGTTTTTTGCATAAGGGTGGATTTCACCTGCAGTTCCTCAAATTTTGTTGCATATTTTCACATAAATAGATGGTGACTATGCTTTTTCATTCTTTTGCCTCCTTTCTTGATGTTAAAAGCTTAACGTAAATATTAACATTAAAAAAACCAAATAACACAGTTACTTTAGAGAAAATGAAGATCAACTAGAAATAAAATATGCTGCCTATATTAGAAGTTAGCAAGAATGTGTCAAAATTAATGTTGACTGCAAAGAGCCTGCATGTTTTAATTGATAGTGTCTCTTTTCTATGGCTTAGACAATAGTAATGATAGCAATTTGTGTGGATGGTATTGGTTTAGTTATGTTAAATGAATCCACACTAATTAGATATATTTGAAATCAGTAGAACTGCACTAGGAGAAAAATATCCATTGCTTTCCATTGCTTCAGCTGCATATGAAACCAGTTCAGAGACTTAAAATGTATGAGAATAAAAAACCCCAAACACTTGCACTGTGCTACTTATCACACACTGTGACAGTGATAAATTCCCTCAGTGATTCTCAGGTGCCCCGTTGTTATCTTTAACTGCCTTCTGCCTTGTCAATCTTCTGCTTCCAGATGGTATCAGTCATTCACACAGGCAAAACCTTGCTTAGAGGGACTTACACTTTGTGCTGGTAATAGGTGTTTTATCTTCCAGTGGATTATTTACCCACTGTTCTTGTGGAATTTCACAAAAGAAGCATCTCTGATTATCTGACAATTTATCTTTTCTATGGATCTTGCTGGAAATTGAGTTACTAGAAGGAGGTGGTTCTTTCAAAATGGAATCTCTCCCCGAGGCTTTTAGTGCAGGATAATAAGACTTCAGCTTCTGCATTACAGAAAGTAGGGGACAGAAAAATATCTACACCTTGAAAGCATTTGACGAGGAACACCAATAGCTCTCCACACTGCACATCCTTTTGAGGTATCTAATACTACGGGTGGCCTGTTCAAAAAACACAAGTATATACTCAAAAATATACAGTTATAATTTGTTATGTAGATACAGTTAGCATTTGCTATGTAGAACACTCGTGGCAGGGTTTTTTTCTCTTCTACTGAAAATTAAAACCATACTAATTCATGCTTGACTAGTGGTTGCAATATGCACCCGTTACTGAGACCCCTCCACTATGTTTAGAGGCACCACTAATTCCTTTTTATGCTGCTGACATGATTTTTTTTAAGTCGTATCAAAGTTATGTATAGGTAAGAGTATATTAACACGTCAGAAATAGTAAGCATTCTATCAGCTTCATTTTGTTTGATGGATTTCACAATATCCTGACATTTTATCTGCAAATACTTTTTTAAACAAAATAATAGAAAGGAAATGGGCTTTTTTATCTAGAATATGAAATGTCAGATAAATTTTGCATAAATACTGCACTTCTTCATAACGTAATGTACACTCTTTCTTAATAAAGTTCATTTTTGTGTAGCAAGGTTAAAGTATTTAATCAGTAGGAGACCTAATAGCTGACTCATTGACAAGAAAATTACACTTGCTTCACAGATCATCGTGAGTAAGAGAGAAGCACTGTCCATTGTCATTCTATACTGAATGAAGAGACTTTTTTTGTTGTTTTAATAGTAGCTAAATAAAACATTTGCCTGAATCCCTAGACAAAATGAGGAAAGAAAAAGATATATTTTCCAAGAGAATGTTAAAACTATGGTATTCTCTAATTGGTACTATGCATACTATGACCTTTGGTTTCTTTGGATTAATTTGCTATTTTTTTGACTGCTTAAAGCATCTAAAGCAGGGGCAAATAGATGAACAGCATAAAAATGGAACAGGTTTGTACCTGCTCCTCTGAAGCTACAGGGAGAAGAAGAGAAAGCTTTGTTTTAAGAAAAAAAAAGAAAGGATAAAAACATTGATGCTGCTGAGGGTACAGTGCCAAAGAACTCTGAAATCCAGGTGACACTGTTGAACTCAACCCATCCACAAGTCCTCTTTGTATCAGTGATTGATTTGTTTTGTTTTTTTTAATGTGTGTTGCATAAAAGCTATATCCCAATGCCCTAATAAGTTACTTTTCAATCAAGTATCAGTCAACACCTGGACAACTCTTCTGAGAAATTATGTGGGATTCTGATCTCGGTAGAGCGAAAGAGCAAACAGCATTTCCAGAAAAAAACACAACACAGTTCTCTTTTCTGCTGGCCAGAATCCGTTCTCTTACTAAAAGTAAACGAATTGCAGGAAAGCAATTTTGCTCACTAAACCAAGTATAATGCATGTCTCCTGTACTCCGCACTTTTCAGTACAGAATTAAAAGGAAGAAAATAATTTAAAATGGATATACAATAAGGTCTACTAATTACAATAACTTCTACAGGAGACAAATCAAATTGTCTAACCTGCATGTGATTTGAGGTGGTCTTTTCAGGTCAGATCAGTAAAAAAGTCATAGTTGCTCTTGATCTCTGTCAACTCAAGACTGACTTGAAATGCTGACTGAGGGATATGGGGCAGTAGCTTAGACGCAATGTTTTAGAAACATTCAAATTTTCAGTCTCATACATAACAAGAAAATATATTTTCATGTTTTCTCCTTTATCTGAACAAGTACACCTATGCTTCCAAATAGATGTGTTCTCCGTAGTAAGGTCCTGTTATCTGAACGCCCATTTTTCGCTTTCTGCAAGGGGAAAATACTTACAGAATACTTTCTCAAGGAAAAAACTAGATAAAAACAGAGAGGAACAAGGATGATATTGATAAAAGTAATCAGTAGCAGTGGTAGCAATATTGTAAATTAGTACAAGAAAGTTACTTTCACTTCCTGTATTTTTTGTTATAATCCAATAAAACCTATTATTTTAACAATTGGTTTTGAAGATAAGGTTGTACCCTTCCAACAAGGGAAATGTGTTATATTCACAATAAATAATGATATTGCTTATGATCACTGAATCTGAAAATGTCAGAATGTTTTGTAGATATTATTGAGTTTTGTTAATTGAAACCCACAAGTTCCTATGAGGTATACTAATCTACTTGTTCAAAAAAATGAGACATTTAAAGTACACATAGTGGTGTACCTCAGCGGTCTCTCAGTGCCATCATAGCTCAAGAAAAAAAAAAAAAAGTAGTTCAAAGTGATGCTTTATGTACCTGCAAATCCAGTGGTCGCCTAGACAAAACCCAAACAAAAACCAGCGTTCATCCTTCATAGGGTGACTGCAAGGCTTTCAATTCAAAGAAAAGAAGCTGAGCTACCTGTTTGTTTCTTTTTCTTCCCTTTCTTGCCTCTTTGTTAGTGGAAATATGAGTGTATGCTTTTACTTTATGGACTGTTTAATTTTAATTTTTTTTTAAATTTTAAGTTTCTTAAATTTAAGCCTGATGTCTTACATGGGCTGCAAAACACTGACCCCAGTGATTCAGCTTCCCAACTCCTCTTTGTCGATAATGATTTCATTATGCATACTGAACCCAATATCTTGACCTTTGAAAGTGTAAGTCTTTTTACCTAGACAGAGTTATTACCAAGTTTATTAAAACACTGTCAAGTGTAGAACATAACCTTTCCTGTCCCTACTCTTCTTGACTGAGGAACTGGTCACTAAAGATTTTTTATTGAATAACCCTCCCACACATCATCACTCAGAGACATTTTTCACTAGTTCATGCAATCAGATATGTAGCAGAGACAAGAAGAAAAGGAAAAAGAAAAAAAAAAAAGCAAAAAGAATAAACAAAAGCTACTAGAAAATCTGAATGTACAATTTAGGAGAAAAATCATCAAATAATCACACAAGATCCCACTAGCTTGCAGAGTGAACAGAGATGTCTAGCTACCACTGGAAAAGTCTTGAATGACTTGAGATATATCCGAACAGTAGGTGAAAAAAAGGAAAAATAATAAAGCACTCTAAAACAGGATTCAGATAAACTTTTGAGTTACTTCTGTAACTAAAACAACAAAACCAGCACTTTTTTATGAAGAAAAAAGCATTTCTTTCATAAGTAAGGCTTCAACTAGAATGAGATCAAAATCAGAACACAAATATTGTGCGTTTTGAGCATAGCTATTGTATCATGTTTTGTAAAACTTTTTTTTTTTTCCCCAATATTTTTTAAATCCCCAAACTCTCCAGCATAAGATGCCTGCCATTTTTTTCAGAATATGAATAAAACTCAGGTGGAAACATGCTATAATTGATGCCAGCTTTCCTGAATCCCAAAATTTCTTGACCTGGCAGTCTTAAACTTGGCTAGTCATTGATATTGGATTTTCTTACAAACAGCAGAAGAAACAGAAAATCAGAACAGGTATGAGTGATTATAGGAATATTCATCAGTGTTCCAAATGTAACAGAGAAAATGAAAAAAGAAAAAAAAAATTTTCTCTTCGAAAGTCAGCTCTTGCACCCTGTATATGGATCTGCGTGATTTGGCTTCATCAGAGACAAATTTGGAGACAAGCAGATAAACCTTTTCAGTTTTTAGGTTACAGCAAACCATGTGTGCATTCACACCAATATTAGGCTTTTTCACTTTATTTTTTTAAGCACTTTGAACTACTTTTTTTTTTTTTTTCTTGAGCTATGATGGCACTGAGAGATCGCTGAGGTACACCACTATGTGTACTTTAAATGTCTCATTTTTTTGAACAAGTAGATTAGTATACCTCATAGGAACTTGTGGGTTTCAATTAACAAACTCAATAATATCTACAAAACATTCTGACATTTAAGCAAATGACAAAACATTTTTAGGTTTTATTGGATTATAACAAAAAATACAGGAAGTGAAAGTAACCTTCTTGTACTAATTTACAATTTTCACTTTATTATTTTTGAGCAAGAAATGCTCATACAGAAATACCTCTCTGTTAATAGCTTAAAATATGTGAATTTGTTACTCACTCTCTGTCATTATTCTTAAGTTTTGTGTGGTTGGGGTATTTTTTTGGCTTGTTCTTTATCATTCCATTTATTTCACTAAAACTCTTAGGAGAGGTTGCAGAAGTAATTTGTAGCTGCATAACAGCTGTTTTAGATTTTTTAGTATTTCTGTTACATTTTAGTGTGCTTTCAGATTATGGTGTCTTGTGCTTAATGTGTGTAATCCATGTCTGTATTAAAAGGATACCTGACCACATTTGGTGTAAATAGCAGTGCCATCTAGTTGCATGAAGACAACCAGTAAATCGGCTTACAATTAGTGTGCTTCATTTTATCCAAGAGACTAGTACTAATCCATAGTGCTAAGGACCACGACAGCAAGGCCTTTAATTAAATATAACATCATGGTTATACCAAATGTAGTCCTTGAATTCTGACACTGTTAGTTAAATTAAAAGATGCATAATCCCATCAGTCTGTGAATTAGTATTGTTGTAACCAGTAATAGATTGGAAAAGGCTTTTTTAAAAAAAGAAAACAAAACTGGTACATATTAGGGGTTGATACCTACAATGCTGCCTCCTTAATCCCTTGCAGATGGTTACCAATACATTAGCAGCTACTACCAGAAAAAAAATAAAAACAGGAATTCTTACAATTTTTGTCACTAGCAGGGCTTTCATCAGAAAAGCAGCTATGAAGTGACGCGGACTATGCAGTCCTATTTCTAAGTGCATCTTGCCTCTTCCTGGCACAAAGAATAGGAAGGAGGGGGTGGACAAAGGTGACGTTAGTTACCTCAGTGTTTCCAGTAGTCCCCAGAAATTTAGTCATCCACAGATTGGGCCTGATGCTATTCTGAGTGCGGAAGGCACACAGCACACAACAGCTGAGATGAAATGTGCTCAGACGAACCACCTCCCTCCCTCCCTGACGCTTACTCCTCCCAGTTGTGATATAACTGCATAATGGCAGATGCAAAAAGGCCAGCACACTGTGGCCCTTCATCTCTTACTGGTATATATTTGGAATTTAACATGACAGCCATGTACAAACACTCCTACCTTCTCTTCCCTATTGCTGGTTTACTAATGCTGTTTATTGAACACAGCCATTCAAAGCAATGTGAACAAAACACTTGCTTTTCTACCTCATAAAGAATTTATTCTTTTAGTTTTCTTCAGAAGCCCTTCGTAAGCCACGGGTGCAGCAGTACCCAGAGCACTCCTTCAGGAGCTCCAGGAATGCTCCATGAGAACTGTGCCATGGATGAGGGAAAGTACATCAGGATGTTTTGAATGAAATAGGTCAGGCTCAGTGGCATGGCATCTACTCACAGAATGTGTTTTATATAGATAGCTTCTAACCCGCTCTGCTCTGGAAAGCTGCCTTGCACCATCACGTCAAATTATTTTCACTATTAATTCAAATTATTATCAAGCAAAGGATCATGAAACTACACAGACATTGCTGTAACCAGCATTATGCAGGAGGCACGAGTTACCTCCAGCAAGAAATCAGAGTTTTGTAAATGCAGTGAAGTTCTTAATTTAAATTTGTTTTTTTCCATAGCAAGGAAGGGAGTCCTCTCTTTTCCCAGGTACTTGTGAGAAAGCACCAGCTGGGGAGGCCAGAGGACACTCGTGGCTCCCCTGGCTCGCACTGCGGCTGTACCCACCCCAGGCACCCGCTGACATCACCCGCCAGCACCGCACTCGTCAGAAGCAGTGCTGAGAAACCCTGAGGTGAGCAGTAATGGAGTGACCCTGGACATGGGAAGTTCGGCAGGTCCTTTTTGTGCCTGACATGGAAGACTACTCCTAGGCTCTACGTTGTCACATTATAAAATCCAGAGTAGTCATATTACATACCTGGAAACTTCATTTATCAAGAAAAGGCAATTATTACTGTTTTTACTATAATCTTCCGGTCCATAATACAAAATAATTTTCTTCTCTGCTTCTTTCCTAGATTGGATTCATTATATCTAAATGACTACCCTGCAACTTGCCAAGCTTTAACGATTGTGAAGACGAATACTATATTTCAGTGAGCTCCTTGTGTCATTCTCAACCAGTTATTAAAAAGTTTAGCCTCCTTCCAAAAGTTTATCATTATGATTGTAAAACTTTTTTCACCTAACAGTAAAATTACAGAGTAGTAAACAATACTCGACTACTACTCTACATAATGTCAAAAAAGCTACCATTACGTGTCATTTATTATTATATTATCTGTGCTTTGCTTCAGAAGCTTATGTTTGTAAATATGTTATTTACTATTTTTAATATGAATCCTTGACATTTTAGTGGAACATGCTGACAGACTACTCATGTCTCTGGAAAATTAAACACTACACAAATCAAGTAAGTCTTACAGGAGTACCATTTATAAGTGTAAGTAATTTTTATAAATGTCAACATATCTCATTTCATCATTCTAAGAACCAAATGTTTTCCAGTTAAATTTTCTTTTTAAATTTTTATTTTCAAGTTTTAAAGTATTACATATGTTTTCCAATAAAAGATATTAAACTTTAAGCATTAAGATGCTTCAATTAATAATAACCTAATATTTTGTCTTATGCAGACTGTATATTGTCATGTTTTTGGTTCCTTTCAGAAAGAAACCAAATTCCAAGAGTCTGTCATGCCTTCCTAGTCACGATTATAGTATTTGCTTTAAAATTAGCCACCATAATACGGGAGCTATCTAAGTGGAAACAAGCTAGGAAGGAGTGGTTAAACGTTACAAACAGTCGGATAATCTTTAACACATGGCAGATTCTCATGCTGGCTTAATGTCTAATACCCCTGAGCATCTTACAGCTAAAACACAAAGCAGTCTGTGGTGGTGTTAGGCCTTAATACTTTAAAGACACATTGAGTGTTAATGGGGTCCTCTGGATTTAAGCCTTTGTTATTTATTAAACCCAGACTGCCTGAGTTTTTTCTAATGACATTCTCCAGTAAGTCACCTAATTCCTGACCTGCTGTGAAAGTCAGAAACCCCTGGATTATCTCCATCCACCTCCCTGCCTGCAGCAGCCTCAGTTCAGCAGTGCAGCCTGGTTCATTTCACCCCCATAACCACACTTCAGGCCCCCAAAACATGCTGGCACGCTGCGTTCGGTCAGCATCACTGCAACACAGGAGCACACATGAAAACGTGAAACCACAGTTGGCCTAAGCTCCCAAACCCGGTTGCGCACCCCGCTGCTGTCCCAGCGCGAGACCCGGGAGCAGCTCAGCAGTGCCAGCTTCCCCTCCCCAGCTTCTACATAAGTGCAAGCCAGGTAAATCCAGAGGTGGAGAGAGCTGCAGCCTGCTACAGATCCCAGAGCCAGAAGCAGAGAAATAAGGACGTTGAAGAACAGGACCTCGCATAAGAAACTGCAGATGCAGCCAGAGAGCCTGAGGTGAAAATGGAGGACAAACGTAACTTCCATTAACAATGCTCACTTGTCGTCAACACAAAATTCTCTCCTGAAAGCTAGCAGCGAGCGGGGCTCTGGGTCGTGAATGAGGTCCCGCCACTGCCGAGCGTACTTTATAAATTCCTCTGGTGACTGGCTCTACTCCACAGCTGCCTGTGAGGAGCAGGAAGAGCGTAGTTTAACAGCAGAAAAACAAGAAAGGAGCTTTTTCAGAGTAACTTTTACTCTGAAACCCCGAGTATATGCAAAGTAATTTCTCTGCTCTGTCCCTACCTCTGTAGCAATGCCATTTTCATTTGCATATGCTAAAACTGAAATTGAGGCAGCATCAAACAGTTAATGCCACTGTTCTTGAGTCTCTCCCAAGACAGATGTTTTCCTGTTCCCAAGGGAATTATTCCTGGCCTAAGTTTCAGAGTGTTCTGTCATTTAAATCAGCAACAAGGTTCACACTACTTCTTGTGACATGGACTGGGACGCTGTAGCACTGCAAATGAGATACTAATCACAACTGTACATTCAAGTTTTTGTAAGCATTGCAAAATGAAATCCATAATTGTGAATTTCTAATTATTTATGTTAGGTTTGTCTCAGTTACTTGACAAAAAATATCTTCACGTTAATCTTGCCCAGTACCATCTCCCAAGCCTCTGTCAGGTTTTACTTCCAGCTGCTCTATTTTGGGTTTAAGATTTTCAAATGGAGATTTTTGAAGAAACTTAATGGTTTCCGCTAGCTGTTCAAATCTCATTGAATTTCAGTCAAAGATAAATGCCTAACTCCATTAAAGCACTTGAAAATCATGACCTAAACTCTCATAGGCACAGACTAGTTTTCACTCTGTTCTTTTTCAATTTGAGGAACAAGGCTTGGTATCCAAAAGTGCCATGTTTTGGTTTGGGGTTTTCTCTGTAATACAAACAGTGATAACTTCTTACAAGTCTAGAGCTGCCTAATCTCACAAGTATCAGAGGGAGTTCATCTCAGAGCTGCACAGGGACATTGAGAGAGAAGATCCTGGGATTACAGCAGGAGCCCTAGGAGAATTTAGTTTAATTTCCTGCTGTACAGGTGTTACTTTCTGTATCGTGTTGAAGAGAGTCATTTAGGCACAGATCTTCAAGTGTACTTCAGCACCTAACTCTCACTGAAACTGTAGGATTCAGATGCCTTAATACCTTTGAAGAGTTGGACTATAATCTCTCAGATTCCCACAAGAATTAAGATCCCTAACGAGGAATTTAGATAGAATTGTGGAAACCAACTGCAGGAGCCCATTTCTCAAAACCTGCAAAAACCATTCAAGTAGGCATCTATGGAAGTCTATATGCTTCCACTTAAGAATTTTTTTCTTGAACAGCAAATGTTTGCTTCCACCTGTGTTGAGAATTGTCTCCATGTAGTTAATGAAGGAAAATATTTGTGCTTATTTTCTAAAATGAGAAATATTCCTCCAATCTCAAAGGTGCTTAACAGACAGAAGTGAATTATATCAGAAACAGCAGTCATGGGCTACTTACATTCAAAAATATATCTGAAGGAGGAAGCTGTAGAAATGTCCTAATTTTTAAATGGTAATTCAGGTGCCAAACCCCTGTGCCAGCATGCCGAAGATATGTTCCATGGCTTCTTCAGTCTGAAAATGTTCAAATCTACCTCTCAGGAGAATACTACAGCTTCCCTGCTATATGTGAACGACGGGGTGAAGGATATTTCTCTAGTTTCTAAATTCTACTTTTTTTAAAAAAAAAAAAAAACATATTTTGCCACAGAGATATACCAAGATTCTGTATTGCATTGATTGCAGCACGTGGAACGAGATGCTTTTGTTTCTAGTAATGGCTCCAAAGATGATTTAAAGAATTTACATTCAATATTTATTTAATAGAATATTTAAGTAGTCTTTCAAGTTTTTGTTGCTAGTAAAGAAGCAGCTCCCAGCTTTATTTGCTGACAAACAAATTTGTAAACTAACTGTAAACACTAATTAATGGAGCTTCCTTTCCTTGATACCTCTCATTCTTCTCCCTACTGGGGTCACAGCCTCTAATGTGAGAGATTTGTCAGTCCAGAAGATTAATATGCAGTTATCTATGATTAACACTCTCTTACACAGTTCTTCAGATATTCTTTCTGGACCCTAACTCCTGATATGCTAACAAGCCATGACACTTGCCCACACATTACATATGACACAGCGTGTAGTGGTATGTTTCCATTAGGTTCTTATAGTACTGATAATCCTAAAATCCTGCCCAGGTTAAAAGTGACTAGCATATGGTAAGCAAAACTAAAGAGCATTTTTTTTTGTTTGATTTGAACTTCAGGTGTTTTATTTTTTAACAAATACCAAACATATGTGGTATCAGAAGTTATTCTCATTTAAAACTTTTCCTTTAAGTACGAAAAATGGGTATGTGATTTGCTTAAATCCTCTAGCCAACTATGAATTTCTCTCAAGAATTAATTACAACAAATAAAGATGGAAGATGTTCTTTACTCATTACTTACTTAATTCATTCAAGAGTTTATACTGCAGTAGTGCCCATTTCCCTCTTTAGCCTGAGTCATTTAACTTTTTTCCTTAGTATATCTATTTTAAGTACAGAAACGTCACATTTCAAGTGAACAAACCTCTTTGTTCTGTAAGCTTTGATAAATGAGAACATTAGATACACCCAACAGCCTAATGAAATTCCACACCTTGGTTTGGATGCTATCAAATGTGCTGCAGATCGTTTATTTCCCAGAGTGTGATTACTTCGAGAAAAATCTCATCTTTGATAATGGTGTTAAACAATGCATGGCTTCATTGATATTTAATAGATAACATACTTAAAACAACACTGTTGGAGTATATCTTTTGTACCCAACAGCTGTTCTGTTTATAAAGACCGAAGTACAATACGGTATTGTATACTTGAATTACACATTTAGTTTAAGGGATAAGAATCCCAGTAGCAGATGGCATTCCAGGCTGTCTAACATAGCAGGGAAAAGAAAAAAAAAATAAAGCAGGCCAATAGTCTGCCTTGATATTATAAATCAACAGACTGGTTGCTGCCAAACACATGAAGATTAATACATCAAAATCTGTGGGTTATTTCTGACAAATGAATGTAGAAAATATCTCATCTTGTGGACAATGTAATAACAAAGCTTGAGACTCTGAAATACGTAAACAGAGAAGCACTTTCTAATTGTAGTTTCTCTAGTTTTTGCCACTAAGCGCAATGAGTGAACATGAACTGAATTTTGAGGGAAGAAACCTGGGGACAAGTTGTCTACTCCCAGAAAAGTCCAGGTGCTGCAGTATGACAGGGTATGGGAATCAAGACTCCCATGCACATCGTCCCCTAGCTGAACTGAACTTCACCACTAGACACAACACAGTTACACAGCGGATCAGGAGACCTTGAAAGTTGAGATACCCAGTGTAATCATATTTAATTCCAGGAGAGAGCCCCTCCCAGCCTGGTTTCAACCATATGACAGCCTCAGATTAGCTGAGGGATTTAAATCCCTAGTGGACAAATAAAGGCATACGGCATGAGAAATCTTCCTCAGAGCTGGAGGGATTAAATCAGTTTCCTCAGCTGAAGCAAGTATAGTCAAGAATTCAGGACTGGTAGTTATGTGTTTGTTTACTGTGGAAGAGCTATTGTACTGCAAATTAGCACAGTGAATTCTAAGCTGCTGTATGTAAGCCACTTCAAAAACAAAGGTATCTTGCATGCTAGCCATCAATGTGACGGACAGTTTCCACACACAAAATGAGAATTCATGCAGAAGAGTACAAATGTACAACACACAAATTAAACTAATTACTTAGAGAACACAGTGTGTCTGAAAGGTGAGCAAGTTACTCCATTCACAGCACTCCCTCAGGTCAAAGTTGGAAACTCACAGGTAAACTGTGCAGTTTGCTATACATTATTTTTTCGCTATGCAAGACTCTGCAGTCTTCATGCATGGGATTTTGATGCATGGGTCTCAACAAACCCCGCCTTGGCAACCAGGACATGGCCATCAAGAATACAGATCTCCGAGATTATGAATTAGACTTTCATCATCAATTGTATAATAAGACTGCAGGGTTCATGGTTATTTTGGTCATGACAATAGCAGAAGTTGTTATCAACATATCAGAACATGTAATAAACTCTTAGAGAGAATAGGTGATCAAAAAAAAGATAGCAGAAACCGACATAAGAATTGATGGGAGAAACGGACATCCATCGATTGCCTGAATCCCAGTCTGGTGACTCACGCAGCAGGCTGTTATTTTAAAGAACATCTGTGTAAGTATCTATTAACTTTCAGGACCATCCGCAGTCACTATTCTGGAGATTTTGTTTATTTCCAAAGGCTGTTCAGTACTGAAAAATACCTTTGTTAGCTTGAAAAGACAGTATATTACTACAGTTTCACTGGTGGCATAAGAATATCCCATCTTCCTGTTTTGTTTGTTTTCAGTTGCACTTACTGAGTTGTCCTAAACAGGTTCTACACTGTCATTGCTGTCTCCATTACAATAATAGCAACACAATTATGTTTATAATTCACAAGTTATAATATGGTAAAAAATGATTACAAAATATAAAAGAGCATTTATAAACTTTTCAAATAAATAATAAAACAAAAAACAAAGTGTGGATATAGAGATTAGTATAGGTATAAAAAGATGCAAAAACCTAGCTCTTCTTATTCAAAGTCAATGTGATCATTGGACGATTTTTAAATACTCAATATTTAGAACTCATACAATTTCTTTCAGTTCTATGAAATATTTATTGTCCTGGGTTTTTTATGCCTTTAAATAACCTTTTTTTAAAGGAAAAAAAGCGAGCAAGTGAAACAAAGGATTTATTTGATTTAACTGTCAGGATGGGTTTTTTTTCTTAGTTTAAAAATCCCCATAAAATCAGAGAAATAGAGAACAGAAGGTAGAGTGTACTGTGTAACACACCTAGCATGTAACACACCTATATCTTTGGCCGCCCTCTGAATAACAAGTGCTTCAAACTAATTTGTCAAGGGAATAATGACCCAGCAAGGATTTTCTTTTTTTTTTCCAAACTACAGAGCACCAGCAATCAAAGTTAAATGATATTTTAACATTTTCAGTTGTTTCATCATTGTATCTTTGTTTAAAGAAAGCAAATTATCTGACTTCCATCTTTTCTAGGTTTTGGGGTCTGTGAACAGAAAATCTGGGATAAGTAAAATAATTTTTGTATTAGAAGTGGGAAGTTCTCACAGATTATGATCATTATGAGTTCATACAGATATTAGGTCTCATCCAGCAAAACACTTCTGTGTGATTTTTTGAGTATATGATCAAGATTCCCCACACTTCAGCAACAGGAAGGTTTATATAGTGTTTTGCTGATATTTCAGGAGATTATTTTAGCTAATGCCCAACCTAAAATTGAACCCTTGTTACTAAAGACCACCCACATTTACGGCACACAGTTGTGTATGGAAGACGTGTTACACACCAGAGCAGCACCGGAGCTGACTGCCATGTGCTGATCCAAGCTATCACACCACGGCACTGCAGAGGGGATCGGGGCAGAGACCTGCACCCCGCCTGGAACCTCATCCATTTGGACAGCAAGTGTGAGCTCTTGGAAGCTGCACGTGGGGCCAAGAGTTTATCGGCTCCCTGCACTAGAATACATTTCACAGTATAGGATATCCAGCGTCCACTTCGCCAGACACAGTGGAATTTGTATTGCCAGAAGTGGTCTACACTGTCTATCATAGCTATCAATGTCATATCTATCAATATTTCTGCATAGATTTTTCAAGAAAATAGTAAAAACAATATATGGAAGTGGCCTGACAGAAAAAATAGACTGAATTTTCTTTTTTATTATATATGTTTATGTTCACCTGATTGAACTTTAAGTGTACTGGTTTTTTATAATTTGATTTATAAACATTTCCATACTGCTAAAGACTCAAATATTTAAAACAATTTACAATATATTTTCATGAGTCTGCACTGTATTTACCGCCTAGGAAAACAGTTATGCTCTTGTTTGGAGAAAAGCAGTTTTGATGAAGCAAATAATAGATAAATAACCTTCATGAATGTAGTAGAAGGGTATAATTTTAAAATACTATTTAATTTATTTAGAACCATGGATACTTTTGCATCATATGTAGGTCTTCCTACACATTTCTGACATAATTCTAGTTAATTTGCTGTTTAAGTTTAAGCATGAAATGCTCACTTACAAAATTACTTACACAGTAGACTGTGGCCCTGACAGCATCTGTGATAATTCAGTGACATGTAAAAAAACCTGTTTCCCAGAGGAGATTTAGATACACAGTTATCCTCACTATTATTAATGTATATTATTTGTACCATTCACAGATATTCAGTAGAGATCTATTAACTACCTACATTAATTTTCACTAAACTGTATTGTTCATTCCAGTATTATCTATGTCACCATAAGTTTCCATAATTTTTCAAGAGGATATCGCTTAACAAATGTAGACTTAATCCTTTTTGTTATCTTTATCATGATCTATCTAGCTGAATGTCTACCTATCCAGTCTATCTGAATAACACTATCATTCAGAAAAGAACAAAACCAGAATAAAATAAGATGGGCAGGTACAATAGGTTCTTAACCGGAAAGAAGGAAAACATGCATGCTGTTCTCCGGTTTGTGATATCATAATTTTTAAAAGCCAGCTAAGCATCGGTCTGCGGCAGCTTTGGAATCTTGTAGATTTTGTTATTTTTTAATACCTTTTTCAGGTATTTATGATCTCTGAAAGATTAACAGAAATGGCTATTGTCACAATTATATATTGTATACATGTGATTTGTGGTAAGATACAGTTCAGAGCATCTAATATTTTTGTTTCATCATTTCATAAGCACAAGCCAGAATATGTAAGAATTCCTTGAAACTACTGCATTCCTGTGATCTTTATAACAATACGTGTGGTGCACAGATGTGGCTAATTCCTCAAACTCATGTGAGCTGGGGCAGGTCCATTGGGGAGATCACATCTCACTTCACAGGAGGGGTAAAATAAAAACAATGCAGTTAGAGGAGCTGATTGAACTAGGGATCCTCTGCTTTAACAGAGAAATAACTGCTGGCCAAATAGGTAAGACTGCTCTTCATGGATATAGAGAAATCACTCTGTAACTAGACAAGAGCACACACAGAAGCTATTTTAAGAGGATTCGAGGTTGAAAGCATCTTTCTGGAGCTTAATGGTAATAAGTGTACAGGAATCCTCTGAACATCCCCAAATCAAGGGTCCCCAAGCCCACAAAATTCAGATAGTGGTATATTAAAAATTACTGTAAGAAATACACAACTAATGTTTCTGAACTTCAGCTTTTGATAAATAATATCAAAGACCATCAGAGTAAATACATAACTGAACTTTATTTTACTTGGCTGTGTAAATTTTCTTCACCTTTTTTCTCTGTTATCTGCAAGATATCATATTAAAGATCATTTGAAGTACTCTTTTATCTTAAAAAATTTCCCTAGAGCATCAAAATATATTGACTATACACCTTAAAAAAACAGTGCTTTGATTAACAGCCGGAGAATATTGGATAAGAACACACATTGCTAAAGCTCTTTTATATGCTAATGATGTCGTCACTATAATATCCAGTATTCATGTTTAAAAGTAAGGTATACATTTTAAAGGACTGAAAAGCCAACAGTCCTGGTTTGCCTAGGAAATTTGTTTTACAGTGAGAAACTTCAGAAAAACTAATCTACTTCATTGATAAAAAAAGTGATTCTAAATGTATACGAGAAAATAGATTTTTAATAAAGAAACTTTGATGCAGACATTGGTGCAAAGTGACACTGCAGTGTCTAGCTACTGACAGTAGATAGACAAGAAATCAGGTGCAAATATTTAATAATAATGATATTGGAGCAACTTATCTATTGAAGCAGCCAATTCTCTGTTACATGAAGTTTTAAAAAAAAGATTTGATATCTTCTTAAACAGTATCCTCTAGCTCAACAAGAAGTTGTGGGCATGATTTGAAATCAGTTAATAAAATTATATGCTATCAGTTATTCCATGAGCCATGATAATTATCATATTGGTTTCTTTTGATCTTTAAAGATTAAGGAAAAATATCATGGATGCAATACTGCTAAAAATTTACAATAAAATAAGGAAGTCATTTTGATTAGTCCCTGGCCATTTCTATTATGCCAACTTTCAGTATAAAAGTTTTGTATTTCCTCATGTTTGCTTTAGGAGGAGTCATCCTTTACAATAGTCATTGAGTTCACATACAGGTTTCTGTTGATTTCAGGGAATTATGGGCTGAAATCTGCTACACTGTTCATCCTAAGTGCTGTCTAACTATGTAAATCATCACAGTTGATCAGTGGGATGAATTTCAAGGTAAGATACCCATCAACAGGAGCTGGAGTGGAAGAACAAAACCCTGTATGGTAGCTTTTTTCAGATTTCCTTTCAATAACTTTATTGCTCCTAAACATGCAGACATTTACTAAAAATGAAAAAGAACATGCATCGAAATTTAAATTTTTCTACCAATATCAAAATGTCTGCATCCTGAAGTTTAGATTTGCAGTGTTGTTTGTAACCACTTTGTTACTAAAGAGGCAGTTTATTTGTATAATTAATCAGCCGAAATATCGCCAAGGATTTCTTTTTCCAGAAAGATACCTTTTGTTTTTTAGAAGTAATGAAAACATTTCATCAAGGCTTTCTGGTGTGATTGATAGTCTTTGCTGAATTTTGTTGAAGGCTTTTTGTCTGAGTGGTGCCTTGAGCTTTTTATTCATTTTTGTGGGATCTGGAACATTGCTTGAATTCTCTACTAGTAACAGGTGTTTCCTCTATAGGAAACCATTATCTCCACATTTTTAAACAATGCAAATCTGATTTTGATTTCAGGCTTGAAAGTTTTTTGAGTTCTTTTTTAAGATAGATCAAACCTTTAATAATAAACAAATAAACTTCAGATCCTCAGACAGGTATCTACTGGAACAATGAAGGCTTCATTCACTAAACAAGATTCTAAGGATATTTCTAAACCAATGATCTTTCTCCAAGTGATCTGCATATATGTCATGTTTTAACTCTTCTATGGAAATGCAGGTGGACAAAGGTGGGTTTTTTCCTCTGTGCATTCATTCCAAAAGCAGTGCTCAAACTGAAGGGGAACACAGACGACAGCAACTCTGGTTTCAATAATCAATCTGAAAACATGGGAAGGAACTGAATAAAATAAGATTTTTTTTATTTTTATTTTTTTTTTACTACATGGCTCCTCTTTGAAGCTACTCACTTACTGGCTAATCTTAACCTAGAGGATACAGAACCAAAAAAATACCCAAACAACCACAAACCCCCAAAACAGAAGAAAAAAAAAAACAGAATAGATAAAAAAGAGAAGGAATTGCTATGACTATGTGATGTTAAATCCAGAACTGACTAGTTAGCAGTGATGCTAAAACCCCTCTGAAGGGGTAGCTTTACACTGCTTTGATAACTCAAAGAACATGTGGCTAGCAATCAAATCTGTGGAGACAGCGATTTTGAAAAAATGCTAGTTTTTGAAGCCAAAAACCCATCAAATAGGCATTAGCAAAACTCAGTAGGGAAGGAGTAAGTGAAACACATATGGGAGGAAGAAATTTATAATATACTTATATATTACATGTGTATATATAAATACATCTGTGTACACTGATTTGGTCAGTGTAGCTTCCTTATTGACTTTATGCTGTTGATAACTATCATAGCATAGTTTGGGTTGGAAGGGACCTTTAAAGGTCATTTAGTCCAACTGCCCCTGCAATGAGCAGGAACATCTTCAGCTAGATCAGGTTGCTCAGAGCCCCGTCCAACCTGATCTTGAATGTTTCCAGGGATGGGGCATCTCTGGGCAACCTGTTCCAGTGTTTCACCACCCTCATTGTAAAAAATTTATTCCTTATATCCAGTCTAAATCTACCCTCTTTTAATTGAAAACAATTATCCCTTGTCCCATAGCAACAGGCCCTGCTAAAAAGCCTGTCTCCATCTTTCTAACAATTCCCCCTTAAGTACTGAAAGCCCACAATAAGGTCTCCCCAAAGCCTTCTTTTCTCCAGGCGCTACATGAAATGCAGCTATTTAACTAACAGTGGAATGGAAATTCCCCATGGTAGTCATGGGGTCACGCGCAGATAATGCAATCACTTAGGGCCTAAAGGTGGTTAAAAGGGACAAATACCATTTTAGATTGAAAATGCATGCTGGATGAAGCACAAACAGCCATTTGATCTACCCATGTGTTGTTCTGGAATGTATGAATATAACTATTGTAAAACTGCCTGACAACTTCTTAAGACAAAATGCTTTCCTTACTACATCAGAAGTAGGAAAATTTAAAAAAAATAATAGAGACGGACATGCCTTTAATCAATCTTTATGATCTATTGCTTTGTAAAGCAATGAAAAGAAGGACTGAAAAGGTAAGAACAGAATTTTAAACACCCAATTAATACAAATGACACTTTCAAATCTAAACAGGTTTAAACAAACTAATTATTCCCGGAAGAGTGGATACTCTTTCATGAAATGTTGATGTTAGATAGAAGCTTAATACTTTTCTTTCTAGCTGTTAATCTGCCCATTTAAGACTGGTTGTTGAAATCATGTACTGCTTTCTATATGCTCCATGAACTGAATTATCAAGTGTAACAGTAAGAATAGGTACCCATATGAAAAATGATAGTTCTTGTACACAAAGCTTCAAAGCATTGGAGTTTTGGTATTGCAGAGTGATAATTTGTCCTTGCAGCAGTGGCATCATTAGCTGATTTTCTCTCCACGCTTCATTAAAAATTCAAAATATGGTAAAATAATTATTCAGTTGCTGTATAAGTGATGTTTATCTGAGATCTTACTCATACAATTAGAAGGAATGTAAATAGGTTCTGACTAAAACTGCAATAGCAGGCAGCTGTGGGGAAAACAAATTATGCCCATAACCAATTTATCAAGACTTTGTATACAAAGAAGTGTTATCTAAGCCCTTTATTGATTAAATTCTTTTACTAGAAATAATTTTATTTAGCTTTATACAAACTAGTAATGTACTTATTTGGTTAAAAAAATTGTAAAAATGTGAATCATCCTGTAAATTCCAACCAATTTTGTTCTAGCCATTTTGGTAAATTTGGCACAGAAATTGCATTTTGTGTGTTTTTCAACATAAGTAAATCCTTATCAAAACTTTTGCTCCGAAAGTTGTTTTCACGTTCACCTCTGTTTCTGAAAAAAATTCCCTTTCCTTCCTTCTTGTTAAAAGGAACATATATTGCAACAAGGAGAAGAGGGTTTGCTGAAGTAGGAAAAATGCCAAGGAAATCAAAGCAGACATTTAAGTTTACTTTCTCCTATTTCCTGTTTTTTGAGACACTCATTCCTATCACTTTTAAATAATGCATTTTTCTCTCAGATCTAAGAGTAGAGCAGGTTTTAGAGTGACCCTTGGACCTGAAACAGAGCACGGTATTTTGCTGAAACTTCTCCTCCAAACAAGTTATACTGGAAAAAGAACCAGGGCTAGCTCCAGGGAGTTGTCTAAGTTTTCCAAGCTGCAGGCAGAAACTCTCTGCTGACACCTGCTTCATTGTCTAAGCACGGGTGGGGTTTCCTGGACTCCTGACTCCTGCCATTGGACATAGGCAGAGACACATCATCCTTAGCAGGTCTAAGCCAGCAGCTCGGTGCTTCTTCTGTAGTGGCTGCAACATGCTTATTGTTCTTCCAAAAATCATGCCACCCCACAGGCAATCCTAGGACATACCCGGGCAGGGATGGCTTCTGCAGCCCTTCCAAAAGAGGAGGAAGCTCCCACATCAGAACAGGGCCTACCTCCCTGCATGGACCAGCATGCTCCAGCCTGTGTCTCATTCTCCAGGAGGGTATCTTGCAGACCACACTGGGTGTCAGGCACCCTCAAGAAAAGTAATTCATGACTGAGCATGAGTAATGAAGTGTCAGCCTTGTGCCCACGTTTCCAAAATTTATCCTTTGCCATTTTTCAGCACAAGCAGTCTAGAATCTAGATGACCCTTTCATAGTTGAGTATCATGATCGCACAATACAGAGATTCCATCTTTCTGTGAGACAAATAATCCTGTGGCTGTGCTTTAACCACTGAACAAGTAGAGAAAATGAGATTGTCTTCTTGCTTTCGCAATACAGAAGCTGTATTTACCTTCTTTTCAAATTTTGTGTGATAACCAACTCTGGAAATGGCTAATGACTGAATCAATACTTTTTGCAAAGATGGTCTACTTTAACAAATCCTGTCAGGCTTAACCATCAGCTGAGTGCCAAGATACTTATCCACGTTAAGAAGACGACATTTTGTCACACACACAGACAGAAATGAAGGGAACTTGGGGGGGAAATCCCTTAAGATGTTTACAGAGTTAAGACACCTACAGAGTTACTAGGGACTGAATCAAGTTCTGCATGGTCACTGTTTTGGACATAACCATTTACATTCTGACCTTTGTTTTCCACTAAGTCTCATCATTGTTGCAAATGAGGCTATTAAGGTCTTTGGATCGCATGTTACATATGTGGACTTTCAGCAGCTGAAGGGTAGCTGTATCCAACCAACCCAACATCAGATGGTTTTAATCTTCCTGTTTGCAGGGAGTTTGTGGGTTTATTTTCAAAAAAAAAAACCACAGTAGAACTTTGCTCATGAAAGGGGAACTTAAGGGCTGTTAAGTATCACCAAGAGCATTTGATAATATTCTTGAAAATATTCCTAAATCCATGGGACCTTCATCTTGAACTAAGACTGAGGAGACTTTCAGGCCAAAGGAAGCGGCCATATGAAATATGAACTATTCAGTCAAACAAAGAAAACTTTATGTAGAGTATAAAGAGCCTCGTGGCAGACAAATTTAAAACACACTTTGACCTTTTAAATTATTTTCTTCATTATTTGTATTGGGTTTTTTCTACTTACCTTTGTAACAGAAGACTCAAAGGATATCTTACTTAAATTATTCTTGTTGTCAAGGAATAAGAAGAACAGAGTAGCTTAAGAGTGATTATCTATATGCCTGACCAAGCTTTTCAGACTCTACTAACGTCTTTGTTGCAAAGTAATGTAATTACTTCATTTTTCCCTTGTTCTGCAACTCCTTATTTCAGCCATGTCTATTTGACTGGTTCTTGTTGTTTAGGTGGATAAGTTTAAGGTAAGCCTACACTGGCAGCCATAGCACGCTTATGGCAATGTAGGCAGAGCTAAGTTTTGCTTTAACATGGATACCAACACCAGGAAAGTCAGAGCAGTGCAGTCTATCCTAATATTTAGATACCAGGAGACAAGACAGGTTTGCTTGTGATGCGTGGCAAAGTTCAGCACCTTAACTGGTTGGTTTAAAAGCCAGGTAGTGGACAGACAGTTCTCTGTCCACGTGAAGTCCACATGAAAATCCACTAGCTTGGATTTTATAAAATAAATTTCATTAACTATTTAAACACTATCAATGATTGTGGCTTGATTAGATTAAGGAGTACTTTTCCATTGGCAGGGCTGTTTACAGAGAGTCCATTCAGCCTAGCTGCTTCTGTTTGCAGTACAAACGCACATTGCTAAATAAGGCTTCTAGTCTCCAGAAAACTTAAACACTGAGTAAAAAAATTTTCTTTTCCAAGAGGGAATATTCTCAAAATACATCCTCATTTTCTATATATAAAAGTGATCTTTTTAAACTTTAATGCTATGTCAACATACATACATCCCTCAGTATGCAGCACGAGTATGATTTTAATATAAGTAATTGTTCCCCACTGCAATCTCATGGAAGTCAATGGAGCTACATAAGGGACAGACTTGGCCTCTCATGTCTTATCAAGCCAATGAGCCAGGCAAATTCTGATACGGCTAAAAGAACTTAATGCCCAATTAAGAGCTCAGTAAGAATTAGAAGAGTGATTCATAATATAGCAGGTCTCTTCTGGCTGGTAACACCCTCAGCCCTTTCACATCAGAGCTACCTGTGGGCAAATCCCGTAAAGACATATATTTGCATCGTATTCTCATTTTTCCAATCATATTATAGCCACCATAAAACATGACCTTTAGATATCAAGTAGAGTTTCCTTGTATTTGTCTCTTTCACCTATTTCTTTTTCCTTCTGAACTTAGACCATTTGCAGCTAGTTTCATATGCCAGCAGAAAAGTTAAATCTTATTACTCTTTCGGTGCATTTTGTTTCTTCATAGCAGTGGAAAGATGACAACAATCTAATATGTTTCTCAGACTACTTTAGAGAGTGAAGATTTTCTGAAGAACACCTAGCATCAATTATGTAAATTTATGCATATTTTTATAACACTCATTCAACACAGAGTCACAGGATACTCTTTAAAAAGAGAAAACCTAAGAAGCAAAAGAAGAAAAAATGTTTTGAAGATGCATGATTGTGAAAGTGAGAGAATGCTTTAATGTGAATGTTTCCACAGATGTACAAACAGTCCCATGGGAAAGGATTCATAGAAAGTCACGGAGAAAGAAGCACAAGATCAAACTATTATCAGAAACCTAGTCATGAAGTAATGCCACACATATCTTTGAAAACAAGGAGGGCAGCATTAAATTGGATTAAAAAAATGGGTAATAAATTTTAGATTATTAAAACGGCCAGACATAAGGTAGATGCCTGGCTACCTGATATGTCTGGCAGAAGCATTACAAACCACTAAAGCTCAGAGAGAAAACATTTGGATAGATCAAGAAAATGGGAATTATGTTAGTCAAGATGAAAGACGATTAATTCTTTAAAATGTATGTTTTAAATAATCAGACTCTGGCAATTATAAGTGGCTGATGCATGATGACTATATCATGATTCATACCTCAAAATCTTAGTGAACTTTAGGTCAACATTAAGCCCTTACAGTTCCAGCAGATTTAGCAAAATCCTAATCTGTTAGCATAGTATCTAGACCATCGTCAGAATCATCAGAAGTAATTTTGTTTTATTTTTAAAAAGAATTAAGCCTAATAACCATACTTCTTCTATAAAGTACTTCTTCCATGCTTTCTAATACACATTTTCTAAAACTGGGACTGTTATGATTCATTCATAATAGTGCTATATTTCAGATATTTTATCAGAGAATGCTATGCAATATGAAATATGAATAATTCTAATTCATCCTTTAAGTCATCATAAGATTGCTTTAAATTTTTTCTACATTTCTAAAGCTAAAGTTCTATTGCACTACACTGCAAACAGGTACCTGCTACCAAGCCGAACAACATGAACAAGTGTTATTTCACTTTTGTTTCTGTTTGTACTCTAAACAAGACTTTCATCTTCTAGGTGAGTTTAAAAATTATGACTAATACTTACTAGGAAACAGGATTTCTTCTAAGTTTCAGTGCTGCTGAACCCTTTTTTTTTGTTTGACATGCTGCACTTCAAATGATAGTCAGTACAAAGTTCTGAATTAAGCCTTGATAAATCATACAAATATGAAAGTAAACCAACAACCCATCCTAGGAAAACAACCCTACAGAATGTCAATTTGGGTGAAAAAAAGAAAAAAGAGAGATATGAAAAAAAAAAAATGTGGAACTCACACATAGACAATTTTCTTCAGTCTAGTAAAATGGCCATGAACTGGAATCCACCTCTTTGCTTTAAGGCACCCAAGAATTAGTTAGTACTGCCAGTCATTTTCTCCCTGCACCCCCACAGGACATTTCATCTCACCAAAGACAGTTTCCTATCATTTAAGACACATGAAACAAAACGCTCTAAAAGTATTGAAGGTATCTTTCTCTGTGAAGTTCAGCTCTCTACATACTGACCAAGGAAAAAAGGAGAAAATACTAGGCAGCCAGCAAAGAAGCATAAATACTCTTGGAATGAAACACACACCCTGCAAAAGACAGACCACTGATAGAATTTGTATATCTGTTGAAGGAGATCGTACTGGCAAACTCAGGTGCTGTACTCCAGGAGCCAGCTGGTAGGCATGGCATGCTGCAGCTTCTCCACTACAGCTCAGCAAAGGTAAGATTCATAACAGCATGCCAAAAGGAGTAATTTTACATGAAGTTATAAGTTCCCATGGACAAAAAAGTAAAACAAGAAACAGATAATGATCACAAACTAATGTTAAAACTCAAACTTTGAAAACTGGAGATGTGTGTGATCTTTGGAAAAATGTGGGGAATTAATTAGATAAGAAAACATTTGGTCCATAACTTGGGGCTGCTACCTTGGCCATCTGACAGAGCTAGAAACACTGAAGTATGCTAGCACTGTCGTTAACCAACAATGTTCACTGGCTAAGCAGAGCACAAGAGCACTAGCTACGACCACTGTAAACAGCAATGTACAGCTAGGCTCTGTTGTTTCAAATAACCTTGCCATATGTGCAGTCTAGGGGCCAGTGGTGATTGTTTGGGGGTGGTTTTGTTTGTTTTAATTTTTTCAGAGAAAACAAGCAGCAATGTAAGGGTTTTTATTACTGTGTAAGGCATTCTCCTGAATCCACTGTAGCTTTCCTGTGTGACACTTTTAATCCATCTGCGCACTGAAATATCATAGGCTACAGCTTTAGAAAGTGTAAAAAAAAAAATTGTTTCAGAAAGGAAAACGTCCGCTTTTGTAGCACAGCCTTACTAACACATTATATGATTTACTCTGTTGTTGTTGGATGGAGAGAGGAGGCTATTCACTGTAAAATTATTAAAAACAGTAGCTTGAAGGATTCAAGCGGTCTAATGACACTTATTTGAGTCTACAGGGAGCCAAATTAAAACAGCATTGCAGATATTTGTCAAGATGTTTAGTGAGGAGTTTAGAGAACAACAGAAAAGAAAAGGAGGAGTAACATTTGGATTTAAAGCATAGAAGAACTACTCAAGTCTACTGCATGTGGAAATGGAGAACTGGAACTGTGACTCAGAAGGGCTGTCTCATTCAGCTCTTGCTTTTCTTGTACTAGCTTCTTCTGACAGTGTTTTTAAATGGTTGTATGTCTTTAATTTCCACATACTTAGGAATGATTGCTAAAGCAGCAACAATCTGAAGAAACTGAGAAAATGGAACACAGTGAACTACTGTCTACGACATGAAACTGCTATTGCAGTATGAAAAATGTGTATTATCAGTTTTAAGAACAGCAAATCTTTACAATTGCTAACATATGAGAACTCTCAAATGAAAGTGAAAATCTATCCTGATAAAAAGTTATACCCACATGTATTGGAGAATTTTTAATAATAGTAAAAATAGTTTTAAAATTAATGAATTGGAAACTACTAGAATTAGCGCAAGTTGGAAAAGTGACAGTGATATTTTACACAACCATAACTCTGAAAAATAATATTGTTACACTACCAGTAATTTGTTTACTCACAGTTTTGCAGATGTGCAAACGGTAACACAAGGTGAAAGGCAACATCAGACAGCATTTCTGGACATTCCGGATATTAATGGAAATTAATTATTCATGGAAATATTCTAGATATTTTTACCACAGAACCTGTATTACATCTGTCTCACTACATTATTTAAAAGTCCTGCCTACACACACGTACTTGCTCACATAGAAACATAAACACACATAAAGCTATATATCAGAGTGACACTGACTTAACCGTAAACTGAAGTACTGAAGACTGGTTTTGGACCTAGTTTATTTGCAGGTCTGTCTCTGCTAACTGTTTGAAAGTGGTTTTCTCATATTTGTTTTGCTTTTATAAGTGCATCAAAAGGAACGGCTTTAAAAAGTGCTTTTAAAGTATCAGAAAGTAAAATTACTATCTTGACAGTATTGCCTTCCAGAACAGCATGATTTGTTGTTCTATTTCACCATCAGTTCGGTAGGGAATAAGATTGCTGTCTCTCCTCCTTCCAGAAATATGTTCCATATGAATTAGGGTTCCCTGTCACTTTTTACTGGCAGAAAAACAGTAATAATAAAGTAACAAAAACATAAAGGAAAATGTAGCTGTTGGTACTAACAAAGATTAAAAAGAAAATCTGTCAGTATTTTTTGCTGTCATATATATTGTAAAACCCACTGAGCTAGAGGAAAGGCATAATGCCATATCCACCAAGCACCACCCCCCTACTCCTTTACACCATTGCAAAATAACCCTTCTTTGACCACAGTGGACATTCTGGGGCTTGAGCCCGGATGAATCAGTGTTATTTACATTAAGTGCAAATTTTCACATGTTCTTGAGTTCTTCTATATTATGCAGTGGTCCTCAAAGATTTTAAGTACAGGGACACGCTGGACTTCAACATAGAACAGACTTGAATTTCAGCTTGGGGTGCCAGCCAGAGAGAATAGAGGCGTTTTATTTACACCTTTTGCACTGAAAAAGTAACTTAAAAACAATACTCCAATGTTACTTGCCATTGAACATGACTTGAAGCATGACTTGCTCATAACATGCTCTGCTGTGGTAGCTACTTTTCCATGACTCTTTGAGTTGCTAAATACTGGAAATGCCAGGAAAACTAATAATAGTTTCTTCCTGGAAGAACAGGAAAACATATAATGTTTCCCAAAAAAGCAGAGCCTCCGAGACATGAGAAATATGATACAAGCCTTGTTAAAGATTAAAACCAAGGAAAGCAGTTCTCAGTCTCCGTTCCTCTCTTTTCCATTCCCTCTCTCTCACAGACACACTTTATCATCAGATAGATACATGCTTAAGTCTGATTTTAAGACAAATTTGTCTAGTGCTATTATAAGCAACATCACTCACCCAAATCAAGACAGACATTTTTTGTCCTCTTAAGTTCGACTTCAGCTGCAATATGTACACCTGCTGGTTCACAAGAAATTATTCTGAGTTCTTTTTGTATGCAAAACTAATTAGCTCAATGTATTATTTTTGTAGCAAGAAAGATATTTTGAGTATTTACTGTATCTTCACACTAAATTCACTGCAAAATTGCTATTTGTGTATGAGCTCATAAAATATATTTATTTCTAGAAGCAACCAAAGACCTACTAGGACTGTTTCAGTGTGTGTGTATCAGAGAAAAAACATTTCATGCAAAAAACACAAAAAAAATCCCACCAAAACCACGCTGTGCATCTTGTTGTACACTTGACAATCAACATAGTCAGATTCCAAGCTAGAAAGGAGAGGGTTTTTTCCATTTTTCCCATAAGCCACACAAGCAGCATTTCCACAGTATTGTTCTTCACTGCACTATCATCTTAGTTCCTGTACTATAATTTATAAAATGAAAGATGAAATCTTTGAGTTGCAGAGAGTATCAATGGCTTTTTTTGAAAGCATTATTGCTGACATCAAAGATATTAATAGCAAATAAATTACAAAGAGAGAGAAAAAAGTCATTTTTGAAGTGGAAATGACAAGAAGCACAGCTTTTTTCTCTGTCTGGAGCTCTGAAAATAACTTACGGTGGAGCAACAGGTGTTTTTATGTGGACAGTTCAGTTGACAGATAAACAATTTGGGGCAAAACCTATTTTTCAAAGCAGATTACAAATATGAGGAATAACTAGCCAGTAGAGATTCTATGGCTGAATGAGGAAATCATAAGTCTAGAAAGCTGCAAAAAATGCTATTTCATTTTTCCTTACACTAGGACTGTATGATTTATACATTTCCAGAAGTAAGATTTATAATCTCTTAGAAATCAAGCTATAAATAACAAGAAGAGATGGATATTGGGGAGAAGTGACAGGTGTGAAGGAGAGCACAGAGGTGGGCCTGGACACCAGGACTCTGAATGGATGGCTAATGGGGACTTTCCTGAAAGAGTTCAAGGGAACATGAAGACTATAATAGAAAGGTGGATTGAAGTTGTGAAGAGCCTAACAAATGAACCAAATGAAGGGCTCAGAGCAGATGGGGGATGTTGTCACAACAAGGTGAGTGAGGCATTTCAGTGGCATAGCACAACTCCACACTGGCAGACCTCCAAGGAAAATCGAGAACGTCCTTGCAGGACTAAGGGCACAGCAGGTTCAGTTCTCCACAACAGAAATTTGTGGGCAACAGCAACCCATGGTGCAAGTGATGGCTTTCAAGCCAGACGGATTTCCCCTGAGAAAGCAGTGATCACACCGCCTATTCTGCCTAAGTCCTCTCCTCCAGTTAAAAGCAGACTCCCTTCTAGTACCGCTCAACTTCTGAGGTCTTTTAGTGCCCATCTACCTTACCACGAGGAAGATCTCACATCTAGGAAATCTTAGCTCTTTCCATACAAAGCAAACCAAAAAACCCAACCTCCCAGACATCTTTCTTACACAGGTCACCTAATGGGAGAACAGATCAATGTTCAGTGATGGGCACTCACCCGTGCCTGCACAGGAGAACCCTGCCCTTGCTGCTTTGCAGCTATTTCTGTAGAGGAACATGATGCAACTGCATTTTAAAGTGCAAGCAGCTGCTCCAGACTGTTTGAAAACGGGTCTTGCAGCAGAAGTAGTTTATGTTTTAAATACAAGATCTCAGGACAAATCGCACAACCTGAAACTTACTAGTTAAATGAGCTGGATTCTGCTGGAATTGCTGTAACTGCTTCTGTTGTAACAAATCACTTGTTGTGTAGTTTCTAATACGTGTCTGTTTACTGAGTGAACAACTTAATATAGTCTTACAATAGGTTTTATTTTCCACTGAGTCTGTACAAAAGCCTTGCTATACAGCAATAGTGACAAGAAGAGTCATAATCCTCTCTACAATATGGTGACTTACATAAGCAGGAGAAGCCTTAAGCTGCTTATATGATACCAGTTATAAAGATCGCAACAAAATACTTACATCTGTAAGACCGTGTCATTCAGATAAACGACACAGCTGCATATTTTGCACAATAGCTTATGTAAAGGGCAGAGTTTAACAGCAAGGGAATCTTTAGATAGGGTGCCTATCTTTAAATATCAGTGGTTCAATGGCTCCCCCAAAACATCAGCTCTTCTTGTCTGGAAAACTCCCTGTCTTCAGCAAACAGACTGCTCACTCAAAAATGTGGTATTCAGCAAATGGAACAGAAATGGACAGCATTTTTTGTCAAGCTAAGCAGCTTGGTTGTTCTAGCTTTCCTTACTCAATTCATCTATTCAACTCCATTTACCACTTCAAGAAATTAAGATATCCGCTGATATCAGCCTCTGAACCTGGTGTTTCTTAGTGGTCAGTGATCTGAATGCCTAAAGTACATAAGAAATTCTTAGAGGAAAGATGTAACTGGAATTAACTTAGTGCAGATGAAGTTTGATCCTTTTCTTTTGAATATCTTAAAATCATCCCAGATGTGAATCATCACTGCAGATTGAAATGACATCATTTAAGTATTATATAAATGTGTAGATCCAAGTTGGAATAAAAAAGGTCATAAATTAAAACTGGAGCAGTCAACTTTTAGTTCATTACAGATTGTAAATATAACTGTGTTTTCCTTTGTCCTTAATGGATACTTCTGTCTATATGGCTACTAAATTTGTCACTTTAGGGGTTTATACCCATAAGATGATTTGTAAGGCTTAAAGCATCTTTCTTGAGCAGATGTTCACTTCACAGAGCGATGTGCTGTTACAAGACAGAGAAGTGCTGCTTCTCTTTCAACATTTTTGCCACGGAAAGACTTCCTACAACTACCTGCCCTTCCTGCATGCCTATATCTTAAAGCTGACAATACACATCCCTTCCACAATTTTCAAAATTTTGTCTTTGAATTTCAAGGCTTGAATATTTCAGTTATTAAGATATCATTTCACTAAGCACAATAGTGTTTCCAGAAATTGTGTTCACAGGACGCTGCTGGTCTGATGTGTAACTTGTGCTTAACTGCCTGCTCAGTCTTCCCACCAAGTGCCTGTTTTCCAGCTACCGCAGCAAACAGTATTTGTGAATGGAGCTCCTTTCCATATGCTGCGTGGGCCATGCTTCTTGCTGGGTGTTTCACAACCAAATCACAGATGAGATTATTTGGCTTCCTGTGCTCTCGTAATCTGGACAGCTGATATGTCACGTTAAGCCAGTTCTAACCTTTATGGCACTGACTGACCTCAGTTTTCAGTTTCACATGGCAGAGAAATGCCAAGGGAAAGCATAAGAAACTAGGAATTTATTCTATAAAAGCACATGTTCTTTAGTAAGTATTTTTAGATTTTTTGCTGCAGCAATGGAAAACAGCACTGCATAGGAGAACAGAAACCTTTCTTCTCTCCTACTTCAGCAGCTCCCCACTGACACAGGATTTCATTTTCTGCCCTGTTTACCTAAAATGGTTAGTGGTTTTGGAGATGATACATGAATTCAATGTATTCCCCTATTAGGCCAAAAGAGAGAAATGTAATTCTGTATGCAAACGAGAAACTGGACTCACATCTGAAGCCTCAGTCCTCAGGAGACAAGAAAATTCTGACACCTTTAGCTAATGCAACAAAAGTTTATCTCAACTTGTAATTTTTCTTGATTCAGAATTATCCCTACCAAGCCTATTCATACAATCCCCATTCAAAATATGACATTGCACAGACTCAACACTGACATTTTTCCTGCACTGTTTTCTTCTCCTATGGCAAATGACTAACTCCAAGTGTTCAGGCTTGACATCTTTCAGACTAGTTACTCTATAAAAAATTAATTTTAGGCCTGTATATTCATCAAATATACTTGAAAAATAAACTGAACTTAAACAACTACCTGAAATTAAATGTAAAATATGTGTCTACCTCCTCTCGAAGCCATGAGACAAACTATGTGCTATATTTGTATTAAGGAAAATAATTGTCTGATACATTAAAAATAAACTGGACTACCAAGTCCCTTACAAATATATAATTCATTGGAATCTTAAAAGGGATGAGGAGGCCTGTTTAGCGAGATGAAGAGGCTATAAATTATTTGGAAGCTGGGAGGCAAAAGTGAGATGAGCCAACCGAGATTTGTAAAGAACATATCGTGTTAAAATTGGCTCATTTCCTTCAGGAACAGGGTATCCAGCTATGTGGTTAGGGAGAAGGAATAGGCATCACGTATCTTGTCTTTAAAACATGACATTATTTTGCATTACAATCTTTTAAGCTAGGGAAACATGGTCTAGATCAAATTGCTATAAACTGGGTGAAATAGCAGTTGGACAGTACCTCCCAGAAGACTTGCCAAATGTTCTCTGTCAAAATGGAAGCAAATATCAAATGATTCCCCACAGGGTCTTGTCTTTCACACAGCTCAGTTCAACCTTTAATTAATGAAAGAAGAGAGAATAGGCTTCTGTGTAAAATTAAAGAAAACATGAAGACAGAAAGGACTATGTTGAAAGTTGGGACTAGCAATCAAAGATCTCAGTGAAGTACAGAAATGGTCCAGGAGCAATTCAGGAGGGAGGCGTACAAGTTGCTATACTTAGGCACAATCAGCTGCAGATGTACCGAGCCAGGAACAAGAGAGCAGACAGCACTCCTTCAGGAAAGGACCTGGAGGTGATGAGGTATTACATGCTCAAGCAGAACTGGCAATGTCATGCTTTCATGAGACAGGCAGACGTCACTGTGGGATGTATAAATAGAAGTCCATCCTGAAAAATAGATGAAGCAGTTCTCCTGCTCTGCTAAGTGCTGTTAAGACCTCAGCAGGGTGCTGTGCCTGGCCTCCAGCACGTTGCTTCGGTAACGGGACAGATTGCCAGGGCAAACAGCCAGGGAGAGCACACAGGAGCATCAGGGGTGTCAAGAAGGAGACCTGCAATGCACTTCTAAAACAACCAGGGTTTCTTCCTCTAGAAAAAGGTGTGAAGAAAGGAGTACCAGGGAAAACAATGCAATCTTATGCATCAGGTGTGTGAGGTGTTTTACTGGAAGGGAATAATCTCTCCTCCATGCCTGTGCCACATATAGAAAAAATTAATGGGTCACCTCGTTTGCTTATCTGCAGTCACTTTTTAAAAGGTTAGGATAGCGAGCTATCAGATTGGCCCAACTTCTGCCAGAAAATGGCACTAATATAGTTGATCTCACTTTGAGGAAGAAAGACTGACTGACTTCTGGAGGTCCCTCTTGGCTCAATGTTTTTATAACAGTAGATAGACACATGTTGACTAAGGTTTGTCTGTATCAACATATATAATGCATCATTGAAAAATTCCTTTCAAAGGATTGGATGGCAGCAGCCGATACTTTGCAGTCAAACAACGCTGATTCTTATTATAAAGATTTCTTACAGTACTGATGCTACAAGATACAAAACATCTCTGTATTATGAGTATGTATTTATGCAAAATTGTATTCATTATCCTTTTCATTTATTTGCTAATTGTTAAAATAGTCTCCTAAAAAGACGCTAAAAGTAGGCATAAGTATTTAACTGGGTATTTAACCTCACAGTGATACTGTGTAAATAGGTGTATTGTAAATATTTAAAATTCTGACAAAGCCTCACATTAATCCTTATTAACAGAACTTGAGTATGCAGACAAGAATATTACCGATGCTCCTTCCCTAAGCAAAGTCCTGTGAGTAATGATGTTGATAAACCCAACCTCTGAAAAAACAGGTGTGTAATCTTTTTCTGTTTGCTTCTGTGGTGTGGGTCACTGGGTTACATGCTTGAAACTGAAGTGGAATTAGTTATTTTATATATAAATACTATGTACTTATAATTTCATTGCTGTGGTAAAGTGAAAGATACAAGGTATTAAAGAATACTGTGTTCCAAATTTACAAGAAGTATCTCAGGTGGTTGGGGGGGAGATCCCAAAGCAATCACCATAAAGGTGTACAGATGTGATCTTCCCATCTTTTTTTTTTTTTTAAATATGCAAACGGAAACACTAATATTTTAAAGCTCTTACACCTTCTTCTACCTGAACTTGAAAGATCTAGTTGGTTGTGAAATTCTTACATTTTACAGGATTCATTTTCCTGAAGGAATTCTGAGTTTTATAGCTTAACACATTGAGTTATAGCTGCATTCTTTTCTTTTGTCTATAAACAAAATGTCTACATTTTGTTTTCTATGTAAAACTTTTTTTGTGACAAAGACAAATGTGGTGGTTAGCTGTGTTTCTCTTAAGTAAACATCTCTAACATTCATATGAGATTTTTCTAGATACTGAGAAACTGTGAAGTGCATCACACTTATATTACTGCTGAGACATCAAAGTAGCTTTTCATCTTTTCCCCCCCGCCTTTTCTGGTAAGTGCTAAATAAAAACCCCATATAAAATCAGGCAAATAGATTAGCTTAAAGAATAGCTTCTACAAAGGTGAGTCGCAGCAATGGCACAGTATGAGCTGATAATGCACAATTCCTGTTTACAATGTATTATAAGCTCTATTTAGCAAGCTTTTATTTAGCATACTAGATCGCCTATTAGTGAAAATTTTTAAAAGGTAGTTTTAAGAAACCAGAATACAGAGAGGTAAATTATTTTTCAAGGCAACCTAACAACTTGCAAGTGAGCAGGCGATCACGAACCCTCTGCTGTGATCTGCTTCTAATCTTGCATTAACAGAAGCACAGGCTTTTTAGCAGGCTCAACTTCCCTGCCTCCTCACGCGTAGCATTCATACTCATAATAAAGGCAACAGACAAGCACATGCCCCTTGTGCATCATGCATTATGCACAGTCCTCTTAAGTCTCCTTTGCTGCATGGACCTCTCTGAATTGCCTTTTGCCTCTCAAGTGCCTGGAGAATGGCCACTCTCCTTTCCTGTTCACCGCTCCCAGTGGCTGATGTCTCTACCTGGGCAAACCCAAGAGTCATCTACAGAGTAACATGCTAAGGGTGTCTCCACTACTGAAAGAAAGGAAAGATGAGAGGTATCTTCCAAATAGGAAAGAATACATTTTACTAAGCAGCATTTCAATGCTGTAAAACTATTGCCATGCTTCTGTTAACAATATTTGCCACTGGATAACTATTTGATCCACAGTGACAAAAATGCGCCAAGGCCAGCAAGTAAAAAACCGGGAAGATCAATTACTTTAACTGTTCCATCCGTTATGGAAATCCAGAATGTCAATCCATTACCATGCATGTGAGAAAGGTAAAAATATTTGTGGATAAAATGAAAAATCCAGACAGTTTGCTGGGATATTATGACAACAGAGTATCTCTTTGAGATGCATTGTTGTCATTTCACAGGCAAAATGACGGCTCAATATTTCACAGAATCATAGAATCACAGAATCACAGAATAGTAGGGGTTGGAAGGGACCTCTGTGGGTCATCTAGTCCAACCCTCCTGCTGAAGCAGGGTCACCTACAGCAGGCTGCACAGGACCTTGTCCAGGCGGGTCTTGAA
>Ga0065711_1001158_pt1 | contig 79216 bp, 35 predicted proteins | sample Hoacrofraction12_FD_59098 | JGI IMG/M metagenome (GOLD analysis project Ga0065711, IMG submission 59098) | Hoatzin crop microbial communities from Cojedes, Venezuela - Epithelial fraction 12 v2 (version 2) | ecosystem: Host-associated > Birds > Digestive system > Esophagus > Crop | place...
CAGTCCCCTCATCATCTTTGTAGCCCTCCGCTGGACTCTCTCCAGTAGCTCCTCATCTTTCTTGAACTGGGGAGCCCAGAACTGGACACAGTACTCCAGATGGGGCCTCACTAGGACAGTGTAGAGGGGAGGAGAACCTCCCTCGACCTGCTGGCCACACTCTTCTTAATGTACCCCAGGAGACCATTGGCCTTCTTGGCAACAAGGGCACACTGCTGGCTCATAGTTATCCTGTCATCCACCAGAACACCCAGGTCCCTCTCTGCAGAGCTCCATTCCAGCAGGTCAGCCCTGAGCCTGTACTGGTGCATAGGGTTGTTCCTCCCCAGGGGCAGGACCCTGCACTTGCCCTTGTTGAACTTCATCAGGTTCCTCTCTGCCCAGCTCTCCAACCTGTCCAGGTCTCACTGAACAGCAGCACAGTCTTCTAGTGCATCACCTACTCCTCCCAGTTTTGGGTCATCAGAAAACTTGCTGAGGGTACACTTTGTGCCTTCATCCAGGCCATTGATGAAGAAGTTGATCAAGACTGGCCAAGTACTGACCCCTGGGGGACACCACTAGCTATGGGCCTCCAACTAGACTCTGCACCACTGATCGCAACCCTCTGAGCTCTGCCATTCAGCCTGTTCTCAGTCCACTTCACTGTCTGCTCATCTAGCTCACACTCCCTGAGCTTCCCTGGGAGGATGTTATGGGACACAGTGTCAAAACCCTTGCTGAAGTCAAGGCAGACAACATCCACTGCTCTCCCCTCATCTAGCCAGTCGGTCATGCCATCATAGAAGGCTATCAGACTGGTCAAGCATGATTTCTCCTGGTGAATCCATGTGGACTGTTTCTGATAATCTTCTTTTCCTGCACTTGCTTAGAGATGACACCGAGAATGAAATGTTGCATCACCCTTCCTGGGATGGAGGTAAGGCTGACCGGCCTGTAGTTTCCTGGGTCCTCCTTGCCCTTTTTGAAGACTGGAGTGATATTTGCTTTCCTCCAGTTCTTTGGCACCTCTCTTGTTCTCCATGATGTTTCAAAGATGATGGAGAGTGGCTTGGCAATTACATACGCCAGCTCCCTCAGCACTTGTGGGTGCATCCCATCAAAATTCATGGATCTGTGGGTTTCCATTTTGCTTAAATGACCTCTAACACAATCCTCCTCGATGAATGGAAGTTCCTCTTTTCTCTAGGCTTTCTCTCTTACCTCCAGGGCCTGGGATTCCTAAGGGTCAGCCTTAGCACTGAAGACTGAAGCAAAGAAGGCATTCAGTAACTCTGCCTTCTCTGCATCCTCCGCCAGCAGGGCACCCACCTCATTCAGCAGCAGGCCCACATTTTCCCTCGTCCTCTGCTTGCTACTGATGTAGTTGAAGAATCCCTTCTTCTTGTCTTTGACATGGCTTGGCAGATTTACTTCCAGATGGGTCTTAGCCTTCCTCGTTTCTTCCCTTCTTGGTCTGACATGACTCCTGTGTTCTTCCCAAGTGGCCTCTCACTCTTTCTGCATTCCATACACCTTTCTCTTCCATCAGAGTCCCACTAGAAGCTCTTTGCTCATCCATGCGGGTCTCCTGCCTTCTTTGCTAGATATCTTTCTCAGGGGGATGCACCTAACCTGAGCACAGAGGAAGTGATGCTTGAATAGCAACCAGGTCTCTTGGACCTCCCTACCTTCTTGATCCCTGTCCCATGTGATTCTCCAAATAGGTCCTTGAAGTGTCCAAAGTTAGCTCTCCTGAAGTCCAAGGTTGTGATCCTACTTACTGCCCTGCTTCCTCAGGATCCTGAACTCCACATCTCATGGTCACTGCAGCTAAGTCTGCCCCCGACCTTCACATCCTCAACCAGTCCTGCTTTGTTCATCAGTACAAGGTCCAGCAGCACAGCTCTCCTCGTTGGCTTCTCGATCACCTGCGTCAAAAAGTTACCATCAATGCTCTGCAGGAACCTCCTGGACTGTGTGTGCATTGACACAGCTGAGGGATGGGATGCTGTCTAGAGGGACCCGGACAAGCTAGAGAAGTGGAACTATGTGAAACGAATGAAGTTAAACAATGCCAAGTGCAGGGTCCTGCACCTGGGTCAGGGCAACCCACACTGTCAATACAGGCTAAGGGAATAAGACATTGAGTATAGCCCTGCCAAGAAGGACTTGGGGGTGCTGGTGGATGAAAAGCTGAACTTGAGCCATCAATGTGCACTCGCAGCCCAAAAGGCATACTCTATGCTGGGCTGCATCAAGAAAAGCATGCTCAGCAGGTGAAGGGAGGTGATTCTGCTCTAGTAAGACCCCACTGGGAGTGCTACGTCCTGCTTTGGAGTCCTCAGTACAAGGAAGACTGTTAGAACAGGTCCAGAGGAGGGCCACATAAATGATAAGAGTGATGGAACACCTCTGCTATGAGGGCAGGCTGAGAGAGTTGGGCTTGTTCTGCCTGGAGTAAAGAAGGCTGAGGGGACACCTTATTGCTACCTTTCTTTATTTAAAGAGGGCTTGTAAGAAAGAGAAGGACAAACTTTTTAGCTGGGCCTTTTGTGACAGAACAAGGAGTAACAGTTTTAAACTAAGGGAGGGTATATTTAGAGTAGATATAAGGAAGAAATATTTTACAGTGAGGTTGGTGAAGCACTGGAACAAGATGCCCGGAAAGGCGATAGATGCCTCATCCCTGGAAACATTCAAGGCCAGGTTGGACAGGGCTCTGAGCAACCTGGTCCATTTTAATACATCCCTGTTCACTGCAGGGGGATTGGGCTAGATGACCTCTAAAGCTCCTTTCCAACTCAAACCATTCTGTGGCTGTATAAGTCTATGATCCTGTGATCTTTATTATCATAGTTTCATACAGTTTTAAACCCCTTAAATACTTTTTTTTTGCCTTACTTGGAGGGTTACTCCAAGATACGAAAAAACGAACTGAATTAGTATCTCCTTTCCTGAGGCTAAGGAAAAAACGCCACATTTTTCTATCCTTTTTCACTTGTCGAACAGAAACCATACATTTCTTTCTTTACATATTTTATCCTTTTCTTTTTTTTTTTTTAATATATACAATCTAACACCTCACAGTTACTCTCTCTGCACCTGTGTTCTCAAGCTAGGACGTGTACAGGAAACCCCTTTTTCAAAACCCGCTACCTCCACCAATCCTGCTCTCATCAGGATCACAAACTGTCCTTAGTTAACTAAGGAGTTAGGTGGGAGGATGCAGATTTCTTGTAACAGTTTAGGAGATTTTTCAAATTCGTTGTGGTTTTTCAAGGAAAGAGAGAAGTGGGAGAGATGATGTTTTCCAAATGTTTGATCTGGTGAATCTCTGCTGGAGAGAAGTAGCTATTCATAGGACGTCCTTGAAAGCACCTTCTTGCTGAAAGAAGAATGTCTGTTATCTACAGGCATAGAACAGAGACTTATATAGCCTTAAGGCTGATGAGAAAGAATTTTTAGTTTCTCAGTTCGCACAGGCATCTTGTATATTGCAGCCTTAGTATGGCTTAGGTGGCCTCAGACTCTTCCATTTCTATACAGCTTCATACCTCCCATTTAAAGTTCTACCTGAACTGTATTAGAATCAAATGTTAAATATTGAACTATACTTCTTTCTTTTCCCTGCCAAGCAATATGAAAACCATAGGCATACAGACATATCTACAAACTCCTACAGATGTATCCACAGCATGGCTCAGGCAAGGTCAGAGTGATCAGACCTGAGTTGTAATGGAGTGCTAAGGCCACTAGCAAGGCTTGATGAGGCAGCTAATGTCTATTAGTGCACTCAGAACCCTGAAAAGTATACTGTTAAACATAGAAAACTATTTATGCATGTAAGATTTTTCCAGAAGTGAAAGCTGCACTCATCCAACTTCCTGCTGATTCACTGGTGCATGAGAATAAAGAATTTTAAAGCATGTTGGAGGCTTGAACTGTTATAAGGTACTTAATTTCCCAGCTTATAATGTTGCTGCACTTGAAAATAAGTAAATTATTGACATGAAAGTTCTTTGCATCATATTTACCAGTACAAATTTTGCTTCGTTTTCACTGACATCCCAAGAACAAAGTGAACCAAGTGGCCATGCATTCAGTAAAGATGCTTTCAAAATAATCTATTGCTTTTCTGTATGAATGTGCATGCTACATGTAGCTACCATTCCATGAAATATTTTTTCACATGCGTATGCTAAACTAGTTAACATACCTGTGTGAGTACTGCATACCACAGAATACCTAATATACCAGAATTTCTATATACCAAAGACTAGATGTCATGTGATCTGACATGCCCGACAAGCTTTCAGAAAAATGGAATCTTTGTGTTATTCAAGGCAAGTTAATCATGAAATCACTGCCATCTGTTGTGTACAATATTCAGCTTTCGTTGTCCAAATGGGGAGAGGAAAAAGGAAAGTAATATTAATTTGGATACAGTAAATGATAACCCCTTACTTAGAAGTTTTGTAACAGGGAGAAAAAAATTACTTCAGCCTTTGACTTGAAATAGCCTTTATTATGCAGAATTAAAAACAAACAACCTGTGCCAGGAATGCATGTACTAATGAATGCCAGAGTCAGAAGTTATCCCATGTCCAATAATGCAGCATAAGACCTTTCACATACACATTTTTTTTATTAAGAGTAGTCGTCCTTGATGTGTAATAGTATTCCATGTATCAGCAGCCAAGTACAATTTACAAGATTTCTAATTTCTGAAGTTCTGTCTGTTCTTTCAAGGTCAGGAATCTTGCAATTGTCACTGCTCTTGAAACAAAAAGCAGAACACTGTTGAAAAGAACAGCAGGGGAGAGAGACAGGAAGCAAAGATCAAAATGTAGCAGCAGGGAAGCAAGTGAAAACAGCATGAAGAGCTGGGTGACTAAAAGTACTAGTAAACAGTGGAAGAAAGTGAAGGCCAGACAATCCATTTAAAGTGACCAGCTAGTCTACTGTTTGCATGTTTTTCCAGAGCATTTGTACATATTTTTCTGTTCACAGTTTTCAGTCTTTTTGAGTGTTCCCAGATTTGACAGAATGCTTTTTACAGTTTGAGGAAGTTTAGCACAAACATTTTTTCTCTCTTTCATGTCTGAATGCATTTTTGATTACTGAAGAAAACCTGCTAAAAAACAAGTACATTGTGATTGTCTTGTTAACATTTGCTAATATGCTTTCAATACATCTTTGTAACACTCATAAGACTGTCTAAGGCAGTACGAAATTATAAATCTTTAGACCTGAGATGGAGCACTGGGACAGAGACCAAGAGAAATAATGATATAGAATCATAGAATAAATTAGGTTGGAAAAGACTTTTAAGATCATAGAGTCCGACCATAAAACTAATGCTGTCAAGTTCACCACTAGACCATGTCCCTAAGCGCCACTCCTACATGCCTTTTAAATACCTCCGGGAATGGTGGCTCAACCTTCCCTGGACAACCTGTTCCAATGCTTGAGAACCCATTTGGTGAAGAATTTTTTCCTAATATCCAATCTAAACTTCCTCTGGTACAACTTGAGGTCATTGTCTTTCTTCCTGTCACTTGTTCCTTACAGAAGTATACAAAGCATGTTGCAGTCATATATAAGAATATCTCATTAATAATTATTCTTCATTTTGCCATTATTGGCAAAAGAGTCCATCTGACTCTTCAAATTAATAGAACTATCTTCATGCTTTTTGTCATGTTTGACCTTCTTGTCAGAGCCAAGTAAAAGAAGTCTTTGAAGAGACAAAAAGTATTTAAAAGGAACTTCAATTTATGATCACAGTTTTAAATAATAAAATAAAAATAATAGTGTGAATTTGAGTTTTTATCCACTCTACAATGTGATTACAAGTGAAACAACTGATCTCCTTTGAATTAAAATTACTTTTTAATGGCATTCTACATATACATGAAAAGAAGTGCAGGAATTTTTAATTTTAGGCTTTAAAAATATTGCATGCATGAAAGTATCCAGAAACACAATATTTCCAAACTTTTCCACTGTTTTCCTGTTCTTACCTGTTTCATCGTTTTCTCAGTTTTCTCAGGTGGGAAGGGAAAACACTATGGATTGACTACTATGTCCTGTGATTTATCTGGAAATTGAACACTTCAATAGCATGGTGTTGAAGAAAGGAGTTGTTTTAGAGAGTGAAGTGAAAGGTGGAAGATAAGACTCCTTTATGCAGCACTGCTGCCACAACAGAAGAGGTGCCTCATGCACATATACAGAAGCAGACTAAACGGTTGAGGTTGGAAGGGACCTCTGGAGTTCATCTGGTCCAACCAACCTGCTCAAGGAGGGTAACCTAGAGCCAGTTGCTCAGGACTGTGTCCAGCCATGCTGACTATGATGATTTTCTTGTCTGTGAGCCTCATAATGAATTCCAGGACTGACCTGTAAGTAGTTCCCTCAGTCCTTCTGCTGGCCGTTCTTGAAGATAGGAGTGACAATTTCTAGTCTCCAGTCTTTGAGTAGTTCTCCCAGTTTCCGTGATTGATAGAAGATTTTGGTGAGTGGCCTTGCAATAACGTCTGCCAACTCCCTCAACACTTGTGGGTGCATTCAATCAGGGTCTATGAACTTATGTATGTCCGGATTGCTGAAGTATTTCCTGGCCTGATCCTCTTCCAACACAGGTAGGTCTTCATTGTTCCAGCATTTCCCCTTGGTCTCTGGGACCTGGGATTCCTGAAGATCCATTTTGCTAGTAAAGACTGAGGGAAAAAAGGCCTTTTCTGAGTCCTGTGTAACCAGGTCCGCGGTCTTGTTGAGTGATGGGACCACATTTTCACCTAGTTTTCTTTTTGTTGCCTATATACTTATTGAATCCCTTCTTATTGTCTTTGACATCTCTGGCCAGAGTTCATTCCTTTTGGGCTTTGGCTTTCCAAATTTAATTTCTGGGTGCTTGGATAATGTTTCTATATTCCTCACACAGTACCTGCACTTGCTTCCACCCTGCATGGGTGTTTTTGTATTTGAGTTTGGCGAGGAGCTACTTGTTCATCCACATTGGCCTCCTGATGTTTTCGCCTGACATCATATTTGGTGGGATGCACCCCTCCTGAGCTTGAAAGGTGTGATGATTGAATATTAACCATCTTTCTTGGGCCCCACTTCCCTCCAGGTCTTCACTCTGTGGGATTTTTCTGAGCAGATCTTTGAAGAGTCCAAAGTATGCTCTCCTGACATCCAGAGTCATGAACTTGATTTTCACCCTCCTTCTTGCCTTTTGGATCCTGGACTCCACCATCTCATGGGCACTGAAGTCAAGACTGCCTGTGACCATCATTTCCGCAACAAGCCACTCCTCAGTGAGTATGAGGTGCAGCAGAACTCCTCTTCTCCTTGGCTCCTCTATCACTTGGAGGAAGAAGTTATCACCAATGCACCCAACAACCTCCTGTACTGCTTATGCCTTGCTGAACTGTTCTTCCAGCATGGCTGAAGTCCACCAAGAGGATCGGGGGCTGTGAATATGAGGCTGCTCCAATCTGTCTGTAGAGGGCCTCATCCACTTGTTCTTCTTGGTGAGGTGGACTATAACAGACACCCACTACAATGTCACCTTTGCCTGTCCTCTCTTTATTCCTAAATCATAAACTCTTCCTCAGCTCATCGTGCATCCCCAGGCAGAGGTCCCTGTACTCCAACCACTCTTTCCCATAAAGGATGCAAAATTTTGAAGACTGAAACACTTCTGCTGTTCTACTATACACTGATGTTCTGTCATGGTGGAAGAGCAGATGTCAGATCAGTACAGGAGAACTTCTCAGCATTGGAGAACATTTCTAAACATGAGTAAAAACAAAGCAAAGCAAAATAAAACAAAACAAAACAATTACAAGAAACTGTTAAAATGTTTTCTTTCATTTTCTGAATGCATTCTTTTAAAGCCAAACACAATCACTTTTCAAATTCGGTGAAACACTCTTAAAGGAAAAGACTGGACTTTCCTGTTAATGATATTCACAGGAGCAGGAATACTCACAGAATAGGTAATTTTTTCATTACTTTTATATGGGCTTCAACAGAGTTATTGCTTTTTCTGTGAAACATGTGATTTAATGTGCCTGTTAATATAAATGTTCTCCTTACTTACATTTTCAGCATCCTAGCTGGCATTTATATAGTCAGATTAGGTTGTTATGACATTTTCTGACTAAAGTCAGACATTATAAATTGTTTGAGTTACCTACTTTTAGATATCTTCTGTGTCTAAATTACTTCTACAGGGAGACTTACTCTTCTTAAGGAAACCATAATCTAATTTACACGTGAATATCTTCAGTTCTGCTCATAACATTATTTTCTTCCACATTTTGTAGGCTGTTCCACTAATCGTATTACTTTATTAGTTTTTTCTTTTGTCTTTGCAAACTTGAGTTTTCCAGGTATTATTAGAATTCAGCATGAAATAGTCTACTGAAGTAGTAAGATATTTTATTTTTTTCTATTTAATTTATTTTATATTATTTTATTTTGTTCTGATAATTTTCATCCATCCAGAGAGCTTTATTTTATTATGTCATGACATGTAGTTTTGAAATTTAACAATGACCCATCAATATTTTACTTTTTTGAGCTTCTTTATTGTACTTTGAAGTGAAGACCATCAATTCTCAAGCAATGTTTTGTCAGTCTACTCAACAGACATAGTAGTCTATAGTTACTTTGTTTAGTATGAGCACTATGAAACACATTTATAAATGTATTTTAGCTAGCCCATAGAGCTATGGGCAATAAAGAATGCTAGCACACATACATGAAACTGCAATGATTGGCAAAAGTTACAAGGTTGAAGATTGCGGAGAAGTGTGCTATAATGGGTGTTCCTAAACGTATTTCTCTCTAGTGCAAATACTCTTGTCCTCACAATGTATTACTAACTTGTTTTCAGGTAGATTTTAAAAGAGTATATATGATGATAAAACTTTTCTATCACTAGTCTCCCACGTGCAAGCTGATCAATAACCAATTGCTTTCAAAGCAGACAATTAAATGTATCAGGATTTATATGTGTAGTTCTTTCTATAATGTTTTGAGTTAAAGTAGTAATCACAATTTCTTGTTTTCAAATGCTAATAACTCACCACCAAATAAGGTGTTTCTCCTATTTTGTTTTCCACTGTAGAATATATAGGTGAGTTTCGCAACTCTTCTTTAGAATCTCTTGCTGCATTCCCTTTGGATAATGTCATGTTATTTAATAACTAATAGGAAAATTTTTGTGGCTTTTTTGTGTAATACAAACTGACCTTATTGTTGATTTCAAAACGTACAGCCCAATATCATTCTCAACATTTTTTTACCATTTTCAATGGCTTATTTACAGACACTAGTAAATGTTGTAATGTTGTGTGAACTTTTTCCTCTAAGTTTTTTGTTTTTTATCTAAATCTTCTACATTATTGAAGATTAATTTGACCACATGAATTTGTATTCTAGTTGTGCATTTCCTTCCTTAAAGGATCGAGCACACTTTTTATTTAAATACATGAAAACAAATAATGAGTGGTTCTGTGGGTGAATATGCCTTCATGTTACAGTGAGGGAATTTGCTGTTGTCCTGTGAAATGTGTTATATTATGCAGTAGAATTTAAGTTCATTTTATCATTTCACAATATGGAGACAATGGTCGATATAACAACTGTGTTGTGTTGCTAGGAATATTGACACTGAATAGAACAGAGTAGCTACAGACTTCTTGCTCTTGACTGATTTCTGAACAACTGCCTTCAACCAGAAATATACTACCTGAAACGCTAGAAGAGTGGTCTGTACCTCTAATAGTAAAGAGTAATAGAAGTAACAGTAAGCAAAAGAAAAAGAGGAGTTCTGAGAAAAATGGGATGAGGAGTGTGGATCCATATTATCAATGTACGGATTTTAGTTTTGTAGTAGCAGTACGAGAAGTATGATCACAAATGTGGCATAGCTTCCTATAGTAAAACCACACTCATCTGTGGGAGGAAAGGACGCTGATTAAAAGAAATCTGTTGTTGAATACTAGACATAATGGATATCAAGACAGAAGCTCTGTTTCAGCGCATATACAGCTTAAAACGACAAAAAAAGGAAGGAGGAAGCTGAGAAATAGAAGGACAGTAGGATTTAGTCAAATACATAAGAAAATTAATTTAGCAAAAATCACCCGCTCCCAGATAAATCTCAAACCGTTAATGTTAAACAGAGTTGTCATTTAGTAGCTGCATATCTAATAGATATGTCAGGAAAATTGTTCAGATGTCTGTCTGTCCTGAATAAATTCTGGAAATTAAGCAGCCAAAAATCAATTTATATTGTGATAGATGTGAGGAAAGGCAACTGAATGTAACAGAAGTTGGTACTTAGAACAGTTAGAATGAGCTTACTAGGAAAGCAGAGAATGTGTTGAAAATTTGGATCTCCAAGATAAAATGCTATGTGGAAGTCCTGGAAAATTTATTAGTAAAACATGAGAAGGAAGACTGTCATAGACATTTGTGACAGCCACAGAATAAGAGAAGTGAAATCTGAAAGAAAGACAAATACAAAATATTTATCCAACAGAGAAGGGGCCTGAGGGAGGGAAATTGTCACTGTCTGTGGCAAAAGGTAATTTTTTTCCCAATTGGATGGGAAAAAAGCAAATGGGGAGATGAAGGACAAGCTGGGAGATGAAGGGCAATTAAACACTGTGTGTTCATTTCCTGTGTTAGAAATCAGTACAGAATGTGCAACCCTGAACCTTCACAATCTCATCAACACTAATGTTAACATTTGCCAAATTTTTAAAAGAAATCTATTGCAGAGAAGCTGGCATAATTTCTGGACATTTCCAAATATTGTGTCATAAACATAGTACATTTCTAACTCTCTGGAACCCACAACTTCAACCCATGGTCACAGCAAGTATGTCGTACAATAGATGCACAAATTGTACCACACGCATTCAGCAGAAAAAGTTATCCAGCGGGAATTATAGATGAAAATCCCACATTTCCTTTTTAGGAGTTCAGATCAGGCCTGAAACCAAATTGTTCACTACCTTCTGAAGTTGTTTACTTTGTAATAGTACAGTTTTTGTTCTCTACTATGTAAGGAAGTTTTGTACAATTTCATATTTACATTTTAGTTAATTTTTTTAAGATTATATCTTGGTATTTTGACACCAGGCTTTTATACTATCATACTACCCAGTGTCATATCAGCATTGGATACATTAGAAACATAGTTTTAAATTAAGTGTGTTGTTTATTAGTACAAACATAATATGTATTTTTCTGAGTTTTAGAAACATGTTTTTGTAAGTCTCTTATCAATATAAATGAAAGTTCTTCTAAATCCCAAGAGTTTAGTTGTCAGAATACTACATTTGTATGAACTTATAATTACTTTTTTTTTTTTTTTTAAGTTTATTTGCAAGCATGTTTATTTTAGATCACTGTTCAGGTCAGGAATCTGAGAAATAGAGTCGAAGTAAAATCTAAAAGGTCATGAAACACTTTATGCAGACAGGCAACTGTTTTACTCTTACAGAAAAGCTCTAAAAAGAGATATTGACAGCTGAAAGCCAATGAGTCTAACTTCCTTTTGTGGTATACTGATAGAGGGACCTTCATGTTTCATCTTGGAGGTGAAGCTGGAGGCTTCATGGTTTTGTGAGGTGGGGTGGATTTGTGGCAGCATGAAGTGCATCTCCTACTGCTTTGCTTTTGCAGAGTGTACCCAGCTTCTGCTGACTCAGAGAAAGTGGACCAAAGCTGACCATTGCCATCCATTGTGGATGTTATGGGATATGGAGGGAATTGGCTGTACAAAGCAGCCAGCCTCGCATACACTCCCCAAAAAGCATTTCCTGTTATCACTGTTAGGCTACTGGGCTAGATGGATCTTTTTGTTCAGCAAGATAGGCATTTATTAAGTACTCGGACTAACCAAAATTTTGCATTCTGTCATGATTTAGTTAGGCTGTTAAAGCATTTCACGCAAGTGATGTAATTGTGTTTGCAGGTATTCATTTTCAATATTCTGTCCTACAATTTCTAGTATTCCCAGACAAATATTTCAACATCTGTAGTCCAATCAGGCACAATCCAGTGAGACGCACTGTATGGTGTATAAATCTGAGAGCAGAACATGATTCATGATCCTGGGCACAGAAATCAGAAACAGTGTGGCTTCAGCCTTGAAGTAGTTAATAGTCTCCTTTTCTGACCGGACAAATAAAATCAAATCACAGTAACCTACTTTGTTCATATGATTCATTTATGTTCCAGTTTTTGACAACAATGAAAAGGAATAAGCAAGAGGTAATAATTTCAAGCTAATACAGCAGTTGGGAAGCCCTGAAAGAAGGAAAAGGATGTTAAAATATTTAGGCTATTTCAATAATTTTGTAACATCTCTATGTAGAAATGGCTTGAAAATGCTTTCTAAAATGCCATATGTTCTTGAAATGCATGTTGAATTCTATGAATGTTTGTACAACACATACTCAAACAGACTTAACCTGTTTCCATCTTTGACAAATTTTGAACTGTAAGTACTGGGAAATGCATTGCAAAGTCACATGGGTCAGGCACAATAAGCCAGCTGAAGCTCTAAATATTTTAATGTGATATTTAATTTCGTGGGAGTTGTGGTGGACAACAAGGTGAACAAGAATGGGCAGTGTGCAGCTGCAGGAACAAAGGCAAATTGCATGCTGAGCTTCATTCACAGGGGCACTACTGACAAATATGGAGATGTGATCATCCCGCTCTATGCAGCACTTGTTAGGCCACTCCTGGAGAACGATGTCCAGTTCTGGTCCCTGTCCCGATCCAATATTGGGGAGTTTTCTATACGATCCCAATGACGAGATTAAGATGCAAATGGAGTCAGATGCCGTGCAACCTTGTAAACTTTATTTTGGTGAACCGGGAATCAGAGGTCGGGCAGTGATGACAGTGGCGGGAGAACACGAGAAAGAAAGAGGGAAAAAAATACAAGAAAGAAAGGGCGAGAGAAAGAAAGAAAGGAGTGGAGTCAAACAACCCCAGTGGGCAAGGAAAGGAGTGCAGGGGGTGGAATCGGTGAGATGGTGAGCAAATCGGTGAGCAAATGAGATTGCTAGCTAGTTTCTGACCCTTTTTTATTTAATGATATAACTGTTAAGTCAATACCTACTTTCGTTATTACTGTGCTGCTACTGCAGATGACAGCAAGTTGGGCTGGAGTGTCGATCTCCTCAGGTTAGGAAGGCTCTGCAGAAGGATCTGGACAGGCTAGATTGATGGGACGAGGGCAATTGTATGAGGTTTAACAAGGCTTAGTGCTGGGTCCTGCCCTTGGGTCACAAAAACCCCATGCAAAGCTACAGGCTTGGGGAAGAGTAGATGAAAAGCTGCCTGGTGGAAAAGGATCTTGGGGTGCTGGTTGACAGCTGGCTGAACATGAGTCAGCAGTGTGCCCAGGTGGCCAAGAAGGCCAACGACATCCTGGCTTGTACCAGGAATAGTGTGGCCAGCAGGAGTAGGGAGGTGATTGTCCCCCTGTACTTGGAACTGGTGAGGCTGCACCTGGAGTACTGTGTTCAGTTTTGGGACCCTCACTACAAGAAAGATGTTGAGTTGCTGGAACCTGTTCAAAGCAGGGCAGCAAAGCTGGTGAGGGGTCTAGAGAACAAGTCTTGCTAGGAGTGTCTGAAGGAACTGGGGTCGTTTAGTCTGGAGAAAAGGAGGCTAAGGAGGGATGTTATTGCTCTCTACAACTACCTGAAAGAAGGTTGTAGTGAGGTAGGTGTTGGTCTCTTCTCCCAGGTAACTAGTGGTAGGACAAGAGGAAATGGCCTCAAGTTGCTTCAGGGGAGGTTTAGATTGGATTTTAGGAAAAATTTCTTTACTGAAAGAGTGGTCAGACATTGGAATAGGCTGCCCAAGGAAGTGGTGTAGTGGTCATCCCTGGAGGTGTTAAAAAAATGTGTAGATATGGCACTTCAGGACATGGTTTAGCAGGCATGGTATGTTGTTTTGACATTTGGACTTGATGATCTTAGAGGTCTTTTCCAACCTTAATGATTCCATGATTCTATGATCTGAGCTCAGACTAAAAGAACATCGGGATTCTGGAAAAGTCATTAGGAATTGGAAAGTGTGCATCTATAAATGCCTTTTCTTATCCTCCAGAATCGCTCAAGGATTAATTATATGTTAGTAAACTCAGTGCAACTTAATCAAGCTTTTCTTCAGTAAGTAGTTAATATATTTAATCATTATAATATAATGAAGGGATAAGGTACAAATACAGTCAGGATCTCTGTTTGTCATCCAATAGTCAGACAGGCTTCATGGAAGCCACAAACTGTTAAAACTATCCTAAGCCTGATAAAATAGCTATATTTATTATGTTTCTTTGCATTCTTATCTAAAATAAAAATAATAAAGAATATTCAAAAACAGATGCATGATTTCAAATAGATAGAATAATCCTCTGTATTACTTAAAAGCCAGTACTATTTCTTTAGTACAAATATTTAACATTTTTCTTTTTTTTACTATTATACTTTATAGTATAACCATTTGTTATTCCTAGGTACATTACAGTCATTGTTTACGTTTGTTTCATATGCTATATGATCTCCTGTAAGGTTTAAGATATGTTTTTTTCTTTTATTCTTATTTCATGAATTCTTGAAAAATGCAAAAAGCAGTGACTGACAGGAAATAAATAAAACCTGAATAAATAATTTATAACCAGTCGAGATAATTCCGAATTTTCTTGGTCCCTTACCTGTCTGATTGAGTACATAATTATTTTTTTTTAAACACAAATATTTTATTGTTCAGTGTGTTTAAAACTTTCTAAGACAGAACACATTTCTTTGATTTACATCTATTTTTCTCTTGAAAACATAAAAAATCCGATTGTCCAGATATTTCATGTTTCATCCAAGTTCATTATTTAAAAATTAAAATTCAAGAGCATATATTCATGCTAAAATCGTCCAGAAACACCAAAGAAGAGTACTAAAAAATCCTGAAAATAGATTTCTTTCTTGTTTTGCTTCAAGAAAGACTTGTAGCCGAATTATTTTTTTTCATAGAGTACCATCAAATCTTTTCCAAAATGGAATTTTGACAAGAGTGGCAGAGCAGTGCCTTCAGCAGGTATTCTTCATGAAGAAAAGTTGAAAAATCTTACAAGCAGAAAAAGAAATAATATTGTTCTAACCCATACAAAAATAGAAACATAGGAATTATATCCAGTGTTTTCTTGAATACATTGTAGAGTTTTTTATTCTCCTTTGTAGTGAGATGTCATGATATTTAAATTTTCAAATACACATATATGTGCACATTTATTTTGTTTTTTCCGAATGCCTGAGACTGTATGTTACTTTTTTTTTTTTTTACAACAAATGGTTGTAACAAAAAACAAATAAGGTCTTTTGGGTTTACTGGCTATTATTTTGTTTGTGCTCCAATAATATTTCCTAGCCAACTACTGAGAAAACAACAATGTCATTTTTCTAAGTAGAAAACTTTTATTCCTTAGGGTTTTTTCTGGAAGTGATAATATACAATGCTCATTTCATATACATGTAATTTCTTAAATACTCCTAATTATAGCCATTTGTTTAAAAAGGATATATTGTTTCTATTGTATTTTTTCCTCTTTAATAATCATAGGAAAAGGCCACATAGTGAAAATAGAAGTTTTAGGTTAGCAATTTCAGTATGTTTAGATTTCACACAGAAAGCTTTTAAGTTCAGATGTTCTTAAAGCCAATAAAAGTCAACATAAGCATCTAATATAAAAATTAAACCAAACCAAAATCTCCTTTCTTTAAGTTGCTGCTGGCGTGGATGGTGTAAGCATACTGATTCAGTCTTCATTTGGCCACAGGAAAAAATACAGCTTTTTCCTAGCACTAGTAATTTTATAGCATAAAATTATATTAGTAATTGTTTCCAGGTTTCTCTAGGATTCCATTTACATTTTTAAACAGTATGTGTTGCCTTCATAAGAAGCACTACTGCTCATTTCCAGAATGTCTCTTCTAGTTCATTCGTAAATAATTATACCAATATTGTCATGCTCTGATGATGGCACAAGACACCCTTTTCCAAAGAAATGTCATCCTACTGTTCTGGACTCATAGATGGCTAGAAGGACTTGCCTATCTTCCATCACACACAGAGACAGATCCAAAAAATAAAAGAAGAAAAGACATAAAAAGTTTATATATCACTTTCAACAAAGGTGAAAGACTGGAAAACATCCAGCTCTTGCTGATGTTGAAGATTGCTAATACTTATTCAGTCCTCCTGACACTTGGAAATCTTTGGCAATGAATGAAAGTATTCACTAGAGGGGAAACAGTATTTTAAGAGTCTAAAAATAAACACTGGATATGTTTACTTCACTGAAATTAGTACTTCCAAGTATATCAGAAAATTTTACGAGGAGAACTTTTATGATTTGACAGCTTTATGATAGTAGAGAAAATTAAAACAACTTTGTACAGTCATTTCAAACAATTCTTAATGTTTCACAAGAATAGCAGTCTTAAGAATACTTCAAAAAATCATTCAAACAACTTGGAAAGGACCTCGGGAGTTCTTTTACCCCATTCTCCCACTTCAAGGCAAAAATTATGTACACCAAATTTGTTGAGTACTTGTGCTTATCTAGACTGTTTCTAAAGACTTCTCTTTACAGAAATTTGTCAGTTTCCCAAGTAATCTAATCCAGTGATTCCTTATATTTCCTGCAGAAAAACATCTCATCTCTCTCATTCACAATAATTTTATATATTATTCTTTATGCTTTATAACATCGGTTTAGAGAACAGATTATTCCCTTCTTTGGCGCATCAGGACATTACATCTAGAGTTTTAATTTCTCTAAACTAAATATCCCCAGTTACTTAATCCATTCTGTATACATCATGTTTTCTAAATCTCTGACTACTTTTTTCCTCTCCCTGTTTTTTTTTTCAATTGGCCTATATCCTTCTTGAATTGTGTGTGTCCCAAAATTAAATACATGACTGGAGCTGATGTTTTACCACTTGTCATGTGAGATGGAAAAATCAATTAATTTGGTTTCAAACAATACATCTATTGTACACTCCAATATATTTTATTTTTTCACAACACTGTGAAAAACAGTCGACTTATTATTCACTGGAACCTGCAGTTCACTTGCTCATTTGTACTGCTTATCCATTACTGTTGCCTCTTGTATTTCTTCAGCCAATTACCATTAAGTATAAAAATTTTGCATGTTGCCTTATCAAATATAACCTTTTTTGAGTATCCAAGTGAATGATATCTGTTTGACTTCAGCTTATCACCTAAATGACTTTCAAATCTTCCACTGAGTGTCAGCACCAAAATAAATAAAATATTATCATAGAATAATAGAATCATAGAACCATAGAATGGTAAGGCTTGGAAGGGACCTTAAAGATCATATGGTTCCAACCTCCCTGCTACGAGCAGGGACATCTTCCACTAGAAAAGGTTGCTCAGAGCTCCATCCAACCTGACCTTGAACACTTCCAGGGAGGGGGCAGCCACACCTTTTCTGGGCAACCTGTTCCAGAGTTTCACCACCCTCATGGTGAATAATTTCTTCCTAATATCTCATCTAAATCTGCCCTCTTTTAGTTTACAGCCATTCCCCCTTGTCCTATCACTACACACCCTTGTCAAAAGTCCCTCTCCATCCTTCTCGTAGGCCGTCTTCAGGTACTGGAATTATCCTTTTATACAAGTTGTTAATATTTAACATTATGAGATCCAGGACAAAAGAAAAATCCTTTAGTTTGAAAATAAATAACCAAGAAATACTCTCAGAATATAGCTTTCCTGTCAGTTATGTATACGCCTAACAGGGGTTTATCTTCCATAGAACAGAAGATTGTTGCTGTGGTGGGTGAGCCTTGGCTAACAGCCATCCATCTGCCCAGCTTGTTCACTCTCCCTCCTCAGAGGGACAGGGGGAGAAAATAGGATGACAAAGCTCATGGGTCGAGATAAGGACAGGTAGATGGCTTACTAGCTACTCTCATAGGCAAAACAGACTTAATTGGGGGGAAAACTAACCTAATTTATTCCCAATTAAAATAAATTCTGGTAGTAAGAAACAAAGACAAATTTGAACCAACATTGTTGCTCACTGTCCCCCCCTTTGCCATGCCCAACTTCATTTCTTCATTTCTGACTTCTCTTACCCACACTGAGTGACAAAGGTGAATGGGGCTTGGGGGGTTATGGTTCACCACTCCTTCCCGCTCACACGTTTCTCTCCTCTGTAGAGTGGCCTTCCACAGACTGCAGTTCTTCAGGAAAAAATTGCTCCATCATGGGTCCTCCACAGACTGCGGGAATATCTGCTCTGGTGCCAAGGAGCACGTTCTACTCTTCGTCCATTGACCTTGGTTTCCTTCCTCTGTTTTTTTCAGGTTTTTTCATATATATGTTTTGAAATATACTTTAGGATTGATATTTTGCTTGTCTGACACCGCAGAGTATCTGAAACATCCACGCAAGTCTGGCAGATATTCCACAATACCTGCAAGATACTGGGGGGTTTTTATCCCATCTTTTGAAGTGACAGCTAAAGGCCAAGTAAAGTACCCTTGACTGTCTCTAGTGGCATTAGACATCTAATTGAATGAAAAATCTGCACATTACACATCTTGGGAGGGACGGAATCAGCCCTCAAGTTAGACTGCTAGAATCAAGTGTTTAAAGTGTAGGAGCTTGTGTCTCATCTAGTGTTTAAGTTCCGGTTATTCCCAATGAGGTACAGAGTTATTAGTCTAATCCTTAAAGAGAAACCTTAATCTAGTCAGCTGAATGACTTAATTCAGATACCATTGACTGTTCTGGTTAGATCATTCCTGGCCAAAAATGAGAATTTAGGCATCTACCTTTCAGCTTAACCTTACATCTAGGTGTCCTGAAGTAGACAAATATCTATACCAGCATAAACATTGGAGAAGAAATACCTCTTGAACTCATTCAGTTGTATCTGGAAACACGTTTGAAATAAGTCAGATGATACATATCCTAAAAGTGCTTTTTCTAGTGACTTAAGGGGGTTATTGGATCGCTAGTTTAGATGTAGATTGCAGCTAATTTATGTTGCAGATTTCTAAGTTCAGGTGTAATGAATCTTACTCCTTTGAGGAAAAGAGTATTCACTTTCTGGTTTGATCCTAAACTAGAGTTCAGCATATCTAAATAATTAGATAATGTACATATTTAAAAATTACTCTGCTTCAGATTTTCTCTGTTGGCTGGGATGACACTGTAGGTATGTCACAGTGTGGTAGATTCAAGTCCTAGAAACAGTAATGTTGGCATGACATTGACTGAACAAATTCTGAAGCTTATTCAGACCTTGCTGTGATCTATGTCATTATGCCACATTATGCCTTCCTATTCACAAAGGAAGGGGATGACAATGCTTTTTGTTTCACTTTCAGATTTTCTTTTCTTTCAGAAAAAGGACTTCCTGTGTATTTGTAAAATTTATACGACAGTGAATCTTATGTTTTAGTATTATCTTCTCTACGTCAGCATCGTAAAAACAGAGGAAAATTTTAAATTTTGTTTGCTTCCCAAATACCTTATTGACAAAGCTTTCACAGAGCAAAGTCATACATACAGCTTCATAAAGCTGACATATAATAACCAAACCGAAAGGAACATGTAGCAGCATTGTTAATACGAAGTCTTAAACATCTTGTTCTAGATACCTTAAATTACAAGGCTAAACTTGAATACTGAAACAGAGACTCCATATTAAGTATACTGAAAACAAGAACTTTACAGAAAAGTATTTTACCACTGCTCATGAAGAACTAAGGAGAAGTGAAGGTTTTTTGAAGTTTTCAGATAAATGTTTAATATTTTACATTTGACTCATTGGCAGTGCTCTTCCAGCCTGCTTTCAAAGAACTACCTTCAACCAATTTACACGGTAAAGTTCCTTCAGCCCAAAGAGCCTTGACATTTTGTAGGGGCAATATACTAGCTGAGCTTTCCTCAGCAAACACTGACCTCCACACCTCTTGCTGAATGTTTTACAAAGAATTAGTGAAAACAGGTTACACATGCTGGCTTAATAGATGGACATACTTTATGCTGTTTATCAGCTTTATCGTGGGGACAAGTGGAAGGACAGTTTTAGAAAGAAATAGTCCTACGCTAGGTGTAAAATTTACACTACCTTGGAATATCACAAAATACCAAATTGATTTATTTCCACACAATTGCTTGTCATTACACAGAATCACAGAACCACAGAATGTTAGGGTTTGGAAGGGACCTCTGTGAGTCATCTAGTCCAACCCCCCTGCTGAAGCAGGGTCACCTACAGCAGGCCGCACAGGACATTGTCCAGGCAGGTCTTCAATATGTCCAGAGAAGGAGAATTCACAACCTCCCGGGCAGCCTGTTCCAGTGCTCCGTCATCCTCAAAGTAAACAGAAGTTCTTCCTCATTTTCAGACAGATCTTCCTGTGCTTCACTTTGTGTCCATTGCCCCTTGTCCTGTTGCTGGGCACCGCTGAAAAGAGTTTGGCCCCATCCTCCTGACACCCACCCTTGAGATGTTTAAAAGCATTTATAAGGTCCCCTCGCAGCCTTCTCTTCTTCAGGCTGAACAAGCCCAGCTCCCTCAGCCTTTCCTCGTAGGACAGATGCTCCAGTCCCCTCATCATCTTTGTAGTCCTCTACTGAACTCTCTCCAGTAGCTCCTCATCTTTCTTGCACTGGGGAGCCCAGAACTGGACACAGTACTCCAGATGGGGCCTCTACCAGGACAGAGTAGAAGGGAAGGAGAACCTCCCTCGACCTGCTGGCCACACTCCTCTTAAGGCACCCCAGGATCCCATTGGCCTTCTTGGCAGCCAGGGCATACTGCTGGCTCATGGTCAACCTGTCATCCACCAGGACACCCAGGTCCCTCTCCACAGAGCTGCTCTCCAGCAGGTCCACCCCAAGCCTGTGCTGATGCATGGGGTTGTTCTTCCCCGGGTGCAGGACCCTGCACTTGCCTTTGTTGAACTTCATGAGGTTCCTCTGCGCCCGACTCTCTAGCCTGTTCTTGCTGAATGGCAGCACAGCCTGCCGGTGTATCCACCACTTCGCCCATTTTGGTATGATCAGCAAGTTATCTCCCTGGAGAATTATATTTTAAGGATAAAGCTCCGATAATGCAAACTTTATGCTAAAGCTTAACTTAATGTCATTAAAGCATAAAGCCCAGGTAGAGAACTACTAAGATTTCTGATTCTGTCCAGCTCCATACATACTAGCCTGCAGAACCTTAAAGCTACCTTAGAGCAGCATGATGGGAAGAGGATTTAATTTGTTTTCAGATCCATGCAATCCGTAGAATTAACAAATATGGTCAGTGGTAGTTCAAAGTGAGTATTTCAGCTCTGTTATGGGAGGTTTGAACCTTAGCATTAAAGGCAGGGGGCAATGGAAGATCTGAACCTGAAGCTTTAAAGCAGGATGGGTGGAAGAGCTGAACCTTCAGCATTAAAGCTGGCGGGGGGCGGGGTTTGCGGAAATCACTAGTATTGAATTACTGGATTCAGTGGATTACTTTGAAAATTTCGTTTTCAGTAACCTTTTTGCTGTAACATTACATTCTCAATAATATTATTATGAAAATGTCTACACTTTTTTTCCTTTGAGCTTAACTACTATCTTTCTGCATATTATAGGATAGAAGAAATAAGCGATGGTATGTTACGGAATAAAGTTTCTCTTGACACAAGCTTGGAAAGGCTAGATCTTCAGAGTGGTGCAGGCCATGCCAAATGAATGCTTTGTATCCTTTTATCATGTATGCAGTAAACTTTGCAACCTGAAATCGTGTAGTATTTTCCTAATTTCAGTGGAATCAGAGTACATGACAAATGAGCAATGGTTTAAAAAGCATAGCTGTGCCACAGTTCCTTATATCACCATCGACTGGGTCCAGTCTGTAAAGCCTGAAGCAGGATTTAGTTGAAACTTAGATGTCTTCATTCAAACTGTTATCCAAATGTCCCTGCAGCTTTAAGCCTTGAGGCACCTGAACTCTTTAAAGAAAATTATGGGCTTATTTCATATGGAAGTTTGGAAGGCTCTGAATGCGTGATGTTTGCCCTAGCTTCAGCTTGCTGCAGTATAGAGACAAGAAAGAACTGTACATATTTAGGGTGCGACTGACATATTTTAGACAGGTACATTAGCATGGGAAGAATCATACTACATGAAGTGACATTTTTCTCTTCGTTAACTCTAAAGTGAGACTAAGATGGGTATCCGCAATATAAGTATTTACAGCAGAGGTGCCTAAAGTTAGTGCAGAGACATCCCACATCCAAAAGTCCTGCTTTTGTTCAAGTTAGAAAATTCCCTAGGCGAGCATATGGCTCACCTGGCTGTTCTTTTACCTACGGTTCTTGAGGATGTCAATTCAGAATGTATTAGTATTAACTAGCTAACAAGCAAATAAATAAATAAAATAAAAAATATATTAAAAATAAATATAAAAATAATAATCATATTTTTAAAAAACCTCTAATGCACAATTTCCACAATAATTTAGTAGTGATATTTTTTACCAAAAACTAAATCAGCAGCTTACTCATCACCACTGCTCATCTTTAAACTCATCTCCTAAGAATATTATTTTAAGACTTTGCAAGGAAGCAAAGGTAGGATAAATTGAATTCTGTCTTTCTCTCTGCAACAAAAATTCAAGACCCCTGGAACTGGCCACTGAGGGAAATGTCAAAGATCTACAGAATTCTTTATAAAATAAATCCACTGTATTTATGAAATTACTTTTCATTTGAAAGTAAATAATTTAAATACAAACTATGATAAGGTAAAGAAAGATTATATATTTGATTGTAAAAAAATTGAATTGTATAGCACACAGTTATTCATGTAATAGAAAATGAAAGACTTTAAGACTGCACGGTTAAGAAACAGAAAGATTGATGTAGGTAGCTTGAGACAGTAAAGCTATCAAGGGAAGCTGAGTACTGCAACAATAACAGAAATTTTTTTGGAAATCCTTAACCTGGCACAAGTAAAATTTAGTGATACTTAACTAAAATGAACTGCCCTTCTCCAGTTTTATCTCACATCTTTGTCTTGTTTTTGCTTTCTTTTTAAAATGAACACTTTTTGTTCTTTTTCTATGTTTGATTCTTAGAGTAGTTCACATTCTCTTTTTCCCTTCTTTTGTTTTCTATTTTTATGTCTATTCTATTTCCCTTTCCTACTTTAAAATCTTTGTTCTTTTTTGTTCTTTTAATATCTGTATTTCTGTTATCTGTGCTCAAGCTCTCTTCTTCCTTTGTGAAATTTCTGTTGCTCTCATTTCAATAGTTTTAGATTTTATTTTTTATTTTATTTCATCTTATTTTTTGCTTTACGTTAGCCTGCTTTTCTAAAGAATCTTAGCTTATGCAAACACTATGCTTTTCCCACTGTCTATCTGTCTCACATCAGTAACTTCTGAATCTGATGACTCATTAACTAAAGCTGGCAGAATAGTACAAAATCTTACAGATAAGGCAGTTCCCAACAGGTGTGGGGAAGATGGCAGTTGACTGAAGGGCACAGATCCAAAACGATGTCCCATCAAATGAAAGGTGGTTACAACAGAACCCAATCATGAGAAGCAGCAGCTGAAAATTCTGGTGTTGTCATCAGTCAGCCCAGTGTACATTGTAACTTACCTTGCCAAGCAGGTAAAGAACATAGGTAGGCAGCAGCCCCATACACTAGCAGGAGGAGAACATATGTCAGCAATCTGCAGGAAAATGGGCAGCTTCTTTAGTTTCATTGTTCCCTAATTTTTTTCTCCTCTTCCTTCTACACTGCTGAAGTTATGCTAAGTCAAATGCTTTGACTCTACAGAAAGCTGCTGCAGTGCTCAGTCTGTTAGATTTGTCCTTAATATGCACAACTGACTTTTTGGTGACCAGGTCAGGAATCTCTGCTCCTCTATTCCGCTGTGTGCAAAATGGACCTAAATACCAATGCTGGATGAGCAAAGCAAATAGTTCAAACTGTGATTACCAAATGAATACTTTTTGAGGACTAATGGTCCTAAACTATTGTACAAGAGAAGCCAAGTCACTAACACAGTTTCTAAAAGCAGGAAAGTTTACATTTCTGTATTTTTTGTAGGAGAAACAAGTACATTATGTAGTTCAGTTTTGCAGCATTTTCCTTCATTTTAAAGAGTATTTAATAATCTTATTCATTCCAACAAGTGAAACAAGCAAATAAACTCCCCAAATCTGATTAAAACTAGAAATCTGGGATTTCCAAGTCACTTGTTGCAATAGCTGCAGTACACCAGAAGAAAAATCATGCACTAGACACACTATAGTGCACAGGGAAAGATAGATGCTTCAGGTACAGATACATGCATGGATCTTCAACTAAAGCACATGCAGCACAAGTCAACAAGAAGTAGTTAATAGGAAACCCAGATAACAACATATTCTATGAATTCAGCAATTATGAAATTAAAAAAAAACAAAAAACACACACACAAAAAAATAGAGGTAACAGTGCAAGAAGGGACCAGAACTCTGTTCTCTGCAGAAAACAGCACAAGCACACACAGCCTTCTCTCCCTCAAATTCCCGGTGACTTTTTGAAATTACACTTCTTTGTCCGTAACAGTATTTAACAGCTAAAATGTAGAGTTCTTCACATACACAAATTAAAGCCTAATCAATAGCTTAGATGCTACAGACTCTTTCAAAAGTAAAGGATTTTATACTTAATCCAGATACACCGGAGAAGACATAGAATTAAGGTTCCTTATTCTTGGCCAAATACCATAGCTGTAAACTGTACATAAAAAGTAGGCATAATTTATTTTTCTTGCAGTTATCTCATTTTGAAAAGAATGAATCTGAGTACTTCTGAGACAATCTTTTAGTCAGTACAGAATCCAGTCAGTAAATGTGAGGTATATACAGAGCCTATCTCAAATCAGGTTTCACAACAGAGGTATGCAATGATTTATGTATTTTGTGGATCATTTTATGATTCAGCTGAGAGCCAGACAACTTCATCTAGATATGTATGAAAGAACCAGAGAACTTCTAGATCAACAAGGAAAGAGCTAGTAAGATTATGAAACTTCAAGGGCTGATGGTTGTCTGTGGTTTTGTCTTTCTCTTAGACAAGTGAGGGCAGGAATAAAAGTAGATTACAATTTTGATTTTGGGAAGAAAATTGAAGAGAAAACTGTATGTGTTTTGGAGGCACCTATGGCCTTTACCAGGTTTACTCATGTTTCCCTGAAAAAAAATTTTACTTTATTACAAACTCACTATAATTTGAACAGGGACCTCTAGATCTATAAAAATAAATGAGAATATACTTGCCAAGCAATAGTGAAAGCAGAGTCTAAAATGAGATGATCAGGTAGAAAAGGAAATATACAACATGTATCAACCAGTGGCTTACAGAAATGATTTGTCAATTAGCTCTCTATTCACAATTACCTCTGTAGTTCTGAGTCCTCTCTCCCAAGTTCCCAGTGTTTGTATTCTACCTTCAGTACTCTGTCGTAACCAACACTGATCAATTCTTATGTTTTCCATCCTATTCTCCACTATCCTTAATCCCACTATATTAGAAATGCCCACAAGAATGCATTAATTTAATAGACTTCTTAACCACTGCTCCTCCTGTTATAGCCATCAGCACCTACAATTCTGAATCACATGAAGATTTTTTAAGTTTGTACTTTCGATATTCTACCTAATTCTAGGATGATCACTGCCAAAAGATTATTCTTCATAATGAGTGAGAACTGTTTAAATTTACCTTTTGTATAACTGGAAAACTTGAAATTCTTCCTAAAGTATTTCCTGTATTTGCATTTGATTTATTCACTTTGAAATCCAGTAAATGTACCTTTGGTTGTCAGAAATTAATCCTATCTATATAATGTCTTTAAAAATTAACTTTTATAAAATCTTTTACAACATTTGTCAAGCTCTGATACATAGAAATATTCAAACAAGTGACACACTGACACATTTTGGATTCTAGCTTTCCAAGATGAGAAACTGATGCTTGCCTGGAAATCTGTGAAAGTAATTTGGATATAAGCTTGTGTCATCAAATTCTAAGGTAAAGAGGTGTAACTTTGTTACAAACTAATAAAATCCACTGAATTTGGACCTTGTATTTAAACCTTAGTCTGGATTACAAAAAAAAAAACAACTCAACTACAAACCCCCAAAACAAAACCAAGATAACCCAGAAAACCTTCAGGATAACTTATGAAACACAATGCCTCCAGCTAAACAAAGTTGTCATTTTTCCTCCAACAACAAAGGCAGTGACTGCTCCCAGTAATTTACATGCTTACAATTTACAGTTGTAAAATGTTCATTCCTATATTCTTCTAAATATTAGCTCTTTGAAAAGAGGAGATCATTTTCCTCTTTTAGATCAAAAGGGCAGGAAATAGTATATTGCATTTCAAAAAATCTTTCTGCTGGAGTGTAAGTAATGACTAAACGGGAAGCCGTAAAGTAACAGCTTTATTCATTTGCTGTCACTGTCATCACCCTATTTACACACTGAACTGAATCACCTTTTGTGCAATATATTTGTGTAACTCCAGCAAAACAGCCATAGCTGAAGCTTGTTTCACTACAGAGTCAGATACTAGCCAAAGTGCTTGTAAATGCTCTTTTCCTACTGTTATTGAGCTGGTGCAAACAGAAATAGGAAAGAATTACTGCACAATTTAGCTAGAAATACACATGCCATTGCGGCAAGCACAGGAGGCTCTGAGAGCTGAGGCGTTCCTCTTTCAGCAGCGAGACAACAGGGGAATTGAGAGCAAAGATCATTGTGTGATGATCTCACTGTGACTGTAATTTAGAATTTTGTTTTATGTGTGTCTAAGTGAACCCTTAAGCCTGAGAAATAACTTTGGGAGAGAGGAGAAATGACTTTTGAATGAAATATCTCATGCAAGTCCTGTCTTTTTACTTAAAACTGTAATTGATCTCAAAAGCACAAAGTTAAACTCTAATGCAGGTTAGGTAATATGAGCATTAGTAATGACTACAGAAACACAGAAATGCCATCCTGTAATTTGACAGAAAAACAGAAATTTATCCACACTTTAGGGAAGATTGGGAAATTAGCAAATACTTTTTCACTTTTTAATAAGTATATTTTTATATTAATATTTCCAGACCATAAAAGGGACTTCCTCTGAGGTAAGCTACACCACGAAATAAGCTGGCAGAAGTCCCTTTCTCCAACACACGTGTATTTGCAGAAAAAGGAATATAAACAAACAAAAAAACTAAACACCCCCCCCAGTGTAATCCAGTAATCTAGTATTAGTTTTCCAGTGGTGTTGGTACATTTTTTCTTCTGATCTTGCATCTTCTTTCTCCATGTCAGTCATGAGTTGTTGATTTTTAATGGTGGAGTTATATAACATCATTATGTAAATGTTTCCTTGTGCTCTAAAGCAGCAGCCCTCAGCTGAGAAGTCAAGCAATACTGCAGAGCTCTGTGACAAGATTTGAGGGCTTGAGACCTGACCTTTGGGTGAACACATTTTAACTAGGAGTTGGATTACCATGCATAGGGCCATTAGGGACTGTTTCTCCTATGTTTGATTTGATAAGGCACCGATCAATTCCTCCATAAAGTTAAGGTTAGCAGTGCCTATCTCAGAAAATTCTGCTCCGAATTCCGTAAGTTATGCAATACCAGGTTTGTCAGCCTTCACACACAGCTGCAGTGGGAAACAAGGAACAAGGCTCACACAACCTGTTGAGCAGTTCCACCCATATGACTGACTATGCTGAGCCCATCAATCAACTTTCTTATGCAAGGCATCATCCTCAACTGCCGAAGCACAGAGGCTGATAAATGCTTCTTACTATGCTGAAATTTTCCTTAGGATAAAATGCTGTGTTTCAGGCAATGCTCAGAAGTTTACTACATTTACAATGAAAAGGAGAAAGTATATAAAGAGAAAGCAGATCTTCAGCCTAGCTCTGCTCATTATCTTAGATTTTTTGACTCATCCTTCCGAAGCTGAAAAGCTTGAGACAAAGCTGAAAAGCTTGAGACAAAGCTAAATCTGATTTAGGTTCATCGTTCCTCTAGTCCTCATTATTGATACAGTTCCTTGATTAACAGATTAACAGGGTAACAAGCAGCTCAGATTTTCCCTTAATTTATTCCAAAGCTTGTTAGCCTTAGAGACATTTATCTGAAGTGAGTGAGTTGGGATAAAGGACTTTTTCTCCTTTTGTCCAATGCAGTAAATCTATGATGTTTATCCTAGTGCAGTTTGTCCTCTTAACAGATTTGAAAATGAGAGAAGAATATGTCAAATTCATCTGGCAGCTTCAGCCAAATCAGATAATTGCCATCTCATAAAATCTGCTTTTAGGGTCTGATTTTTAATTTACCATTAACAATTCTTAACCTATCCATTAAAAACACTACTGAGGGGAAAAGAACAAATGAAACTCTTCTTGGCTTTGTACAGTCTATCACAGGAGTGGTAATTATGTCCTCAGAACATAATTATTTAGAATTTTTGCATTAGGGAATGTTCTGAACAGGCAGAAGTCTTAAGAGTTTGAATTAATTAACATCAAGCTTTTAACATTTTTGATACATAACTTTGAGGAAGAATAAGAAGGGTCACTTCAAGGCTAGGACTTGGTAACTTAATATGATTTTTTCTTTTGGGCATCTGGGATGCAAGTAGCTTTGCAAAAGATAAAAACTCCTGTGTACAAGCCCTAGAATTACTAATATGCATTTTGATGAGTAAGAGACATTAGAAGCTTTTCAAACTAGAATTTGCAAGCAAAAAAAGTAACATCAGCATCACACCAAACTATAACAATGTATGTTGTTATAATAATGTTACTGATCTCTTGATCATAACAGAATGACTAATATGGATCTGTTAAAAATGAATATTGTTCTATATAGTCTAGCCAGTAAGAAAATTACCCGTGGAGTTGCAAGATCATAAAAAGTAGATATTTGAACAGGAAGCTTTCAGTTAATTTTCCAATATCTCTTCCTAAGTTTCTCAGCAGAATTGAGCAATCACAATTAATGAACAGGGAGATGAATCAAGTCCTTGACTTAGCATAAAGAAGAGGGAGCTGGTCATTGATGAATGAAAAGCAGAAAATAAAATGAAATCATGCACATTAAAAGAAAATACGTTTCTTATCCTCTGAGGAAGAATAAATATTTTTGCTGGAATAGTATGGCCTGACAAAACCTCTTATGACAACTCTGGTTTTAGGATTTTAAAATTCATAAACCAGCTTTACAATCTAATTTTATCCTTGACTTTCTAATAACCTAAGGTCTTATTTTATTTCCATGCACTTTAAAAGTGGTGGTAAACAGATTTCTACCATAAGCTGATGCTTCTATGACTTCATGCTGCAAATTTGTCACTCCTGCGGTTCATTTCACTTCTCTCGGACACTCTTTTCTGAATGGAATGGGATATTCCCTGCAAGCATTTTCTTCGCTGTTCACTGAAGGAGCCTGGACACCTATCTCAAAATAATTTCCGAATTACAACAGAAAGGTGTGGTGAATCATGTTCATAAAGCCATACACTGTTTTTCAGAAGTGTAACGTAAAAACACACCTCCATTCACTTTTCAGGATCCCGCTAATATCAAACATCAGAAGTGATCATTCTTGCTGTATCACTTCTATTTATGTTCTCTGATGAATATTTGAGCATTCACAAAGATGGGTAGCATTTTTCTGTAAGTTTGCAATAAATCACTGAAATGGGATCCACACACTGGATCTTCATTAACATATTCTGGTTTTAAAAACTGGGGAGAGCTCCTACAATTGATGGATAGGAATAACCAAGCCATGTATAGTATGTTGGTCCAAGGTTCTTTAGGGTTTGTGTTGTATAGGGACTCCAACAGACAAATGTAACTATGGTTAAACTAACAGTGATATTTTCTTCAAATATTCAAATATCAGCTTCTGATTAGAAGGAAATTGGGCCATTTTATCTGGTATTTATTTTTTTCTTCTTTTTCTCAAGGTTAGCTTTCCAAGCCCTGAAGCTGTGTGGAAAAAAACATGAAATTTTACATGAGAACAGGAATACCATTGAAGAATCAAATCCAAGTAAGGAAACACACATAACCTGACCTTATTTAATTATATTTGAGGTATTCTAGGTATTCCTATCAATTGTCAAATTTATTTTTCTTCCTTATATTTCTGGTTCCTACTGATATAAGCTATGCTAGGTAAAAGAAATTATTTTTATAAAAGATTAAGTGTCAGAAAAGTGTAAAGATTTTATGTAAACTTTACTTTGACTACTTTATGAAAGAAACAAGATCCCCTTCCCTTCAACCCTCCCTTTCCTCCAAAATCTGCAGAAAAGCTTTTTCTTCACTAAATGCATCTTGAAACACCAAGTGCCATATGAAAATACCCCGAAATTTATTTTAGAAATCTAAGAGCTCCTTTATACTTGAGAAGTTTTTTGCTGGAAGATTAGTTAAAAACAATTATATCATACTTTAAACTCTGACCTTTCTTTCATGATGGAATGTTTTTTTTTATGGCTTCTCTACAAATGAGACTTGGACTGACCACAGTACATTATGTCTGCCTTATTACTGTGATTTAATAGTAGCCTGAGGACTCCTTTTGTTCTCAGCTCTGCTGTTTATTCTTTTCACCCAGAGGTCAGTAGCTGCTCAAACCATCATGAGCCACTGAAAACATGTTCACATTTACTTCTGAACCAGCTGCTGATTCTGAGGCAAAAGGCCCTAAATGGAAATACTTGCCAGTGAAAATCTGTAAAAATACAGTGTTCAGGGCTATGTTTAGAGGAATAAGGGACAGTTTGACAGAAATATTTTGTAAAATTTATAGTAAAATTAGACATGTCTCAAAAAAACAAAGGTATTTGATATAGAAATGGAATAACAATAGAAAGCAGGGCTGACCGATATAGTTACAAGCACAGTGAAATCATTAAATGAGTTCTTGATTTTTCAAACAGATTATGTTCAAACTATTTTTTTAATACTGCAGCTCTAATAATGAGTGAAAATATTTTTTTCTTGTAATTTGAACAAATTCTTAACTGATAAGCTTGTCTTTAAAAAATAATAATTAGTGGGAAAAAAATGAAGGTCTTTCTTTTCTCTTGAAGCCAAATAATTGAAAATTTTCTTTCTTCGATGACGCACATTGGTGGATTTTAGACAGTGAAGGAAAATATCTTCACAAGAATAAACTCCATAACAAGTTTATGTGAACCAAGTAAATCATGGTTTTTAATGTAAATCAAAGGGAAGAGATTTTTAAACTATTCTTTCAGTGCAAAATTCACCCCATTATTCTGGATCACACAAGGCTAAATATATTACTTACAGCTCACTGAATGGCTGGACTAAACAGCACTGGCACAGAACTCCCCAGTCCTGAAATTATGTGGAAAGTTGCCTGCTTTAGGACTGTAGCTTTCAGTTTTAAGGTAAGGATAAATGTAGGAGATGGATTCAGCAAAATTTTCTATGTCTATCATGGGGAACTCAGCTAAAAGTAGGTCTAAAAGCCCACGTTCTTCTGGCTCTGAAGACATGGGTGGTCTGCCCCTCCCGTGCATGTTTTTAAGGCCACCTCAATAACAGTGTCTCTGCCGAGTGGCACATAAAAATCAAATAGTCCTCCCTATAAGGCCCTAGAGGATTTTACTTAGAACATGCTTAGCATGTCAGTTCAATCAAGGCCACGGCAGGAGGGTGCAACTTCAGCAGAAGACATTACTTTCCAGGGTTCTGCTATAGTCACACTAAGCAGCAGCACAATAATTATCTCCCCCTGAAGTCTGTTGTCTCACACAGATTGCTATAAACATGGACTTATGAAATAACCAAAGCAAAGTGATTCTTTTCCTAAAATATATCAATGATAGTCTGCTCTATGCCCTAAAACTTGATTCTCTGTCTTTGTACAAGTTTATTTTGATTGATTTATTATATATGTCTTTGATGAAGAGAAAACAGTCCATGGACTGCAGAACATTTTGCTGTTTAGAAGTGTTATTTTATTGAAATGTAAATAGTTAAGAATAAAGTATAATTTAGCTAGATGTTTTTGTTTTGTTTGGTTTTTTTTTGAATAACACTTAAAGAATTGTAGAAATGTTAATATTTTGTTAAGACTTAGATTTTTCATTGATATATATTACTTTAACTTTTCATTTTAAAACATCTTCTGTCATAGAAACTAGAAAGATTTTAACTGATCTGAAAAGGAATGTCTTCCAAATTTTATTTGAGAAAGGTTTGACATTTAGTATTTCTTTCAAAGAGAACTCAGAATTTGCACAGAAGATCTAATTCTTACCTGTCTGTATTAATTCAAGTAAAAAAATAATACATGTGTGCATTGTATGTTCATTATACCCACACAAAAACACACACACATATTTGAATGTATAAGACAGAAGCTTACTGTGTTCATAGACTGTCTTCTGTCATAGTTATTGACTACTGCTGGAGCATCAGGATTGGTTAAAAAATAACAACAAAAACCCCCTAAAACCAGAATCAGCAATGGCATTTTCAGTACTGTATTATGCAATATCGGGCAGAAACTTAATTAATTTACCAGGATGATAAAGTTCATGAGATCTGCTTACACCTCCAGTTCTGCCCCTTGAGGTGCTACACAACAGAATTATAAGTCACACAGAGGCAAGTTGTAGGATTCATGACAGACAGAGTGTGAATTGACTTGTCAATCTCATAAGTAGAATGTCTGAGGACTGTAAATGGAATCTCACCAAACTTTATTTCTATTCCATTTTGTATGTCAAATGCCCCAAATAAAATTCCCCACTGTACTGTGACTGAAGGAACTTGCTTTTTCTAGACAGCTACATTCCCTGAGCCCGTCGGCACCTCTGTAAAGAAACAAAACTGTCCTAAAGCATTAAAAGTGAAAGATGAGATAAACAGAGGAAATTGGCTGATCTTTAATGTTATGTTTTTGTGTATCTAATTGTAGAGGGAGAAAGACAGGCTTGTTCAGCTTGTATTAAGCATCCTATCATCAAGCCCAATGTGCTGTTTGGTGAAATGGTATGGAATACTTGATGTTATAGTAAATTCTATTATCAACAAAGACCAAAAAGGACAACAATACTTCACCATCCAGTCTGTTTAGCTTCTATTTTATAAAGCTTTGCATATTCTTGATTCCTTAGAGATCACAGAGAATTGTTTAGTTCCCCATAGATCTGGGGTTTATCTGAAGTGGTCTCAGCTGCTATTGAAGCTACTAGCTATTTTTAAAATCACCAGTACTAGCAAAGAATGCAGTCTTTGCATCTATATTAATTCCAAAATGCAACTTAAAACTTGACTTTACTTAAGGACCATCTGATGGAAGCTAGAAATGTTGCATTTCACCTTTAACCTAGTCTAGCTGTGGTGGCTAAGCAGATAGTAGCTAACAGTGCATGTGAGGTGGGGACCAGCACAAGTATGTTTGTGTTTCATTTATTGACAAATGAAAATTGTGATTTCCTGGTGTTCCTAGCGAGTTGTGCTTTGCTACTAACAAGGTTAATATTTGATTCATCGCTCATCAGCAAATCCCATGATGGTCTGACAAACATTTTGAAGCAGGCAGCTTTGCTCTGCAGCAGCTTGCATCAATGACAACTCCATCTTGTATGGAGATACAATAGCACTTCTTAAGTCTTGGTGATGCATTTTCTTTCTGAACACAGTAATTTTGGGCTTGTGACTATTCGTTGTTCAGAAGTCTGTGGTTTTAATCACACCCCAGCCTCACTTCCGATTTTAAGGCAACCTTGCGCAGATAACTACCAAAAAAATTACATACATACATTTGTAAATCAATATAAGAGTTGAACATGCAAGTAGCATTGAAAATATAAAGAAACAGGCAAATAAATCAGTGTTCTCTAATACTGAAAAACAAAAAAAAAAAACAAAACTATGTTGAACGAATTCAAGATTTAAGAAGATAATATTAGTGTAGGGGTTAAAGAATTAACAAAATGTTATCCTAAAAGACAAATCTAGAAAACTTAGTCATTATTTAAACCTAAAAATGCATATGTATTAACCTATGAAGATGCATTTTCAACAGCTGTAATTCTAGCATGCAGATAGTTTGAGTTCTGATGCCACAAAATAACCATTTATGGTGATGGCTTAACTTACTTTGCATTTAATCATGATACATCTATATTGCTGGATTTGAGGCAGCTTTCACTTAAATTTAACTTCTACTAGAGTGGAAGTGTGAAGAAGATGCTCCAAACACGGTATTTCTTAAAATTACATATTTTAATATGACATATGACATTTAATATGATATATTTTAATTTAAATCATAAAATAAATAGCAGTCCTAAATTATCAGAATCTTTTATTCAGAATTTAACATCCTCAGTTTAGGGAAAACGCAACATATGCAACATATGTTCATTTATAACAAAGGGACTTATTCAAAGCTAGTACTGACATCTTTTTGACATTTGACATACAATATGCATGTTGATAACTTTCAGATAGCTAATTTATGGATAAAAAAGTTAGAAGAAGGAAAACTGAAGGTTGCTCTAGCAGTGTTAAATTGCATGTGTTATTAAACATATTGAAAAATAAGTTTACCTATCTTCCCAGACACTGACAACCAGAAACTATTTTCAAAGTGATGTTGATTTTTCTGAAGTAAGCATAAAGTTCTACTGCAAGGGGTTTTTTAAGTCAGTCAGTTCTGCTGCTACCTGTTTATAAATAATTATCAAAGCCCTACGAGATTAATCAAAATGAAAAAAATGTACTCTTGGATGATTTCAGTTAATTAAACCAAGCAGAAACTTGGCTGAAAGGGTCAAATGTGATAATATGAATACAAAGTATCAGTATTCTGGAATAAAATTACTTTGATCTTATAAAAAGTCATAAAAGAGGAATGAATATCACTAGCTACAGAATTGTGTACTATTGCAACATATATATTTTGCCTGAAAGGTTTTAACAGAGGTCTGGCACTCCACAAAATCAATTTAGAAGTATTCACAAGAAGCTTACTTTCTTGTCAGCTAGGTAGAATTTCACAGGTATATAAAGGTCCAGAAAAAATGGGCTGAAAATCAAAAAACTTATTCTTTCTAGAAAAGCCTTCTGTGTGCAATGCCTTATAGGCTCAAACTGCAAATATTGAGGGGAAAAGCAAGTTGTCTGTTATTTTTCCTTATTTCCAATGTACAGAATATAGCTTCCTATTACAGAACAGAAGGAATACAGTGAGTCATCTTGAAAGTTTGGGTTTTACTGTTTGATTGGTTTCATTTGATGTTCATGTGAGAGTATGGAGACAGGGGAAACAAGTATTCTGCACATGGATTGCAAAGCAAACTTATATCCCAGGTGGCTATGGCTGTCACCTGTCTGGCCATATGACAGCAAAAAAAAGGTTGGTTCTTCATTCTTGCAATGAGACATCTGGAAAATAAAGGAATTGTGTACACTTAGTATTTAAAGATATTTTATTACACACATTATATTTGCAACATGGACATCTGCTTAAAATTTTGAGTGTCTTCTACGAATTATTTTAGATGCAAACAAATGTATGTGGTTTGTTCATTTAACACCAATGAATAACTGACAAAGATAAAATGATAATAATCTGTTTGCATTTATAAAATGGCAATGCACAAAAGATATTTTGGCTCTGTTTCCTTAGCTTTCTGGGACATTATCAGCCATGCAGGACCATATGTCACCAGAAATAATCACAAATGATCAGCTTGTTAGTATTCTATTTCAATGCTGAGAAGGAAAAATAAGAGCCCAAAAAACAAAATTGAAAAAAATTCAGGAACCTACAAATGAAAAACCTATTTTCTATACATTAAATGGATGCCTTAAGAACTTCAAATTATTTGGGTCCTTCACCAGTTTGATGCCAAAATGTTGAGATTTATATATCAGGCAGGCTTGAGCAGATGTTGAATTACTGGCCTGCTTAGGAACAAATTCGGACCTCCTAGGTTCCAATCAGGATGGAAGAACTAAGCACCTAAGCAACTATTTTGTTGATATGATACCTCTTCTCCCCATATCAAAGACTGTCCACAGATTCTTTCCCATAGAGGTAAAAGTGTGCATCATCCCAGACAAAAGTGAGAGCAGTTACATACATGGATGGCTCATAGAACTGCCCCAATAATCCATTTTGGACAGCATAGTCAGTACACATTTAAAAAGGGGTTTCAAATTCAGACCCCTAAATATAGATGTCTCTAAAGGAGTTCTCTACATGTGACTTAGCTATTTAAGCTTTCATTAAATGAAGGTTTGCCAGATTGCTAGACTCCTTGTATACTTGATTAAAGTAAATTACGTCATCTCTAGACCTTAGAAGGCATCCACCTGTAGAAAGTTCCAGGTCTTTATTTAGGAATCTCTTCCGTGGTGCCAAGTGCTGTAATTCAAAAGCTGAAGTTTGTAAGGATGGCAACTTTTAAATATGCAGCTGACTAGTTTATAGACTCAGATATTCAGGATGTTGCATTGAGGTAGAAAATGCTGTTTGAGGATCCTTCAAGAATGATTTTTCCAGCATGTGCATTATCTGTAGATATCTGTATTTTAAAATGCAAATTAAAACACTCTAATTGAAAAAATGTGCTACGAAACATCTTTTTCATCCAGATATATAGTATGGGCAAAACTCAGCTCTGAGGCAGTACTGCAGTACATTAAAGCTAAAAGAAGGAAAACATTTCTCTTCATAAGTCGCAGTTTCAGTACTGAACAATATTTTTTTTTTCCAAAATATCATTTCACTATTTCACTGGAAGAATCTGAATTGCATCAGAGCGCTTTGTAAGCTCAGAGTTTCCCTTTTATGTGGCTGCATATTTTATATGTGATTGTTTCAATTAGTAAGTTAGTTACTTGAGATTCTTTTTTTCACTCGATTAAAAAATAAACAAAAAACCCAAATGCCCCAAAACCCAGAATAAAACAACTGATGACAGAAATACATTCCTAGAGCGTATTAGTGAAAATGGTATTGCATAAAGCTGAGCCGAGGAGAACGTGAGTCTTAAACAAGAGCAGTATTGAATTAATAAGGTAGGAAGTGTTTTCTTCCATGAATTCCTGAGACAAAGATTTATCACTTTCTTATTAAGCCTGACTGACTGTGAAAAGAAACACGCAATTTCACCTCAGAGACAGCACATCTTCAAAATTTAATGTGACACCCAGACTTTTAAGTCAAGTCCTCAGACCAGAGCCTTACAATTCTGTTTATTAGAACTCAGGCTCAGAGTTTAAATGAGTACGAGAAGTTAAATTTCATATTTTCAGCTGAAATTGGACCAATGAAATTATTCAGCTTGATACTGCCTCTGAATTCCATCAGGAGATTTAAATTTCTGTTAGCTTGTTTTATTTGCTTTATAGGATGTACTTTTTTACTGTTAATGTAACATTTTTGGGGTTTTTGTTAACACTCCCATTCTGTTTCTAGAATCTGAACAGAAGTTTCTGGGGTGCTTTGGTCAAGGCAGAGTATTTTCAAGAGATTTTTTATGGATCAGAGGGCTTTAAAAACAAGTCTGTGCTATATGTGCTGCAGGGCCAGTGGGGTGAGATTTTATGCAGCTGAATTAGAATTAGGCTTCATGAGAGCTCAGCCATTGAAGCCTGCAGAGGTTCTCTGGAGAACACTTACAGAAAAATTATTTTCCTCAAATCTTATGATTTTTTATGGTTCAGTATTGAGTCTGGTTTTATTTCCTATGGAAATCAGGGTCAATGTGAATGCTTCTTTTTTTAGTGCGTTTGGGATATGACAGGCCCTGGAAGGTAGTTTTTCAACATTTGCTAAATCCCTGCAGGCGATATTACAGTAGCCAAAGGAAAGACAAAATTATTGAAATAAAAATGAATTTGCTTTTTCTGCATATTTTTCTTCTTCTTAATAATAAATCACTCTTTATTTTTCCTTTTTATAGTTATATGAGAGACATACACCATATATTATATTTAATTTCTTGCTGACTTTGTTCCTTTCAAATGGCATTTTGCTTTCAAGTGATTTAAGCCTGATCATTTCTGTGCATTTTCACCCAATCTATAAATCTGAATCCAGACTGATAATCCTGCACTAATGTGAAGAATATCTCAGGTGTGATTTGGACCCTTTTGATGAAGTTATCCCTGAGCCTCAGTTTCTAGATGTGCTTCTGTTTGTTGCTGTGACTTTGGACAGTAACTCTACTTTGAAATTCTTTGCCAGGAGTAAGCATTTTAGCATTGTGTCTTTGTTTATTCAAGAATAAGAAAGATCGTTGTAGTATCAGGCAAGAGGGAGGAAGAAGACATAAGAAAGCTAATTGCAAAATATATCAAATTATTGTAAAGGAAAATAATTGCCTTTTGACCTTTTCTGTGAATCACTTTGCTCTGGTGTCTGTTATCACAGGACTTGAATACCCTATAATAATGATTAGAATTTTATAATGCAAAATATACATCATACGGAATAATGCCGAAAAGCTTGTGTCTTCAGCACAATGAGTTTATTCTTACACAGGGTGGGAAGCTATGAGCTTAAGAAAGCAAGTGTGATATAGTGAGGGAAGAAATAGATAAAATGAGAAAAGTATTCTTGAAAATAGATGTAGAAAATAAAGGAATTAAACGTTTTCTTTAAAAAATGTTTCCACAGCTTTTTTCATAATTTACTTTTTCATTTTAGAGGTTACCATGTAAAAATGTCAGCACACTAATAACTTCAGAGCAATTTCTATTAATAAGGTGATAACCATTTCTCTGGTTAATAAATTGCTATGCTGAAAAAAGAGGTCTGGTTTCATAGCTGATTTTTGGTCGTAATTCCTGTGTCAAAAACATTGAAATTACAGTATAATAATAAACATTTGCTTATTTTAACATTCCACACTGAAACACAGGTAGATCTTGTAAACTGAAATTTTGGTCTGTATTAGTCCACTTGCTGCAGATGTTTTAGTACCTCGATGTTTTAAATTTACCCAACAGAACAGTATTTTGACTAGGAACTCAGATTAGAGATCTGTGGGTCACTTCTGCATAGTGTTTAAGAAATATTCTTTTCATGGGAGTCTCTAGCACTGACTGTATGATACATCCACTGTGCAAATTTAGTGTAATGGTATCCACTTCCTTTGTTATGCAAATATTCAATAAATCCTTTTAGAGTCACAAAGGATCATACTTAATTGTATTCAGCTTTTATGTGTGTGGTTGACTATGTGAGAGGTAAGACAATGAAGCATACGACTCCTGAATGAGAGAACATTCATGAGATAATCACAGATTATTCTACATAAGATCCCTTCACACCCTCTTTCCACTTACGAGTTTTCCAGAAGTAAACTTTAAAATACATTTTATACATATAAAAATATAATATGTATAACATAAGATAATTTTATACATATTTTCTTTATCATAGGTAGATTACTAAACTGACTTCTTACTAGAAACTGTAATGTAACATCGGCCATTTTTACCTCCATAATCAAAACCTAAGACATAAGTGAAGTATTGTAAAACATGATTACAAATTCGGTTTTGGCAGCCATTGATCTGTAAATGTTTTATTTGCTTATTTTCAGTTTATGTAGACACTTCTAAGTAGCTCCTTTTAGCATAGATTTCATGTCCTTTTTATTACTAGATTATTTGTTTACCACACTTTGTTGGTGTAGCCCCCGCCTCCCCTCCACCGCACCTGGCGATCCCAGAACCAGCCAACGTTATATTCTTGTTTGCACTGCAGTAATAGTTAGCTGGTGTGCATTGAATCGGGACAGCTTGGCACTTGTCTTTGTACAAGAGCAGTGAGTTGGGCCGATCAGGCGCTCCCTGACTGCACCTGAAACTCCTGATGCCTGGAGTCTCACCCACTTGGTAAATGTCAGAACTGTACATTCTGGGTAGTACTAGAATTGTATAATTGCTGTCTAAATATAAGAATTGCATCGTGTGGATTGTGACCAGGATGGAAAATTACTGATGCCTAAAGTCAATCATCTTGAGACTCTATAGACTGCAGTACCAAGGAAGGCCCTTTGAGCTCTTCTGGTCTGCAGTGGGCTGCGCCCAGTAACTCCCTCTGAGAGGGACGCCTCTCAGAGTAACTTGCAAACCTGGCCTGAACTCCTTGAGACTCAACCTTCACCCGTTGAGACATTGTTTGATTTGAAGTGAGTATTTCATTGAACTCAAGGGGAATTTTTGCGTGAGTGTGTGAATTGATTCGAAGCATAATATTCTATTCCTGTGATTGTAATAGTACATTCTTTCTAATCACTCTATAAATGCTAAGTTAACCAGTGATTAATAGCTGCTAAATTCCTGTGATTCTCTCTCTCTTTAAACTGTGAACACACCTTGAATTGGTGCTAAACATATCCCTTCGGCATAAACTGTTGTGGTCTGAGGCCGGTTCTGGATCCAGCCACACCCAGGTTCCTCTCTGAGAAGGAGTTTAGAAAGCAAGGGAATCCAGTCCAAACCTAGTGACTCAAAAGGAGGGTCTCCCTATCCCCTTACACTTTTCTTCCACTCTGTGTAAATCATTTTCTACTCAAAACCCCCTTTGATTTTGTATTCTATTAATTTAAGAAGTAATGGAGCGAATCTTGCCAATGAACTCTGTAAGATCACATTTTCTAAATTTTCAGTAAAACCTTTTCTTTAAAATCCTTTGAGTGATCATTTAAGTCACCTAACCACTCATTTGCAACACACACATAGACCTTTTTGTGATTATGTCATTTAAATGTTATTGATCATATCCTGTTCAAACTTGATAGTAATATTCAGCAGCATTTCAGGTTAGAGTGTAGATCCCTGAGGAAAGTCCTAGCAAACTGAGTTTCTCATAATGAAAAGTAAAAGCAGCATCATTGCTCCTGAAGGTCTACCAGTGAAGGTGTGTATTACCAATCTCCTTCAGCAAATTCACTAAAGATTTGAAATACTTTAATCTCCACCCAAGAAAGTCTTATTCCAAGCAGATATTAGTTCCAGTATGGACAGGTCAACACTTTCCTGTTGTATTTCTGACTCTTTAGGAACTCTTTCCATCATTTAGACCTTCAGTTAGAAAAATAAGAAGAATCTCTTTTTGTCTCATAGATTTCTTCCACTAAATTTTTTGAAATTTTGGCTCAAACTATGGAGCAAGAAGTTAGTCAAGTAATGGATACACTTGTTTATATTTTGAATAAATGACTGGATGGATTTCCAGTTCACTATTCAAGTGTACTGAAGGTAAATTGGATGTTAAATGCTATCAACTGGCAAACGGTAATGCATGATGTCAAAGTAACGCCTGGAAAACAAGTGGCGCTGTCAATTTAAACAGCTATAGAGTTTAAAAGAAGACCATGAAAAGGCCGATTCTTTTCTTGACTACAGTTCAGAGATCTCCCTCTAGGCCTGAAACAGTAACTGTCTCTCCCACTTTCATGCCATTGTCAGAATTAAAATCTTCCTCCTTTTGAATTTGATACGTAAAAATAGTTTAAATACCACATCAGAGACAAGTTCCACTCAGGGGCACAATGAACTTACTTTCTGTCATGGATATATTAAAGATAGCTAAAAAAAGACTAATAGTGATAAAGAAAAAGGATATGAGTTTCTTCCTATGAAACTGACTTCAAAGGGTGATCTTTGAAACTAAAATAAAAACTATGACATGTATCTCATAAATTATTTTGGGGTGTGTGTGAGAAAGTAAGAATTTTGTCCTGCAGTGACACCAAAATAAAATCAATCTCAACTGACTGTGATTGTTAGCTGGGTAATTCAGAGAGGTTCATTATTGGCTTCATAAATCCGTGATACTAAAGATCTTTTGTGGTAAATACTGAAAGCATTGGTATGTGTGTGTGTTTAATTTTCAGAATAGTAAATATTGATGTTCATCTTAGCTGTAGGCACTATAAAGGTCAGGTAAGAATACCTTTTGATTTTCTTTCTGCTAGAGGTATTTGCAGTGTGTGAATAAGTTCATTACTTTCTGTGACATGTGATGTGACAATTAATATGGTGTTGCATTCTGTTTATATGCTATTTTTAATTTGATTGTATATGTTATTTTTGGTGGAAATGGTTTTGCAAATATTGAATGGCAAAACAAAAAATATAGCCCAACATGCTGTCTGATCTTAATCAGAAGTTCAAATATTTGGGTGTAAATGTACAAAGCGATTATATAGTTGGTGTGTGCTTCAGTGTACAGATCTCCAAAAAGAGATGTTCAGGCTTCTTACAGCATCTTCACTTTCTACTCACTTTGCTAGTGATTTTAACAGTTACAAAGATCCTATGGTTTTTACATTGATGATATTTAATGACTTTAAAGGGTCTCTTTCTGATGGCATAACTTATTAGTATATATAATTCTATGACGGTGTAAATATGTATGCACATATGAACCAATTTAATCTGTTCTGTGTGAAGCAGCTCATTACATTATGTAATTAATAAAATCTGCAAAAGAATATATTCTTACTAAAGAACTTAAACTTCTATCATCATGGTCCTATAGATATCTCAATATGAATAAACATGAGTACTAATTTGGAACATGAGGGAAGATTAACAGGATTCTCTACAGAAGCAAGCCTGGAGACACCTAATAGCAGGCTTTGTCACCAAAGCAGTTCATATAGTTGGTTCCTGGACCCTCTAACAACAAACCTTTGAAGCACCTAAAACCGGATCCTGCCTCCTCATATAGGGGTAAGTAAATATCAAGCATAAATTTAATGCTGCAAAGTAAATATCAGACACGAGTTTCAGGAAAAAATAAAAGGAGTGGACTCAGAAAGGGAAGGCAGATTTTTTCATTACGTAGTTTTCTTGCTGAAGAACTACTTATTATGCTACACTGTGCCAAGCGAGAAAACAACATAATTTAACTCTAAAAATAGCCAAAATCTGTTCTATAAAGCTGTAAATTCTGTAGATTTTCCATTCATTATTAATTGTTGTTGGATTAAATAATGCAAAGTAAGTGTTGAAGTTACTAACTCTAGAGTTCAGACTAAGCTCAAATGTGACTGTTGCTTTTAGAGTATTTCAATTAGAAAATCTTTCGAGATAAAAAGAAATTTCACCTATGATATGTAATGAAATTTTAAGGTCTGTTCATGAAAAAAGCATTTCCCTTCTGAATCAGTCTTGCTGATTCTAAATATAGTTTGCAAAGTCCAATGTTCTGAAAATCATTCAAAGAAAAGGAAATAAAACAGTTCAAATACATATGCCTTGAAATTACTTCAGAGGCTTAGCTAATAGGAGTAAAAAATTCCGTGATATAAGCATGCATTTGCCATCCAAATGTGGGCCTCATTAGAAAATAAAAAACACGTGTTGGAGCAGTCTGCAGTACAACTTTTGTATCATAAAGTATTTGATTATGCCAACCATGAAATTGTATCTTGATCCTTCCTACAATAATTCAGATGTGTTATTGTACAGACATTGCTGTATTTAATGACTACAACAGAACTACTCTGAGTGCAAAAACTAAGCCCATGGTTATATTTGTGCAAGACCAGGTCCATTATGAAGGTTAACAATGAAGACTCGGAGAACAAAACATAAACAGAACAATTCTGGAGTCATACTCTAAGTGAGAGTAAACAAGAGTTAGTGTATGTGACTCTATACAAAAAGATTTCCGGAGTTTGACTGTGAACATCCCAGACACTTCTTAAGTTAATAGAAAAAGAAGTATAGTAATAGCAGTAGTTCTCAAACAAGCATCTGAAGATGAACAAATAGCAGTGAAATATTTACTCAGTCATTTTAAGAAATGGATAGGTGTGGATAATTGCTATTGATCCTCAAGGTAAGAGGGAGTTAGAGGAAAAATCTTAAACAATGTGCATAGGAAAATGCAAGGAAACATGGTTTATGTGCTATGCAGAGGAATAATAAATACTGGAATAAATAAGGAACTATATAAATCATTTTAAAAAATAATAGTCAGTATGTTATTTAGAGGACAGGGTAATTTCCCAGAAATTAAAACAAATCGGAAAAGAAACAATTCAGATAATCTCTGTAAAAAATAGAGAGACGGTAAAATGTACAATAACAAAAATCAACATTAAAATTATTTTAAATATGATGGTAGTATGTTTGGATTACTTTCCACCATATGGGTTTGTTTTCATTTATCACCATGTGTAAGAAATAAGGTAGGAATATGACACAAATGATTGAAACAGATAATTACAGAGACAATCCTATATATTGGTTGATTTTTTTCTTGACTTCATACAAAACAGTTGTTAAAAATATATTTCAACAGTGCTCTAAGCATTCTCTCTTTTTCTATTCTTTGTAATATTTCATTTTTTCATTACTATAATCGAAGGAATAAGAAGTAGAAACAAAACAAATCATCAAAGAGAATTGAATTAAAGCACTTCTTGTTTTGGCATGTCACTTTACCTGTGCATTTCTACCACCTTTCTGTTATTACAGTTTCTATTTCTACAATGAGTAATTTCAGTAAGAATTTATTTGGTGGTGCTGAGTAATGAGTACATCTTTTGTCTAATATACTCTCTTGGGTATATTAATACACTTTCTTGTTGTACTTGGGCTATTATGTGTCTTTGTTTTATTCGAATCAAATGTGATTTCGTATGTGTAGTCATGGTAGATTGCGTTATCCTCAAGACAGGCTTGTCTTCTGTATTTCCTGTCCGGAGCCATGTTACATGATCATTCTGTGACAAATGACCATTCTATGGTAAGGTGACCCACTTAGTAGATGAGGGAAAGGCTCTGGATGTAGTCTACCTAGACTTTAGCAAAGCCTTTGACATTTTTTCCCACGGCATCTTCCTGGAGAAACTGGCCAGTCATGGCTTGGATGGGTGTACTCTCTGCTGGGTAAAAAATCTGGATGGCCAGGCCCAAAGAGTGGTGGTGAACAGAGTTAAATCCAGCTGGTGGCCAGTCACGAGTGATGATCCCCAGGACTCAGTTTTGGGGCCAGTTGTGCTAATATCTTTATCAATGATCTGGGTGAGGGGATTGAGTAAATCTCAGTAAATCTGCAGATGACACCAAGTTGGCTGGGAATGTTGATCTGCTCGAGGGTAGGAAGGCTCTGCAGAAGGATCTGGACAGAATGGGTCAATGCGCCAAGGCCAATTGTATGAGGTTTCGCAAGGCTAAGTGCCAGGTTCTGCACTTGGGTAACAACAACCCCATGCAACACTACAGGCTTGGGGAAGAGTGGCTGGAGAGTTGCCTGGTGGAAAAGGACCTCGGGGTGTTGGTCAACAGCCGGCTGAACATGAGCTAGCAGTGTGCCCAGGTGGCCAAGAAGGCCAACGGTGTCCTGGCTTGTACCAGGAATAGTGTGGCCAGCAGGAGTAGGGAAGTGATCATCCGCCTGTACTTGGCACTGGTGAAGCCACACCTTGAGTACTGTGTTCAGTTCTGGGCCCCTCAGCACAAGAAGGATGTTGAGTTGCTGGAGCGTGTCCAGAGAAGGGTAATGAGGCTGGTGAAGCAGCTAGAACACAGGCCTTATAAAGAGCAGCTGAGGGAACTGAGATTGTTTAATCTGGAGAAGAGGAAGCTGAGGGGAGACCTTATTGCTCTCTATAGCTACCTGAAAGGAGGTAGTGAGGTGGTTGTCTGTGTCTTCTACCAAGTAAGAGGCAATAAGACAAGGGGAAATGGCCTAAAGTTTCAACAGGGGAGGTTTAGTTTGGATATTAGCAAAAATTTCTTCACTGAAAGAGTTGTAAAAATTGGAACAGGTTGGCAGGGAGCTGGTTGAGTCACCATCCCTGGAGGTATTGAAAAGATGTATAGATGCCGAGCTTAGGGACATGGTTTAGTGGTGGAATTGACAGTGTTACACTGATGGTTGAGCTTGACCATCTTGCAGGTCTCCTCCGACCTAAACAATTCTATGATTCTATGATTTATACTGAAATAAGGGACTGATTTCTCTCAATATAGGAAGAAGATGAGATAAAAAGGAAGCTCTCCCCTAAGTTCGTATAAACTTACAAAATCTATGAGACACCAAAGACTGCTTCTTTCTTGTATTTCAGAAGACTTTGTAACAAGGGGAATAATACTGGGTTAATGTTTTTCTTGCTTGCAGTAGAATCTGCTTTCTTTAAGAAGAAATAACTGAAAATTCTGTAACTGTCTTGTGAAAAACAGAGTTGTTTCAAGAAGCTTTATGCTTATATGGTGTCCCATAAAGATTTTTTTAAGACTTTTAGATAATCACATACACATAGGTATAGGTTCTGTTTTCCTTTATCTAAAATGCTCATTCACCACTTAATGAGAACAATGTAATCTGTTGGGCATAGAAGAGGAATAGAATCTGGAAACAAGTAGATATACCCTTTTTTTTCTTTTTAATTGTATAATGACTGCTAAGGGGTTCTTTTTCCATTTTTAAGCAAAAATTAATCTGTGACATCTGTGGGAGCCAATGTACTGTGTTGTTGGAAGAAAACTCTACAGTCATAATAAAAATGGGCCCCTTTACGTGGTTATTTAATATATGCAGTCTGAGAGGTATGTATTCTCTTAATTTATTTTACTAACCACTACAGAATCTGTGTCATTATGTTGTGATATTTACTAGAAATTGGGTGAGTTGAAAAACAAATGAAAAAAAATGCTATATTAGATCCTTATGTAGACTTCATGGGTTTATTCTCTTCTCAGCTTTGTTTAGTTCCTATAGAACAGGGAGTCATACTGAAGGAGAAACAAATAAAATAAAATACAAAGGGAAAGACTCTTAGCTGTCAGAGATAATTAAACCCTACTTAACACAGTCAGCATTTAAAATAAGACAATGTTTTTTTGGGAGAAGATGCTGTTCACAATGTATTACTCATTCAAATGGGATCTTACAGAAAGCACCAGAGACTGTGCCTTTAATAATACAGCACACACTGCTGAGGAGCATTCCCAGGCCCTAAAATACAAATCCATATACTATTGCTGTGTTAGGAGGGCCTCAAACACGTTTTGTCTAACGGCTACTAGCATTGTCCCTAAAGTTTCTGGGCATGATCTGGGAGGCTGAATTCTCCAGGGACTATTCAACATAGCCAGTTCTCATTCAGTAACCTGATGCTAAAAGTAAAAAGAGCATCCCAGAGCAGATGTAAGCCACTCTGTTTAGCCAGCTTCAGTGCTTGTGAACACTCTTGGGCATATTTAATTTACAACTATAGACATAGCCAAATATTTTCCACCACAGTTATCAAAGGTACTTATTAAGGTATCTCTGAGTGAAAATAATGACGGTTTCTTTTAGTGAAGATTGAACATTTTCCAGCAGCCAAATAATAGCAAGTGATATTGATTTAGCCAAGCTCCCTATTACTGTTTAAGAAAGATTAGTTCAAACAGGTTTTTACATGACATATAAACCAACAGCAATCTTCACTATCTATGAGTTCAGAACAAATGGACAGCAGAATGACTGCCAGCTACAACTGCTGGGCAAGTTGTATTAGCATTATCTTCAGATATTTGTGCAATGATCCCTCACAGTTGTTTGTGGGCTGTCTTTTTTCCCTCCTTGAAGCTGTAATAATGTTAATTCAATTAGGTTTCCAACACACAAACCAGGTTTTAGCAAGATCTCAATATATTTCAAAAATATCATGCAACTTTTTGTTACCTGCCTATCACAAGGCACTGGTTCAAAGAAGAACCTTTCAGCTATGTGGTCTAGGATTTTGTCACTACCTATCTGAAACACAGAAGCCCTGTAATCTAGATACCTTGGTGTTTGGTTTACACCACTGCAGTTATCTCAAAATGTATGTCATATTGGCCTTGTGCGACAAGGTTTTTATAGTGGGAAGGGCTACAGAGTAGCTTCTGTGAGAATGTGTTAGAAACTACCCCTATGTCTGACTAAGCCAATGCCAGCTAGCTCCATGATGGACCTGCCACTGACCAAGGCCGAGCCCATCAGCAATGGTGGTAGAACCTCTGTGATGGCATATTAAAGAAGGATAAAAACCCTGTATAACATCATTTTCAGCAGGAGAGAAGAGTGAGATGATGTGAGAGAAATAACTCTGCAGACACCAAGATCAGTGAAGAGGGAGGGGGAGGAGGTGCTTCAGGCACCAGAGCAGAGATTCCCCTACAACATGTGGTGAAGAACACGGTGAAGCACGGTGTTTCCCTGCAGTCCATGGAGGTCAACGGTGGAGCAGATATCCATCTGTAGCCTGTGGAAGGGACCCCACGCCAGAGCAGGTGAATGCCTGAAGGAGGCTGTGACCCTGAGGAGACACTGCGCTGGAGCAGGTTGCTGGCAGGACTTCTGGACCTGTGGAGAGAGGATCCCTCTCCAGAGCAGGTTTTCTAGCAGGACTTGTGACCCCATGAGGGACCCACACTGGAGCAGCCTGTTCCTGAAGGACTACACCTTGTGGAACGGACCCATGGAGCAGTTCATGATGAACTGCAGCCCATGGGAATGTCTCACACTGGAGAAGTCCATGAAGAACTGTTTCCTGTGAAAGGGACCCCACGCTGGACCAGGGGAAGAGTGTGAGAAGTCCTCCCCCTGAGGAACAAGGAACCACAGACAGAGTGTGATGAACTGATTGCAACCCGCATTCCCTGTCACTCAGGGGGAGGAGGCAGAGAATACAGGAGTAAAGTTAAGCCCAGAAAGAAGGAGGAGGGGGGGGGAAGGTATTTCGTAAGATTTAGGTTTATTTCTCATTGTCCTTTTCCAATTTGATTGGTAATATATTAAATTAATTTCCCCAAGTTGAGTCTCTTTTGACTGTGAAGGTAACTGGTGAGTGACCTCTCCCTGTCCTTTTCTCCACCCACCAACATTTCATTGTATTTTTCTCCCCCGTCCAGCTGAGGAGGGGAAGTCACAGAGTAGCTTTGATGGGCACCTGGCATCCAGCCAGGCTAAACCATGACATATGTGCATGCATATTAAATTCTACTTTTCTTTATCGTTTTGGAACAAACACACTAAGGCTGAAGTTTTCCTTGTTTACTTTTAAAATAAATAAAGAAATAGAGACTTTTCAGAGCAAAGATATCAACTTTTCAGAATCTGTTTTAACAACAGAAAGCAGATTAAGAAATGCAGAACAAAGAATAAACACTTTACTTGCTAGACCGCATAATGTGATAATGCATAACATACTATGGCCTGTTTTCGTGACCTACTTCATGTCTTGAATACTGGTCAGAATTCTAATAATTTAAAGTCATAGTCAAAAAAACAATATATATATCTCCAATAGTGATACAAACAATAAGAATTAGATGCATAAAAATTCATAGTCTGAGCTATTTCTGAAGTATTCAGGAGTGTGAAAAATATGAAATATGATATTAATGCGTATTGAAAAAAAATCATGATTATAACTTTCCAAGCTGAGAACTTTCCAACTAGTAAAAACTTGTGCAACTCTTGAGACAAAGTGATGAAGATACATGTGATACAACAGGGTAAATAGTCTATAGAGCAAAGAGCTGAACAAGATACTATGAAGAAAGATATTTTTTGTGATAGGCATTTCTAGTGAATAATGTGTACAGACAAAATTTTCTCGATTTCTGTGGAAACAAAAGCATTGTTTTGGACCTCAGGAATCGCAGTCCTTGGATGCAAGAGAGAAATCCTGTAGAAAGGAAGACCTTCCCTTGGCTGAGGAAGATCGGGTGAGAGATCATTTAAGCAATCTGGACACCCACAGATGCATGGGTTCTGATGGGATGTACCCACGAGTGCTGAGGGGGCTGGCAGATGTCATTGTTGAGCTACTCTACATCATCTTTGAAAAGTCATGGAGAACAGGAGAAGTGCCTGAGGACTGGAGGAAAGCCAGTGTCACTCCAGTCTTCAAATAGGGCAAGAAGGAGGAGCCAGGAAACTACAGCCCAGTCAGCCTCACCTCCATCCCCGAAAAGGTGATGAAACAGCTCACTCTGGGTGTCCTCTCTAAGCAAGCGCAGGAGAAGAAGTTTATTAGGAGTAGTCAACATGGATTCACCAAGGGGAAATCATGCTTGACCAGTCTGATAGCTTTCTACAGCAGCATGACTGGCTGGGTAGATGAGGGGAGAGCAGTGGATGTTGTCTGCTTTGACTTCATCGAAGTTTTTGACACCATCTCCCATAACATTCTCCTAGGGAACCTCAGGAAGTGTGGGCTAGATGAGTGGACAGTGAGGTGGATTGAAAACTGACAGAATGGCACAGCTCAGAGGGTTGTAATCAATGGTGCAGAGTCTAGTTGGAGGCCCATAGCTAGTTGTGTTCCCCAGGGGTCAGTACTCAGCCCTGTCTTGGTCAACTTATTCATCAGTGACCTGGATGAAGAGTTAGAGTGTACCCTCAGCAGCTTTGCTGATGACACAGAACTGGGAGGAGTGATGGATACACTAGAAGACTGTGTTGCTGTTCAGTGAGACCTGGACAGGCTGGAGAGTTGGGCAGAGAGGAACCTGATGAATTTCAACAAGGGCAAGTGCAGGGTCCTGCGCCTGGGGAGGAGCAATCCCATGCACCAGTACAGGCTTGGGGCTGACCTTGGGAATGTAGCTCTGCGGAGGGGGACCTGGGTGTCCTGGATGACAAGTTGACCATGAGACAGCAGTGTGCTTTTGTTGCCAAGAAGGCCAATGGTCTGCATATATTGAATATTTTCTTTGAATATATTGAATATTTTCTGTGAATATATTGAATATATTTAATATTTGTCTGTGAATATTTTCTTGGCCCATTTGCTGAGGCACTATTATTTGGTTGACTATAAAGTTTTCAGGTAAATTATAACATGGATCTTCAGGACTGTGGATAACCTGGGAATGGTAATTAACAGACAATGAAGCAAATTCACTGTCTGAAAATAATCATCAGCTCCCTGAAGGAAAACATAAACCACTAAGTCTTTCACAAGTGTTCAAAGAGATTTTAAACCTAATAGCTTTAAAAACTGAGAGGAGACGCAAAGTGAGGTTGAGACTCCTGCCACATGAGATGTTGAAATCTATGTCTGAGTGAGTTACCCACAGTCTTCCCTTATCCCTGTCCTGGGTTTGGCCAGGATAGGGTTAATTTTCACCAGAAGCCAGGAGGGCACACAGTCGGCCGGCTGACCCAAACTGGCCAAACAAAACGGGGAATTCAACACCATGTGCCGTCCTGCAGGGTTCCGGTTTGGGAGGTGGCCGGGGGGAAGTTAATCACAGCTCAGAAGAGTGCTGGGCATTGGGCAGTGAGAGTTGCTCTGTGAATTTCTACTGTTTGTTTTGTATATTCTGGACCTTTGGATGTGATAAATCTAGTCTCAGTGTTAACAGCTAAAATAAGTCAGAGATATTACAAACTTCAAGTGCCTATTTGTCTCCATTTTCTGTAGAGGAAACCTTGAGGTAGTTACTTCAGATGCAGATACCAAAACTGTGATAGTGACACCTCTATGGGAGATACTATGGTTTTGTATTCATAACAAGCTCTCACAGAAGTCTTTAGCTGTGTTTAAACTTACTTTGATGAAATGAATTATGTATTTGATAAACAGATGCAGCACTTCGACCATTTCAGTCAAAAAAAGATATATTTAGGAAGTCTTATCTAAAAGATCCCACTTGGTATAGATTTATTGAAAAACAGACACTAATGGAAAACCTTTTATTTAATTCTGTGCTATAAAAGATTTCATAAAAAAAAAAAAGACAAAAAAAGCTCGTATGTTTCATGCTTTCAGATTAGGACTGTGAAAAGCGTACTACTCCACATAATGAAAGTGCACATTGAACATGTTTAGCCAGTAGATTTAACTGCTATGCACTGATGCACTGGCAAGCCCTTTGTGAGGCTGTTTTGAAGAATATGGGGGTTTGTTTTTATTTGCTTTTTTTTAACTCAAGAGCAATAGAGAAAAAAATGTAGCATTAATCACTGCTGATGGAATGAATTAGAGAGGAAAAATGGATGAGATTTGAAAAATAATATGAAAAGAAGGATAAGTAAATTATTCACAAGACATCCTAAAGCTGAATATTCTGTGATTCTGTGATTCTGTGATTCTGTGAATACAACTGTCTATGAATCTTGGAAGAGAGGAAGGGAGATGCAAACAGTAAGGATATAAAGATGCTTAAACTACAGAATGGATTTAAACAAATTCACGCCAGCTGTGTGAATTGTGGATCAGTTACATGCCTCAGTAATAAATGAAGGCAAGTGTGTTGGGTCTGAAGTCATTATATCAGACTATCTTTAATCTTGCAAGCCAGTGTGAAACTACCATGAGAAAGTGCTATTTATAAGGACGTAGGATTTAATTCTATTTGGACTAAAACAATGAAATAAATATCCAATATGACAACACAGCAATGTTATCTAAAAGGTAAGTGACCAAAGTAATTATTTAAGTGAAATTTTTAAATAAACAAATTGCCACATACTATGTAAATTAATTCCCAATTCATTCATAAAAAATTAGATATTGCTTTACAATATCAACATTCCAACGCATTTTCAGGATTTACCATCAGTATGGAGATGATTTAAAACAATCTTGTTGACTAATAAACCACTTAAGCACTGAATCAATCAACGTCTCTGAAGTGAACTTATTGTGGTCTTTCAATGTATAATGAGGGTTGATAAGAAGGATGGACAGTGTCTTTACCAAGGCCTGTAGTGACAGGACAAGGGGCAAAGGTTTTACACTGGAAGAGGATGGGTTCAGGTTCAGCTAGGACATAAGGAAGGATTTTTTAACAATACAGGTGGTGACACACTGGAACATGTTGCCTGGAGACGTCGAGAGTGCCCCATAATTGGAAATGTTCAAGGTTATGTTGAATGGAGCAGCCTGATCCAGTGGAAGATGTCCTTGTCCATGGCAGTGGGGTTGAGCTAGATGATCTTTAAAGGTCCCTTCCAACCCAAACCATTTTATGATTCTATAATACTATGAAAATCTGGCCCAATATTTAGCTACCTTCTAATTTCTCTAAAGGCACAGAGAACTTTTCCAGTAGAGAAGTTAAAATAACTTGAGTGATTACTGTCAAATGGAAATATGGTTCCTTCTATGTGTACAATTTCAGCTTTCACATGTGGAAAGCTGCTCTTCTGCTGTTTTAACATATTGTTTGTTTTCTATACACTTCTTTATTCTGGACACAGCAAAACTGGTCATTCAGGAAACAAGATATAACTTACCCGACAGACATCTGCTGCAGATGGTTTGTCTTTGGCAACCATATGCCATATGCATTTTGGCAAAAAGGTATATGACATTTTATTTGCCAGCTACTGTGCAGTAGCCAGATATTTTTGAAGCAGATCTGTAAATAATACATTTCTTGACCTCTTTATATTTGTCACTTTCTTTTTTCTCTCTGTCTTTATTTCAAACTGGGTAATATGCTCTATAAAAAAAATGTGTGCTGCAAAATTACAGAAGATGGAGCTCATATAAGTTAAAAAAAAAATGCAGAAAACATTTAAATTCTTGAGGGCTTTTGTGTTACAAAGACGATTTCACAGACATTTAATTTTGTTTAAGCAAATAAATATTTCAATAAGATCAAAACAGGATATTTTGTTTTGGAGGGTATCTCTTATTGTAACAGGCTGCATGCATTTAACTAGATCTAGAAAGCCAGCTTAAGACGCATGTTGCACTCATGTCGTGACTCCACACCAGGACGTGACTGGGATGCTGTCATTCATTATAACAACGCCTCCATGAGAAAGAAAATCACCTGTGAATGTAGTACCCGGCAACAGGTATTCTGAGAGATGGAAAAGTATTAGAAACCAAGCGTATGAAACACCACTCCATAACACGGAGTTGCAGTATAACCTATCTACTTTTTAAGGTGAATAGAGATCATAACCTCAAAATCACGATGGCGGCACTATACTTGCACCTAAAACTGCCTGAGACAGTTAGGCATGGGCAGTGATCCCATTTGTCTTTTCCTTTATCTTTTAGTTGCATGGAATAGTTCACTTACCCATCCAGTGTCAGCTGTGAAAGAGGTCTTCAGTGACAAAGTGTGTGTGTTTGACCAAATGTAAACTTTCTCAGTATAAAGTTGAGGTAGCTAGCCAAATTTGTCTTTGATGTTGATGTCGACTCTTTAAGGTACTATGTCTTATCTAAAGCACATCACTGAAATAAGTCAGATAATTCATGCTCTAAAATTGTTTTTCCCTATATAGACATGAAGATATTAAGTCTAGAAGTAAACCAGACTGTTGACATGTTAAGTGACTTGAACCTAGCTCAGGGTGATCTAATTGCTATTTCCTAATCAATTGCACTGGAATACCTGCTTTTAATATATTTAAGTAATCAAGCACTTTTGAGTAACTACATTTCATAAGATGTTGTCTCAGGGTTTGTAAAACTATAAGATACATTCTACTCTAAGAAGGTTAAAAGTTAGACGGGACACACAGAAAGAACAGCTGAGTGTGAAAACAATATTTTGTTTAAAGACATTTCCTGAAGGAGAACTATTAAAATTAAGTTTGATTTTTAGTTGCAAATAGCGTTATTTTCCAGATGGGTTTCTGGAGCAATTTAACATGCCAAACAGAAATAGCAGTTTTATATAAAAACCCTTAATAAGTTTCTGTCCTGATTTTGTGTTTTATCTAATTGTGTGGATCCAGCATAATAATAACACACCAGCCAGCTCCCCCCCTGAGAACCCAGCATGACTGCACATGGTATCAAATACTCTGTTTTGTTTAGTCGGTTTGGGTCGGCCGGCCTGGCTGTGTCCCCTCCTGGCTTCTGGTGAAAATTAACCCTATCCTAGCCAAACCCAAGACAACAGATAATGCTTACCACTCAGTGCTGTAAGGAAAGCAGCTTGAAGGAGTAAAACTATCATCTTTATGCTCTCAAATCCTTTCAAACATTATACTTATTAGCCCTGTGAGGCAACCTATGCTGGTACTTCCGGATGATCAGACAAGATCAGACCTTTCCTGTTTACCAGCCTCTGAGGGAAATATCTCAAGTAAATGCACATTTTAGACTTTTTTGGTGGGCAAATTCATGAAGTCATCTGGGTTGAAATGACTAAAAGAATATTCGGTTTCAATAGGCAAGACCAGTACATTTTGCAGATACGATGCATGATTACTTTTACCTTTCTGAAAGAACTAAAAATGTCTACTTAAAGATGAACAAAAATTATAATTCCCATAGGAAGTTAAACTAATGTGAACTAGTTATTTCAAGCTTTTTTTTTTTTATATAAATTAATCACAATGAAATGTATACATTTGTTTTCTAGGAGAAAAGTTGAGGTACATGAAAAAAATGTAAATGTACAAGTCTGAAATTTTCTAAGTAAAGTCCTGTGATAGTAAGGAGGTGAGTAAATATTCTCTATTTTCCTTTCACAAAGCCATGGAACATCTCAGGCTTCTTAAAATACATTATCTGTTAAAAAACTGTTAAAATAAATATTTGACATGAAAGGTTCCTCTTTTTCTCATAAAAATTGTGTTTTGCATGGAAAAGCACAACTGTAATGTTAGTTACTGACAAAAAATATAACAAAAAAGGTCTAAAATCAATAAATGCTTTCTATAGATATGTGTTTTTTTTCTCCCCCAAAAGGCTATATAATTCTTTCTTGAAACAAATTGAGGTAGTGTCACCACTCTCTGTTAAGAGGTTTTGAATAATAAATCATTTTACCCAAAGGGTTTGGATAATTTCCACATAACATTGGCCCTTAAAAAATGTCAGAACCATTACAGTGATTAATGAAAAAAGCACTTTTAGCACTCATAATACTTTACAAATCCAATTTTTTCAGCATGTTTCAATAAATTGTCTTTGGAATACAGAATATTACTGTTTTCATTATCCATCAAATCTATAAGGTATGTTAGAGATAATGGGCTGATTAAGAAACAGAAAAATAGAATAAAAGAAAGAAAAAATTGAATGCTGGAATTTTGACCTTACGGTGTTATTGGAAAAAACGTTGAATGTAGAGGGGAAGAATAACAGGTGTTTTCAAAGTGAAGATGAGAACTTTTCCACTTATTTTAGATACAGCACAAAATAAAGTTTCCAAAGTCATTCTTTAAATACTTAAGCAATTGTTTTTAAAGAATTGAATCAAGACCATTTTGTAACAGCATGTCTTCAAAACAAAACAAGTGTTAAAAATTATATTTTCTATCTATTTACCTGAGAATTCATCACTATCCTTGTGCAAGGCTGTAATCTTAATGGTATTCTTGCAAAATAATTTCACTTTGCAGATTTATCTCTGAAATATTCATCCTCTATAAGAAATTTGTGTTTATTTTATTTTCAGTTGATACAGAATTTTTTGACTCACTATCTGAAGCACCTGACTGTGGTCACTTTCAGGATCAAAATATCTCATCAGACGGGACAGAGTTCCGAACTGTTACAGTGAGTCTATATTTCTGTAACAATAGATCTCAGGAATCTTTGTTACAGATGATTTTATACATTCTAGACAAATTTTTCATGGTGGGAAATCATAGGACAGATTTTTTTTTACAACCATCTGCCATCTGCAAAATAGCTTGCTACTTTGCCTCCCCTTTGCTATTTCCATACAGGTGAAACATGCTCTCAAGCTTTTCCCCACTGCAGTAAAAGCTAGAAATTTAATTTTATTCATGGGGGAATCCTCATTAATTAGATAGATTTGGGTAAGATAGCATTAAATAAAAAATTACTTGTAATGGGATCTGGTAATGTTACAACTTCTGCCTGCAAACAGAAGAGGGCAAATGCATAAAACAAAGAGAGATTTATAAGAGAATAAAATGAACTTGCAAAAAATCTACATATTCTCTTGGGGTCGATGTAGTTTGAGAGTTAGCATGACTAGGCCTCTTAAGCAAAACAGTTAGCATAACTGAACAGGCCGCTGGAAAGGGCAGTTATTCATAACAATTGAGAAAGTTCTGATAGTGCACATGATGTGGGTTAGCAAAAACAAGATCTGTTCAAGGATGTGGAGACGGTCTGTTGCTATTAGCGCTAGTGCATGGTTACCAATCATAAGGGAATACGGGGTGCGTGAACAGCGTGTAATTTACGTCTGTAGCCTATCCGAATAAGCGTGATCGCGTGTACAGATATGGAAAAATGTATATAATCACGCAAGTGGAGCAATAAAGTGAATCAACTGTGCATTGCATCAATGTGTGAGAGTCATTCCTGTCCCTGCACAGATGCTGAAACTTGGCAATATTCTCACTCAGATATTCTGAATGATCCATGCCATGAATTTCTCATAGCCCAGGATAACAGTTTCAAATTGGTTGTGGAGATGATTCCACTGGCTTGTGTATACTTACAATTTTTGCTGAGAATTTCAGAGCACAGCATTGTTAAAGTAAGTACTTCTATGTCATTCTTTAACTTGATTATTTTCTTACATAATTTTTTTCTCATTGAAATCCATACTTTGTTAAATTTTGGTTGTCCGGTGCTATGAAGTTGCAGCTAAGGACTTGGAATATATGGTTGGTAATTTGGGTTAAATTAAGTGTGTCTCTAGAATATTCTCACAGTTCTTTTTTGGGCAAACATGGTCATACTTGGTAAACTTCACAGGTTATTGTAAGTGAGCTATTTACACATTTTGCTTTGTCAAGCCAAGCAAAACAAATGGTATGCTGTGGTATGGTCTTTCTTTTTTGTGACTCAGTAGACTTCAGGACACGCTGTGTAAGGCTTTGCTGCTGGTCACCCTGTTTTGCCACTTCACCTCAATTTCAGAGCTTCTCAGAGAACATCTTCAGCAGAAATATATTCAGAGTATGTCATAAACCTGTTAGGCAAATTGGCCAGATTCATCTTGTCTCACTTAAGAAATTAATTTCCTTTTGTCTCAGTGTGGGGAAAGACATTTCTTCAAAGCAATTCAGTCCACTGAAGATCTGGAAACAAGGACAACCTCCCCTCTGCAAAATGAACACTTAATTTAGTTCCCCATAAAATGATATTGCAGTATGCTAAGTAAAAGCTATGTCTTTTGTAAGCACTTTAAAGTCTTTACTGGATTAATTTCAGGGAGAACATGTGTAGCCAGAAATATTTCAATTATGTCTGTTCCTGTGCCTCAATGTATGGGAGAAACCCTAAGTTCTTTTTATATATCTAGGCCTTTGTTTCTACTAATATGCTTATTTACAAATGTTTGTGTCTTCATATGATAACGGTCTGCTGTTACTTTTCAACTAAACAATAAATTATTTTCTGCACAGATACAATCAAGTCATTGAACAATAAAACTAAATATTTATGTAAGAATGGTAGTATTGGAATGACTGTATTTTGAATCATTAACTCTTGTAAAACAGCTGCTTACTAAATTCGGAAAGATAAAAAGAGACTCTATAAAGCTTGTTATGAAGAAGAGTTTATGTCTTATTCAGTGAGTATTTAAATGGAAAGATTGAAAACATTTAGGTTTAGAAGAAATTTTTTTGGAATTGAAGCATGTTACTCGATAATATTAGATAGCAATCTGAGGCAGGAATTCAACAGTTGCTTGTGGAGCTGACAAAGTAATATACAAAATGGATGAAAAAAATACTTTACAAATTTTCTGGGAATACCGTTACAAGGCCAATGATAATTATCAGATTTTAAATTCATATGCTGAATAGCCAGCCGAATTATCCTCCAAAGCCAATGAAATATTGATAGTATCTGATATTTAATTTACCCACCTTTGAAAAAAATGTCACTACTTCCTTCGGTAAAATGATAGAGAGATATATAGGAAATAAAACAGGTGAAAGGAAAGCAACATTGTGCTGCTTTTTTCTTCCAACTGCAAGAAGTCCATATGATGTCAAACCCTGAAGCCCTCTCTTTGTACCGAGGGCCAACAGCAATCAGACAATATCTCGAGGAACACAGCCACAGAACAGTTCCAGATTCTTTCCAACTTAACTCTTCAGCAACACCTTCACCTTCTAGAGTTATCTGTCAAACAGTGACTTTAGTTACAAAGATCATTAGAATTAAATTTAACAAGAATATACTTAAATTCGCTTGAAAAGTAGTCAAAGCTGTTTGTGTTATATGCTTCATTGCACATCAATGTTTTTAAAATACGAATCCATGTCAACTTTGCCTTCAGAAGACATTGTCATCAGGTTTTGTATTTGTGTTGCTTTTTGATATTTGGGTTAAATATGAATGTGAAAGCTGCATGAAATTCTGAAATATGCACTCGTGTGACAACAGTATAAGAATGGAAAGAAATATGGAAGTCTATCTTTTTGCTTCTTCTCATTCTTTTCGGGACTTTTTTATCACCTAGTTTATCTATTCCAGTTTTTATAATTTGACAGTCAGATTAAATTTAATAGGTATAAACTCAGAACATCTGTTAAGCATAACCTGTCTTTCAATAAATATTTTGTATTCCTGTATTATTCATCTAATTTATCAGATACAAAACTTCTATTGCTTCTGTATCAAAATACAGTGGTTACTGCAGTCTGAAATTTATATAAATTAACTAACAATACAAAATTACTCAATTTATGATCGATTCATTATCTTGTTTTACAGTAGCCTTACATAAAATCCCATTTAAATATTCATCTCCACAAATGAATTTTGAGTTTTTAATATTGAAAATTCTGAACATGTTTCCTCTGTGGTTGAGTTTACTGTTTCTATCTCATAATACGTTTTGAGATTCCTTTGCAGTTACAACTGCAGGAGTTTATTATTTGACCCTTCATTGAACAATCTGTTTCTTTTCAAAATTGCTACAGATCAATAGATTTAGAAGAATAGATGTATTAAAATAAAAATTCCAAAATTTTATGAGACACAAACACATTCTTATGACCTCTGTGCCCAACACTGTGTATGAATACTCTGGTATGCAGTCAAACTCACCAACTTAAAGTTATGCATTAAGAAATTATATTCTTTTTGTAGTTCTAGACTGTTTTTTTTTTCCTAAAGTAGGCAGCTTTTCCTAAATTCTCGCTCTCAGAGTTTTTAACTGAATGACAAAGAATATGAAGCTGCTCTTGTCTGTGTGATCAAGACACGTCAGTTTAACACTGGTCTGTTTGTTTAAGAAACAATTTTTCTCCAACATTTATGTTAGTAAAATGAACTGCTTTACAAATTTCTTGGACTTTAGCCAGACTCAGGGAGTTTTCTCCTGGATTCTTGCATTTGAGTTAGTTGTTTAGATGTGATCAGAGAAGATGATGCCTGCACCCTGCCCTGGGGGCTTATAATGTTTCACTAGAAAGGAATCCAACCAATCACAAAAAGCCATTACTTGTGCTTTAGATCAAATAACTATTTCAAACATCTTCTACTCTACTACCCCACCAAATAATCATCCTCTTTACAAGTGGGAATTGATACTACACCGAGCAAAACTTTTCCGTAAGCTTGTTAGAACATTTGATAGATCTTTTTACAAGTGCACAAAGATTAATGATAAAGGTGTCTGCCAATCTGAACTATCCTTTAAAACAAGTTTATTGTACTTTAATATTTAAAGAAAGATGGAATTATTTCTCTTTTTTTTTATTTTTAACTTGTAAAACAGCATAGGTCTGTTTCTTCTAACTCTCCAGGGATTTCTTTTTCCTCACAAATAATTCTTCACAGAATTGCAAATAGATAGGCCAACACGGAGCCTGATTAGTTACAGGGAAAAAGTATTCACATGTCCCTTGTCATGACTTGATCAAACTTTAAGAAGTATAAATAACTTATTTTTTGCATAATAATATGGGACTTTAATGAAGCAAGGCTGAGGTCACAGCAATGACCTTAACACCTTTAACATTTAAGCTTTCATATTAGAATGCAGAATAATCCTCACTATTAATTTCCTATTAAAAGATTTCCAAATAAAATATTTTGGGATTTGTCTATCCTTAGTCCTTACATAACCAACAAAAGCAAAATGAACAGAAAAGCAACTAAGGAATTTTGTATGCTGCAGACTTCAAACAGACGAAGGCATCAAAGTCAGTGCTGCAGGCAATAAACAACCTGCAAAACATTCAAATTTCAGGCCAATTCTCATGCTTATTGGCTTTTTCCTAGAACTAATTATACTTAAACAATACTTTGTTTAAATATTTGTAATTTGGTAACTGTTACTTAAGACCACATGCTCTTCCTGCATATTTTAGAAAAAGCCTAAACAATTCTCTCAGTATTTTGTATTTCTCTGAAGAGGTCAGATGCCTACAACTTACCATTAAGTTCCTCGTTACATCCAATCTTTCTGTGCTTTAACATCTGTCCTATCAGACAGGGAATTCTGGTGATAACATGACAAGAAATAAATTAATTTTGTCAAGCACTGATATTAACACAACGGGACAGGGTAAATATCGAACTTTGCTGATTTTTGATTTTGAGGGCCTTTGTTGTTAGAATACAAAACAATAGCTTACAAAAACAAAGGAAAAATGAAATTCATGTGAAGTTTTCTACATGAAAGAATGTCTTAATGTTTAGACTTTATTTTCTGTGCAACCACATGGAAATATTTTTCAGTGTGACCAAGTACCTCTTTTAGCTTCTTTCTGCAAAATCAGCCTCCCATGCTGAGTTTCAGCTCTCAGCACTACTGTAATGCAGATTTAAATAAAGAGTAGATGAAGAGTCAGGGTTAGACAAGGGGGGGTGTGGCGGGGGAAAGTGTGTAGAAGAGGTGATCCCAGAACTATCTGAAAGCTCTGCAGAGTACAGAATTGCTGCTTTTGCTCAGGAAATAACCCCTAACATCTAATTTAATTAATTGTAGAGAGGCATAGCAGTTTCCTATTCACAAGCAATAAGAGTTCAGAAGAACATTCTATGAGATTTAAATACAGAATACTCTATCTATCACTGTGGGTGAATTAACTGGCAAGTACTCTTCTTTCTGTAATACTTGTTACTGACCAAAACTGGCAATGTCTATTTTTTCAAATTTTTGGTGCCTTCCCCAGACTCATAAGGTAACAAACAGCACATAACTTCTGAGAAAGATATACAAGAAAAAAAAAACAGAATGAAACCTAGAAGTGCTGGACAGAATGCAGGTAGGTATCCCTCAGCTGTTATATTTATGCCTGTTCTCCTGGACACAGACTGGCTCCCAGGACCTTGGAGAGTAAAGTCAACCCCAGCCTGATTTTATCTTGGAGTATAGTACTTTCTGTGCACGCACAGGAGTACCGTAATTCATGGTAGGCCTACAGTTTATGTGCAGATAAACACAGTTCTGTATCTATTATGCTACTCTTCAGCATTTGGTGGACAGAATACTTCTTGTTATGGTCTTCCTATCTAGTTCTATGTGTGAACTTGTTACATAGAGTCTACATATAGGTGTCATCTCAGAATCTATTATAGTTATTCAGATCAGATTTTATGCATTAGCTTGATAGGTTTTCCTCAGGACATTTGGAAATAATGGACCCACTCAACAGCTACTGTTGTATAGCTAACTTTCTTATGTGCTGATACACTCTCACATTACTAGGTAAAAGCAAGAAAGGCTGCAGTGTGTGATCCTCCTTGTATGTCAAAGATAAGATTTCCTAAACTAATGTAAGTGTCAAAAAGCAAATGATAAACAATTTGCCTAAGTATATTAATTTTAAGTTAATATTAAGAATATTTTGAAGTGGAGTGAATGAGTGGAAGAGTGACCTCAGAATTTAGTGCTCAAATCTTCACAGTCATATATCCTTCTACTACTACTACTACTTCTACCTTTATGAACAGCATATACTTTTTGTTGATTACATAAGGAGTTTGCCATATACTTACATGAATCAAAGATCTGTATTTAAACATTGGTCCTAGTTTTTAGTACTGTAATGTCCCCCTTAGCAACTGGAATTTTTCATGTATGGTCAGCTCAGTTTCTTGAGTAATTAACCATCTAAAATTGTATCTGTGTTTTGTTCTAAACCTTGTGGTGTTCTCTTTTCTGAATTATCCCTGTATAAAACGTAAAGAAAAATAAACATATCACTAAAACACTGAATTTAAAAGAAAAAACAATCAGAGAATTTAAGCAGAAGTAGGGTGAGGCCCGTAATTGGGAATTGGACTCTATATCAGAACACTGCGACTTCCAAATTTTAAGCATCTATTAAGCTAACACAATTCAAAGGCTTGATTTAGATAGAATATTGAATATAGACAGATATACTGGATTGAAAGAATGAACATGCTGACCAAGGAGATGTGTAAGTTTGAAAAGTGGAAAAGAAAGTGTATTTCAACCATCAAATGTTAGTGAACTTCACTTTTTTATCTGATTCAGGTAACCTTCTGCCAAAGAGGGAAATAATCCTAATACCAGCTTCTTTGGCTATGTTAAGTAGGATCTCTCTTTCCAAGGATCGCTAGACTACATAGTCAAGTCTACAATCCCACTGACAAAGTAGCACTATCAAGGCACATTTAAAAACTTTACATCCTCATTCCTGTTCTATTCAACAGCTTCCTGATTAAACTGGTTGGTTCTTTGAGAGTTACACACTTCCCAAAAGCAGAGGTAAGATATTTCCACTGTGTAGTTGAATTTTAAAGCTAGCAAGTTGCTGTCAGAAAGGAGAATAACCTCTGCCTTCTCTTGCTGCTATGTAGTACTAGCCTTATGTGTTCAGCATTCACCAGCAGTACCCAGCAGGTAGTACCTTATATATATTTTTCAAAACTCAGAAGTATTTGCAACACCCTTAATTCATGAACATAAAGTAATGTTTATGCTTAGCATTTAGTATTGATGTGGTTAAGGGACTTCTGCTTACTTCTAGAGACAAGACTACTGACTAGATCCATTAAGTAGGATGTAGCAAGGTACAGGGTTTGCTCTCTACCTTCCAAAGTATTTGTATTTGTTTTTTGCATGTCTGGCAGAAGATTATAAACGGTCTAAGATGGAGCAGCTAGAACCTCAATATGCCTTTTCGTCTGCCAATTTGTCTGATCATTAGACTGCTGTGGTGTGAACCACATCAAGCGATGTAGCGATGTCAGAGAATCCATGGAGCAGCGAAGGACAGGAAACACATCAGCTCTTCAGCCTGGTGAAAGTGTCAGGTGCTGCCTGTGCTTTGCATTGAATTCCTCTGTTATATTAACTTCCTTATATTAAGAAGACTTTGCATTAAGCAGCTTTTCTCGTGCTGAGGCATTACATTTCATAGCTGCAAGGGCACAGAGATAATGAATCCTAATTTACAATAGAACTTAGATAGGAAGACATTTATTTGGCTTGCAAGGTACCAGTACCTCTGGGCATGTAGCGCAGCAAAATTGCAGACACCATTGTATATACCCTAGACAATACAGGTGTCCTTTTGGTCATTCAAGCCACCTGGTATTGATCTTTCATCACTTCATTCTTGGTCATCTATGTAGTATTTTGATTCTCAGTCCCTTTTTCCTGCCCTCAATTTATAATATGTACAATATAAATCAATAATCTATTCTGATCCCTCAGGAATTTAGTAAATACATTCAGACATGGATACACAGATATACATGGGGTTTTGCAAGTAGTTAACACCATGTGTTAAGTCAGCAGGTTGGTAGATCTGAATTATGTTTAGCTTTTAATTTTGTGACAGCCATGCAGTCCTGAAATACTTGGCAATTTATCAATATATTTGGCTGACAATGGGAGAAGGTTCAGCAGAAATTTGCTTTTTATTATTTTTTAATTCTTGCTTGTTGGTTTGCACTAGCAGATATTCACTGCATGTGTAGTATATATCTAAGATCCTTTATCTGATGTACTACAGGTAAAAATATTTATTACCTTGAAATACTGAAACTCAATTATGATCATAAAAAGGGAAAAAAGAAAGAACTTTGACTGAAATCTAGCTGACCTTGACCTTTCATATACATTTTCTCACAAAAAACTGTTGCTCATGCTGGGTCAATATTATGTACCCGTAACCAAACATAATAGATAGTTCTAGGTTACATACAGAATTCTCAGCTAAATTCTTACTACAAAACTAGTAATCATATATAAAACTGAAAAAAGCAGACTTTGATTCCTAGACCCATGGTGAGTTTGCAAGGCTTGTGCTTAGTAATAAAAGATTTTGTTCTTAAACTGAAAAAAAACATTAGAAATACAACACACAGAAACCTAAGTTGACATATTAAGCCACTTTTCAGGTATATAACAATTGAAACCTAGTTTCTCTGAAAATTTAATCTTCATTCTTAACATTCACTGCCTCCATTTTTTTGTTTGTTTATTTTTGTTTAACTAAAGCAACCTGCCACAGCCATAACTCTTTTCATAGTCCTTGAGCTTAGATCTCTCCACACATTCACTGGCGGTAATTTGATTCTCTAGAGTTATTCTGTTTTCTGATTAAGCTTCATTTTACAGAGCATCCAATTATTTTGTCTTTACCTCAATTTGCTTCAAGCTATCCAAGCTATTTTTCCTGCCTGTCATTCTTAGGTATGTCCTGGGTTCGGCCAGGATAGGGTTAATTTTCACCAGAATCTAGGAAGGGGCACAGCCGGGTGGGCTGACACAACCCCAACCTGGCCAAACAGAGATGGGTATTCCATACCATGTGCTGTCATGCTGGGTTCCGGTGGGGGGGGGCAGCGCGGCGGGAACTCACTCGCGGCTCGGGAGGGCACAGCGGCAGTGAGGTCCGAGAGAGTGGTTCTGTTCTGCTGGTTTGTTTTGTATATTCCCCTTTTCTGTATCGTTGTTGCTCCTGTTCCCTCTGTTTGATGTTCTGTTAAACTGCCCTTATCCCGACCCACCAGTTTCTGCCTGTTTCTTTCCATTCTCCTCCACACCCCGGCGGGGGCAGGGGCGGCCACGTGGCGCTTTTGTTGCCGGCCACAGCTCAAACCAGAACAAGGTAGTACACTGATTTTGGCTGAAACTATTTCAAGCTGTTCTCGGTAGAAGTCATATAATAAGTCACTTCTAGAAAGTAACCCTTTGGCTAGATCCTTTTGAAGAATTGTCTCTAGCCTCTGTGACAGCTGATACTGCTCAATGGATCTGCAACACAAGGAAGACAGGGTTACAATCTAACAGGCTGCAATGATGTCACTCTCATTTTCATGAAGCAGAAGCAGTCCTACTGGCAGCAAAACTAACGTCCCCAGAAAGGTCATTTTCTCGTGGAGTCTTTTCTCAGGATGAGGTAGCACATTTCCCTTTGCAAAATAAATAGGGGTCTCTTAAATGTTGATACTCCTTAAGGAATGCTTTTACACAAGAGTCACTGATACTTATGTTCTGCCTGTGTAATCTTTGCCAGTGTTTTTGTGCTTTTTTGGGCAGTTTTCTGTATATGGTGCCTTTTTCAGCACTGGGGGAACACAGGCTCTTTCCTTTTTGGCTTGCAGCATTAGACTCCCTCTTGTTTATTCTCTCTGATACTGTCAGTCTTGCATTCTTTGCCCGGCAGTCCCGTTTCAGCAAAGGGAACAATGAATGTGTGTTTCTCCTTCTTTTCTCCAATCTAGCTTATTCTATAGCGTGTTAAGGACAGCAAACTCTGGGAAGAGGGAACAGAGAGATGCAATATTCTGAGGGTCAGGAAAACATTATACAAAATCTCCAGTTCCCAAAGTGTTCTAAGCACTAGGGTGATTCAAACTGCAGCTCTCCGTTTTTAAGTTGATGCTGAAGCCCAAATCAAGTGAGATTTCAGACAGTGTGTCTCCTAGTGGTCCAGCCTCTCCTCGCATGCTAAATGAACTAGAAAACCCCTCTTAGTTGCCCCATTTTCAAAGCCTGCTGGTGTTCATTCTTAAAACCAGAGGTCTAGATTTCTGATGTTCCAATAATTTGAGTGACAATGCCTAAAGGCTTTCTCTAAGACTAACCTCAAGGTTTTGAGTGAAGTTGCCTAAAAATTTTCTCGAACTCCAATTTCTAGTATGTCAGCTACAGTGACTTAGTTTGATTCTTGCCTTAGATCACAAGAGAAAGCAAATCTTAATCCATTTCATCTACTGCACAACACTCCACTAGGTTTAAAACAATGTAATAGAGGTCTATATCACAGGTTGCTGATGTTGGAGCACAGAATTTCTGTTCAGAAGTAGATTTATGCAGAGAGCTGATAGATATTTGGTATTAGCTAAAAAAAGTTAAAGTCCCATACATATATTTCTAACACATGTGACTGACTGTTGGGAGCCTTTATGTCACAGGTGTGAAACATCACTGAGTTTTTGAGGCTGTACTTCCAGTTATTTACTGGAAGAGACTGAGAGGGGACTGATAGTGGGTCTCCTAGAAAACATAACACTAATTGGTACCTACATAATCTAGTACTGTTCTGCAATTAATGCAAACAGAAGAGTGAAAGTGAAAAAAAAAAGAGCAATAAAAATGTGCTGATGCTAGTTTCAGAGAGGCAATTCATAGATGAAAATTATTTTTCGCAACAGCAGAATAACCGAGTACATCTACTGTGCCAGGGTTAAAAAGAGCGTTTCCATCTTGAACTGAACTGTGTTTTGCTGGAGGGAGAGTATTTTGCACATACGAACTGCTATTAGAGCCGTCATGGGCTTAAAAAAAAGAAGGAAAGAAAAAAGCTAGGAAATAGAGAGGCTTGTATTTGTCAGCAATTTCTTGTTGCCACCTACTTGCTCTCTGCATCAATTCCATCTTGTCAGCTGTCGCTGCCTCTGACAAGTCCTGGTGCGTACTAAGCCATGCTCTAATCTATTAGTAAGTCTTCTGTGGGTATAGAGGTTTTGTTTTTTTTAAGCTAATATTAGTTTTCAATATTGCTGAACTCTTTGTCATTCTACTTACTTTCTGATGGTCACTTCAGGTATGTTATCTGAATTGAAGGAATTCCTAGCTTGGAAATAGCTGTATGGATTTATAGGGCAGTAGCTGCTGTCAGTAAGGATGTGAAGCTGACTGACAAACTGTTAAAGAAACCAAACAAGGAAAGACAAAACCCAGCAAAGAACTACTGTGGAAGAAGAGGGAGGGGGGTTGCAGAGACAAAATATCATGATCTTTTGCCTTACTTTTTTACTTAAATGTCTCTCGTTTTTACTCCATGAAGACTTGAAAAGGGAAATATCCCCTTTTACCCTTGGTTTTCTTATAAACCTTTCTCCCCAGAAGAGTTCCTGCTTGAATATGGAATTACTGACTACATCCCTCCCTGTGAAAATATGGTCATGCAACAGTGGTGAGGATGTGTTTTATTTCTAACATAACGGTTTACTGCTTTTCTTTCATGTACAAGTGATATAAAATTGTCAGAAAACATGGTTTCTCTTTTTCTTTAATTATGCCTTTCCTAGGTCTGGAATTATTTTTTGTATTTATTTGTGTATTAGATTTCTTTAAGCATTTTCTTTTGCAGGCTCATATGACTATAACTGAATAAAATGTTATGCCTACATGTTGCAAGCAAAACTGTTGAAAGCATTTCTCTGTGAAAGGAACAGTGCTCTGTATGAAGTCTGGATAGCTAATACTCAATCACTGCCTTAAAATTCTGTGCACAGTAATGTAAAACAAAAAAATAATTACTCTATGCAGGCTCATAAATCTCCTAACTGTTTTTAATGGGGATTTTCAGATAGTAGCCTTTTAATGTCAGCCAAGGTTTTGGCCATCGTCTGTTTATGGCAAAGTAAAAAAGAATTGTGTGTGAAATTTACAATTGTCTCTGCTCCGGTTTAAGAACAGGAACCCTTATGCATACTAAAGTTGTATGTTTGTAAGTTACGATGTAACTATTACACTAAAGTAAAGCTTAATGCAGCTTGTGAATTGGACCAGCAGAATGATAAAAATGTGATTTAAATTTGCATGATGAATAGGGGACACTCATAATATGGCATCAAAAATGCCAACTGAACTTATGGAAGAGCTAATTCCTTCATTAAAACAAAGATGTCTTCTAAAATAATGTAGAGTAATGAAATGGAACAGTAGTGTTTTAGAGTGTCAGTGCTGTTTATCTCTTCCTGTCTGACTCAGAACATTAAATTGACCTCTGCACCACACAAATGCCTTCCATGATCTGTATCATGTTTCTCTTTATGTCTTTCTTATGCTACGTGATACAGGTAGTAAGACTGGATTCTCAGCTGTTGTAAGTTACCAGAGCAGCTTGAGCCCGTAGATCTTTTCAATGACCAGACTGAACAGAGAAGGAGAATTTTTTCATCAAAGATCAGTTATTTCTTAATTGTAAGTAGTATCTAGTCTATTAAAGACACTTCCTATGGGACATGAATTATCAGTTTAACCGGGATTGGTGCCAAGGTGCCCTATGAGTTTGTGCTTATTCAGCTAATTTTCTTCCACTTGACTGTACTTCAGGTACTCTAAATAGTCCTTGCTTATAATTTTTAATATCTCACAGTATTTCTGAATTGCTATGTATTCTTGTACTTTCATTTTTGTCACTGTCCTTTAGCTAAATTATACATACCTGACTTACTTTAATTTCTCCTGCAATTTTTCACCAATTTTTCCGTCTCTAGTTTCCCAGCTCTTCCCAAATGTTTTTAGAATTAATATCCAGATGTCACAATTTTCTGATTATGAGGTAACAAAATTTAATACTCTAAATGTGATTACACTAGAGATTTGTAATGAAGGCTGTATCTTTTTCACGTTACAATAAACTTCTCATGTGGATACAACCCAAAAATTCTTTGTGCTTTCTTGTCATACAAATACTGCTAATATTTTATGTCGCTTTCATCATGAAAGACGTTCTAAGGAGGATCTATCACTGAAAGAACATGGCTGAAGGGAAGAAATAGCACTGTGATCACAGCCAGAAATGCTTAAATTAGCTGCATAGACTATGCTGTCACTCCACTAAACAAATGAGGAGTTGAATGGGAAAACATGTAAGAGGGAACATTCTTAGTAAATTTTTTAAAAATTACTATTTTCAGAAACATTTTAAAGTAGTACAGCTGTTTTACAGTTTGCATTGGAAGTAGTATGGCCCTTTAGAGACATGCTATTTGTACAAGGCACTGTTTTTACCTTACGGTTATATATGTTATAGTAGAGTTGCTTTTTGGTCAATATAACATATATATGCAACATTTGCAACATCTTTTCTATTCTGCAACATACTTTGACTACTTCTGCCCTATCCACTTCATTGCTTTTTCCCATAAATTGGCATAACAGAATCACATACTAGAGGTCACCAGAGCCATGACCTTTGCCCCACACTTCCGTTTTCTCCGTTCTCTGCTTCCTCTCACGTCACAGGCAGTGAAGCATTCAAACAGAGAGAAGCTTTAAAGGTCGGTGTTCTGCAAGGACCCAAGACAGGGCTAGAAAGTCCCTGATGCTTTGGGTTATGACCTTGTCATAAATTCTCAGGTATCACTCTCTGCTTTAGCAGAATCTGTTTGAATTATGTCCAAAATTATATCTGAGACAACTGATTCAGGATTAAGGTTGACTTCACAAAGTCAGAGGCTTCTCTAGTTATTCATTATATTCTATTTGCACAATATTAAAAGCAAGGTTTTAGCTGCTCTATGACAATCCTTGTACTGAACGGTAAATCAAAAAATTAATATTAGTTTAATGAAAACATTAGAACCTCAATGCTATATGAAAAACTCTGAACTATGATGTGACCTCCTAATATCAGAAAAGAGGTATGACACTGAATAAGGAACAGTTTACTTTTCTAAGTGAAGCTGCAGGAGGACAATACAATGTAAATGTACTGCCCTTCTTCTAGCCCTTCTGGTAACTTTCCTAAAAATATCATAGAATCATAGAATGGTTTGGGTTGGAAGGGACCTTAAAGATCATCTAGTTCCACCCTCCCTGCCATGGGCAGGGACACTTTCCACTGGACCAGGTTGTTCAAAGCCTCACCCAACCTGCCCTTGAACAGTTCCAGAGAGGGGGCATCCACAGCTTCTCTGGGCAACCTGTTCCTGTGCCTCACCGCTCTCATAGTAAAGAATTTCTTTCTTATATGTAATCTAAATCTACTGTCTTTCAGTTTAAAGCCATTACCCTTTGTCCTGTCACTACATGTCCCTGTAAAAAGTCCCTCTCCAGATTTCTTGTAGGCTTCCTTCAGGTACTGGAAGGCTGCTACAAGGTGTCCCGCAGCCTTCTCTTCTCCAGGCTGAATAGCCCCAACTTTCTCAGTCTTTCCTCACAGGAGAGGTGTTCCATCCCCCTGATCATTTTTGTGGCCCTCCTCTGGACCTGCTTCAACAAGTCCAATGTTTATCCTGTGCTGAGGGCTCCAGAGCTAGATGTAGTGGTCCAGGTGGGGTCACACCTGAGCAGAGTAGAGGTTTATTATTACACAATAAATGTAGATTCAGCCTGGCGCAAACTAAATATTACCCTAGCTGATACTGAGCTTGCTTTTCAAATACAGCAGAAATGTAGTAGTAGCTGAAAGTTGTATTGTCCCATTCTTTGTATCTGTAAAGTAAAAGCATCCTGAGAATCTGGAAAATAATCTATGAAAAAGAATTTTGAAGAAATATGTCACTGCCTATGGTTCAAATAATTTTTATTCTTTTCTGACTCATCTTTTCTTTTTTTCCTAGCTGCAAAAACACAGATTACTTAACTTTACTGTTTTTTTCTCTAGTATAACAAACCAAAATTATACACTGCTTCTGTACCATAAAATCACTCTGCAGAAACATTTCATCTTCTTTTCAACAGTATTTTCAAATCTAAATCCAGTCCAAAGATGTTTGAATCAGACCGCATACTTAACAGCTCCATCTTATGATCTGTCTCTGGCTTATTGTCTGGGCAAAGTGCCTGTGGCAGACACAGCATAGTCAATAATGATTCAAGCTCTTTAATTTTTGTCACTCGGATTAGCTCCCTTGTCACCATCTGCTCTGAGTTAATTCTTAAAACAAACCTGAATGTGAGTCTGGTCTTGTCACAATTTTCTTGCTTGTTTCATTGTCTTGAAATTTGCTGTATGAAATATATGGCAAGGTAACCTGACTTGTTGTAGTAACCCAGATAACAATGGTCCTTTCTTACTTTTCTAGTTTCAGTTGTTTTCCTAGTAACTCAACACAAGAACAAATTTAAAGCTCTCTTACATAAGCAAAAAGAGACAGTGACTGCAATCATAATTTTTTACTAGTGTATTCATTTATCATTCTAAAATTATACAGTTTTTTCCATGTCTAAATCTAGATGATAGATAATGGTCCTTGTGTTATTAGTTATTCAATATTTTATATCTTCATTAGCATTACTTTCCAAGATACAATTTTTCCATAGTCTGCATTCTTCTCTCCGAGATGTATGATGACTTTAGGCCACAGAAAAATTATCCTGTTTTGATTGTGCATATTTTGCTGTGAAAAGCAGACTTTTTAATCCTACAAACCTATTTCTTTAACATAACTTTCAAAACCGTCTTCTGCAAAATTCACCAGTGGTTGTTTTCATTATGAATCAATGATAAAAATGTTACACTTTGGAGGCAGACCAAGAACTGCAGATTGTGTGACCACTTACTGCAAGAAGATAGTATGTTAACAATTTTTGTCTATATAAAGGCTGACACATAATATACCCTGCATAATATACGCTGTGATAAATTTCTTCATCTAGTATCAGATCACTAATCTAAATCATTTGTTTACACTTAAACTTCTACTTTTAACTATTTGAATAAATACATCATATAGTGACTTCTGCCAAACAAATTTAAGTCTTGGTAAAAAGAAATACAGAAGATAGATAAAACCAAGACTTGTATCAGCTTTACCATTATTTTTTAATCAGTGATGAAACTGTAATAGCCTAACTAACCGCATTTATGAGTTCTCAATGACCTAACTCACCTTATTCATGGTTTTTAGATATTGACACCACATTGGTTTTCTCCGAGGCAACGGTAATTTCATCAGTTCCAGACACTTAGTGAAAATTGACCTTTATCTTCCAAAGCTTCCAGCAGCCAGCGTTTTTAAAATTGTCTAAAGCACATTATCTAGGTCTGATAATATTAAGATTCTAGCATTAATAGATGTCATTTATTTGCCTCTCAATTGTGACAAAGTGGGAAAAGTTTTATCACATGATATATAGGTCATGTGGCTTTTTCCCTCTAAGCAGCTAGTAGGATATTCATGTTTTATATATGTGGATGTATAAATATAGTATATATTTGCAGTTAAATGTACATCCTGACATATTTACCAGTCTCTTTGTTACCCCTCAGTTCTTCTTGTTTTGTTCTTCCTCCCTACATTTTCACTTTGCTTGTTTATTTTCTGAAATTATTTCTAGCTGTGAATCAAAATAATAATTTTGTTTCATTTTATGTGCTTTTATAAGTGCACATATACATGCATGCATGTGTATGTGTGCTATTTTGTACACATACATGTACATATATGTACACTTGAAGTGCACTTAGTGTTATCATAAACGCCATAGTAGCCTACCTATCAATTCCACAAAATATTCATAGTGGTTGCTAAGATGTGTTAAAACAGAGATCCCCCAGCATCTTTTTAATTAAGAGTATCTTGTGACTTTTATTTCATATTCATTAGTCAGTGCTTCTTTTCTAAATATGGTCCTTCAGATATAGATTTTTCTGACTCTGAATGCATTCTTTTAATTTAAAACATAGTTTTGTATCAGTATCTATTCTTTCAAATCTCTGCAAGTCTTAGTAACATGAGAGTGGAAGTTCTCCAAAAATAATTTTTTACATATTATGACGGGTAAAAGATGCTAGTCTCTTAGTTCTCTTGCATGTTTTTATGGCTTGTGAGTTACACTTTGTATTTTTTCTTAGCTGCAAATCCATAAACAATCAAGATGATTCTTCAGTTGTTAGTGACTCAGAGACAGGTAATGTATTTTTCACACATACTATCATTTCCCCATGTTTACTTCATCTTCCTGATAGTTCATAATATTTTTTTCATTAATATTTGAGTCACATCATTATTTTTGCACTGAGTAATACTGCTGTGACTTTCACTCTCATAAACCTAAGGATGGTTTTGCATAAGAAAATAATTTTTTTCTTTTCTTCCTTGCCTGTCCTTGTGCTTCGATTTCTTTAGTTTGAAATGCGTGGTCATTTGTCCACTCCTTTCATTCTTCTCTTTTGTTGAGGAATTCCTCTGTGTGAATGGATGTTCAGCAAACAGAAACATCAGCGCTGCCACAGGATAAACCACAATCGATCTAGCAGTTGTCTTTGGTGAATATAGCTCCTTTATGAGACAAGGGCTACTCTCCCTGCATGTGTACTTGCTAAGTATGACGATGCTAAAACAAGGATTACCAACCTCTGCTATCTCCTCCCCAGTGATGCTGAAAAAATCCCACACTGCAGGTCACATCAGAAGTTTGCCACATGGGCTGAGGCTGCCTGTGTGAACAAGGAGGGAACAAGGAGGTATGAGAGAGCTCTGACCAACATTGGACTGAGTTGGCTGAAGAGGAGGGGCTTGAATGCACCAAAATGGTCTGTCTGGGCTTCACTGGGGTGTGCAGCTGCAGCTGCCTGCTAGAGGTTCAGCCAGCAACCCCAGGGACTCACTGGGCAGCCTGCCAGATGGAAAAGGATGGGGGCCAGGCACTGCCGGGGGGATTTGTTTTGCTGTGCACACTGAATTAAAGCTGCAAGGCACCACATGAATCAGGAGCGCAAGCTCTGCAATGCTTTGTCCAGGCCAGCCATGCATCCAGGAGGAGTATAAGTTTGCCTGGGTATCTGCATGTCTGAGAGAGTGCTTTCCGCTGACTTTTGAACCATTGTGTTCTCTAGTTCAGACAACTAGTCTCAATAAAACTAAATGGAGAGTTTCTTGTATCCCATTAGTCACTTCCTTGGATACCAAAACTCGACTGAACTTTTTGTCATGGCTGTTTTGAGATTAAATGAATGACATCTTAAGAATTTCCGATTTTCAACTCTGATTATAAGGTAAGTCTGGAATAATTACATGAGAAATAAATTACATGCACATAGTATATTGCAATTAGGCTGACCCTGTCTATATTCTTAAACGTCATAAAAGGCTACAGGAGCTTGAGTGGGAACAGTTCTCCCTCTATCATCTTGCTACCTAAGGCAGTGAAAAGGAATCCAAGCTTAACTTGATTCTTCTCTTTCTGACTTAAAGACTAATTTAAAGAACTACATGTCTTACCTCTTTTATCAGAACCGGATGCTTAAAGCATTTGTTTCATAAAGCACTGAACACACATACAAAGTGTTTTGCATCATGACTGCTTCTACCACAGTGGTTTAGGGGGTTAAACCATGACTTCTAATGCAAAGTTCAAAGGTCCCATCCAGCCAACATTCCTATGGTTCCTACCATAATTGCTACCAGAAAGAGTCTTACCTAAATGCTATATAGCATTAGCCACCAGAGTACAGATGGAATTAAGGCCAGATGAACCCCATCTGGCATGTAACTCCCCCCTATTTCAGTTATTAAGCTGCAGCATGGTTTTAGATTATAGGCCTATCAGAGTTTATGTCCCCACAGGTGTCATAGTGCACTTCTGTATCACAGTTTTTGTTCAGATCAGAGCATAACGTGGAGGGGTTTCAGAACACAAGAACAGAATTTCATTTGGTAAAAAGTGAGCTGGAAGGTTTTCCCAAGCATGTTTTTAATGAACACCAGTTGCAAATGGGCATCAGACTAACTGTTGTGAAGTTTAAAAAAAAAAGAGAAAAAAGGAGAATAAAAAGTATGAGACTTTAAATTTTCACACTGTGTCAAATAAGATTTTGAGCATCAACAATGCCTTGCTACAAATCCACTAGTTTTAGTCTCCAGAATATACTGACATAGACATAAAGTACCCTGTTTCTCATATGTGGCATTATATTATTCTATATATTATATTCTATATTATATATAGAATTATATCTTCTCTGCACACACGAGCCCTGACTCCATCTCTCGTGCATGAAGCAGTTTGTTTTTGATGACTTGTAAATTGGTATATATGTCCAGGGCACTTTTAAGTAAGGCCTGAGGTGCCCTTTAAGATAAGACCTGAGATGATTGTGTCCCCTCAAACTTTCTTCTTGCTTTTGAGAGATTACTTTCTCCAGATAAGAATAAAACCGAAGGATGCTGCTAACAGATCCATCTTTCATATGCTTACCTGAGAATATGGGAGAAACATTAGGGCATATACGCACTCCTGACACTTTAATCAAAGCCTGCCTGCATTTTACTTATATTTCTTATCTGTCTTCATCCTGATTATAATGTCTTGAACAAGGGTTACTGAGATGTGATTGTTCTTTTCATAAATTCAGCATATGACCCTACAGGAGAGTAACTGCATGCTTGACTGCACATTGCCTGTTTACTCTTCTTCGTGGTCTGTCTGGCAAGGTTAATTACAGGACATCAAAGAAAAGCTTTTTGCTTTTTCCTACTCAAACAAAGAAAAAATGTACACATGGTCCTCATGTTACTGCCATTGGACACATTTAACCCTTTGCCTGGTCATTTACAGTATCATGAAATAAACAGACAAGGGCAGCACAGGCAGAATCTGTACCTGAAATTACCAGAAGAACTAACACTTCTCTGATCTACTAAATTAAAACCACAGGTCTACTTACTGAGATTTGCCTCATGCACTCAAATTTCTCCTCTTTAGCCCATAATAGATTCCTGGGAGAAAAGGAAGGCTACTCATTATACAGAGTCCCTGTGCCAATGTCAAGCAATTCAGATTCATCCTGGCAAATCTTGTATTTGGCAACATCTGTTACAGTTATCACTTTAACCACTGATATTGATTGAAAAGTAATTATTATATTAGTAATTTAAAAATTTTGTGCTCTGTTTCTATCTTTCTCATAAGACTTCTATGAAGCACTGCTCTTCAGGATGAACGTATTTATTTCTATGATTTAAATGTAATGATGTTTGGGTGAAAGATACAAAATAAACATGACTTAAACCTCTTGACTAGGAAAACCTCACAGACTCTTCTAAACCATTTACTGTTTTCCATCCAGGAATAAAATCACATCTAATGTGACTTTAAAGACAGAGAAGAGTTATGAATTTCTAAAAACACCTCTGTGCTGTAAGCATTTTCAGGAAAAGTGAAAATATGCGTATTTTGAAAAAAAAACAGTAAAAACATGGTAACTCAATGGTCTTAATTTTCTGTCATTCTTTTTTTTAGCAATGGCATTTTTAAGGTGCAAATCACCTGTATTCCTATCTTTAAAAGGGTATTTGGTATATTATATTTCTGTTCTCAACAAATCTGAACACACAAAACTCTTTTAAGGCCTGATCCCCAACATTTTGGACTGCTTCTTATGCAAGTAGCCTTTTTTAAAAATTGCTTTAAAACTTTTCCTTGTTTTAATTAATTTTCAGTTTGTGGACAGGCTGCAGAGGGTCCAGAGACGTGCCACAAAGACGATCAGAGAGTGGGGAAGCCTGCCATATTAGGAAAGGTTGAGAGAACATCTTTTGTTCAGCTTTGAGAAAAGAAGGTGTAGGGTAAGGGAGACCTTATAACCATGTTCTGGTATTTAAACAGTGACTACAAATAAGATGGAGACTTGCTTTTTACAAAGAGTCACATGGAAAAGATAAGGGGTAATGGGTGTAAGTTACTCTTGGGGACATTCCAATTGGACACAAGAGGAAAATTTTTCACAATGAGAACAAACAGCCATTGGAATAATCTGCCCAGGGAAATGGTGGACTCCCCAACACTGGACATTTTTAAGATTCACCTGGACAGAGTGTAGGGCCATCTTGTCGAGACCGTGTTTTTGCCAGGAAAGGATTGACTAGATGATCTTTGAGGTCCCTTCCAACCTGGTACTCTATGATTCTATGATTCAGTTAAAAAGAACCATTTTCTTTTCTATTTTTCTAAGATGAACAGAGAAGAAGTTTACAAATATGTTTGTGCAACATACATGATAACAGAAGCGATAGGTGTGACAGGCTCCTAATTTAAAATCTTCTCTTTAGTCAATTCAGATGGAAACTCTGCAGTCAGTAGGAGGGATCTCCGAGTCTCCTCAGTAAGAAGCACAGTGCCTAGCTGGCCTATGATGGCCATGGGAATTGGACCCATGCTGGTAGGTTTAAATGACAGCAGGGCTTAAAAGAGATATTCAGCCTTTGCTTATCTAACGTGCGTGGTAATTCAAGGACTGTTTTTGTGTATTGTAATTGTGTAAGTATTGACTGAATAAAGAATTCACAAGGTGCAAAAGGGAGAAATTGTATGACCAAATGGAGTCTGTCTCTGAGACAATTCCCAAACCTCCCTGTATAATCAGTGGAATAAAGAGTTTTCATTTCTGTCCACTGAATGTACAAGGAGCTGAAAGGATCCATCTGGATGTAGATAGTTTTTATTGTACCCCAAAAAAATAGAGAACAATCTTTTCATAATTTTTTTTTTCTTCTTTTCTGCAACAGAGCACAACTGTAATCTTGTACTTCATAGATGGGACTTGTGCAATTGAAGGTCACAGAATCTTAATCTGATGTGACCACTTGCACATCATAAACTATCAAGTTTCTTTTGTAAGTCTTGAACTTAGGGCCTTGTTTGACTCCTGCAAGCCTTATAGAAAGGAAAAGTAATCTCGAAATAAAGGTTTCAAAGGATAGGGGACCTTATTCTCAGATCATCCCAAGAATCAGCAAATTAAAAAAGAAGCCAAGGAGATTCAGATTACAAATGATACACTATTTAAATTATAGACAGTAGTTATTGGAAAAAAACAACAAAAAGGGCACTGTACTTTTTTTCTTTTTTCCGTATATTATAATATTTTTTTTAGTACTATGAATCTGAGCAAAACATGAATCATACAACACAAGGGTTCCTAAATTGTTGTGTATAACATTAATAGCATGTAAACCACAGACCTACACAGTGCTGCTTCTGCTGCTATCTTCACTTACAACTTAGGGCTTGGATCAGAT
>Ga0065711_1026315_pt1 | contig 79186 bp, 37 predicted proteins | sample Hoacrofraction12_FD_59098 | JGI IMG/M metagenome (GOLD analysis project Ga0065711, IMG submission 59098) | Hoatzin crop microbial communities from Cojedes, Venezuela - Epithelial fraction 12 v2 (version 2) | ecosystem: Host-associated > Birds > Digestive system > Esophagus > Crop | place...
CCCCCCCCCCCATATTCTTTGATTTCACTAATGAAACATCAGTGCCTTGGTTATGGCCTTTGATGTGACTCTGTGTACGATTCAGAGTATCCGTAACAGACCAATTGGTGTGTAAACAACTGTTAACTGTTAATGTGTCAAAAAGTATGGAAAGATTAGGTGCACAGTAAGTGTGATCTTAAATTTAAGGGGCTTCACAATTGCCCAGTATTTTGCAAAGTGTGAATCAGCATAAAGTGGGTAAGAATTGTTTTTGTTTTCGCCAACACTTGAAGCTCTAAATTGTGTTGAGTGCAGCTGATTATAGTATAGTTCTTTGAACGGGGAACAACGGGTGCACCGGAGTGCCTCTATTAATTATCAACACTTGACAGAGGTTCCAAAAGTCTGCTCATAAAATATTCACTAGTTTCTAGTAGAAGAATATTAAAACTAAAAGAAAGTATTGTCTCTTTTCTCCCAGTGTGAAATTCTTACAGTAGCTTCCTGTTGGTAGCCTTCACAGGACACCTTCTGCCTGGGAGGAGGGACCACCACCAGCAAACACAGAACTTTTCATCATCCCTGAAGAGAAACAATATACTTTGGTAAGATAGATCCAAAACTGGGGTGTCCCCAGTTTCATGAGACTGTGCATGGGGAAGGGGATGTCTTCTGTGAGTGAGGAAAATGTGATGCCAACCTGACTTTGGCTTTGGCCATCAAGCTGGGAAGGGGTCTAATGAGCTTTGCCCAGTGTGAGGTCAGGAATATTGCTAGAATAATTGCTGGAATTGCAGGTTTTCGCTGAGCTTTTGTACAGAGTGTCCATAACCTGGCTTTGGTGGGGGAGGGCTGCAGGATGGCCTCTGTGAGGGGAGGCCAGGGCTGCCGCAAGCTGGACACAGCCAGTTCCAGCCAGCTCCAAGGGGCCCGCTGCACAGCATGGCTGAGCCCCACAGCCAAGATGACGGCGCCTCTGGGAAAAAGTATTTAAGAAAGGGCAAAAAATGCCAGACGAGAGAGGAGGAGAGAAAAGTAAAAGTGAGAAACAGTAGTTTGAACACCAAGGTTGGAAGAAAGAGGGGAGGAGGTACTCCAGGTGCTGGCGAGGACCACAACAGCGCAGATATCCACACTGCAGCCTGTAGAGGACCCCATGCCAGAACAGGTAGATGTGCCCTAAAGGAAGCTGCAGCCCGTGGAGAGCCCACACTGCAGCAGGTTTATCCTGAAATACTGCAGGGGAAAAGTGTGAGTAGGAAGGAAGAGCAGAAAGGAACTGTTACAAACCAACTGTAACACCCCCCTCGCCGCCCCATTCCCCCTTTTCCCTGCGCTGCCTGGGGGAGCAGGCAGTAGAGGAGTTGGGAACAAAGGAGTGATGTTGAGCCTGGGAATAAGGAGAGGGTTCAGGGAAGGTGTGTTAGTCTTTGTTTCTTACCATCCTATTCCATTTTTAATTGGCAATAAATTAAATTGATTTTCCCCAAGTCGTGTCTGTTTTGCCGGTGACAGTAAGCAATCTCCCTGTCTTTATCCTGACCCATGAGCTTTTTCACACGATTTTCTCTCCTTGTCCTGTTCAGGAGGAGGAGTGAGCAAGCGGCTGGGTGGGTGTTTGGCCCTTGACCAAGGCTGACCCACCACAGCACTGCACAGCTAGACTTGGGGAATTTGACATGTAGACAACACAAAGGCTGCTGGAAACAGACCGTCTCCTCTCAGAAGTGTGTAAGGTGATTTTCAATGTACATCTGCTCAGAAGCGGTTCACCCCTCTAGGTGATGACTAAGGTAATCATGCAAATACTTGCAAGTACAGATGAACCCATCAAGGAACTACATCGAAATAGTCAAGTTTACCCTTTAATCTGAGCTGAGCACTCAATTCTCAGCTTACCTCACAGGCAGAAACTCTGTTTCAGTTCACTCTTCACTCAAAGAAAGTTATTTTGCTTTTCTGTCAAATGCAGCAAACTATTTAAGCCTCAACTTTAGCGGAAGGGCAATTTAATTAATTCACAGAGTTATTCTTTTAATTGGATTTGGGTGAATCAACTTTTCTGAAACTCTAGAAAGAAGGGTAATTGGCTTGGCTTCACAGATGCTATTCCTGCTTGCATTTCAGCTAGTTCTAGAAGCAAGGTTATTTCTCTCTGAGGATATCAGTCTGAGACAGCGGCATTCACTGCAGTTTTATTATTTTAGTATGATAAAAATGTAAGACAATGGAATGCTAAAATCAAACTCTCCCCTTCTTAACATATTTTTAAATGATGGAAATGTTAGGTAGGCTGACACCAATTTGATCATCAACTGTCGAGAAAAGAAAATGAATGAAAGGGGAAAAGAGTCACATTTTGGTGATGAAATATTCTTCTCAGCTTCATCATGCCACTGTGGCATTTGATGCACCTGAGCACAGGCTAGAAGATGAGACAGAAGTGGTGTCCACAGAAGTGTTGTCAGTTCCCTTTGTTGTGCTAAGCAAATTCAGTAAAACAGCGAAGAACAACCAGACCCGTCCACACTGAAATAACAAGAGGCTTCTCCTATAATTCTGGCAGGACTAGGTAGTTGAGGAGACATTATAAAACCAGCACTGAAACAAATTATAAACTCTCAATAACAACTTTTTAACCTAAAACCACCATTTCTTGAGACAGAATCAGCACTCTGTGAAGAAGATATGTCAAGGGAAGGGTTTTTGTTTATCTTTTTTTAGCTGCAGTGAATTCTTGTGTCATTATGAAGGGCATAGCTATCACGATCTCAGCTCCAAACAGCAGGAGTTTCTACACAGTGCCTTAATGCAAACAACACGCCTGCCTCCTCTCCCCTTTCCTTCCCAACGCATCGGCAGACAGGAGTGGGCAGTCTATTATCAGTATTTGTGTTTGTGTACCACGTATAACCTGAGTCTAGGGCCGAGCACGTGGTCCCCTGATGGCACCAGGCATGGTATAAAAGCAGAAAAGGCTGCAGTTCTTGCCTCCAGAAGTTTCTAAGTCCAATGAGAGAAGAAATACTGTAAAAGGAAACTGAACAGAAAGAGGTGAAATGATTTGGCCCAGGCTACCCACTAACAGGGCTGGGAACTGCTATCAGCTCTCATTCCCTGATCAGCTCAGTGCCTGAGGTCCTCTCTTTGACACTGTACTTCTCTTAAAACCATGGATATTGTTTTTGCACCTGCTTCTACAGGCTCAGCTGTAAACAGTGTCAGAGAAAGCTCTGCACAGGTGGGACATTCAGTGCCACCAAAGAGATTATGTATCTGAACTCATTTAAAAAAATAAAAAAAAGTCCCTCTAACAGCAACATTTGCAAAATTGGAATTCACGTAAGGCAATGAATTCACATTATATGGCTGCACTTGTAAACACCAAGGTAGATATTGACATTTAATTTTCTCACATTTATATTCCTAAGAGGAATTATATATTCAGTTTACACAGATTTATTGCACTTAATTGCTTAGCAGCATTTGGTATAATATTAAAAAGGTCAAAAAAATGTTCTTAATACCTATTGTGAGGTCCTGAGCCCCTGTGGATTGCAATAAAGCCTTCCCTCTAAAGCAAAAAGCAGTCTAGATGTCAATGTGCACAAATGAAATGGCTTTAGAAGTGGCAAAAAGGAAAAACAAAAAAGATGTAAATTTTGTTTTAAGCCACATGCACAAAATCACATTTATGGAGGGTAAATACTGTCTACTCTGGTGGGTGGAAATATGTGTGTGCTGTTTGTTCTGGTTTGGCTGCCGCCGGCAACAAAAGCGCCACGCGGCCACCCCTCCCCCCGCCGGGGTGCGGAGGAGAATGGAAAGAAACAGGCAGAAACCGGTGCGTCGGGATAAGGGCAGTTTAACAGAACAGCAAACAAAGGGAACAGCAACAACAACGATACAGAAAAGGGGAATACTCAAAACAAACCCGCAGAACAGAACCGCTCTCTCGGACCGCACCGCCGCTGAGCCCTCCGGAGCCCACCGCACCGCGCCCCCCCCCACCCCAGAACCCAGCATGACGGCACACGGTATGGAATACCCGGCTCTGTTTGGCCAGGTTGGGGTTGGGTCAGCCCACCCGGCTGTGCCCCTTCCTGGATTCTGGTGAAAATTAACCCTGTCCTGGCTGAACCCAGGACAATGACAGTTGTCTTATTCCACATGACAATTATTTTTATCAAATTACAGAAGTCTACACACTTTTTCCTTTTTTTTTCTAGAGGGATTAATATACAGAATGAGGCCTAGAAGAAGGATGGGGGAGGTGAGTACTGGTATTGTGAAAGTCAAGTAGTAGTTGCAGAGACTGCAGAATTTGGGACTGGATGCCCTTGAGCAATGTGGAGAAAGCTTGTTGGGAAAATATGCAAACTAAAGTTTGGCTAGAGGGACTTGGAGTAGAAACCATGTGAGCTGGATTGATTTCTGTAGAGAATGGATTTAGATACTGGGACTGGGGCTGAAAATGTAACACTGTAAAAAGGTATTTTCAACAATACTGGAGAATTGTTGTGGAGAATAACGGTGATAGAGAACTAGACAAAATGGAAGGTTAATTTTCAGAATAACAATAAATCCAGACTGAGGTAAGGCAGTATAGAAAAGCATACTAAAGAGGCAAATGTACTTAATTATATACTTCTTGGGCAAGAGTTGAAGAGATTTGGTAGGAGTAATGGTGGTGGGCTTAAAGGGTGAGGCAAGGTGGTAACTGAGAAAGACTGAATTTAGAAGATAAAACAAAAGGTCAATATTTACGCTGAATACTCAAGTAATTTGTGAAAAGGTTTTGAAGGTGAGGGAATGAGCAAAATAAAACAAGACTTGAAATTGGATTAGGGAGATTTGAGAACTGATCCTGATCTATAGTAGAGGAATATGCAGAAGAACCTTTTCATCTCTCACCCACCAGAAGATCTTTGAATTTTTTGACTTCTACCAGTGATAGGCGAGAAACAGAACAGCAAAATACTTTCATTCTATTCACGTAGTAGATAACTTTATATTACTGCTGTTAACCTGTTCACTTGGCAACAGTTGTAACAGACAGGTGTCTTTATAAAACTCTTTTTATTAAAGAAAAATAAAAATCTAAGGTTAGAAACCAAATTAAAAGAACATAATAATATATTGCAAAGTCAAACTGAAAAATGTCAGAGTATACGCTACCTTTAATGTTAGTACAATGCTAAAATTGCTTCTGCAAGTGGAATAATATTTTTGTATTTACTTCATTGCATAGGACAGATACAGATACAGCAAAAAACATTGCGTAGTGATGAATTTTGTCATTGCTACATTACTTCTTTCAGAACCGGGGAAGCATGCAGTGATTAGAGTCTTCAGCAGGCAGAATGATGCTCTACTGATTTAGTACTCTTAAAGCTAATTGGGACAAATTTTCATTTGATTTGCTTGGGATTTCATGAGATAGGAAACAAGTAACCTAACAAAACTTTTAAAATGGTCATTCATTTTTACCAGTTGTCAAATGTGAGATCTTTCAAAAACTTGCTGAAGATGTTGTATATTCACAATAGCAAAGAGGCATATGCCTTGAACATATAAAGTGCTACATAGTGAAATTTACTTAGGCATAAGAGGTCCCAAGCTGCCTCCTGCCCAAAATGTAGCAGTCTTTCAATATTAATCTTCCTCTATTCTGGCTCTTCAGTTGTAAAATGAAATTAAACTGCTCCCTCACCTCCCAAATATATTTTAAAACTTTCAGATACTGTTCTGCTTAGCATAGTCCAGAACAGCCTGGGAGATAATTAATAATCTGTAATCTGAACAGTATTTAAATAACATCCAATAAATAGACCTTAAATCTATATTTTGAACAACAAAGTTAAAAGAAAACCACAATATAAAATATTGACTATCTGGTGAAAGTAAATTGAATTTTCTACCAAATGAAGCAGGTGAGCAGACATATGGCAACATATGGAAGGGCTTTGAAATAAGGTTATAAAGGCAATTTTAATTTTCAGATTAATTTTTCTTTACTTGACTTTTAACCTTTTTGAATGTTCTTTTACATAGACATAACAATTTTAAACAGTTTAATGGAATAGATGAACCATTTAGAGCAGCTACTTCACCAAATTTACTCTTTGATTGTGATTGCTGGCAACTGTGAGAAATCTAATGATGCTAAATAAGTAAGATAATGTGCCAGGAAAACATAATATATTATTTTAAAATGCACACTACATTTCTGCTTACTTGACCTAATCATCTCATTGCATCTCAGACTTTCTTTTTTTTGTGTCTCTTAAAAAGGATTTGGTTTGATTCCTACCATTAGTACTCCCAGACTGAGTGTTTGTGAAAACACTGAGACAGAACAGCTCACTCAGGCAATTTCCATAACGATATTTTTCTCTTCCCAAGGGAATGTTAACTTCAACCGGGGACGTACTGATGAGCATGCCAAAATACATAGTGCAGCGGAATCACACATCGAAGAAATCATACATAGGGAAATTGTTCAGAGTGTATTTCAACTATACATCTGCCTTTGGCTCCAGCCTAAAAACAGCTTTTTCATAGCTGAAGAATGAACAGACACCATAAATAAATTTGATGAAAATAAAAAAATCAAGACTAAAATAAACTCAAAGACTTGTAATTTGTGCGAAAAACAAATAATAGCTAACATAGAATTTGGGCTAAGGAAGGTTGAGAGAGAAGTAGCAGAAATGTCTTTGCCTCGAAACAGAACATAGTCTTCAGGACAAAAATTGCATCCAAATGTCTGAGGACTGCTATTTGATGCAGTTAATTCATATTCTCCTTATAATTGTGTTATTTTAGAGATAGATTCTCTATTGATTTGCTTGACACATGCCTCAGTTTTTTATGTTGCTAACTTTCCTGTCTGAGGTAAATGCTAAATTGGTCGTCAATCTGAATTAGATTCTGTTTTGGGACTGACTTTATGTTATCACTCAGGTATATAATGTCAGGCTAGTTAAATAGGATCTTTTCTATTCCTGTGATAGAGAAGCCATTTTAGTCTCATAATATACAAAACCTTGCAGAAAGGAGTAATGTCGGGAGCAGGAAACTGCAAGTGTGAACCGTGAATACTTTTATTTAAATATGTATTTGCATACTGTCAGGCTAACAATAAACAAATAATACTAGGTTTCCAAAGTCACACTAGACAAATAACAGGATGATTCACATTGGCCAAGAGGATGGGCAAGGCAAGAGGCAACAAAGCAGAGGAAGAAAGCAAAAACACTTCTCAAATTCAATAAGAATCTCATCTTAAGCATTAGAAGATGCAGCTATTCTTTCACACAAATTGTGTTAGTGAAGTAAAAAAAAAGAGATACTGCTTACACCGGTTCTCACCTTTTTGTTCTTTTTTTTTTTCATAAGTCTGACGGTTATAAATTGCACTGCTGTGCTGATTCCATCTTGCTTAAATGAAAGCTTGCCTGATTAGATGGCACTTGTAACGCTCTTCTTCTTTAGATACTTTTCAGAATGGCTACAACAGAAGTATGTTCACATGAACTAGTGACCTGTAAACCATAATGCTTACCAAATTTACATACTTTATCTTATCGATTAATCATACATGCAGATGAATAATTCCCTAAGAAAGTTGTTAGTTTCTTAACTAGTGTAGAAAATACTATGAGTTGCTTACTTATTTTGCTTCCCTTCTCCTCTCCTTTAATAAATTCCTGTAGATACAGAGTAGTCCCTGCAACATGTTCCTTATTTTTCCACTTCACACTGTTACTGTATTACAATGCATAATTTATTATGAACTCCTGTTATTTAAATTGCATGTACAATAGTAATGACTACAATTCCTGTCTTTCCTATAGTGTTTTTTATAAGCAGATTTCAAAGTGTTTTGTAAAGAAAGTCAAAAGCTTTATTACTATTAAAATAAACTACATGCAAATGGTGTTTTAAACAGCAAAATACATTAATCTGACAAAAAAAAAATCCTACACTAAGGCACTTCCAATTTAAGAAAATATTAAATGTGGAGAGAAAGGCTTTCCCCTGTATTTATTTGTGAGCTCGTCAATTTATATATTCATTAGTTACTGAAGAGAGACACATTTTGCAATTTCTTTCCCTATTGGACTTCAGTCTAAGCACTGTCAATGCTTGTACATTTTTCCTAGGTACTGCTGAAACAGTTAACCCTGTGAGATGTATTTTTTAAAAAAAAATGTTCCTGCCATTCCAGACAGGGTAGGTGTCCTTGCTGATGTCCTCAGGAGACCTGAGGGGCTTTTTTGCTGTTGTTTATTATAAGGGAATTAAGAAAACTCTGTGTTGTTTTTTTTTTTACTCCCCTGGAAATATTCAGTACAAATTGTAGATTTTTCTTTGCTTTACAGCAAGATACACAATATTCTGTAATTTTCTTCTTGCATTTCTAAGGATTTTATACCTTTACTGTATATGAATATTGCTGTGTCAGCCTCTCTTACTTCATAAAATTATTTAATTATTTGAAAACTTCATACTATTTGTAAGTGCAGCAAATCTCAGACAGGTGATTTGTTCAGCAACATTTTTTATCATGTGTAAGTGTGATACTGCAGAGTTCATAACTAGAGATGTGCCAGTTGTGAGTCTCAAGGTCAAGGTAACAGGGAAGAGCAACATGAGTGATGTTGGGTAGTGATCTGCTGCAGGCTGCCCCACTGACTGAGAGGGGTGAATAAAGCATTTTACCAACAATCATCAACCCATCCCATCTGCATGTACTTTTCCTTACAGGTGTCTTTGGCTATTCAGAGAACTGCTGGAAGGGAGAAGATACCTTTCTCCAGGCAATCCAATAAGTTGCTAGGATGTCTTGGTGAGAAACTGAACTGAAGTAAACTCAAGATTAGTTCTCTCTCACTGAATTTCTATGTGATTTTTAATTTGCTTGTAGTTTGTAAGTGAATTCCAACTTTGTACATACTACAGACAAATTTTTCTTTTTTCTTCTATTTTCTGTCATCTTTTTTGTAGGATATTAAGACATTAATTTTGATCTAAAGAATGATATCAAAGTAAAGCTAAAGGACTGCTGGGAACTTACTTTTTTGTGATAGCTGAGTTACACTTACAATATTGTTCTGGGCAAAAGAGAATAATGTGTATTAATCTAAGAACTATATTGTTAACATAATTTTCAAAAGTCTAATAGTGGAGATTATCAAAATAACGTAGAAGAGCCTCAAGTATAGACTCCTCTCCTCTCCTCTCCTCTCCTCTCCTCTCCCCTTTGCAAAGCCACTGCAGGCTATGTGCAAAAATGTCTGATAGTAAGAGTTTTTTAATGTACACGAGATTAGTGTTTAGATATATTTCCTTTGTAGCTTCAAATTTCACGATTCAAGTGTAAAAATCCTGGTAGGGTGAATAGGAATAACTTCTTCAATAACCTCATTTCTCTCAAGTTTCAAATAGTGTAATGGTGTCTAAATGCCAGATATAGTGAAGACAATTTCAAAGTTCGCCAATGTATCTGAGAGTCTTTATCAGCAAATAATAATATCTCCTGCCAATTACAGATTTAGTGATCTGACTAAGCTGTATTTTCCTCAGTATAAAAGGCATAAAAAAGTAGTTTTCCACTGTCTTTTGGCTTCTGATCAGCTAAAGATACTCATCCGACTCCTCCCAAAGTAAAATGTAATGGGTTTCACTTGTGGCTTACAGTCTCAAGAGGCAGCAATTTTTTGACCTTACATTTTTGTTGTTCACATGATTCAGGAAAGGGAGAATTCAAGTGGTTTGTGTAACTGCTGCTCAAGACTTTAATCTGTACTTAGCTTTGAGTTCTATCAAGTTTGGGGTGTTTTTTTCACCTACATCTTTTTTTCCAGTGATGAAAAAGTATTTTTCTTTGACTTTTTAGTGTGTCAAAAGCAAAATTCATCATAAAATAATCATAGAATTGTTTGGGTTGGAAGGGACCTTAAAAATCATCTAGTCTAACTCCCCTGCCAAGGGCAGGGACACCTTTCACTAGACTAGATTGCTCAAAGCCCCATCCAAACTCACCTTAAACACTTCCAGGGAGGGGGCATCCACAACTTCTCTGGGCAACCTGTTCCAGTGCCTTACCACCCTCACAGCAAAGAATTTCTTTCTTACGTCTAATCTAAATCCACCCTCTTTCAGCTTGAAGCCATTAGCCCTTGTCCTATCACTACATGCCCTTGTAAAAAGCCCCTCTCCAGCTTTCCTGTAGGCCCTCTTCAGGTACTGGAAGGCTCCTGTAAGGTCTCCCTACAGCCTTCTCTTCTCCAGGCTGAATTGCTTCAACTCTTTCAGCCTTTCATCATAGGAGAGGTGTTCCATCCCTCTGATCATTTTTGTGGCCATCCTCTGGACTCGCTTCAATAGGTCCATATGTTTCCTGTGCTGAGGGCTCCAGAGCTGAAGGCAGTACTCCAGGTGGAGTCTCACCAGAGCAGAGTAGAGGGGCAGAATCACCTCTGTCGACCTGCTGGCCATGCTGCTTTTGATGCAGCCCAGGATATGGTTGGCTTTGTGTGCTGTGAGCACACACTGCCAGGTCATGTTGAACCAGCACCCCCAAGTCCTTTTCCTCAGGGCTGGCCTCAATCCATTCTCTGCCTAGCCTGTATTTGTGTTGGGATTGCACCCACCCATGTGCAGGACCTTGCACCTGGCATTGTTGAACTTCATGAGATTCATACAGGCCTACCTCTCAAGCCTGTCAAGGTCCCTTGGATGGCATCCCTTCCCTCCAGTGTGCCGACTGCACCACGCAGCTTGGTGTCATCAGAAAACTTGCTGAGGATGCAGTCAATTCCACTGCCCATGTTGCCAACAAAGATGTTACACAGTACTGGTCCCAGTACTGACCCCAGAGGAATGCCAGTCATCACTAGTCTCCACTTGGACATCAAGCTTTTGACCACAACTTTTTGAGTGTGACCATGCGACCAACTCCTTATCCACCGAGTGGTCCATCCATCAAATCCACGTCTCTCCAATTTAGAGAAAAAGGTGTTATGTGGAACAGTGTTAAATGCTTTGCACAAGTCCAGGGAGATGATGTCAGTTGCTCTTCCCTTATCCACCAATGCAGTAACTCCGTCGTAGAAGGCCACCAAATCAGTGAGGCACGATTTGCCCTTAGTGAAGCCTTGCTGGCTGTTACCAATCGCCTCCTTATTTTCCATGTGTCTTAGCAGAGTTTCCAGGAGAATCTGCTCCAGGATCTTGCTGGGCACAGAGGTGAGACTAACTGGCCTGTAGTTCCACGGGTCTTCTTTTTTCCCTTTTTTTAAAATGGGGGTTATGTTTCCCCTTTTCTAGTCAGCAGAAACTTCACCGGACTGCCACAACTTCTCAAATATGATGGATAGTGGCTTAGCAACTTCATCCAATGGTTACCTCAGGACCCATGGATGTATCTCATCAGGTCCCATGGACTTGTGCACCTTCGGATTCCTTAGATGTTCTGAAACCTGATCTTCTCCTATAGTGGTCAGTTCTTCATTCTCCCAGTCCTTGCCTTTGCCTTCTGTGACTTGGGTGGTGAGGCTGGAGGGCTTGCCAGTGAAGACTGAGGCAAAAAATTGCATTTCACGCTCACCTTTCATGCAGTTAAACCACTTACAAATGTCAATGCGGTATGTACCTTATAATTGCTCTACCTGTTTGAGCTCCTGAGTATGAATCAAAGGTGCTAGTATTTGTTCTAATATCCACGTGCCTTCTAGAATATGTCATTATATGGTACATTTACTTCAGTGCTTTGGCTGTGTTATAGATTTGGGAGAAAAAACTGACACGAAACAATACAGTTCTGAGAAAGCTCTGGATATCTTATCTTACTTACATATCTTGAACTATTTCAGTTAATATAAATAATGGAATAGCGAATAAGTCTGAGATTGGGCTTGCTAAAAGAAATGTAGAAAATTAATATAGCAAGCATAATTTTATTTATTTATGGGGGCTTTATTTATTTTAAGCTGCCTGGACATCCATTCTGTCCATACAGTTGGGTACCTAGTACAGCACCTGGTTTTTTTAAGTCTTTCCACTATTTCATGTTGTCTGGAATGTTTAGAGAGAAGTACGCTATTAAACTGAAGTCATAAACTCTTACTGTACAGTGTAAATTCCCAAGATTCATCTCTTATGTATTAGCAATTCAGTCTTTTCAGAGTTCAGGTTGGACGTTACTTTATTCTGCTATGAACAAACTTAACAGTTTTGTAGTTGGTCCCTCTGCCTCAGTTTTCTGTGTAAGTCAGCAGTAATATGCAACGTGATTCAACTATCTATCTCTCTAGAGCCATGGAACATTGCCACTAACTGGGATCTGTAAATCCTGTTGCAGTTATCTGCATTTTGGTTAGCCCTGAAATACAGCTTACCAGTGTCAAGATCCATGTAGCGCTTTTGGTACCTTTATCCTTTCCATAGTTTGTCTCACAATGAATAATGCCAATCACTTGTTTCTATTCGTGCATTCAACATGTTTATTTTTAGCAGTTTGGTTTTCAGCCTTGCTTTTCTTTATTTACTTATTTGTTGTTAATTTTCTATGTCTCTGTCTTTCAGAACAGGTATGATTGTTCTGATGCAATTAATTTGCACTTTGATCAGCTTAGAATTGATGAATAGAAAACCGGATAATATAAAAATCATTGTAAAGAAACATTAACAACTCCGAATTTCTTAACCAAAGAATAAAAGAGTAACAAAAACCTGTCTTTTTACAATCCATGTTTAACATCTAATTTAGTATTAATTTTTTTAGTTTTATATGTGCTGCTTGCTAAGAATATAAAATTGGTTCATTTAGCTTCACTGTTGCCAGCGTCTTATAACAGTAGTTCCTTATTGTAAGGACAAACTGCAGTCTGTTGAGCTAATAATTCCTTTGACAAATTAAGTGGGCTAGGATAAGATATATGGCTTTCTAACCCAACCTTTTGGTTTTGTTGTGTGTCACATTTATACAATGTTATATAATATTTGTTATAATATTTAATATTTGTAAAGAGATCACACTGTCACCTCTTCTGCATTTCAAACGTTTGTAATCCTACCCAAGCTGATACACTCACATCACACTTTCAGAACTAATTGCTGTATTAAGCTAAATCCAGACCAGAAAATTCAATTGTTATAGTTATTTTGCTGCATGATAATATATTCTGCTATTTGTTGACAGTGCATTACTCTAAGATGTAATTGTTTTGCTGCTAAATTTGAATATGTAAACTGAAATTGCATAAAAAAGCTCCATCAAGACGAATACTTTCTGAAGTTTGGATAGATCTTCCAAATGGGAAGTTCAGGATGAGTGATCTCATTATGAGAATGGTTTCAAGGGCAAGTCCTGCCTGACCAGCCTAGTGGCCTTGTAAGATGGAGTGACTACATCAGTGGACAGGGGAAGAGCTACTGATGTAATTTGTCTAGACTTCTGTAAGGCCTTTGATACAGTCCCCTAAAACATTCTTCTCTCTAAATTGGAGAGATATGGATTTGAAGGGAGGACTGTTTGGCAGACGAGAAATTGGTTGGATGGTCACATCTATAGAGTAGTGGTAAATGGCTCAATGCGCAGATGGAGGTCAGTGGTAAGTGGTGTTCCTTAGGGGTCCGTACTGGGACCAGTACTGTTTAATATCTTCATCAGTGACATAGACAGTAGGATCAAATGCATCGTCAGCAAGCTTGCAGATGACACCAAGATGAGCTGTGCAGTTGACATGCCTGAGGGACCTGGACAAGCTCAAGAAGTGGGCCTGTGTGAACCTCATGAAGTTCCACAAGGCCAAGTGCAAGGTTCTGCATCTGGGTTGGGGCAAACCCTGCTATCAATACAGGCAGGAGCATGAAGGGATTGAGATCAGCCCTGAGGAAAACGACTTGAGGGTACTGGTGGATGAAAAGCTTGCAGCACAGAAAACCAACCTTATCCGGGGCTGCATCAAAAGAAGCATGGCCAGCAGGTCGATGGACATGATTCTGACCCTCTGTAACTAACTTTTCTACAAAATCCTGAGGATTTCACTGTTTTTAATATATTGGTTCATTTATTTTTTGTTCTTTTTTACCTTCATATGCTGGTCATCAACATAAAGATAACAAAAAAGATAAAAAAAATCAAATAGAATAAAAGCAAGAAACCCATCTCTAAGAAGTATATAGACTGAATATTAGCAAAAATGTCTTGACAATGCAGTGTACTGTAAATTTGAAACAAGATGATCCATTATCAGCAGTAAAGCATAAAAAAGTATACTCTATTTGTCGATGTTACATTGTGGAAAACAGTAGTATTTTTCTGTGTTATATTTTCAATATTATTCCTCCAAAGAAAAAGTATCCCTGACCTTCATTCTAGGTATTTAGTCCATGCTACCAGTTCATATTACATGACTGACTAGTGGCATAACCCTTCACTCATTGAGAGGCAGAATGAAGGTACAAACTCAGGTATCTAACTGTTTTCAAATATATGTATTAAAATGATTGTCATAAGCTTGTAACATCCTCTCATTTTTTAGGTTATAAGTTAATCTTGCTTGTTATGGCTCGTCATCTTCTAGCTCTGTGCACTCTTGCATTCATGCCTTATTGCTTTAGAAAGGATTATAATTTTATAATATTAATAACAGTGAGACTTTTTTACATAGATTCTCAGCCAGATTTCTATTTTCAGACCAGATTTCATCTCCTTTATATTTCTGTGCTTTGGGATACACGATACAAACTTTCTTCTTCTCTTTTACTTATTTTGAAATATGTAATTATTTTTAGGAAGGATTTCACGTGGAAGTGTCTTTGACTATTGCTATCCAGTGTATTCTAGATTGTTTGTTGATCCTTGACTTCATCTTTTCTCTTACCCACATTTCCATTTTGTAAGGATTTTTTCTTGACTTAAGCCATAAGAACATATCCTAGCGTACTTTTAATTTCCTGGTAATCTTGGATGATTTGTTTTCTAGCAAATGTTTATCTCAAAAACTGGGATATAACTGCACTGATGCTAAATCAAGTCAGTTAAAATGATTATGCATGCAGGCCCTTACTTTTAGGCAAGTCTTCTAGGTTATGTTTTAAAAGCACCCCTCCCTAGGAAAACACACTTTTTCTCAAAGTTGCTTTTACTAAAATGTTCTCTAACTACTTTAGTTAAAAATTGCATGATATTACAATACTCTTTCCCAGTAATTTTCAGAAGTGAAAATCTCTATGATTTCATTCGTGATTAATTGGATCCACCAATGTCTGTTTGTACTGTTATTAAATATTCTCTAGCCTGTTTCACTGTCAGTTTAGCTATAGATTACAAACTCTCCTCATCTGCTGAACAGGACAGTTTGCATTCATATTTCAAGTAATTCACATTACTTGTGCTGCTAAAATGTCAAGTGTCATGATCTTCAAAATTCTAGGGAATACTTCCAATTAAAGGATAGTGTGAAGGGAATAGGCTTCTCATCTTGATGCTACCATTTTCATTTTGAAATGGTGATTAGTTTTTAATATCAAGTTAATCTGAACTTTCCTGAGCTTCAGAACAAAAAAGGTGTTCTTAAAATGCCATGTCCTTGACATAAAGATGACTTTTGCTAAGAATTCCAGTGGAATGTTTTTTATAGACAAAATGTAACACTCCTGCTTCCTCCCTCCCAAAATCAAGTAAACTCATATATACACAGAAATAAAGGAAACTATAAGAAGTTTTGTCTGGTGGTCCCTGGCAGGCTTAGTCATCCAGAAAATGAAAGCCATCTTACACATCTTCAGAACTATGGTTTCTTACAGGCACAATAGGACATAACAAAATTAATACAGCATCTGTTCCCATATCGTTAAGTTAAAATTTTTTAAATGCCAAGTAATTAGCTTAAGTTTCTGGGTTCTATGGAAGCTGCCACACTTAGAATTCTGATCAGGGTTATAGCAAACATTGCAACTGATTTGGAAGTTGAGGTTTGAAGATTCAAAAAGAGTACTGAATTGTTTGAAATATTACAGTGATCTTTGCAATTGAACCATGGTGTCAGTTCAAACTCATCTTCAGTTAATCAATTCTATTTCTATGCATAGCCATGCTTTCAGAATCATTATGGAAAATTTGAAGTTTGAGGTAATTTAAGTAAAATGTATCAGCAAAATTTTAATGGAGAATTTGGCAGACATATACTGTTATATTTTCTATACTGAGTAAAAGTCTTTAATTTGAAGAGGTATGTTACCTCAGTCACAGATTTTACAATATGCAATGTACTTACAGGCAAGTTCAGGTTAGCAGAATAAGATATCCAGGAGTTCTGTTCTTAAAGACGTTTGTGTCTTCAGGTTTCCCTTCACAGTTAAAAACAGAGTGTTGCTGGAAAATTTCATTACATTTAAGTACATAGGTATATATGTCATACGACAAAAGAACTCTTTCCAGGTCATTAACCCAGATATTAATATATTTTACGACAATATGAGCATTTGAGTTCATGTACTATCTGAGGTACATGTTCTCAATCAGAGAGAAGAAATTTAAAAAGCCTTTCTAGCTAAATGTTTTTAGTGTGCAAGGTGTTAAAAAACAAAATTAATCAAAAATGCATGTGGAAAAACCCATATATCCCAGTTTGTGTCTTGTTTTTTTCTAAGAGCAGATTTAACCTATGCCTTTGTGTCTCATATTTCACTCTATGATATCTACTTTAAAATGCTCTTTGAATAGTCATGCCACCACAAAAATTATACTAAAAAAATATTACTAAAATGTCCTGATTTCGGCCAGGACAGGGTTAATTTTCACCAGGAGCGGGCACAGTCAGACGGGTTGACCCAAGCTGGCCAAACAGAACAGGGTATTCCATACCACGCACCGTCATGCTCATTTCTGGTTGGTGCAACTAGGTGGGGGAAAGTGGCTCGCAGCTTGGGAGCTCGCAGGGCAGCAGGCGGTGAGAGTTGCTCTGTGCATTTTGCTGTTTGTTTTGTATATTCTCCTTATCAGTATTGTTGTTGTTACTGTTCATTTTGTTTGCTGTTCTGTTAAACTGCCCTTATCCTGACCCACGAGTTTTTGCCTATTTCTTTCCATTCTCCTCCCCACCCCAGTGGGCGGAGGGGTGATAGAGTGACCACATGGCCCTTTTGTTGATGGCCACGGCCAAACTACTACATAAAACTAAGTAAAAGCTACATGACAGTCATCCAAACACATAATTATTTACACCTGCTTTGAATACTTAGAACAAAGGGAAAGCTTTAACAGACTACGCAGTTTAAACAGTTTGAAAAATCGTTTTCTTTCAAAATGTCAGAGAATTTCTCTGATTTTCCCTCATTAGTTTTGGGGGGGTCAGAGGGAATACAAAATTCTGCTAATTTTACTGAAATGTAGTTATTTGCATTTAATCAGCTCAGATATGATTCTGTGAGATTTTCATTCATGGTGAAGTGGATACAAAAACAGAGGATGAAAACAAGCCTTCCCATTTCGTTTTTTGGTGTTTTTCCTGTTCCCATAACAGAAGTTGTGTTGTTTTCTTTGTTTGTTTGCTTTTTCCCCTTAAATTTTTTCTTTAAAAATACTACCTGGAACAATAAGAGTTCAGTTTTAATGATGTATTGAGTTGCTGATTGTAAAAGAATTCTGAATTAATAGGCAAACAAAATGATGGTGGCAGAACTCTGAAAAGACAGTGAACATTAAGCTTCATAACTTAATCGAGTTCCACAAAACAAACTGCCTTAGACTCTCATTTGATGGACTTCATAAGGAAATGATTCGTCTTCTGTGGTTTCACAAAATCAGAATAATGTAATAATGAAATGTTCACATTATTTTTAACCCAGGTTTTATTTCTATAATTTTGAAAGAGTAGAATATTTATAAGAAGCATTTTTGTCCACCTGTCCCCTTTCTTAAATTTAGTGTGAACATAGATATATCATTCCTGTTTCACTGCTGGTGTAAAATCTTTCAGACTTAATAAAAGTATATATAAAAAGTCTTCTGCTTCTGCTAGAGATAAATGAAGTTGAATACTCAAAACATTCAGAAGTTTAAATACAAATATAAATATCCTAAAAACCTTTTAGTCTGTAATAATAGATTTGGAGTCCATGTGAATAGTTTCCTCAGATTTACTTAAAAAGTGTTTATATTTTCTTTTTTTTTCTAAATAAGATTATTCTTTTGCTATATGAACAACAGGCCGTTGTTCCACTGTCAAGGGTAGAAAATCATACAATGAATAAAGTAAATTAATCATAGTTAAAACAATGAACATTTTTGTCCTTACTGACAGAGGTTCATACAGCTTTTTTCTCCCAGAAAGTGGAATTGAGAGTATAAGGTATTATTATTTCTAGTTCTTTGAGACTGTCTTATTAAAAAAGCTTATAGAATGAAAAGCTTTATTTCATACTTATTATTGTTTGTTACTATGTTATCTTGCCCTGATCTTCTTCAGAGAATCCGCTTTCTTACTAGCAATGTCTCCAGTCCAGAATTCTGCAGTGGAAAAATCCTTAGTAGTTTTATGTTGAGATGATGAGACACATGAAATGTTTTCATTTCTTCTTGTGTTTGTATGAGTAATGGGTGAATACCACTGGCATAGACACTAGCATACTGGACATCAAAACTGCAGTTTTCTCATAGCCTAGAACATTTTTGGTGATATGCACCTTTTTTATTTCTGTTAATAGTTATGTTTATTAACAGTTGTTTTGTTATCTCTGCATGAAAAACAAGACTGCAATGGTGGGTTTGAACAATGGCTGTTCATTTTGGTGGAGTAAATTACATCTTCATAATCTGTTGGATACTTTTGTGCTTTTCAAATTTACAAATCATTATAATGAGATGCATTCTTAGGAAATACTAAGGTACTTCGTTATCTTTCTCTGTATTTCCATTCAAAGAGCTAAAATCACCATTACTCCCGTGTATCGTTGTTTATCCAAATGGTAGTGGTCAGTCAGTCAAAACTTTTGACTGGAACACACATAACTTCTTATTTATCTTTTGCACATCAGAGGTTCTAAATCCATGATCTTATTGGATGAGTTTGCAGTTTGTTGGGCTTTATGTACAAAAGGAACCTAAAGTAATGGTCTAAGTTTTCTACATGGGTAGCTAAAACTACCTCAGATTTCAAAAATTTTGTCCAAATATTGGCTGTCAAGGTGAAGCAAGAGCAAAAAAGGAAAGGGGAGTCAGAAGCAGAGGCAGCAGGGCCAGACAAGGTTCCCATTTGAAGGGACACTGAAAAGGGAAGAAGAGCAGGTCCAGTGATAGCAACCAGGGTCAGACACAGTTCAGAGATAGCCAGAAAAGTCTGCAGTGATGAGGCAGATCCAAGCTCAAGGCAGGAAACTCTTTCAGCAGGTAAGGGTCAAGAAGGTACCTGGCGAGGCACATACATACTTGTTGGCATAGACACATGTAGATCAGGCTAAGGTCAAGGCTGAGAGCCAGAGCTTCAACATGGTGAAGCTCACAGCAGCCTGATCCAAGCACTATGTGAAACTTGAATTTCAACACATCTGAGTGCTATCTCTAAACACTTAAACTGCAGAGTGGGGCAGTGGGAGGGGTTGCAGCGCATTTTGGTGCACTCAGGGCCCTGACAGCAGCTTCAAAAAATTAGAGTTTTTTCATTTTAAACTACTGACACAGTGGTCTAAAAAGTATATAGGATTTATTTTTAAAATCTAGGTCCACCCACACAGCCTGTGGAAACAGAGGAGTTCAAGCTAAAGAATAGGTAGTTGAACAAAAAAACCCTCTTTTCAACAATTGCTTTAAAATTTTATTTTCAGTGTCTTTTATTTAGTTCTGTATTATCATTTTGACTTTGATAATGTCTCTGGGCAGCAAGTTTGAATGGGTGAGGCTGCTAAGGAAGGTGCTACAGGGAGGTGCTTTGAAACAAGAAGTAATGTTGCTGCAGAAGGCTCTTTCTAATATCAACAAGAGGCTGAGAAGAGGACATTAAACACAAATACACCTTGGATCTTTAGGTATGTTGCAGTATCTGATCTTGTCCTAAATGCTTATATGCTGTTCTTAATTTTGCACTTGCGAGTACACTGTTTCCATGATGGCAATAGTTAGAATCATAGATTATTCTGAAGTGTAGTTGCAGTCTGATTCTGTATCAATCTGCTATGATTTCTGTTAAGAGAAGAACCACCATGGACAGTAGGGCTTTTTCAGCCAAACCTGCTCCTGTGTTTATAAGGAAACTATGGAGACCAGACAGTTTTGTTCTACTACACAATTGCTTTTGGCAGTTGAGTTATGTGTTCACTAGAACACATGAACAAATATCATCCTGGTTTGTGTTAGCTAAGGACTATTGTATCTGAAGTAGTGATAATTATACACAAAAATCGGACATTGCTAGTGGCATTAGCTCACAGGAGTAAAACTTCACTCCCCAGCAGCATGTAATACCAGGTAAGACCACAACTCCATTTAATAACTACCTTGAAGACAGTAAGCTTTATTTTGTTTGAACAAGATTTAATCACGTCTTAATTTCTCATAACATATGAACACATGAATCCTAATAAAGTACATTTGTCCACAGAAATAACAGATATGTGACAGAATCAGCAGAAATGTATTCCTAATCTAAACCAAGTCATTTATACTAAGGAAGATGCTGCTTAGAGTGCTAAGTGTAGAAACATCATGACTGGGTTATGTGGGACTCAAACAGGTATAGAATGGTCACTGGAAAACATGATATGCACCGGCATAGAGTAGCATACTTGCCTTATATCAGTATTGATCATAAAATGGAAACAAACCACCTCCATTCTGAGCTGCATTCAGGAACATTAATGTGCACCTGGGATGTATTAATAACCCTCATCTGCAAGCTCCAGCTGTGGGCAGAGCTGATTTGGCTACGCGCACTTGACATAGGCAGACATGCCCAAATTTCCCTTAGTGTGTTAAGTCCTATTCTAGTGGCTTATTGCAGTAAATGGAAAGAAGAGCACTGTGAAGCATACTAATGGCTTTTGAATGGGGTCCTATCATATCAATATTTGCAACATTTTAAATATTCTTTTAAAAGTATAGGGATATTGCCTTTTTTTTTAATAAGAAGAGTACAGCATGCATTTTTCTGTGAGCTAGCAAATATTATTCTTTCAGAAAACTACTTTGTATAAAAAATCTAACCACAATAAAGCAGAAACTCAGAGGATTCAGGCTTATCACAAAACCTCTTTTTTTTTTTTTTGTTTACTTTGATTACCTTAACTACTGTGGTTTGAACTGTAGCAGCCAACTAGGCCCAAAGCAAGACTCAGATCCTGATGCAGTTATGTGTTTAGATTTAGATGTGTTTAATTGTACCACTATATGACCTGGACAACCTGAACGACCAGAATGAATATGTATTCTGCTTGCCTTCTCATTCCTTACTTCTCCCTTTCTCTCATCTGTTTCGCTGTTTGCCTTACAGATCTTTCATCACTTAGCTACCTGAGTATCAAATAATAGCTAAATCTTCAGCTAGCATAAATAAGTTCCTTTGTCTGATGTGCGGAATCAAACTTCACAACTCAGAGAGTTATAAAGCAGGTATGTTTATTGCGGCGCCGGGTGCAAGGGGGATCACTCCTCCTAACTTGCACACCGAATCACTAAGCATGCACCTATTTATTACAAAGCTTATCTAAGTAGGCTGGACTACTGTAATTATTTCTAGGAATTCATTATCATACTCCACCCCTCTTTAGCACTTGCGCAGTGTCATCTGGTGGTCGTCTGTGGGGGTCTTCTGGATGAAGGCTCGTAGTCTTCCTCTCTGTGTGCTTTCACCTTTGGCTCAAAAATTCCTGAGTTGTCTGAGTCCCAAACCATAGAAACAGTTTCAGCTAGAGAGTTGCTTCTTACAGACAACAAAGTTCTGGTTATCAGTCCTTGTTTCTCTTCGTCTGTCTCACAAGCAGTCCTTGTTGGATACATTTGAGCCACAACGGTCCTTGTTAGCAAGATTACAAAGAGCAGAACTAAACTGAATAACAGTGTTTAACTCTTACTTTAACATAGATGCAAAATTATATAACAAAATTAAACAAAAGCTATAACAAAATCGAACTAATTTTCAATTTCCCACATCATGTCTCCAATGAAACTATGCTAATTTCCACCAGCTGAAAATATGGTTCTTTTTTTTTATTACCTGATTTATTTCATAACCCTATTTCATAGTTGCAAAGATTTCTTCAACTAATATTATTTTTTTTGTTGTTATGAAGAAAATTTTCTACACTGGGGGCATCATTTCCCTGTGCTTCTTTTACGGTGGTTACAAGACAATAGTGAGAACCATTATAATGTCATGCTGGACCACATATTTCACTGAGCATAGATCTGTTGGTGCATTTTGTAGCAGGGAGGGAATGTTTGCATTTTCTTTTCTGGAGTTCTCTTTCTATTTTGGTAAAACAAAGTGAGAAGAAAGGAGAATTTTTAGAGCATTCACTTTTTAAAAATAAAGATTTTGTTAATATAGTCTTATAAAATACCATTTTATGATTACACACCATGAGAGAATGAAGGTTTTTGTCTAAATAGGTTGCTTAATTTGAAGAAAATATGCATTTAGGCTTTATCTGGTTTTGGATGGAAGCTGGATATTTTTTTTGCCATCAAAACATGTTTATGAGTTAAGAGTAGTTCTGGGGTACCACCCTCTTTATAAAAATATTGGCTAACATGTTGGTCTTGTAATGAGATTACTGGTGAAAAAGTAAAAAGAAAAAGAATATGGTATTTTAAAGACTTTTTATCCTATGCTTTTAAATATGTATAAATACGTATGTTACCACTGATCCAAATCATAGTATTCAGGGACTTCAGATAAATTTATTTTCTCTCAGTTTGCCCCAAGCCCTGATGCTCGTTTGTTTTTGTTTTTTGTTAAATCAGATTCCCGTTTTTATACAACAGCATATGGTTACGGAATTCACCTAGAAAGTGGAAAACCGAAGGCCCATTCACTCTTCTTGAAAGTGTCCAAATCCCATGTCTTCCATATTCCAAAACACCTGGACAAACAGGAGGAAAATCTCTATGTCTGCCTTGGATCCATTCCACAATTAATGAGGCCAGAAGAAGAAAATCTTGCCCCGTAACACACTTTCTGATGGAGTCCTGACTTTCAGTCACTGTCACAAGGACAGCTGATATTATCTATCATGGGACTACTACTTACGTTAGAAAAGAATGTTTGGAAGTAATTATTTCATAGGAAAGATTAAGCATTATCTGTGAAAAAAAGATTTTATGAGTATTTATCTTTAAAAAAAAAAAAAAAAGATCATAGGTACATCCAGGCACCAATCTGGACTCTGGATTGGCCAAATGATGCCATGGTACCTAATATTTTGGGGTCTACCTCCATTTTTCCGATTTGCCATCAGACTGAATTTTCTACTGTTGCTGAGAGGGTGTAAGATGATCACTCATTTTCTCCACCAAAGAAAAACCAATTTACTACCTTGTCTGAGTTGCAAATGAAAATATGAAGCCATTTGTAGAGCTCAGTGTAATGAAAAGAAATGACTTGTTTTAAACACCTTGTTCCATTTCATGGTGGACTTCCAGTGTGATCAGTGATCCCTGGCACTTGGCAGGTTAGGAAACGTTAAGGGCAGACAGGAGTTATTTAGGTATTAACTGATGCATCTAAGGTAGAGGTCTGATGCTTTGTAGGCTAGGGAAATTGAGAGTATCACTAATCAACCTTGCTGAGGATAAGTGAGGAGAAAGTATGTGTCACACCAAGCTGCCAGCAAATCCATACTGTCTCACTGACTGCCTTCAAATGGTAAAAAGTGTTTACTACAAATTATGCTCACATTATTTCAGTATATGCAGACTGATCTGCTCCCAAACCTAATGCACTGGGAACAGGGAGAAATAGTCTCTTCCTGTAATAATGAGCAATCACCCCCCTCTGAACTGAAGTTTTTCTAAAGTTCTTTTTGGTTGATTAGCAAGCTCAGACGCAATTTGGAATTGTTTAATCATGAAGGTTGCCTTGGTTTCCTGTGAGCTGTCTTCTTGTTTTCTAGTTCACTGAAATCTAGATCAACTTAAAGAAGATAAAGGTTTCATGTGTCAAAATACTCAGTAAGTTCAGCAGTTGCTTGTATTTTCTTTCTAAAGTTTTCTATTGAGATGGGAAATTTTTTCTTTTTATTTAGCCAGCCACTAATATAATGATATAATAACCACAATACATTTTTTTTTTTTCTGTGAACTAGCTATATTTTCAGGGTAGGACTGAATTTATACATTGTTCTGTTCTGTGAAAATTTAATTTCTTTGTTTGGACATAACCCTTATTTTCTTTTCATTTTTTTTTCTTATTTTCCACTCCCATCTCTAAATGAAATATAACTTATAAAATCCAGGTATTATTTGATGGCTTTCTTTGAAACCTATCAAACTTGCTGTGTGATCTACCGTAACTGATTTTTTTTTGTGCAACGTGAGACCATGATGAATTACTAAGTGATTTTATGAAGAGTATTAGTCTGGTCCCAGTCATGGTCACAACCAGTAAAATCTACTACTACTGCCTTGAAGAACGTCCATTTCAAAGACAGTAAATTTATGGTGAAAATAAAGGGAATTTTAATGGAATATGAGAACAAGAATATTGATTTTGCAAAAAGGATCATTTAAAAGTTCCTTTGAAAGTAATAACTACACTTTGTTTCTTTCTTTTATCTCAATTTTTCTTGTTCCTACTGCCTTTAAGCAAAGGAAATTAACTCCATTTAATGTTTTTAAAGTTGTCAGTGAATTTGCTTTGGACTAGGCTAAGGTCTAGCTTGGTAGGTTCAGTCTTCGACTGCATAGTAGCCACTGTGAAGCAGATATTTGCTTCAGCAATACTCAAACCCATGCAGTTGGATATGATTCCAAAGACCTAGTGTAAAGGCTAGATCCCAATGTTTTCCAGGAAATCTCTATGTCAGCTGGACATTATATTTTAAAAAAGAAAATAATCAGCTTTTTTTTCCAAGTACTCTATGGACTTTTCTAATTTGGGAAAGGACTACGTAGTTTACAGAATCAATAACAAACCTCTGTTGTGCATATTACCATTTGCTGTCTGCAGCTTTTAATATTCCAGCAAGGATGAATCAAACAATGACAAAAATTTTTTGTTTTTCCTGTCAAGGGCAAAAGCTTCTGTGATCTCATAAAGAGAATGCAGAGTTGATGATAGGGAAAACTGCCTCTGAGGAAAATGTTCTAGGCATGTGAAAATTTTGTATGGCAGTTAACGGTCAGAGCTTCCCACACAAAAGTTTGGGGGATGATTTCATGGAACCCTGCAATTCTCTTTTCTGTGAGTGAATATCCTCTTCAGATTTTTGGGAAAAGTTTAGCAGATGTATGAACAATTTTTATCCATAAAGACAGCAGGCCAAAAGATTTGAACCAAAGAAAGGGGAACACTGAATACCAGCATCACTTATTGACCCCTTCTAAAGTAATTTGTCAAAGTGACAAAAAGTGCTTTAAAAGCTGTAGAAAAAAATCCCCCACAAAATATTTCTTCTATTGCTGAAGAAAAAGTTTGGCTGTCACACAGGTGCTGACTCATATTCCTTGGCTAAAAACCACACCTTCACATTCATCAGCTCCCTTAGCGCTTCTCCTGGATGATGGCTAGAGGCAAGCAGGAGGAAACTTGAAAGTCCCTGACCAAGATTATCCTGCCAGGTTTACGTACTGTGTTTCTGTTCATGATGCATTACATGCAACAATTTTTCTTGCATAACAAAGCATCCATTACTAGTATTTGGAGAATTTACATTTATATCCCAAACCTTCAGTTGAAATGCAAGAGAGCTTTTGACTTTTGAAGTTGCCTGTTCGCACTGACAGTTTATAATATACAATATAATCACAAAGAATCTGTATTTTTAAATATCACCTTTCAGGGAACTGTAAAAATGGCAAAGAAACTTTAGGACAGTAATACTTCAGTTCACTAACTAAAACAAAGTCTACCTTACAATTTACAGGATACAAAATTATCTGATAAAGAGCTAATCCTCTCCACTTTTCTTCCTCTCTTAACATAGATCAAATTTCGTCAGTGCATTCAACAGTCACCATAAATTTAAAGACACAAAATATATTTGCAGTTTGCATGATTGTATTCTTTATATATTCAGGTTGGAAATAGTAAAAACTGCTTATCAGTTTTTGTATTAATATTAGACATATTAATAAGATTGTCAGCTATAGAACCTTTTATTTTTTGTTGTTATATTGACTGTGCACATGAATTATCAGAACCGATTTCTTCACAGAAATTTTTTACAAGCAAAGTAAGGGCTAATAATCTTTTGAAACTTTTAATACAATATGTGCTGGGTTTGCTAGGAAGAGGAAGAAGCACAATCCTCACCAGAGAGCTATACCCTTTCAAAAAGCTCCAGTAACCCTGAGAATTTGTTCAGCTTTTTCTTTAGGCCTGGGAACAAACGGTTACCCTAAACTTCTAACCTTCCTTATAAAAACGAAATAAACCTCAAAGTGTTTGGAGTGTTGCTTTTTATTAGTGCTAATTAGTTCTAAGCTAATTAGCAGGCTTTTCAAAAATATGGCCCGAGTTGTAAAATTTCAACACTGCATCCACTTGTTTATTCAGCAACCTCAGCATTTGTAAATATCTAAGGGCAAAATTTCCTCAGATAATTTGTTTTTTAACTATATTTGTCATTGAATATGTAATAGTCCTTCTAAGACAGTTTTTTAAGTCTTCCCTTTCTTTCATTCAAAAGCCTCTTAGAAGTCCGTTTTAACCTAAAAGAGAGTAGCCTGAAAAAAAATGAACTGATACAGTCATCAGCACATATACTCACCTGGCAAAGAAATAATAAAACTTTGTTATTTTTAAATTTAGATTTGAGAACTGCTGAACCAAACTACACCAACAGTCCATTTGCTGTAGAGAAAGAAGCTATGTAGTGAAAAATTTTCAGATCACCTTTTGATGGCGAAAATGCCTTACATATCTTCAGGGATCAGAGACTGCCTAATAAGATGACGTTGTATCTTTCTGAATTATTTTTCTCCATTGTGATTCTTCATGATTGTGTTGTTCTTCTTCATTGTTCAATCTCTACTCTTTTTTTTTTGTTTATTTTCTCTGAGGTAATTTTTAGTATCATGTTAAATTTGGTTGGGTTAAGGTTTATGTCTCTGGACTTTGTGAGACAAACAATACAGTCTTGCACATGTAGGTTAACAATTACTGTCAAAGTTGTTTGCATTAGAAAGAAAGTTTCCTTATACATTTTTGGCTAACATGAAGAAAAATTCAGTATTATACAAAATAGACAAATGACTTAATTGCTGTTGATAAAGAGACTGAGACCTTTGCTGTCATTGCATTAATGATATTCAGATATTAATGGTACATTAGGAACACCCATGTTATTATACATTTCTACTATGAATTCTAATGCATATGTACAGTTTGAAGTTTGTTAGTCACATAATGAAAATATTTCCTAATAATACTTGACAGAACTATATTAATAATGTATTTTTGTATAAATTACACCAAAACAGTGAAAAGCAGCTGCAAGATCTCTATGCAACACAGATATTGTGTAGGCACATAGCAAAGCATTGATGTAATATTTCTGTTTAAGCGAAACAAGTACTTACGATAAAAATATCATAGAGCCTTTAAATCATTGATCTGAAATATTTTTAGTAATTCTGTTCCTCTCTCAGAGACATTAAGAAATTTTTACTTACAGGACAAATGCGTCTCGGTGAGGCTGAAAGGTAGTTCTAAATCACATAGGACATTTGTGGCATAGCTGGATAAGAATTTCAGTTCCTTAGGTATGAGGAATCATTTTCCTTTGGTATAAGCCAAATTTATTCAATGCTATAGATATATTTTCCTATATCATTACTTTATACACAACATTCAAACAAGCAGAGAAATCAGCAGCCATCAGTATAGAAGTGTATCAGTGTTTAGCTTTAGTATTAATGTCAATGTCACTTCTTCCATTGGAACAGAGTCATTATATTCAGCTATTAGCTTCCTTTCTAATCAGTCCAGTGATGAGTCCCTTCTATTTTCAATGGTAGTCTTCTAAAAAGAATGCAATCCTATAATAAAATGGTATAGTGTGCTCTAGGAGGGAATCTGAACCTGTAGTTATAGTTTAATTGAGGTTTAGTGTACCCAGAATTTATCTATAGCCTTCCTGCTGACTCCAACTTTCAGCATGTCACTTCACCTTTTTACGTGGTATTTAACCCACATTTAAAACAATACTAGTGATGATTACCCTCTTAACTAAGTGTTTTGAACTCTCAGGAAAGAAAACTGCTAAATATTGTTATTGACACTTTAATGAATTTATGATAGGGCTACCACAAACACAGCTTAATTAAAAATCTGATTCTGCAAGGACCTCAAATGTAACCTAACTTCCCAAGTAGATAACATAGAAGATGTTCAATCACCTCATATAAAAGGGGAAATATGAAAGCGTTATGATAAACAAGAATGATTTTATCTTTATCAGTTCCAGCTGCTAGCTCATTACACCTTTGTTACAGTATTTCAATACCGTATTTAGTAATCCTGCATCTTTTTTGTTAATTGCATTTTCACTAAAAATGCAACAAAAGCATCAACAAAAATATTAGTCTGACTCCAGAAAACAAGTGGTAGAAATGAAGAGTAATTAATAAGAAGGTAGTATTCCTGTGTCTTGTAACAGAGTAAGGAATATGTGATTTGTAAGTCCATGTATTAGAAAGTGACAAGAATATCACTTCACAGAATTCTGTTACTGTTGTTGAAATGGTTTAGTAATATGCTTTTAATTATACTGATTGCTACTGTATCCTTCATATTGTGTATCAGACTGATTTATATTTACTTCTTTTTAAAAATAGTTTTTATTCCCTACATTTTATTTGCATTAGTTAAATGAGCATTTTTATTTTACTTTTTTTTTCCTGGTCTCATCAATTTGTATTGTCTACAATATTTTCCTAAGATATCAATGTCATGACCAACATTGAGTCACATCTAAAATGGAGTCAATTAACTCCTCTTAGAAATACTGTTCCCTAATATTCATACCTAACATAGCATTTATTTATTCTCCATTTCTTATCCTGAATTACACCTTTTTGCTAAATTCCTCTTTCCAAAGAAATTTCATTATTTGACTGCATGGACTGAACTGTAGTACCTTTGTCATTTAGCCTTTAAAAGATCAAACTTTGCTCTTTCAGTATCTATAATCTAATTACATCTTCAAATGATTTAGAGTTACCTCTCCATCATCCACGCCTAAGAAGCTCCACTCTGCCCTTTGTTTCTTCTTGATTTTCTTTCATTTTACAGACCAAGTAGCCACATGTTCTTTTTGCTGTCAGCTCTCTAGAATGTGAGCATATTCTTGTCATTTTACAATTATTCAGAAAAAAAAGGACTCAGTAATAAAATGCTGATCAGTATAGTTCAGCTAGAGGTAACATTACACATTTTTTTTTGCGTGTAAGATACAGCCAGATCAGTCGCTGACTCTAGTCAATTAAATAATACATACCTTATGACATACAATGTTAAAAACACTGCCATAGGTTTGCCTTCAAATTTCATAACCACATGCATATTTAAAATACATGCTATATGATAAGGATGCTTTCAAATTGCAAGGAAAAGAATATTTACTTTTCTCTCTAATAACACTGGGACTGTAGTCTGTGCTCTGATAGCACAACTCTCTTCATTTTGCCACTATTAATGAAGGTTCCAAAATTCTGCCCATTTTAAGTCAATGTCCTCTGCTGTCTTTAAATCTTGACCTCTACAAAAACTTTTGGCCCACTACCAGAAAAAGCATTCTTTGTCTGTTATGGGTAATGACACGATATTCTCCTTTCACTTTGTGTAAGAATAAGGGTAAATAGTTATCATAGCCACATATTTGAGGGTCAGACCATCTCATATTGCTTGTACTGCACTGCCTTTGATCCAAGAAGGCCTACGAAAAACAACATAGATTTTTTAGCTCCTCCTTTGTCTTTCATTTTCCCTCAGTTTCGCAGCCCAAATCGATCAGCATACCCAGGGGGCAGGAAAGACAGACTTGCAGACTGCACCTAACTCCTGGACTGCCTGCTAGTGGTCCTAGCCTTCCTCAGTGCTGACAGGGTTTATGGTAATGAAATGTGATACTCTTTGTCTGTGCTTCGGGGTGTCCAATGTTAAAAAGAAATCATAGAATTGTCCTAGGCTTCAGAACTGAAGGGTTGGTTCTTAAAGTTCCTGATTGCTTTCCTAAATATAGATATATCCTTTCTAGTTTTGCTTTGTGAGGCTAACAAAAAAGGAACTGCTTCAGAAGGTGTGCAAACATTAACAGGATAATTCTTGTTTAGCACTTAGGGTTTGCCTAGAGAGACAAGTATTGTATTTCAGTCCTTTCAATGTTTCATAGAATCATAGAGTGATAGAATGGTAAGGGTTGGAAAGGACCTTAAAGATCATCTAGTTCCAACCCCCCTGCCATGAGCAAGGTCGTCTTCCACTAGACCAGGCTGCTCAGAGCTCCATCCAACCTGGCCTTGAACACTTCCAGGGAGGGGGCAGCCACACCTCTGGGCAACCTGTTCCAGTGTTTCACCACCCTCATGGTGAAGAATTTCTTCCTAATTCCTAATCTAAATCTGTCCTCTTTTAGTTTAAAGATGTTATCTGCCCTCTTTTAAAGTCGTTTATATGTTTAAATCTAAATAATTGGATTGAAAGTACTCATTCGTGAGTGCAGACAGCAAAACACAACTGCCCTAACTGCTCAGCTACTTTATGTTTTTTCTCTTTTCCTCTTCCCCTTGACCTTTACATCTGGTATGTCTGTTTGAACAGGAAGAGCGTATTCCTCTCTCTGTTTACACATTCTCCTGGTGTAAGAGATATGCAAGATATGGCTTTATAGCCCGTGCATAGCACAGATCTTATGACTTCCACTTTGTGAATGACTGTAGTGTGTGATGACATCACCACCTTTGACCAATGAGACAGAAAAGAGAAAGTGCCCACCGAAAACAAGGTGCAGTATTGTAGAGAGCAATCCTGCCACCACAGGCTGAACATTTCTTAACCCTTCCTTATGGGTATCAACAGACCATAAACAGGTGCTAGGCTTTCAGGTGGTTAATCAGTACGGGGCATGCAGACATCAGGCAGACCTTTGTTTCAACCTTAAGCAATAACTGAGAAGTGTTTTTTGGAATTACATTTATGGACAAAGCAGTCACTTTCTGTCCAAATACTTTTGGGTGTCAAAGTCAAGAAGCAGAAGAATACGCCTACTTGAGCATTGACTCACACATTTAATCTCAGTGTAAGGCAATGTTATGCTTCAAATCTCTGTGCTTAGCACCTCCTATTGGCTAAATGCATCACCATGCTTCCTGTAGTACATGACCATACTTTTTGTAGTACCATTCAGAGAGGTTTAATTCTTCTGTTGCGCTCTATAGAGAACCTGAACACCTATTTCTATGGCTAGTATTCTTCTATTGGGCCCAAACAGATGTTATGATATCTTTTACAGGGATATATTAAAGTTGTTTTTTTTTTTCATGAGCATGATGCTCCCTTATTTGGTCTAGTCTGGGGATCCAAACTTTTTTGAAACTAAGCTCTGGAAATATGACTTTTAGGAATAAGTCAAGAATTTGGTTGACTAGATCACTTAGGAAGGCCCACATTCATGACAGAATATGTATTTAGGAAGCACTAAAGGTCCCTTTTAAGCCAGTGGATATTTCCAGTTAATAACCTTGCAGCAATTTTATTTTGGTAAAATGTTCCAGGCACAGAAGTATGAGAATTTTATGTGACATGTCTGTCAGAAATAAATAGCTGAAGCCTATATTTGAGTATGACAGCATTTTCTTTTCCATAATATTATTTGATTTTTTACTTTTGTCCAAACCTTGCTTTTTCTGCCCTGCAAAGTGACATGTCCTTGATTTATTTTATTACCACATTTTCAAGAGCTATCAAGCAGTTTAATGATTACATTAATTTTTCATAACCCTGCTTTCACTTTCAAACATATTGCTTGTCAACATAATTACTTTTTATAATCAAATGAAAATATTTACACGTACTTTAAGAATCACCTGTATCTCAACCTAATTTACTTTTTGAAATTTAAAGCTAATCACAAATTGCCTTTCAGAAACTAAAAAAGTCACATTTTTGTTTATTTAAGGGACAGAATTGTATTTAAGGATATTTGAGAGTTAACACATTTTAAACCTATGCAGGTAATGTGCAAATTGGAAATAAAAAGAACAAACAGGTGTTAAGAATTTTAATCAGCAAAAATATAAAAATAAATAACATCCATTTTTAGATATTCAATGCAAATAAAGAAACTGAATTTCATTTAGAATCTAAGGGAAAAGGAGATGTTTTAAAGAGAAGAAAGTGTAAAGGTTATTCCATATGCTAATATCATCAGATTCCAATTAACTTTGCTAATTCAAATAGCTATGCAAATAGGGTGTGGATAGCTGAGGTGGATTGACTCTGTCTGTCTGACAGGTGCCGACCAAGTTGCTCTATCCCTCTCCTCAGCAGAACAGGGGGAGAAAATATGATGGAAAAATTCTTGTGTTGAGATGAAGACAGGGAGATCACTTGCCAACTAATGTCACAGGTGAAACAAATTCAAATTGGGAAAAATATAACATCACCACTGAATAACACAGTATGATAGTTAGAAATAAAAACAAAACTAAAACCACCTTCTCTCCACCCGTCCTCTTCTTCTCAGGCTCTGTTTCACTCCTCACTCTTTGATGTCCTCCCCACTGAGCAGTACAGGGGACATGAGGAATGTGGGTTGTGATTAGTCTTCATCTCTGCTACTGCTTCTTGCTCATGCTGTCCCACTCCTCCAATGTAGGGTCTCTAACATGGAATCTTTCATAAACTTCTCCAATGTGAGTCCATTCCACGTGCTGCAGTTCTTCAAGAACTGCTTCAGCATGAGTCCTTTCCATGCATACAGTCCTTCAGAAACAGACTGCTCCAGCATGGATCCTCCATGGGCCACAGATTTTTCCAGAAAACCTACTCCTGAAAGGCTCCTTTGCAGAGGCTGCAGCTCCTGCCAGCAGACCGCTACATTGTGGGGTTGTCCATGGGCTGCAGGATGGACATCTGCTCCAGCATTGCCCTCCACAGGCTGCAGGGGGACAATCTCTGTCACCACACCGCTAGGGAATCTCTGCTCAGGTGCCTGGAACACCTCCACCCCTTCTCCTTCACTGACATTAGCGTCTGCGGGGCTGTTTATCTCACTTTTTCTTATTCCTCTCTCACAGCTGCTGTGCAGCATTTTTTACCCTTTCTTTAATACAAATGATGAATGGATGAATGGATGGACAGCAGCACTATGGAGAAGAACTTGGGGATACTGGTGAATGAAAAATTAGACATGAGCCAGCAATGTGCACTTGCAGCCCTGAAAGCTAATCATATCCTGGACTGCATGAAAAGAGGCATGGCCAGATGGTCGAAGGAGGTGATTCTGCCCCTCTACTCTATGCTCATGAAATCCCATCTGGAGTACTGTGTCCAGCTCTGGGGTTACCAGTACAAGAAGGACATGCACCTGTTAGAGCAGGTCCAGAGGATGCCCATGAAAATGATAAACAGGCTGGAACACCTCTCCTCTGAAGAAAGGCTGAGAGAGTTTTTCAGCATGGAGAAGAGAAGGATCAGGGGAGACCTTCTTGCAGCCGTTCAATGTATAAAATGTGCTTATAAGAAAGATGGAGAGAGACTTTTTTATCACGGTCCAAAGTGATAGGACAAGAGGGTAATGGTTTTGAACTGAAAGGAGGTAGGTTCAGACTAGACATCAGGAAGACATTCTATACAATGAGAGTGGTGAAATTTTGGTTACAGGTTGCCCAGAAAAGTTGTGCATGCCCTGTCATTAGAAGTGTTTGAGAATAGTTTGGATGGGCCTCTAAGCAGTGTTGGCTAGTGAAAGATTTCCCTCTCCATGGCAGGGGATTGGACGTGATAATCTTTAAAGGTGCATTCCATCCCAATCAATTTTATGATCCTATGTTCCTACGTTTATCACAGAGGCATCACCAGCATCGCTGATTGGCTCAGCTTTGGCCAGCGGTCTTGCAGCCAGCTTAAACCGGCTGTGTCTGACATGGACGCAGATGCTGGTGTCTTCTCACAGAAGCCACCCCTGTGGCCCTCCCCACTACCAAAACATTGACACATAAACCCAACACAATAACCCAGGTCTTGATTGCCATTTAGATGCAGTTCTCCAAAACTGTGAGGGCAATATGATCATGAAACTCTCTGGAAGAAACAAAATATACATCATGGTTTTTAATTGCCATTTCCTTTTTAAAATCCTCTTCATTCATGTACATTTTCAGGACACACCACTGTCCGGGGTTCGGCCATGAGAGGGTTAATTTTCACCAGAGGCCAGAACGGGACACAGCCACAATGGCTGACCCAAGCTTGTCAAACAAAACAGTGTATTTGATACCATGTGCCGTCATGCTGGGTTCCAGATTGGGGGAGCTGGGTGGGGGGAAGTCAGTCGAGGCTTGGAAGCGCGCGGGGCATCGGGTGGTGAGAGTTGCTCTGTGCGTTTCACTGTTTGTTTTCTATATTCTCCTTATCTGTATTGTTGTCATTACTGTTCACTTCATTTACTGTCCTGCTAAACTGCCTGTATCCTGACCCATGAGATTTTGCCTTTTTTTCTTTCCATTCTCCTCCCCACCACCATGGGTGGAGGGGCGATAGAGCCACAATATGGCCCTTTTGTTGCTGACCACGGCCAAACTACAACAACCATTTTGAAACATTTATTTTACTAATGTTTATGTTTAGTCTTCTTGTCATGGGCCAGAGCTTTTCAGGCAGTGGAGAGATTTCTGTCACTGTACAGCAGTCCAAGAGAAGCTACTTATATGATTATAGTATATCCAGTATCAAATTAACTTATTAGAACTGCATTGTTGATAGTAAGAAATGTAAATGTAAATGGATAAAAACTTAATTTTTCTTGCTGATCCCCTTATCTTAAATCGGGGAACTCTTGAATTTGTCATGAATGATTCTCTAAAAGGAAGAATTTTCTCACCTATCATTCCTTGCATATGAAACCAGCAGTGATACAGAGAAAGGAAATACTCAAGAACTCTTTTGCAAAACTCGCTAGACAGAAGGAAGCTGGGAACACTCAGAAACCCAACTAAACCCTTATAGTTTTTTACCGACTAGAGGTATTGTCACTGCTAAAAAACAGGTAGAAGTTGCAAATGTACTAAGTGGAAAACCCAAATACTTTGTGCTTTGACTAATACTCTGGATATAACATCTTCTGAAGGTGGAGATAGTTCTAAGACAGAAGCTTAGCTGAAGTGAGACTAGACTGGTAAAAGTTAAGCTACGACCAAACAGACAAGGCAGTGAAAAGAGCTTATGTTTTGTCAATAGTAAGAGAAGTGTGGCTAGTACAGTAGCAACGTGGTGTAGGCACTTCAAGTCAAGCATGAAAAACAAAATTAGAAAGAACAGCTTGTCAGAGGGGTACAAAAAGGAGAAAAGCAAAACAAGACAAATAGATGAACAGAGGCAAATACATTTCAATTCATATGCTTGTTTCTTTGCACACTGAAATTTGTTTTAGCATTATTTCTGAGTGCCTAATTAGCTAGATCTATAAGCATGCAATGCTTTGAAATTCATATGAGTTACTAGAAGAAATACTACTGCATTAGTCATCTATTTTTCTCTTTTTGTTCACACAGCATTGGAAAGATTAACACAAACACAGGGAAGACATCTACATTAAAAATAGAGAGGAAACAACTGACCAGGTTTTTCAAGGCAATTAGGCACTGAAAGTTACAGAAAGTATCTACTACATTTTTCACAAGCGCATAGACACCAGCAATATCTGTAGACATGTGACCAAATTTTTTATATCTGGCACTAAGACTGCAGATATTCTGTGCATGATTGGCTATTACTAGAAAAAATGAATCTCTAATGAATGCAAAATTTGTGTTAATATATTCTGCATTTTCCTTAATAGAACATTTTAAAACAGAACATTTTTGGACATCTATTTTTGCTCTTTGAGTACATTAGAATGAAAAAGGAGGTTTGGATACTTTGAGGAGATATTGTTCATTCTTTTTTTGTACTAACTTTCCTCATGGAAAGGAAGGCTATTTGGTACCACAGGAAAGGGATCACTGTTTTTATAAAGTATGTAAAAAAAGGACTAATGATGAATATTATTCTGTTTTAGAAAGTGAGCCAAACGTCACATTGAAATTTAATCTGGATACTAATTAATTTCAGTCTTACACTGTAATGATTGAAAGAGACAATAATCTGTTTGGGAACCTGTGTAAAGTTTGTTTGAAGGTCTCTGTCTGGTCTGAGATTGCCAAGAAATTTATTCCTCATGCAAAAATTGCCTTAAGGATTTCTGGCAGTACGTTGGTGTTGCTTTCATATTGACCAGTGCCTTCCATTTTGTATCACTGCTCATACGAGAATGCATTTTTCATGTCATTAAACTTTCTGTAGCATTTAAGCCACAAGGAAAAAAAATTATTATGCTAAAATGCAAAACTAAGAAATAACTTCGTAATCTGAAGATACAGCAAGTGAGTTCTCCTCTTAAAAACTGCTCTTTTTCATTTTGTTCTTCATGTTTGACTGGAAGTGCCTCCTTACGTTGCTGCCACGCTGTTCATGCTTCTGTTACTGGAAGGGGAAGTACTCTTTTTAGTACCTTGTCAGTTGGATCTCAGCTTAGTTTTTACTATTCTAGTATCACTTCAACTAAGCTACTGTGTTAGAACTGTTTCCACCTGCAGAAGCCACTACATCCAGAGTATTAGTCATAGTAAAAAGCAATTGGGTTTGCTCATGCTGAAGATAAGGCAAAAGGGAATGTAATTTATCTTATAACTACATCTGACTATGGTTTGACTTCAGGCTCTCTTCTGTACTCTTCTGTAATCAGATTGCCAAATCAACAAAGATCTTGTAGAAATTCACACAGCTACCCAGAATTCATGTCTTTGCCAAGCCCTATCCTCCAGCTGCTTGCTATGAATATTACTTGGAGTCAAGATTCCTCTGAAATGAATTTCAGTGCCATCTTCATTTTTATTAATTGAAGTGCCTAGGCTATTAACAGAAATCTTAAATTCTGCATGTTGTTCCTTGAGTTCTTTTTTCCCCATATTTTTCAGATAAAGATATTATTGAATGGGTTTCCCAGCTTGGTGGATGAGGCTTACCACCAGAAAGGCTGTAAAGAAGAAATTTATTCACAATATGCAGACACAAAGGCTAGTTGAATCACTCTAGGAATCCGCAGGTTAGGTATATGAAGCTTTAGAGCCGTTAATTGTACAAATTTGTGGACAAAGTAAATGAATATTGTTCTTCCTTTTAGTGGAGATTAGACAAGAAAGTCAATGAAAATTTTGGTAAGAACAGTGTGTGAAGAGAGTGATCAAAGATATACCTTACATGGGAATTCATGATGGCTCCCTTACAGGCTCCTTATAGGAACAGGCAAATGGTAATAAGTGGTTTTAAATACCACTCTGTTCTGCACCTAAATATTGGGCCTTTTTCTTCAAACAAATCAGTAAGCCCAGACTTTCCAAGGCATTTAATGATCTTCACTGTTTCAATTAAAATTATAAGAGAATCCAGGTTCAAGTACAAAGTAGAAAAATTTAAAAAAAAAAAGTATAGCAAAATTAACAAGATATGCAATGCACTTGCACTCTGGAGGTACATTACTATGCCTTCCTCACAATTATTTAATGATATTTAATTATTTGCAAAGACTCCTTTGTTTTCTGTCTCCCTGGCAGAATGCTAGTGGGAATATGCAGAAACTTCCAACATGAGTGACTTACTGCATACAGAACACTTCTTTTTTTTTTTTTACTGTAGCAGTTAGTGATCTTTGTAGATGAGTGCTTTTAAAGGAAGTAGAACCACAGGTTGTCCCATTGCCTGATGACCAAGTCACGGTTAACAGTGATTTCATGGATGATAGTGCACCTGCATTACAAGGAAATGAAGTCTATAATGGGAAGGAGGCTGCTATGGCATAAGGCCTCTTTTAATCTTGGTGCAAATGATAGCAGAACTAAGTGCTGAGCTTAAACAAGCACTCTTTTGCTTTTTGCCGAACTTCATTACAAGATAATTGTTTTTAGCTTTTCCCCCTGTGTACAGAGTATTAGTCAGTGCATAAGGAGTCCTGAAAACATGGCAAAACACTTACCCAGATACGGAGGGATAAACATTGTTTCTGCTATCTTTTCTCTAGCCAGTGCATTTGCAGAGCACTCTAGTAAGGAGTGCATACCTCCCTCTAGTGAGAAAACGTAGCAATTGCACTTTTCAGTGTAACTTACGTTCTGATACTGTTTTCTGGGTTTTTTGCAAGGCTTCTTCTCGTTCAGCTTCTCAGTTTTTCTGGAACCTTCCTGAGCTTTCTTTCACCACTGTAGGTTATGCTACTAATTAGCTTATTTTATAATCCATCTCAGCTTTGAATGTTAGTGTATCTGTCTCATGTGTGAACCTTTCAGTGACTAATGGTTCACACCATTATTTCTTGTGAACATATGTTGAGTTTTTGTTGTATGGTGTGGGCAGAATGCTGAATACTTATTTGTTCCTGATTCAATAAAAATGATGCCTAATTCCTAATTTAATTTTTATAGACTTTATTTTTCATGTAGCCAGTGTTTCTATCTGGCTATTCAAGAATTAAAGTTCACCATGTGTACAGTGTAATGATGAAGGTAAAATGACTGCTAACAGAAAGGAGGGATTATAAGACTTTGTAGACATAAAGAACTATAGTATAATACATCCAGTTTCTATCAATTTCCTCCAATATTTCTGAATAAAATAACATCTATATCTGTCTCAGTTCATGAAGCCTTTCAAACACAAACAGTGTTTCAGACTTATGGCTATCTGATTCCAAAATTTATAGTTAAGAAGTTTAATAGGTTTATCATGAACACTTAGAAGTGCATAATACTTTCACCAGGTAACACCTGTGTAGCACTATGGTGTGTAATGTTATTTGTAGCATGATCTGGAAGCTTGTGGCTGTGTTCACATTCAGGTTTTGGTTCAGTAGCATCGTTTTGAAGTAAACGCTTCAATCATTCTGCTACTGCAAATTGGTTTGGTTTGCAGAATGGTTTCAGGGAGTGCAAACATAATACTTTACAGATGAAACTGAACCAGAATTTCTGCTTCAGATGAACAAATGTGCTCCCACCCAAATAAGACATGTTTAGTCCTCTGCACAGCTTTGAATCAGATACATAGAGAGGACTGTTCGTCCATCGGGGCAGGATAAATCTTGTCTGAGGTAGAATACTGAAAAAATGTGTAGTGTAGATATAGCACTTCAGCACTAACCAAACAATAGTTTGGTTAAATTTTTTACATCCTACTGCCCTGAATTATTTGCTAATACACTGGGCTGTGGTATAACACAGGTCTTCAGAGCAAACACTACTTGTTCTTGAACACCAGGCCTTGGAACCGCTTAGGATTTGCAAGAAGAAAGTGATAACTTAATAATGAAAGATGATAATGGCAAAAAACCATTTGAATAAAGAACAATTCTGAGATCATCCATTTTTGGCTTGCAAATTGGAGGTCATTTGTACAACCTCTTGGTTGTTGAGGTGAGGGACTAATTATAATGATTATGCAATCAATAATAAATGCAACCCTCTCCCATATGTTGTGCAAAAGGACAAGGAAAAAAAATGTGAGGGACTAATGAAGAAGATAAATGTGAATATTTCGGTCCTGCTAGGCACTTGTGAAGACATGGAAGCATGCGGATGTTGTCTTACTTACGTTCATTCAATTTTTTTGTAATTCTAGAATGTATTCTACCAAACTTGCTACTAAACTACCTGCTGTACTGGTAAAAGCAGTAGCTATAAATGTCCAAACATTCACACTTTCAAAGTAAGCAAGTTCTGAAGTCCTCTCTCAGTTCTACATAGACAAATCTCTGCCTGAAATAGCAGTTTTGAATACGAGGTCAGGGGTGTGGTCCTATAGATTACCTGCTGCGCTCAAGTTTGATCAAAACTCTGTGTCAAGCCTTCATGTGCTTCTCTTGTTATTTGTATTATAACTTTAATCTGTATAACTTTATTGTTTGATCACTGAAATTCAATAACACCTTTACAACTGTCTATAGGAGGAAATTCTATAGCTTTTCTGGCAATGTAAATACAATGTAAATTATGGATTAGCATAGAGTAGGTGAACAAAAATAATTCACTGATTTTCATTAGAAAAAGAACAGAAGGTATCGAATTAAATTATATGAAAACAAACTGAAATGTAACTGAAGTGTGGAGATCATTGCCTTAGATACCTCAGAATTCAAGAGAGCTAACATGTGCTCAAAAACTTGTAAAAGCTTTCCTAAAGAATCAATAAATAATTTTGAAAATATAATCAGTGGTCTTTCTGCATTATTTCTGTTTGAAAACAAATGACCAAAGCTTGTAATGCTATTGCTATACTGGGTGGAATACACTTATGCCACATGAAGGCCAGAAGCCACATCTTTGCTTTGGTCACAGCATTTCTGTCTTCTTAAAGACAGAGTGTTCACCCAGTAGACTCAGGATTAAATATTTACTTATGTATTTCATACAAAAAGGATTAATTGCCTGTAACTTCCAAATTTTACCAAAGGAACAAACCCACACAATTAGTAGTAAGACTTCTACATAATTAACCAGTACACCTGAAAAGGTATCTTAGCTGCTTTTCATCTCTGGGCGGAAATCCAACATCTCCACAGAAATTCACTTCAGGCTAATAGACAGTATCTCTTTAAACATACTTAACCTTGCCCTTACTAATATAGCATGCAAGCCTAATGTTGGTTTGTCCTTTGAATTATAGTGCCATGAATTTGTAACAAGAACAAGAATTTATTTATTTTCTACCAAAAGCGGCAGAAGGAAGACCAGAGTGTCAACACAAAAACCAAAACATAAACATGCAAGTATAGTATCTGACTGTTTCCCCAGGAAATAGGGCAGACCTTCAAGAGGGCTCCTTGTCTGAACTTTCAGCTTCACAACAGGTAAAAAGTATCCTATTTAGTATCTGTTAGGTATCACTTGAAAGGAGTAGGTAGATATTATTTTAATAACACATATGATCTTATTTAAAGGGACTTGAGTTTTACTTCCTGAATATTACAAATGTATTCTGGTAACTATCTTCATTTAGTATACTTCCTCCTCTCACTTTACCACTACCAGAAGTTTAATTTTACATGTTCTTGCTCTTAAAACTTCCTTTTTCTTTACAAGTTCACATACACTCACAGATGCACATAAAAATCTCCAGCCATTGTGGGACAAGAAAGCAAAGTCAGCACAGAACTTTCAAGGACAATTTTGGCTCTCTGAAGAGCTGCAGTTCCTGAAAGGAGGAGCTGTGATACTCTTGAGAATTTGGAAAAAACGTATGCGTGCAACCTTAACACAGCTGAGGGGGTGAGGCAGACTGCAGCATCTGTAAAGCTGCAACAGATGCACTATCACACTGTCTGAAAATGGCTTTGAAGGCCTTTAATCCTTGTACGTTTTCTTCTCTCTTTCATTCCTTGCTAAATTTGTGCTTGGAAAGACAAGATGGAAGACTTTAAATGAGAATAGTCGTTCAGGCAAGAGGAAGTTACTGAAATTGTAAGGCAAGAGCTTCTAGAGAGGAAAGATTGCCCAGTGGTTACTGTACTAACCCTCAATGATGGCAATCTGGATTAAATTTTGTCTTCTACTGCACACTCCTTCAGGTTTTAAATTATCGGTTGAATGAGTAGTAGAGAGAGCAGTGACAGGACAAGGGGTAATGGTTTTAAACTAAAACAGGGTAGGTTTAGGCTAGATATAAGGAAGAAATTCTTTACAATGAGGGTGGTGAAATACTGGAATGGGTTGCTCAGAGAGGTAGTGGAGGCCCCATCCCTGGAAACATTCAAGACCAGGTTGGACAGGGCTCTGAGCAACCTGATCTAGTTAGCGGTGTCCGTGCTCGCTGCAGTGGGGTTGGACTAGATGACCTCTAGGGGTCTCTTCCAACCCAAAACTTTCTGTGATTCTAAGATTCTATGTTTCCATCTTTGTTCATTTTCTGTAAAGTGGAACTGATAAAGTTAGTATGTTTCTAATACAGAGTATTGGTGACGCACACAGGTAGAAAGCTGGAGGAGAACTTCTCTGTGTCATGAATCAGAGATGATGGCTCCTTGCTTTCTAATATATCTATACTTACAAAAGGAGGATATCTTGGATATCTGACCTATGCCTGCAGAATAAATGAACGTCTAAAAATGCTTGTTTACCTCTTGTCCTAACAGTCTTTCCTGATTCCTAAAGTACAGAGGCTAAAACCCGGGCTTGCAAGGACTGTTTTTCGGCTTGCATCATAAGGGTTATTATATTTTTCATTCATTTTTTTTTCTAATCAAAACATAATTATATAAAAATGTATTTTGACATACTAAAAAATAACATGACTTTCATTCTGTAACAGTTCTAATTTTTTAATAGAAATTGTAAAAATATCATTCAATTCAGAAAAAACACATCAATAACATCTGCTGTTTTTGAAATCTCATTGATTAAAATCTGTTGAGCTTAATGTATTTAGTATTTGCAAAACATACAACCCGGGTAACATTGACAACTCAAATATATGTATGCAGAAAATTTCTCAACAAATGTGTGCACTCCCTAAATCATTCCACCAGCTGCAAAACAAACTGTGGACTGTTAGTTCCATTGTGAGCTATCAAATCAGGGATGGATCTACTGGCTGAATCCCATTGATTTCAATGGTCCAAAGATCTTTCTTGTTAAAGTGTTGTCAACAGCAACCCTCTGCCTAATCTCACAAAATACAATTTATTGGCTTATTTTAAATGGTAGTTGTATTACACGTAAGTAGTGCATGTGTTTCATTTGAGGTTATTCAGCAAATCTTCCCTCATAAACAGAAGAGAGAGCTGTCAAATATTTGTGCAGATTGTGAACCATATATTTTTGGTGGACTAGTACTCTTCCATTACACATGTAACAATGAACACCAAGAATAAATTTGGCATCTGAAAAACTGTTAATAAGTATATTATTCTGGTTGCGGTTTTAATAGAGAAAAAACCTGGAGCTCTTATAAATCTGAGCTGCAAAGACACTCAGATAACAAAATTATTAGAATTGCAAAGTCATCTATTTTTTCCCTTGACTTTTGTCAACCTTCCAGTTTGTATTGAGCTACTCAGATTAATGTTATAAAGATGTAGATATAGTAACTTTTCCTTAATAGTGTCCTTTCCCATAATAAGCATACGTTATTAGGACACTTTCCTCTTCTGGGAAGATTTTCCTTTGATTTAACACACGTATACAAACCATTTTATGAATAATGTATTTGGAGGTAGATCCCCAAACACAGTTAAGAAAGGGAGTAATAAAGAGAGGGTCTGTTTCTGAAAGTGTGCAAAAGGACTCCCTAAAATCATGTCCCCTCTATTGCTATAACACTTTCCCAGATGGGAACCTCTGTCTAAAGAACAGGTGGAATAAGTTTTCTGCCACTGTTAAGCAGTAGGCAACACAGCTGCTAAATAAAATCCTTAAAGGAGCATGACAGATTGTTCAGTTCTCCATGTAGGGAATAATGTATTCTGCTGTGAGAGGTTTCACACAATGCCTCCTGCTGTTCCATCTGGGTTGCTGAGCACTGGTAGTGCACTCAATTGTGTACAAGTCATATATGACGGCAATTCCTGACAGCAGGATACTTTTATAAAAAGATGGACACTGAGGTGTGCAAGCAGCATTATACTTGAGTTCCTAATTATTCCCTAAAATATTAAGCTGAATTTACTTTTGAAATCATGAGGCATCTAGGAGCCTAAAAGTGCTCTCTGAACTTGCAGTGAAAGTGATACGGGGAAAATGGTGGTGGTACATTAGTTTAAGCTAGTAAAAGACCTGAAATAGAATATATTCAGAATCATAAATGACTTAAAGTTTGGTTTAATATATAGTTATTATTTATATATGTATGTTGTATACCTGTTACCTATCATAATTATTACTGAAGGATGGACAACTGAGTTGTTTAATTCAGTAAGACTTAATACTAAGCAATACTGTTTGGTAAGAAAGTTTCTAAAACATGGATATTCTGGTAGTTCATGAATTATCAAAGTGGGAGGGAAAATAGAAAACAGGTGTTTGTAGCCAGGCTTTACTTTCATTTCCAAAACATTTATTTCAAGAAAACTCTGCTTAATAAAAGTGAAGTGTATAATTACATTGTCACACTGAAATAAAGTAGTCCACGTGAATAGCTGGGGAAAAACAAAACAACACCAAAAAATATTAGAAAATATTAGAGATTTTCAGGAAGAAAACTTCACAGAAGTTCTGGCCTCCCTTATACCTGGAAACTTCAAATGAAACTGTTCAAGGCAGAAGACCTGCATGTCCAGAATGATACCACCAGTGTCTTGTCATCAGATCTATGGCTGAAAATAATGCTTATGGACTGGTGAACCATCTGGTTACATCTGCTACTCCAAACTAGGTATGATGATGAACTCTCATGAGACAAGGGCTTGAGAGAGCAAATGCATGGGATTTATCAGAAGGGATATTTTATTAGAGGGCTAAGCACTAGTTTTGTTACACACGATACTCCTGGCTTAATTTAAAGAAACTGAGAAGACACCAAGTAGTTATGGAGGAGGACAGCTGGGTTTATGAGAGGATAAGAGATCCTCAAAAGAAAAAAACCAGAAAGCCTAGTAAAACAAATAGTGAGAGGTAATTGTTGTATTCATAAGAGTCTTTCTAGTAGGCTTTCCTTTTTCATTTGGGTATATATCATTTGGGCCAACTATTTGCAGAAGTAGATTAAATAGGATTCAATACTAAGAGATGACAAGCCAAATTAATAAATGTGTAACTGTTATTCTTCTACCCAGCTTACTACACATTTTGAAGAAATGATAGCTCATTAGCCCTATGGAGAAAAAAGCAGATGTCTCTTTCTACAGGTACTATTTCAAGAGTAGACAGAGTCAAAGCATAAACATTTGAACTACGGTTGGTTTATGCAGAAATACACAAAACCTAACTCCCAGCTAGAATTATGTACAGTAGTCAAAGCAAGAAACATTCAATCTATTTGCAGTACTATTTTTTCTCTTAAACCAGTCTCAGTCTGAATGTTATGAACTTTCATGGAATCACAGAACCATCCACATGGTCACAGAAGCAGACTTTGCAATGCTTCAGCTTTCTGCCAGCTTACCCACAGAATGAGGTTTTAGCTCTCCAGTAAGAAGAAAAGTATAGTTTCATCATGCGATTGAGCTGCTATTCATCCGGAAAAAGACAATTAGAGAGAAGTACTGATAATTGTGCTACTTGCTTCTCTTCATGGTTACTTGCTGTCATCTGACACTGATCTTACCCTTGCTATATCAGTAAGACTGCTTGAAGACATGGTGTATTAGTAGGAATTTCTGGTTTGTTTCCGTATTTTCAAAATGGCAATTCTCCTTCCAGCTATCATATTGGAATGACATTCTTTCCAGTAAACTAGTGAAAAGCATCAGTGACAAACATTTCAAAATATAAATCTGGAAAGAAGTGCTATGTTGAAAGCTACTCTAAAAATGTCTTCAGACACAAGTTACAAGAAAACAATATGCAGGTAAATGTTATTTACTCATCAGTGAGAGAGGAGAAGACACCGCAAGGAGATCTCATAAAACTTCTGGCACTAATCCATAGGCATCCCACAACAAAGCTGAGAAAAATCAGTAACATATAGCAAAATCACAATGTATAGATAGACAGACGTTCATGTTCAATCCCCTTAGACAAAATCAGATCCAATATACTTAGACCATTGCTCATTTTGACAAATCTCTCAGCTGCAGCCATATATACTTACAAGAATAGGGTCTTAGTTCACATAGTCTTTTTAGCTTGATAAAAAGTCAAAGATGGCACCAGTTTTATTCAATTTGTGTCAGCTCATACAACTTCAGTACTGCTGTGAGTTGAAGGACTAATGAACTCCATTAAAAATCCCTGATCTGTAACTCATCTGCAAACCACTACAAAAAAAATTATCCCCTAAGTCAGTCACCACAAGATGACACAGGAAATCCAAGCATCTAACTGCAAGCACTGCATTTCAAAGCCGTTCTTTGGTGCTATGCTACTTTCAAGCTGTACAGAAGTTTCTTCTGACTATGAAAGCATTTGATTACTCAGCAACTCCATCAGAAAAGTATTTTTACGCCCTAATGGGTTTTGTGATGCTCACATCTGCCTGACCACCCTCTGTTTTAGAGACTCATGGAGCTGACATCACTCTGCTGGAAAATCAAGAGTTATATTGGGTTTTCCAGTAAATAATACTTTGCCTTGCCACCTGGAGAAGGGAAAGTCAAACATGATAGAATAACATTTTATCTCACACTCTTTACTGTAGGAATTAAATCTGAATTCCTGTTTTTGTTGTCCTTATATCAAATGTTATCATAGCCTACCACATAATGTACCACAATTTGTTTTAAAAGATTCATTACTCCTTAACTTTTTGTATCTAGCCCCTAATAAGAACTATTGTTTTATAAGACTTTTTTAAACATGTTTTATGAACTTTACAGTTAGTTACTCCTTTTCTTTATGCTTGGTGAAACTCCATGCTTTGTGTCGAATTAGCTAAAGCAGATCTTTTCCTCTTGACTTGCCCCTTCATTTCTTCATGTTTATCTGTCTAGCTTATAGTTCTTCAGGCAGAAACTCTGTATATTATACATTCTGTAAAGTGGTTAACATGCCCTGCTTGCTGAATAAAACATGTTCAAAGCTTACACTATTTTATACCAAATGGTGCTTCTCTTTTTTAACCACCTTCCTAAAATAGCACTCACCTCTTAAGATGTCAAAGTAATAATCAGTCTTCTTTAAAAAGGTAAAAGGAGCAATTCTACTAGTAGTTTATACAGGCATGTTTTCAGTGATCAAAAATAAATAAAGGAGCTACACAACAAAACTTGTGTGAGAATCTCTTCTAAAACTTACTGAGCAATATTAGCTGATCTTTTTCTCATTTTTACCAGTTTTGATCAATTCTAGGTTATTCAAGTAGATTTGTTTTTTTAAAACATGGCTTTGCTGTGATGAAAACTGAAGTGTTTCTACTGAAGTATGTCACAAGGTAGTCATTACTTTATTGTCGCCCTCTGGTCACTAAGTAGTGTTAAAAGATTTTGTTCTACCCTAGCTCTTTAGCTAAAAGTTGTCATACGCTAAGCAGAAAAAAAATGCATTTGCCTCCTATTCCGGACACAAAGTAAAAGTTTATAATTTATTCAAATAGGATTTTATAAGCTTTTAATCTATATAATTTAGGTTGTATTTTTTTGATCTGCTCCATGCAGCGTATTGAACTGGATCAGAAGTACAGTAAAACTGAAAAGACTGCGGGAGTCAACTTGTGTGCAGTTCTTTTCTCAGCTCCAGGTAAGAAGTTTTTGTTCTCGTATGAAAAGATGGATATAAGGACACAAAAATCCATACATATGTGTATGTACAGATTTAGAAACAGGTATATATTTAACTGCACTAGTCACACATCCATTGAAATGCAGCTTGCACAGTTACCACCACACTGATGACAGGTAATCAAGCAAAAATGACCTAGGTCCTATCTTTTCTTTTTCTTGAAAAGACATATTATTTCAGTAACGTTTCTTTTCTGAGATAAATGTCATTGCTAAGGAAATCCTTTTTAGAGAATTCAAGTGTGACTTATGGACATGTCATTTCCTTACACCATGAGGCAGAACTACAATGAAAAATTTTAGCTGGAAGTTACAGCAGAAGTTCTTTTGCAGGATGAAGTTGTGGCACTGGAGAAAGTTTAGGTGAAAAGTATCACATCAGCTAGGAAGAAAACCTGTTAGATATAAATTAGTACTACATTTCTATATATGTATATATATTCTCTAATCTGATTCCAGGTATGTAATTATAAGCCTGACGTTAATTTTACGAAATAAACCTCTTGTTTTCCTGTTAAAGTGATCTGGTTCTGGGAGACGAGAGTGAAAAATTGAATGTCATTGGTAAAATTAGATTTTTTTGTCCTTGAGAAGTGATGATTGCCTGGAGGCGCTGAGTACCAGAGGCCACAGCTGGGTAAGTTTCAGAGGCCATAGAAGTGGCTAAGAGGACATAGTGAGGACTTATGCCTCCAGCTGCTGGTCTGGGTGAAGCATCTCACTCCACTCGTCTACAAATAAACTCTGAGTGAGTATATGTCAGTAGCAGCTAACTATTTTTGATGATCTGGATAGACTCCAAAGATATATCACAATAGCTACCATAATCACTGTTTTGCTGTGCTAGATGGCTGGTATGATTTAAACACCAATGTTTACTATGTGTGTGCTAAATGAAATTAATTAAGCAGAATGCATAGTTTTGAGCTAGTGACAGGAATAAAAAACATGGTTTAAAAGTGCAATGCAAAAAAAATTATTTGTGCTGTATACTTCTTCGATGATTTCTGTTCAGCAGTATCAAATCCCAGTAGCTGCTATGTCCTCAGTGAGTTTCTTTCACCATTTGAGCTAGTGATAAAAAAACCCACCTGAATAGTTTAGAAATGAAAGATTAATATTTCAAGATATATAGGATTAGCCGTATTTCCACTAGCCATAATATAATTTCAAAGTAATTCTGTTGCTTTCTGTGAAAACATACCAGTAAGACAAGGATTGGTACTCTCACTTCAGTTTCCTTTTTTTTAATCCCTGTATGGTTTCATTAGATTGTTGGCCAGTGGCTGTTGCAGCCAGTCTTACATAGTGCTACTACATTGCTGCCAGAGAAATTCGCTCTTTTTAAGTGATGCATAATGAAACACCAGTGTAAAATTAAAGTTGCCAGAGTAAAAAGTAAGTCTGTATGGTATGAAGATCAGACACACTACAGTACAAAGCCTAAAGTTCTGCAATAACAGTGTTGTCTTATTTTAGAAATGTCAACAGCCAGTCTATCTCCCACACCAAAGAAGAACTTTTCTTTGGCAGTGTAAGGGGGAGGGGGGTGGGTGGAAAGAAGGAATAAAGAAAAATGGGAGTGGTTCCCAAATTAAGTATAAAGTGATGTAATGTAAAACTCTGCATGTCAGGTATGTGTCTGTGCTTCACTTTAACCTCCTCCCCCTCTTTTTTTTTTCTTTTTATGTGGTTTCCACCTTTTATTCCAGAAGAAAATGGATTTCTTGTCTCATAAGATCTGTTCTTCTGTTGCATCTGCCAAATCTGCGCAAGCATCTTGAATGTCACAGAGAATATCAGATAGCGCTGGTTGCCAGTGCTTAAGCAACTAAATCAAATTCCAGATGTTGTAATTGTCAGAAGTAACTTCTTGAATGCCTATGGGAAACTAAAGGGAAAAAAGGCATCTGACCAACACACTGGACCTAAGCACACAGACAGTATCTCCAAATAAGCAGAAACATGTGAAAATGTAATGAAAACTCCTGCTAGTGATTTCTAGTTGGTTAGTGTCCAAATAATTTACAGTCTAGGCAAAAAAAACTACCTGCATTTCTGAAAAATGGAAGTTGGCCATTAAATATTCTGAATATCAGTGCTTCCAATCATCCATAGAACTTGACTTGAGTTCAGAAAGTTCATTATATTTTCCTGTGAAATACAAAAATATACACCCACACTGCAAAGAAGTTATGTCCGACTTACATGGGTGTAACTGATGTTAGATTTGCAAAATCAGAAGGTAAAGAAAGTGAAGTCACAAAACACAAGTGCGGGATGAAGTTAATTCTAAACGGGATCAGCCTGACCCCTAGTATAGTCTGGGCAAAGGAGTCACAGCTAAGCATTGCTTCTGTTCTAAACGCATACATTCAGTTCACCCTAAAGGTAAGTTGCAGTAATAGTACATTTGTGTACTTAGGACCTATTTGGTCAACTTCTAGTCAGCTGACCCCGTTGATTAAAAAGCAAGTTTAGAGAAATAGCTTGCAGGTAGAGCTTTACATTGTGACACTTAAATTTAAGGACTGATTTTTTCTATTACATTGCCTTTCTTCCAGGTCCTATGCTGTATCTGTCAACACTGTGAAGATGTCTTAGATATGCTTTGGCATTTTAATAAGACTAGATAAACGTACTTGTACAACAGAATTGAGCTCTAGTTTTGTACATCAAAATTAATAATCCTGGACTCTCCTTTTCATTAATTAAGAGAAATAATGACTTCTAACATGAAGATCAACAAAACTATTTTAGATATTTATCCTAAGGTGACAAGAATTGCATATTAATAGGCAAGTCATCTCATTCTTTCACTAGCTAAAGGAGTACCTACAATGTCTTGCCCAGATGTTTCTGTCATATAAACCCAGCCATGTCCCCTTTTTTAAAAAAATAAACTTTATAAGTTCTGTTTTAACTCATGCTTTACCTCTTTAGCATAGTTTCACCTGCAAATTATAGCAGCTGGAACTGAATTAAGACACCGCCCAACTTACCCAAGTTTCCTGTTTATACTTTCCTAAAATAAATCCAGGGGAAGAGCTGTTCATGGGGGCATATACGAAACCTATCTAAAGAATAGGATATGTAGGGGTCAATGACTTGTCTAAGCCTCTTTATAGTCAGTTCACAAACTCAGGCAATGTCCCTGCTACTTCTGCCTGCTATGACCTAAAAAAGCAGTTGCTGTTTCAGCACTGTTCTGGTTTTGTCTGGGATAGAGTTCATTTTCCTCTCAGTAGCTGCTGTGTTTTGGATTTAGTACCAGAAGATGTTGATGTTCCTTCTGATGTTAAACTAGCACCCAGAAAATTACTTATCTTTGAGGCTGGGGGAAAGGGGGAAGCAGGAGAGGGACAGGGAGCTGCCATTATTTTGAAAGCAGTTTTTTCCCTAAGCACTTTTTGTTCTGGCTTTCAATTTGATTTTTTTTTTCTCCATCTGCTTGTTCATGATGTCTCTAGCTACTTTTTCACATTCCTCACTCACATAAAAATTTGTGCATTGGTCCACAGAATGTTCTAGTATAAGATCAAATCTATATGCTCCAATTTAATTTTGACATTATTATGTGAATGTCTTTCAAAAAACTGACTGCTTTGGGATGACAGCATAGGAGAGTCAATATCCATTTTTGAAACATTAGAACAATACATCTACTAAAATGGGCAACCACATTACGGCTATAATCATTCTTACTGTTCTCATCTTTATCTACTACTTGTCATGCTGTGTCTTGCTGCTGCACAAAGCATGTGGCTAGTGAACTCTTTTAAAATTGAATCAAGCAAGGTGCTGACCAGTTTGAGCTCCAGCCAGGAAAGCCATTATAGAGACTGAAATTAAATGTGCCTAGGTGCATTTCTGGTTATGAGTCAGGTTGCTCAGTACCTTGCTCATTTGTGCTAATAGAGATCTATACTTTGCCGATAGCTTTATATTTTTTAAGATCTTTGTAAAATAGTGATAATAGATACTCTACAAATCAGTTTTTTTTATTGTAACACATTATAAGGTTGTGCAAGTTATCCCAAAACAAAAGTGAAGGAAGGTTAAAACTGTTTCAATCAATTTGTTTTAATATTGTCTGAAACAAAAGTCTTCATTCTCTGCAGTGGAGCAATCTATATTACCTGAAGTAGTCAACTCAATAGTTATAGAAGTAACATGCTACAACTCAATCCCAGAATGTAGAACTTGAAGAAGGAATAACTGGATAAATAATATTCGTGGTCAAATACACATATTCAAGAAGATCAAATGTGTTATTTTTAAGTCCACAAATGGTATTTACATCCAAGAGTATGAACTGAGTCTACATGTAAAATCTATTTTGAAGCACCAATTAGTTCATTTTAGGAGCCTAAATGAAATTCAAGTGCTTTAATCAGAGGGATGAAGATGCAGCCTAGCTTTGTGGAAGATTCTTTGAAGTGTCTGGAAAAATGCAGGCATTTCTGAAGACTATCAAAAGCAGAACTGGTCTGCCTCTATCCAGTATAGAGTCTTTAACTTGTATTTAACTTTATCCAGGTAGTTCTGAGAAATTTTTAATAAGATTTAGCCAGCTGGATCCAACACAATGTGTTCAATACTAACTTACTTCTTCACCACAATTTTTCCATAGCCATGTCATAATTCTTTATTGATATTTTAAATAGAAAAAATGAAAAGCGCGAAACTGCTTATTGTTACCAAAGAAGAGAAAAAATACTTTGCAGGTTTTTTATGAATATCCATTGTCAGGTACTACTATGAGGAACAGAAAAGCTGAGGGACAAAAACCACAAAAACAAACCCAAAACACCTCTGCACAGAAGATACGGTTCTGTTTGGTCTCTAATTAAAATCCTACTTTCTTATGCAATTTCCTGTAACTAGTTGGTGGAATCATTTGTAAATATGTTTTATCACTAAATCTGTATCTTGCCAAAGGGAATTGTCTTAAGGGATAGTTGATGGGGAAAAAAAAGTTAATTTGGATTTATCTTGTTTGGATTTTTTCAACTGCTTTCTTTTTTTCCCCCCACGTTCTACTAGTTTCTCCTCTGTGATGAATAAAATTCTTAAGAAGTCCCTGTCGCAGACAGATTTTAAAACTAAATTTTCAAAGAGACATCACATACTGCAGAATTTTTTCAAGATCTAATACTAAGCATAAAACTTGAAAAAAAAAGTTTTTAGTATATCACAAGGAAAATCATTTCTGCTTAACATATGCCAGACAGATGGCACCTATCTTATTCTTCATGTGTTGAAAGCTTCTGTGAAACTGGGCAATGAAATTTAGCTTTAAGGAAATCCAGGCAAGATTAATTTCTGTTAGCTGCTGGGCAGCTGGCTTAGAAGTCAAGTTGTGTTCGTACACATGTTTCTTAACTGAAGTGGTGTTCGGGGACTTCCTCACAGAGATTACTCTCCAGTTAACGCGGTTGGCAAGACTGTTGAAAATGCTGTTAACACTATCAGAGCCTTTGCAAATATTTGAGGGGTAGAGGGGTCAGACCTTATTGAAGGAATGCTTTTTGTTGAACTGCAAAAGTTTTTCAATTTATGCCAATGTTATCCTGCTGAGCAATGGCACTGGATAAGATCATTCTTTCACTAAGGCAAATATATATCTTTTGACCTCATTCTTTTTCAGTGGTAAGGAGATGTTGAAAATAGTTTTATTTTTTATCTCCCCACCAGAAAACAAAAACTTGGAAACCACAATTTCAGTTGAGAAATTTAGTAAAAGACTTTAGCCTTCCCAAGTTGGCAAAATTTGGCTACAAAACCCACAATCACAGATCCTCTTGTAAAACTGGTCATATTAAAACATTGTTAAAATAACTTTTGCTTCTACACTATTTATTTTCTTGCAGAATATTCAAAGAAATTTATGCGAATGAAAACAAGAAACAAATAACCAAACATTTGATCATCAAAAATGCTTAGGGATTTTTTGGTTTTGCTTGTTTTGGTTTGGTTTTTTTTTTTAATAAAGATGAAAAGACACTCATTTTATGCAAGTCAATTGTCTGTACTCTATGTATTCAATTTCAGTTTTCAATAAAAGTGACTAAAAATGGAAAGAAAAGCTCCTGCATTTGAGCATCTGTCCTAACTGAGGGAAAAAAAAACCCAAAAGTTTTTCTCTCATCCTCTTAAATAGCTTGCAACTCCTTTGAAAAGACTGGACTGTTCATTAACAGGTTAATGACACATTTTAGAAACCTTGCCAACAAAAATAAAGACTAAATTTATATTGTGTCCTGCCATAACCAGTTGGCTCACAGACAAAACAACAAACTTAGAACTGATGCTGTGTCATGAAACGACTATTTTTAGGGTAGTAGTTTCTAATGCAGTGTCACCAAGTTAATCCTTGGCTACACTGAGTGCATAACCTGCAGAAAGTTAGTCTTCATCAAAAAAGTTGCTTATTGTGGTGCAATTGAAATGTTGGAAATCAGACAGCTGATTAATATGTGAATGATCTACTGCATACCAAAAATGGAAGCAATATTTAATTCAGACACACTTAAAAACTTCTCATTTTCATCTGAACTTTGAAATGTTGAAATGTTGCGAATAGCTGCTTATTCCTGTGAATCATATAGATTAGTTGTTTTTAAAATTGTGCAAAAACAAAGGAAGCAAATGCATATTAAACATTTTGGGACTGATTCTTGTCTTTCCTTTGCCACATATAATCTTTTCTCCCTCTACAGACTAGTAGCAGAGAGAAAAAATGGTATAACAAACTATCTTCTTGATAGATCACACTTTGAAGTTGTGCACATTACTCCAAAAGGTGGAAGGCAATGGAATAAGACGTTGTGTACTTAATTTCTCCCCTAATTTACATATAAGTTATATTTGAATTTGCCTAAAAGAAGGATAAAGGAAGTTTCCACTAGTTTGTAAGGATATAAGACCAGTGTTTCACTTGGGAGAATATCTTTCTCATTACTCTTTCTCTGTAGACCACATTTGAGTATTTGTGATGATCTATGGATATGGCAGGTTAACTCTAATAACGGTCGATATATTTGTGAGCTAGTTTTGCTTTACTGGCAAAGGACTTCCAGAAGGATGGAGTTTTAGTTTGATGCAACTACCTACCACTTCAGGACCCAAGCTGGTGCCATGATGATTGATAGATTCCTTGACTTGTCTTAGTACTAACCAGATCTCTGTGATCTGTTACATCCACACCGCAAGCCCTTCCAGTCTAAACTGTATGAATTGTAGCAGTGGTAGTTCTATAAAAGTGCTTAACCTGACCCTCTTCACCTGAAAACAAAAACTTGACTCTACTAGCTGTATTAGAACAATGAGAACTACACAGACTACAAGCTACTATGGACCTCTGCCTTTACCACATACATTGTCCTGGATTCGGCCAGGACAGGGTTAATTTTCACCAGAATCCAGGAAGGGACACAGCCAGGTGGGCTGACCCAACCTGGCCAAACAGAACAGGGCATTCCATACCATGTGCCGTCATGCCAGGTTCCGGTTGGGGGGGAGCGGGTGTGGTGGGAACTCACTCGTGGCTCAGGAGTGTGCGGCGGCGGTTGGGGAGAGCGGCTCTCTGTGTTCTGCGGTTTGTGTTTGGTAGTCTCCTTATCTGTATCTTTGTTGTTACTGTTCCCTTTGTCTGCTGTTCTGTTAAACTGCCCTTATCCTGACCCACCAGTTTCTGCCTGTTTCTTTCCATTCTCCTCCGCACCCCAGCAGGGGGACGGGCGGCTGCGTGGCTCTTTTGTTGCTGGCCGCAGCCAAACTATAACATATGTAATATGTTATCCCAGAAATGCCAGTAAATATTGAGAAATACTAGTAAATCTGAAGACGGGGATTCCAATGCATTTTCATTATCACCACTGAAGGAAAATGTCTCTTTTAACAGATGAGAAAGCTGCGTTTAAACACTGGTTTAATCTCTGCCATGTAGGTGGTTGCTAGGTCTAAGAAAATCTCATCTGTGACTGCACAGGCTGAATTGTGCCTGGGTGTGTATACATTATAAAATGTAGCTTTAATAGGAATGGAACAGTCTCTGTGAAGTCTCTAAAGTATTAGGATGTGTAACGTAGCTCAGGAAACCCTTTAAAAGGGGACAGTATACCATATATATACTTCAACCCATTCCATTTGAGCTCAAGGGTTTATGGAGCTGATTGCTGCTGACAGTCATGGTGACAGATGTCAAACTTTTTTTTCCCCTTCTTATGAGGCGTATTAGATTTCTGATACATAGTAAAGGCTGCAGCATGAAAACATTTATTGACTGTGAGGATAAAAGCTTACACCTCCCTACTTACTGCGGTGCTAATAGTGGGTCTGGTTGTGTTTCTTGCAGCAAAAAGAGGAGAGTATGATGTGAACCAGAGCCCTCTAACTGCCAAGCATGATCTTCAAGCTGTAACACAATGATGCATTCAACATTTGCCTTCATAGACTGAAAGAGTCAATACAAAAATGAAGTGAGATGATATTTTGTCTCAATGAAGGACGCAAGGCTTGTCACGTAAAAAAATCATGACTGATCATCTTGGTGCAACACAAACTATCAACTTTTACTTCAGCTCACATTGTTCTTAGAGAGTTCTTGCAGTTGACAGAGCAGGATACCAGCCCTCATTGGACTGCCACTCTTGTACAAACTGCCACCCCACTCAGCAAAAATCTGCCCAGCTCTGATGTAACTGCAGTCTGCTACAAAGGGTCCAGAGGCTGCACCTGCACTCCAGCCAACCAGAGGGTAATCCCTGAGCTCCTGAGCACAAAGCAACTCTGTAACTCTGCTCTTACAAAGAAAGCATGCATGAAGTGCAACTTTGTCCTTGATGTCAATGCACAGTGTGTGCTCAGCATGCAGATGTATGCAGGAAATATGCACAAAGGGATTTCACTTTTTTCTCCATAGTCTGAACAGACTTCATTGTATGGAAAAGCTTGGAGTAACACTTCATCAAAATAATTATAAGATTTAACACTGCCTGCTAGACATCTGAGTTGAACTTAGGTACAATGTAAAAAATGGGGTTTCAAAAACAATTCCTAAAGCATGTTCTTTTCACTGTCTCACCCTGAAAGCACTTGCGCAGCGGACAAGAAAGCTTTTGTGTACTTCAGGTCTATGAAAGGGAGTTGTTGAAAGTCAGCCTGAATACCAGAGGAACCTCAACTCTCTAGGGTTCTTTGAGCATGTCTAACAAACACAGACAGCATTGATTTATGTAAAAAACACAGTGGCCACTTCCACTTCCATTCAAACCCACTTTCTGCTCCTTCAGATTGTTTCTGCTTTTTGTCCAATGAGTCTGATGCAAAATGCATAAGCAGGGCTGTGAGCAGAACTAAGTTCTGCTTTTGCTCAGCGGGATGAAATCTTCAGACTGCAGACTGCCAGTCTTTAGCCTTCTCCTCACCTTTGCTTACTGCTTTCCTAGCCCCATGGCATTTGCATTCCTCATTACAGAATATCAGCTTCAAGATTTGAGAGGAGGAGGAAGAATATGGAGGACAAGTATGAAACCCATTGCCTACCTTCTGTGCCGTGCTTGCTGCTTGAACAGCAATGCTCAAATGCTTGCAAGTGGGAGACAAGGTTTGATACTGAGGAACTTGACTCTGTTTTCTTCTGTGTTTTTGTGCAGTCAAATAGGCTTTTGCACAGAAGAGGACCACTGTCTCAAGAACTTTGTTTACCTTATTAAAGTGAATTTGTTGCCTGATCTTATTCAAGGATGCAGCAATCTGAAGCAGAGTCTGTGCAGGCTGGTCCATGTTCTTCAGCTTCAGGACTGTGCTCTGGGACTCAATATAACCCCCTGAGCAGGCAACTTCCTGCTTGAGATCTCCTGACAAAGATTTCAGGATCTGTGTGCAGTCAATTCAAAGTCCAGGCAACTCAACTATTTGAAATTTCTTCTTAGAGGAACCTAATGTGTTGCCATTGAGTAAATAGATAGGCCAAGTCATTAAATAGGTGGTCTATATTGCCCAGAAGGAGCTAGGTGCTTAATTTTTAAGTGTTGCAATGCCAAAGATAGTTGCGTAGAGCATACTGTTTATGTCTTGCTGTTAAGCTCTGTTGACTTTAAAAATCTGAAATGTTTATTCTGAAGCACATTTCTGTACAGTAGATGCTGTGATCACTGACAGACATATCTACCAATCTGCAGATATCTTGGCATTTTAACTGTGAGTCGAGAAGCCAGTCCTACTATTTGCAGAACTCTATAATTGAGTTAGTGAACTTTATTTTGCAACACAGAAGTGTTCCCACTGAAACTTTCAAACATAAACATCTCACTCAAATTATTTACTCCTACACAAAGCTACAAGGCTAAAGGTACCATTTACAGGACATCTAAATGATGTAGAATGTGTCTACAGCTAAGTGCTGTGAAAACTAGCCCAAGCTGTCCCTGGCAAAGGCTGCTTCAGCAAATAGCATAGTTGTATTAGTATTCTAGCTAGTAAGAGCTGCTTTCCAGCACTGTATGGATGTTGCAGATCCACCCATACTGCCTCCATACCTAAGCTAGGATTGCTGGGTGATACGGCACTGTACCATGTGAAAACAGCAGTCTGAATCAGTGTTAGCTTAAAGATCAATGCATTGCATCCCATCATGAGATACAGACTTGGACATATCTACTTAAGTCCTCTTCACTAGTTAAATCCTCAGAAGAAGAGGAACCTAGGCATGGGCTTCTGTAAAGCCTTCGACACAGTCCCACACAACATCCTCCTCTCCAAATTGGAGCAATATGGATTTCATGGGTGAACTGTTCAGTGGCTAAGGAATTGGTTGGAAGGTTTCAGTCAGAAGGTAGTGGTCAATGGCTTGATGTCCAAATGGATGCCGGTGACAAGTGGTGTCCCTCAGGGGTCTCTATTGGCACTGGTGCTGTTTAAAATCTTCATGAATGACATCATAGACAGTGAGATTGAGTGCACCCTCAGCAAGTTTGCTGACAACACCAAGCTGAGTGGTGCAGCTGACACACCAGAAGGATGGGATGCCATCCACAGGGATCTGGACAAGCTCGAGAAATGGGCCTGTGTGAACCTCATGAGGTTCCATAAGGCTAAGTCCAAGGTCCTGCATCTGTGTCGGGGCAACCCCTGGTATCAATACAGGCAGGGGGATGAAGGGATTGAGAGCAGTCCTGATAAAGTGATAAAAGTATAATGTACTTTTATATACTTTTATGCACATATATATACTATACTTACTGATAAAGTAACTACGAAGTTATGCTTCATTATTTTCTACTGTAATGGTTATGACCTGAATTTCCAAAATTTTAAATTTAGAAAAAGATGCTTGTATGTCACTAAGAAGGTAGAGATAGCTGGTTTAGGTCTGAATAAACAGTCTTAGGTGTAACAGACTATATACCCTTCATTAAATATTATTGCATGTGGTCTGCCTAGTCTTACTGAAAAGCTATTCTTCCTTTTTCTCCAAAAACTTACACTTCATTGGTTCCCACGTGTAAACTGAATAGTATTTGTTTGTAATTGATCATGAAACCTGCTGTTCAAAAGGTAAGCCAAGAACATCTCATCCCGAGAACAAAAATATCACTTTGAAAACTATGGCTTTTTAACTCTTGTCTTTTCAGAAATTCTCCTTTAGAAGATCCTGAAACAAACATTGTTAAGTTTGACAGCAAGGTGACTGAAAAGTGAACTGTAAGAGGTTCCACCAAACAGATTTAACTTGAAAAATTCTTTATGTAGAGAGATTCTCAAAAAATATGAAGAAAGTCCCCATATATCTGAATCAAGTGCCTCCAACAGTAGTGTTCTGCCTGTCATAAATCCTCATGACCCTTCCTTTTATTCTAAAATTTTTCTCCAGGATGACAAAAGCATTTCAGTCTGCCCCAAATACAGAAGACATTGCTCGTGCAAGCATACTTCCTTTGTTCTGTTCTCTATCTGTCTTGTATAGCTTTTTGAAAGAAATGAAATTATAATTTTCCTGTGAATTCTGATGTTTTGGTATTTGTGGGTTTTTATTTTTATCAAACTAGAATTTCAAATTCATAAAGCAGAAATTCCAAAATACTTATTTGAAGACATTTGACTGTACAGTTTTGACAATGTTGAATCATCTCATTTCAATAGTCATTTTTATCTTACAAAAAAGCATTGCTTCAATAACACTATAGTTAACATAGATACCTTAGGTATCCAAAATATATATAACGTCAAATAAAATCTGAAATATACTTTTAAATTAAATAGACTTGAAATGAATTCTCTTTATCTCATTGAAGAAGATTTATTTAACTTTGAAATCAAACACAAGAGTGACAACAGTATGTTTTTACACTTTTTCCATGAAAAAATGAAAAAAAAAATCTACATATTTTTATAAAGCTTATCTATTCTAATTGATTGTATTTTCGAAGGAAAGCATTATCTGGATAAAATATTTTCACCTGGCTTTATTTTCAGATTTCTTTTCTCCAAGCATTACTCATGTCAGTTACCATCCCCTCTCAATTTGTTTTCAGTTATTTGTAGTTCAGATGGCTTTGTATGAGTAGGCTGATTATATGAATCCTATGAATCTGCTGGCCTAACCTATAAAATGTATGTCTTATGGCATGGGCTTTCCGTATTTTATGTGTTGGCAGGCATTGCAGCTTGTTTCCGAATGCAGCTGCCAAGCTTGTCATCCACAGGAAGGCCAGAAAGAAGGCAGTGTTTTACTGTTAACGGGCCTGAACTTAGATGGACCTTGCAAGAAAACTCACTCCACAGCTCCATAACGACACAGTTATTCCTTCTTCTTCACATTGCCAGAAGTTGTCTTGTGATGTGATAATCAGCTTGATGTGCTTATGCTGTAGTGGAGCCTGACTCATGGGGCCAGATGTAAATTAATATGCTCCTCTCTTAGATTAGAGATTTAATTAAAACAACACCACCAACATTTTTGCAGTGTCTTAATATGTGACACTGAAAACAACCCTGATGTTGCAAGGTGGTACAGCAGCAAATCTGTTAGGACCATTGCCACTGAGCATCATCTTCTTGTTGCACTCTTGCGAAGAAATGAACCGATAATTCTCAAATTTTGAAATACTGCATCTAGTTTCTTGTCAGGTTTCTAGTGTTTCAAACACATCTTATTCTTTTGCTAAGTATTCTGAATTTTATATCTTTTTGTCCTCTGTTTTCCTCTGCCTTCAAAACTGTTAAGGGCTTTCAAAATGACGTCTGGTCCAAATTAATAACTTCGATAAGACTTCTGTTTTCTGTAAACATTATTTCTAGAATATTGAGAGACAGCAAATAAAATGAGACTGAAAATTATCTCTCCAAAAGCTGTGGATCATTTATAGGCTTGAACAGAAACTTTTTTTCTGTATTCAATGACTTCTTACTTTGACCAGACAGCTAACACACCTGTTCTTGTAGCATGGTTTTCCAGATTGTTAGATTTATTTGTTCACTTCAGAATGATTATGAAAACACTCATGTTTCGCTGCAGCCTGAAAGTCTGTTCATGCATTCTCATCTATAATTAGTGGCACTGACAGTAATTTGAATTTTAAATGAAGACAAAGGCATCTTCCATGTTTTTCATGGGCACATGGCAGAGGATTTTGCTTACTCATTGGAAACCTAGATAGATAGCATAGAGGTTGTTAAATTATCTTAAGGTAAAGAGGATTGAAAAACACTATAGTCCAAAGGCTACATTATAAAACTATTTAAATATGTTTGTTTTAAAAATGCTGTTTATATTCAACAGTAAGTGTCCCTGAACTCTACTCAAAAACTCCTCGGTGTTTTAAACAGTCACTTAAAAAAATTAACAAATGGATTATATCTAAATCTCTGTAGGATTATAGAAGGTTAAGATGGCACTTTACTATTATAAATGCAGGGTAAGTAGATCTGCAACTTGGAAGACACAAAAGAGTTTCATTACATACTTAAAGTTTCTATTTAACCATTCAGTAGGGGCTACATCTTCTCTATTGATGTCAACGTGACAAAAGTTTTGTATCACAAAAATGTGTTTATAAAGCACAGTCTCTAGTGAGACGTAAAAGTGAAAGGATTTATTCCTTGGCACAATGTTAAATATCATCAGTGAAGTTTAAGGAACACATTTGCCAAAATATATTAATTGCTAAAATCTTATAAACAATAAAACATTCCATTATTTGGGTGACGTGGAGGTAAAAAGCAGAAATAAATGTAACTCTTTCAAAGGAAATTGAGGTTATTGGTAAGTCGTGTATAAGTCTCCTTTATACTGTTATAGTCCTAACTTAAAATATAAATAGGAAAAGACATTGGTTCCCAAATGGTTTCTGCAGGGATTTACGATGCTTTTAACTTTTAACATCCTATGTCAACTTCTGTTTTCAACCTTTGATTTGATTCTAGTATAGCCCAAATGTTAAGAATAATCTAAACATACATCTGAATCATGATGGTTGTGCTTTCCTTTGAATCATTCTATTCTTACAATAATTACTCAGAATAGTTCATGTATAGCAGGTAAAAGGAAATGTTTTGTAATGATTGTAAGGGCTATCGGGCCTTCTTTCTCCCTTTTTATCATGCTGAATGACTTACAATGTCAATACAAGAGTTTTTCTGCCTTTTGTTCTGTGAGTCTAAGAAGAAATCTGTGTTGTTTTTATACAGTTTATATGTAGGTTCAAGCAGAAAGAAAAGCCACGTGTTTGATTTGCAGCTTCAATAGCAACATTGCTTTGTGATCCTAATTACTGTGACAAAGTTTTCCTTGTCATTCTTCTAAATGCATTTAGTTGTGCTATTATGATATAACGACTATATCACTTTTATTCCCTAGAAAGCGATGGAATCTAGAAACGTTATTCTGCAGTATGAGTAGCCATTTATATCTTTTGCAAAGCATGATCACTACCAAAACTGAGCATTTCCCATTCAGTTCTACTGGAACTCTAGTGCACACATTAATCCAGTGTAAACCAGGGCATGAAATTACATTGTTTCTATTTTCTTACTTAATGATCCTTCTCTGAAGAATAGACTACAAATAATTTGATTTAAATAATTCTATGTGCATATGTATAAATACATATCACAGATGTAAACTAGTGATTATTAGTGCCTCGTCTTGCTATTGTTTTCTTTACTGTTAGCATACACTAATTTTTTTATATAACAGAATTATTTTTTCTCCCCAGAAGCACTTGTTTCCACCATATCATAGTTCTAATGACTTTCACTTAGTAAACAGGTATCTATATGTTTTCTGACTGTCTGGTAGATACTTTACTAACTAACTAGTGTCAATACCCCTCCTGATCCTGTTGAACACCTTCAGCTGCATTTTCCCAACAGATGATCCAAAGACATTACAAATGCATATTTTATAGATATTTTGGATGTATCAGATAAATCTTCAATTTGCTCATGCTGCTGAGATTCTTTAACGAAGTAAGGTCTTTGTGGTTTAAACTCAGGTTAGTCTGGATACAACGTTAACTGAGGAAATAATGAATATTTTCTTAAAACTTTAACATATTTACTACAGAACAATTTACAACTTTTGTGGTTTCAGATTAGTTAGACAAAAAGTTGAATTTATCTCTGCATCATTATTACAGTAAGTATGTATTTTTAAAACCATTTCATATTTAATTAAGATAGAAGCTCCGTTATTAATTCTTAATTGAATGCCTGAATGAGAGACATACTGTAAGTAAACTTTTCTAGTATATAGCTTGAGTCTCAAAAGTTAGACATTCAATTTACGGAAATGTATATGTGGAGAAGAACAAAGACAGAGAAGCAAGAGGGTAAAGGATGACAAAGAAAGGAGGATGTGAGAAATTCAGGTACTTTTGTAAGATAGAAACTAAATTTGCAGACAGAATCCTTTACCAGCTTTCTCCCTCACGACAACTGAGGAATGCTTCTCTCCTAAGAGCTGAGACATCTGGAAGTGGAAAACCAAAAGATTTTCATTTGAATTGAGTGATGTGAAAAATACTTTCCTTTATTCATGCTTCATATAACATGGTTTTGGTTTGGCCTGGATAAATGCCAGATGCCCATCAAAATCACTCTATCACCCCCCTCCTCACCTGGACAGGGGAGAGGAAATCTGATGAAAGGCTCGTGGGTCGAGATAATGACAGGGAGAGATCACTCACTAATTACCGTCACAGACAAAACAGACTGAACTTGGGGAGAAAAAGGGAGTTCAATTTGTCACCAATCAAATCAGAGTAGGATACCGAGAAATAAATCCAGATCTTGAAACACCTTCCCCTCACCCCTCCCTTCTTCCCGGGCTCAACTTCACTCCCATTTCTCTACCTCCTCCCCGTCCTCCTCCCTCCCCTCCAAGCAGCACAGGAGGGCAGGGAATGGGGCTTACCATCAGTTCATCACACATTGTCTCTGCCGCTCCTTCCTTCTCAGGGAGAGGACTCCTCACACTCTTCCCCTGCTCCAGCGTGAAGGGTTCATCTCACGGGAGACAGTTCTCCACAAACTTCTCTAAAGTGAGTCCTTCCCACGGGCTCCAGCTCTTCACGAACTGCCCCAGCATGGGTCCTTCCCATGGGGTGCAGTCCTTCAGGAATAGGCTGCTCGAGCATGGGTCCCCCATGGGGTCACAAGCCCTGCCAGCAAACCTGCTCTGGCATGGGCTCCTCTCTCCACAGGTCTGCATGTCCTGGCAGGAGCCTGATCCAGCATGGGGCTCCCCATGGGGACACAGCCTCCTTCAGGCATCCACCTGCTCCGGCTTGGGGTGCCTTCCATGGGCTACAGGTGGATATCTGCTCCACCATGGACCTCCATGGACTGCAGGGGGAAAAACGTGCCTCACCATGGTCTTCATCATGAGCTGCAAGGGAAGACTCTCTGCTCTGGCATCTTGAGCACCTCCTCCCCCCTCCTTCTTCCCTGACCTTGGTGTCTTTAGAGTTGTTTCTCTCACATCGTCTCACTCCTTTCTCTTCTCTGGCATTTCACCACAGTTTGTTTTTTTTTTCCCCCCTTCTTAAATATGTTATCACAGAGGTGCTGTCACCTTTGCTGATTGGCTTGGTCTTGGTCAGCACCGGGTCCCTCTTAGAGCCAGCCAGCATTGGCTTTATCAGACATGGGGGAAGCTTCTGGCAGCTTCTCACAGAGGCAACCCTATAGCCCCCCTGCTACCAAAACCTTGCCACGCAAACACGTAACAGTGTTACAATGCCATTCCTCATTCATCATTCTTTCCATTACAGCCCATTGCATTGCTAATTGTTCATCAAGGCAAAAGAAGGAAAAAATAGGTTAGTTTGCAAGATGCTGTGACCAGTAACACATTCAGAGAAGTGAAATACAGTTCATGTCTCACACAAACATCTTCAGACAGATTTTAGCAAAAAACGTGACACAGCGTGGCTGGAGGCTTACTTTATTTGTTGACACTTCACAGAGGCTGGTGGACTACTTCTCTCTCTGAGTGAAACAGAGGACCCTTTCCTAGCAGAAATCAAGGTGGGATAAAACAGAATTTATTGTTTGTAATTTCTTTACTGCACTAAATCTTGCTTTCCTCTGTTCAGGCAAATACCCCTGCCACTTTAACATATAGCATGAATCCAGATAGACTTCTAGATGTATAACATCATGACTGCTTCACAAGTCCATGAGAAATATTTCTATACAGAGCAATCATCGTCTAGTCAGCTGCTCTCTAATCTTTTTTTCTTCCTTGAGACAGCAGTTTATCTAAGCTGTCTTGAACAATGCAGATCTATTTTTTCCTTTCCTGGTAGTGAACACAGAGGTGAATTCTTTCTGGAGAACTCAGTTCCAGGAACTGAGTGTTTTGGAACTTTCCTCCATAAACTTTCTGGCTGTCCAGCAGTCCATGGAAAAAGAATGAAAATAATGCCAATGCTGCTTTTCCTTTCTCAAATCTGGGAGGATTAAATCTCTGAATGATGTTTATAAGACTCTGTCAGCTGACAGACACAAACTCTTGTGATGCCTGCAGGACTTCTTTTCATAAAGCCTAATGGTTTCTGTGTGTATATTTCTTTATATCAGCCCAGATGATGTCTGGCCCTCGTGGCAATCTTTCTGGGTTCATGAGATCGGATAGCACAGCACTGAATTACCAGACTGCATGCATAATACAATCAAGGCCTTAGTATCTCACAAGAAATCAGGGATTTCCCAGTTTCACTGGAAATCTGGCAACCTATTTCTAAATAGTTACAATTCATTGCTTGAAAAAATTCAAAATAGAAAGCAGTTAAGCTCTGAAATATCGTTTTATAGTCCTCTTTTGTTTTCATTAGTGTGCAAATCCATGCAAATTAGCAAATGACCAGTTTTCATATCCGTGCAGAAGCAAACAGGTACAATATCTACATCCACTTGGACTAAATTACTTCATTCCTCACCTTTCTTTACTCAGACCAGCTACCTCTACTTGCTTCACAGCAGACTCCTTCTGTCCAGTATTTGCCTAGGTCTGGCAGAAAAGTTGATGGGATCTATGCAGATAGCACTATATTTTGATCCATGGTTTTATTCCTCTAGTGCTTGCTTTATTTTGCTGTAAAGTAAAATACTTTTTCAGACATACAGGAGAAGTGACAATGCAGGCACAGTGATTACTAATGATTTTGAAATAACAGTGGATTTGATAACAGTTGTATCATCAAGAAGTTGCTTTCTATTTTATCATCTAGCTATAGAGCTCCTGATTTCACTGATTGTCAGGGATAAGCAAGAGCAGGATTGCTTCACAAGTGGGGACGAACTAAGACCTCAGACACAGTGCAAGCAGTGCCCTCCTTGATCAGGGCTCAGTCACAGAGGATCTGAACACAGCAGGCAGGGTCAGTTGGTCCCAATGATCCATTGACAGTCCCATACAATCCAGATTGGGGTTCATCCAAGGAGACCAGTCAGGAACAGCAGGACATGGTGGCAGAGACAAGACTACGTGACAAGGTTGGAACATAGATCCAAGGTCCCTCCAGGAAACAGGGTTGGAGACCTTCCAAAACAACTCAGAAAAGGATAGGAAGCCCAGGTCAGCAGTTAAATGGAGTTCTTAGGCTCATAGGTAGATGTTGGGGTTGCTTGGTAAGACTGGTAAGGGTGGTCAAGGCCTGTTAGTGCACTTGGAGCCCTGACAAAAATCAGCTTTCTCCAACAATATTACAGAGATGTACTGTGAAATTTGTCCTATGAACATTCATTGCTTGAAAAACTTCAAAGTAGAAAGCAGTTAAGCTCTGAAATATCATTTTATAGTCCTCTTTTGTTTTCATTAGTGTGCAAATCCATGCAAATTAGAAAATGACCAGTTTTCATATCCGTGCAGAACCAAACAGGTACAACATCTACATCCACTTGGACTAAATTACTTCATTCCTCACCTTTCTTTACTCAGACCAGCTACCTCTACTTGCTTCACAGCAGACTCCTTCTGTCCAGTATTTGCCTATATTTGCCTATCCAGTATTTGTCCATTAATGTTAAATGTGAAGCTTGTTTTGTCCCGGACAATATGGAGTGGTTTTGGGGTTGTCTTTTTTCTTTCCTTGACATTCAAAAATAACAGCTTTTGGGTAACCCATAGCCAATAGAGACAGTATGTCCCGTATAATCTATAATTACTCTACATAGTTGGTGAACTCATTGCTTTCTTAGCTGAGTCTTTGATGTCTTACTTTTCCTTTCCTTTATGTCAGCCTGTCCCCCGCCCTCAGCCACGAGTTAGGCTAGCTCGTTTAAGAAAGAACTGTCACTTCCAAGAGATGAAAAACATTTGAGTGATTCATCCAAGCAGGGTACCATCACCATGTCACCGAAACCTGGGAAAGCACCTGGTGGATAACTGTCATATCAGGCATGTTAGATCTATAATTCCCTACTGTCCAACTGATAAATTGAAAGTTATGTATGAAAGAAGCCCTATTTTTCTTTTGTAATTATTATTTCATCCTTCCTTTCTGTTTTTCTGTCCAGCTGAGTAGCAGTCTAAACCAATACTTTCAATGTCTACAGAAGTGATGTGTGTTTTTATCGACTCTGTTTTGTTTGTTAGGCCCTTCTACGTTCTTGGATACGCTATCCAAAGGAGTACTTTTGTGCCTATTAAACATTCATCAGGACAAAAATTATTTAGTTTTGCTTCTACTACTATGGCACCTTGGTCTCTTATACACTGCTATTTCTAGTCATGCATATTCTTAGAATATATTGAAGAGATAACATTTAGTAGTTAAAATTGTTTGGAGGTCATAATTGCCTTGGAAACAGCAAGGAATTCTGTTTGAAGCTTGATAATAGAAATTATGTGAATGTCAAACCTCTCTTTTTGGACAATAGTCACTTGAATAGTGAATTGGCTTTGGCAAGAGATGAGCTTAGTGACTGAAACACCCTCTAGTTGCTGCATATTTATTTCAAGATTATGTTTAATAAAAATTCTATGCATAATGAAAATCTTTGTCACATCACTGGGCTATTTTAAAAAAGGCCAGGCATGTCTGTACTGTCAGCTGTCATTTAGATGAAGAAGAGGTATGTATATATGTTACATGTTGTCTGAATGGTTTAGCTGTCTTCATACCTATTGCAGTGAATGTATATATATGGAAGTCGGGGTTTTAGAGGCTTCTGCGTTGACTGAATTGGTGTCTTTAAAAGACTGATACATCATTCTGTTATCATTTTTTAAAACAGCACTTTACTGGATTGACAAATCATTAACAATACATATTGTCAGTCTGGACCATTATCAGCCATTATCATTATGTGTTCAAATGATTAACTCTTAATCTGCTTATCCTACATTAGCTTGGAATATACAGTATCATGGAGCTAATGACATATATGCGGTATTAATTGCTCTTGATGGTCTTCGTCACAGAAGTTTGAGGTGAGTTCAGAGCTCTGACATGGGCTGCTTCTTTCTTCCTCACTTTTCCTTGATCATCCTTTGTCTTTTATGTTCCTCTCCCCACTCCCCAGAAGAAAAAGTGTGATTTAATCTTCTGTGATACAGTTCATCCTGTTTTTAGAACCAAAACCAGTTCTGGTTTTACCAAGTATCTTTGCTGATTAATCTGCAAGATAAATTTGGTTTCCATAGACACCTTTCCTACATATTCTTTATGCTTTGTATCTTATTTTGCAGATATTGCTACTTGCAACTTGACCTGTACACCATTTGTGCAACTACCCCAAATTTGTCCCTTTGTGGTTACAAATTAATTAAATATTTATGCTCAGTTATGTTACAAAATATATATTGTTGCTAGTTATGCTGTTAAAAGTGTTTCACACCTTTTCACCCTGGTAGGCAGCTAAGCACCACACAACTGCTTGCCCGTACTAGTGGGATGGAGGAGACAAATGGAAGGGTAACTGTAAGAAAACTCATGGGTTGAGATAAACGCAGTTTAAAACGGAAGGAAAAAGCTCTGCATTGAAGCAAAGCAAAATAAGGAATTCATCCACTACTTCCCATCAACAAGCGGGTGTTCAGCCATTTCCAGTAAAGCAGGGGTCCATCACACGTGAGAGTTGCTTGAGAAGACAAATACTCCAGACATCCCCCCCCTTTCCTCCTTCTTTTCACCCCAGTTTTTATTGCTGAGCATGACATCATATGGTATGGGATATCCCTCTGACCAGTTGGGGTCAGCTGTCCTAGCTGTGTCCCCTCACAACTTCTTGTGCGGCCCCCAGACTACTCACTGGTGGGGCAGCGTCAAAAGAAGAAAAGGCCTTGATGCTGTGTAAGCATTGCTCAGTAACAACTAGAACATCCTGGTATTATTGACACTGTTCTCATCACAAGTCTCAACATAGCCCCATACAAGCTACTATGAAAAAAATTAACTACCCAGCTAAAACCAGTAGAGTGTTACAAAATGTGTCTGTATCTTGCTAATTATTCCACTTCAAATAAGCTTATGTCTGGGATAAATATATGGAAATACTACTTAAGCCTTACTCAACAGACTTTTTAATGTGAAAGGTGCAAAAGGCTTCCGCTTTACATGGACACCATGTTTGAAAGTTCTGTTTTCTCTGTGTCTGAGACTGTATCTCAAGACAATTGCCTCAAAGCTTGTTTCTAAACTTGCTGCAGGACCTCCTGGCAGGCCAGCAAAGCTTGTTTTCAGCCCAGCTCAACCTCCTCGTGGGCCAGTCAAACACAAACCAGACAAGGAACAAACAGCCACAGGAAACCAGCTTTGAAAGGAGTTGAAGGGCGGGTACCTCATGGTGGAAAATGTATCTAGACACTGACCCCCTCCCCAGCCTACTGGAGCCAGGACTGAGAAAAAAACACATGCATGTGACTGGGGGAACATGGAGTACGTGCCATTGCCTAGGGAACAGTCTCCCCAAACACCTTATAAAAGGCTGTGCGAACAAATGACAAGGGGACCCCCACCACTGACGCACACAAGAACTACAGACCAACAGACCAACGGGACACCACTGGATCCATGGTGATGACTATCTCTTGTGACTTTATCCTGACTGCTTGCTAGGTTTCTTTCTTTCCTGTCTTTTCCTCTTTTCTGTCACTGTTTCCTCATGCCTTCATTTGAACAAGTGATGAATAAACCTGTTTGATTGGTGGCATTTGACCTAATTTGTGTCTTAATCTCACTCTGGGAATAACAACAAATCTCTATGGCTCAGGTCTTCCCAGACTGTAGTACTCTGACACAATTTTATCATCAAATCTGAATCACAACAAAGCCTAGGTGCAGGAGGCATGGGGTAGATATCTGACTCATGAAAATGGGCTTGTTCTTCCAAGCAAGAGTTCCTACAGAGCTTTGTAAATCAAACTTGAGGCACCATTGTACTGTGGACTTTGTCTGGATTAACGATACATATATAGCAGGTCCTCTGAACAGTTTACTTTGACTATACATGTGAATTTAAATTACTTCCTTTTACGACACACTAGGAGGTGAAGCAGGAAAGAAGAGTGGAAAGGAAAGGAAGGAAGAAGAGGTGAAAGGTCCAAATAAACTGAGGACAGGTATTCAATCAATATTTAGTTTCTTGAGCAATTTCTACTTCCTTCCTCAACTCTGAATGCAAAAGTTCCATTCAGGAGAGTTGTTATTTTGGTGACATTACTATTAAGAGTGGAAGGGTATAATTCAATTACTTATGAATAGGTCATCTAGTACTGCTTCAGATGCCTTTGGGCATTTTTCACAGCTTCCAGATGATGCTTCAGAAGTCTTTGTGTCGGCGTTGAATGTAGATGTATTAGACACTGTAGGAAATACACAAGATGTTCATACTCATCTGTGTATGGGTAACTGAATCATGCCTCAAGTTTCTCCTGTGTTGTTCGGAGTTCCTCTGTAGTCAGTGGAGAGAGATAGGCACTTTCAGAAAGCTGCTTATCCTGGGAGACAGCTCTGTTTCTCAACGTGCCTTTTTTCTCCTTTGACTATAGACATAGCTTAAACAATTGGGCACAAATCTTTTAGATGGCTAAAGGCAGGAGGGATTAATCCACCCCAAAGTCTGAATTTTTTTAATGTGTACAGTCAAGTAACTGCAGAACAATTGCCTTCTGAGACAGTCATAGTAATGTCATTGTTTGTCTAGTTTGGAAAAAGGAGGCTGAGGGGTGACCTCATTGCAGCTTCCTGAGGAGGGGAAGTGGAGAGGCAGGTACTGGTCTCTTCTCCCTGGTATCCAGTGGTAGGATGTGTGGGAATGGTTCAAAGCTGCACCAGGGAAGGTTTAGACTTGATGTTAGGAAGCATTTCTTTATTGAGAGGGTGATTAAACACTGGAACAGGCCAGAGAGGTTGTCAATGCCCCAAGCCTGTCAGTGCTTAAGAGGCATTTGGACAATGCCCTTACTAACATGCTTAAACTTCTGGCCATCCCTGAATTGGTCAAGCAATTGGACTAAAGATCATTGTAGGTCCCTTCCGACTGAAGTGATTCTATTCTATTCTGTTCTCTTCTATTCTCTTCTATTCTCTTCTGTTCTCTTCTCTTCTATTCTATTCTATGCATTGAAAGATGTACAGCTATTGTTAGGATTTTTTTTTTTAATAACTACATTGCAGATATGCATGCAATTGTATGAAGTTACAGAGTTATCATCTTTTGTAGTTCCACTGCCATTCCAAGTAAAGCTTTGTTTTTAGTCAAGCCTCTTGGACATTATTATGACCCCCAGTATTGCGCAGAGAATTAAAAAGATCTCCTTCCCCTATTCCTGCTGAGCAGGACGGGACATAACTAGAGTAGCCTCTTGGACGATCTGAGTTAGGCTGAAGGAGAAGCTATGGTAAAATATAACAAAGCTCTTATTGAAAACTTATTTTCACCTTCTATTGGAAGGAAGAAGATTCTCTAATATACAGATGGACAAGGATGACCAAAGCCATACTTTAGTGCTACCAGGATGACAACTGATTTTATATTGCTAGACTTTAACCGATTTGTAAGTGATAATGTGCTTTCTGACTTGATTCCTGAAGAAGACTGTTAAAGGCCACACTGCCAAATAGTTCTAGAAACAAAAACCCTAATGCTGTTCCAGAACATGAACATCTCACAACAGAAGTGTGCATAGCCCACAGGGAAGGTAACGAAAGATAACTGGAAAAGCAGGACTTTAGATAATGTAGACCTTATGTGGAGATCAGGTTAATTTAAACAATTAAGGACAAAGTCTTCAGGCAAAGGACCAGAAAACATTCAGTATGCATTTTTTTTTCTAATGTAGCCTCCCCTCAGTTTACAGTACTGAAATAAATGTAATCTGCAGAATTCACATATGACACTACCCATTTCTTATGATACAGGTTATTTAGTTACAGAACTGAAAGAGACTTTAAACTAGTACACCTTTAATATTCTTTAAAGCAGAGATTAAACTGAGATTTATCAAGAGGCAAGATTTTGATGTATTTTGCTTCTGCTGTGTATTATTACCATTTCTTTGTTGACTGTATAGGCCCTTCACTCTTAATGCTCAAACAAAGTAGTGTGTATATCCTAGTTCCTGCATCGTGCTGGTGTACCAGTATCCCTACTTCTCTTTGCTTGTAATCTGCAAATCTATGATTCAGAAAAGATCATGAGTCTAAGGGCCATCTTATTCTAAAAACTGAGCAAACTTCTGTTTGTCAATTTCTTTCATGAGTTAGCACTTTATACAGATGAAATTTTGTGCAAAATCCACATTGTAAACAATATTAGTCTCTTAAAGTTGTCCTGATTCTGAGAAAGTGTAAGAATACTATCTATCTACTCAACAAGAAAAGCACCATGGTTTAGCCCTGGCCAGCAACAAAGAACCACATGGTCTCTCTATCGCTCCTCCCCCTGCTGCGGTGGGAAGGAAAGTTGGAAGAATATTGGACGCAAAACTCATGGGTTGGGATAAGAACAGTTTAACAGAACAGCAAAAAAACCAAACAGCAACAACAATAATTCATGTCAGAAGAATATACAAAACCAGGGAAAACATAGAGTAACTCTCTCACTGCCTCATGCCCAGTGTGCTCCTGAGCAACAGTTAAACCTCCTCCCACACACCCCCCCCACTCAAGACTGAGCATGACATCACATGGTATAGAATACTCCGCTTGTTTGGCCAGTCTGGGTCAGCTGTCGCGGCTGTGTCTCCTCCTGGCTTCCTGTGAAAATTAACCCTATCCCAGCTGAACTCAGGACAAAAAGATAAAAGACTAACATTAAAATTTGTTTCAAAATTTCACAAAAATAAATGATAAAACAGAACTGCTGAGGTCTCTTTTAAAAGAAAAAAAAAAATCAAGAAAATGAATGAACCTGATCTCAGTACTCATCAAATTAATATTGGGGTAAACTGATAATAATCCTTTAATTTTTAGAAATTCTCTGAAATGTCCATCCTCAAAATTTGAATATTAATTAGGATAATCAATTACCCAGAAACATAAATCATGTATTTAATCTCTTAATTAAAATTAATTAATTAATTACTTTTATAATGGAGATCAAAAGGATCATGTACTTATGAACAACTTTATTCAGAGTCCTGGTTTAATTTTAGTTGATAATATCTGGAACTTCCTTATCTTATTTAGGTAAAGGGTTGTACCTACCTATGTTTTCGGATGAGAGGTAAATTCTAGATTTAATCACTCAGATTCTAGATCTAGGTTTCTAAAGAACAGTCACACTATAATTTTACTTCTAGTTATTTACAGGAAATCTTTGTCCACAAGGAGACTGCTCTCACAGTTGTCTTGGACAATTTTTCAAGAAGTAGTGAAAACTTTGGTCTTAGTATTTAGTTATCTCAAAAACCCAGAAGTAATATGCTACCCATATCTCATATTACAGCTGACATCATCAATAATAATTGTTTGTTGTCTTCAGTGTACAAATTGCCTATTTAGAAGTGATTTGATGCAGTCCAAGTTGATAAAATGAACTTCAGTCATCCAAAGGAAGAAGTATTTTGGAATATATTTAACTGAGATTCTGGGGGAAAAATATTAAATTGGCAAGAAGAATGAATGTCTGCAGGATAACAATTCAATGTCTCTACTGTAGGTGTCAGATAGCTAGCTGGTTTCTATGTAGTCACCACATTAAAAAATTGAATCTCTTCCACTAAATTACTTCAAAAAGACCATGAAATTCATTGGGTTGCATGAGATATACCCCAGACACTGAGTGCGTTAAAAGAGCAAATATACCAGGCATGAAGGGAATTGTGATAAAAATGCAGGTGTAAATGAAGTGGATGGGTCCTTCATCTAAAGGCATTCTATAGTAAAATTCTAATTTTTGAAAAAAAGGCACTTCAGTAGCTAACGTGTACACAAACACACACACACACAAAACCCCAACCCAACACAAAGCATCTAATGACAACTGGAAGCACAAACCAAAAATTTCAGTTAACTTGTGATGGCTTGAACAGTTTTGAAATCACCTGTAATCTATTTAGCTGAAGTAAAGGGCAGAGGGATACGTGAAAAGCAAAAGTAGTTACATAGTTATCTTGTATGTGGAATTTAATTATCTTGTCTGTGGGAAGTGATTCCTATCAGCAAGGTATTATACACTCTTGTGAAGTTTTGCAATTAATATAAACAAATAGTTTAGTTATAAACTTCTACCATTGACAATGTGGCTAGCAGTGGTTATATGCCCTGCAGGATTTAAGAAACTTGTCAGACACAGCCAGAAAGATAGATCTCTTCTTTTAAAGACCACTGAGACATTACCTTGTAAAGTAGCTATTTAACATTTTTTTCAAGTCCAAAACACACCAAAGACTTTCAGGGTGTTTAAAATCACTTAAAATAGAAATTCAATGCCTATGAAACATAGTAGAAACTAACAGGACATCTCAAAAAGTCAAAAGAAGAGTGAAAAACTAGAAGTCTCTTTTCAAAAATACTTCTGTAACATTCCTGTCACAAAAACAAAGGCAGTATGTCTACCAAGCCAGAGGAAAAAAAACCCCAACAATTCTATTACTTGTGTATAAACAGATTTCATATCTGTGAAGTAAGGACAATAAGCTTATTTCATAAGCTAACGATGTTACAGGAATCTATGCCATGAAAATAAAAGATTAATGCAGCTGATATAGAAAATGGCTGAGACCTAAAAGAGGTGTGCCTTTCTTTGCTAGCTATTATGAGGGAATAATATAAAATAACAGTATATTAAGCAAGCAACTGCTCTCTGATAGCACCTCAGTTTCGGAAGGCAACAATCAACAGAACCTTCCATGAACCACTTTTATTAGTCTTCCTCCTAAGTTCATTCTTTTCAGCAAGCAACTGGGCAGCTGAAAAAGAATCCCCAAAATAACTTCAAAAGAATCAGCCATCTACTTCAGACCCTTATTATCAGTGTGAAATGACATTTTCTCAAGCACTAATAATACAAAAGAGGTTTTAAAATTTATTTTTATACAATTACTTCATGGATATTGAAATGTTTTTATGATTTATTAAATGATTTTCTACCTAATTAGATTTCTTATTCCGGAAGAGAAGATTTGGGTAAACAGAGAGAGAGGAGAATGGTATTTTCTCAGGAACTGAAGGTTCTCAACATTAATTGCATGCCTTCAGATTTGTTCTTGTATATCCGTCTGAAATACCCGAGTTAAATATCTCCTTGAATTTTGTAAGATTTATCAGAGCACTCTTTTTGATCAGAAACTCTTCCCCTGCTTCCTAAATGCTTATAGCAATCTCTGATAAATTCCACAAGTTTTACCACATTCTCCATAAAATTCTTTTACCAAACCATGAGATATTAGGAGATCATTGTATACTGATTTTTACAATGATTTATTTAGTTTTAACTTACCTGGAGAAGAAAGGCCATGTCAAGCAAGATTCACTCTTGCAACAAGATGGCTATTAGAAACCCTCAATGGAGAATAATACAAAAGCAATTGTAACTGAAATAAGAGATGTAAGGTATTTGGTTTCTTTTATCATAATCCTTTGTTTTTTGTAGGTAAAGTGATCATAATTAATTGTTATAATTATTTTGAAGTCTCTCTTTTGGTATCTATTGGTGTTTGGCAAAGAACCTCACAAGGCAAAAGCTTAAAGGTGGGATTCCCTTCTGAAGCAGATGGAAGCAGGGTGATATTATTGGGACATCTCAAATGTAACTTAAACCCTGTTTCTGGGGAGTCTATCTGAGTCTTGTAAGTCTGGTCAAAGAAAGCAATAGTGAATAGACCTATTCAGTTTACCCACTCTTCACTTATGATTTTTTTTTTTTAACTGCTATCTAATAGACTTGCTGTATGAAGGAGATTGTGGCCTGAGGGGTGCCAAATGTATCTGTTTTAGCAATTACTATAATTACCAGGCTATGAGCAGGTCAGAGATGATTTCTTACTCTTTTCTGTTGAACTTATTCTACTTTGTAAGAAATAAATAAAAGCTCATCCATCCAAGAGAGACTAGCTAAGTAATATTTTAATTCTTATGGTTAGGAGCAGCCCAGGAGTTATGGAACACACTTAGAGGGTAGCAAGACTTAGCATCCATGCCTCGTTCCTGTCATTAGTTGAACGTTTCATCTCAGGACTGTTAAATATATGATATACGAATAAGGCTGCTGACAGCTGCAATGTAAATCAGGAGGAGAGTTATGGGGAGGTGCCACTGTGTCACTTGACCCAGAGTTTACATGTGACTCCAAAGAGCAGGAAACATCATAAACCTTTGTATTCCCCCAAAAAAATAAGTATGTGGTAAATTTACTGGATAAAAGACAGGAATACAGATTTTCTCTTCTTGCTAGATTAGGGAAACACTTGTTTGCATTTTACCTTTCTCCATCTCCCTGACATACTTTTCCTACCTGAAACATTCACTGTTTCACTGTTTCATGTGATTTAAACAAGGTCAATGGGGTAAGATAATGTCATTGCCTCTGCAACTCAGTTTATGTCTTTAATGTGTTCACACAATAGGTTCAGATTGTTTATTTTTAGTATAATCTTGAAAATGCTTATAACTTTGAATGTTTAATTCTTATATCATATTTACACCTAAAATGCCAATCTATGTTTATAATTAATTACAAACTATTACTGAGCATTTATGACTCTCTACGCTTGTAATTTAAAACTTTTTAATGATCTGGTCAGGTTACAGAAATGGAAGCTGGCAAATTTTTGGATGAGTTGATATAACACTATTGTATAAAGGAAACCACAATCTTTTCTTTAAAAAAGTGGGTGAACAATTTTTCAGCCAAAATGTTAATGTTTTTATTAATGTATTTATAATATAGTGTTTGTCATAAACTGTTCAGCTAGCTCCCGAAACATAATATAATCTCCTCCAGCCTTCCATTTTTCAAAGCATTTAAACAAGCAACTACTCAGTTGTTCTAGTACAGATAGTTTTAAAGATGTCTTGTAATTTGCATTCCTCAACACGCTCAAAAATTAAAATGAAGGTTTGGGGCAAAATGTAGTAAAATACAGTAACACATTGGGAAAAAATAGTCTGTCTAATTCAGTCCCAGTTCATCAAATTTGATTGACTGTTAAGAATCTCAGTAATATCTCCTCTCCTCATTGGATTTTTCTGAACAAAATCATGGGTATTTTCAAGTGAATCATTGCCAAAGCCATTAGTTAGTAATGGTTACTAGTACTTAGCACTTAAATGTGAAACAAACATTTGAAAAAAAAAAAGTAGTATATTTTGAGGGCTCTGCAGTGGTATAATTCTACCATATTAAGGCTTAATAGAACAAATCCATTGTTTAACAGTTCTGCTTAATGAAACACGCAGTATAGAAAACATAATATTGCACATATACTATAATATATACAGTAAATTTTACATTTTTTCTACTGGTGCTGAAAATTTATTTCAGATCTATTCTTGAAATCAGCTCAGTGGTTCTGGTATTTAAAACGTTGTCATGAAACATCCCACATATTAAATTCTTCCTTAAGTTAAAGCTGATAAGAAGTATACTATAACTTAGAAATTTATGTGACATTTTTTCAACTGCAAATGACAGATGCAATCACCAAAATAAAGTGATATTTTTGGTTATTAAGCTATATAAGTAGCACTTTAGAAAGAAAAATTTTTAAAAATGTTTAAAACCTTGGGAGTAGGGGCAAGGGAAAATGCAATGCTACTGAGAGGTTTCGTTCCAGTTTCCTTTTTTTGGAAAAACCATGCTGAAGATGACAAGAAATTTCCCAGGGAAAATGTTTTATTTAAAATTATGTCCCTAATTTATTTACTTTCATTGAAATCTAAGAGAACAATGTAGACTAGAATCCTTTAGAATCTATGTTCTATAAGCTCTGGCTTCTTCCTCAGAGAGATATTTAGGAAAGTTGATACTTCCTGTTATTACCAGGGAAAGATCATTTCCTCTAGTTCTGATCAAAGACTGCCAATTGTTTTGTATTCTCTATTCAGACATAATTGTTGCTACCAACAATTTACAGTCTTGGCGTAAACTTAAAGTCAGTTGTAAATGTGCCATTAGCTGAATCAGTAAACCAATAAACTGTTGCTATTTTGTATTTTCTTACCACTGGGGATACTAAGAAACAAAGTATTAGCCATGTCAGTATGTACAACGTCCAACAGAGAGCTAAAGATGCAGAAGTAATATCTGGTAATAGATCTGGTGTAGAGATTACATGGTCTGTCTGGTTTAGGCATGCATTTTTTTATTCCTCCACATTTGATGAAAACATTTCCACCATTAAGTTAGCCTTCTTATTGGCTTTTCCTTTTTTTTCCCATATCCAGCCTCATATTCTTCCCCC
>Ga0065711_1000580_pt1 | contig 79141 bp, 47 predicted proteins | sample Hoacrofraction12_FD_59098 | JGI IMG/M metagenome (GOLD analysis project Ga0065711, IMG submission 59098) | Hoatzin crop microbial communities from Cojedes, Venezuela - Epithelial fraction 12 v2 (version 2) | ecosystem: Host-associated > Birds > Digestive system > Esophagus > Crop | place...
TGCTCAGTCAGAAAGTAATTAATGACTAAAATTAAGCAAAGTGTTGGAATGGAGTTTCTGTGAAGATAAGTAAGAGTGGGGAGAGAGGGAACACTGCCCGTATTTAAATGCTTCACTGTAACATATTCGAATATGGTGTAAGATGACTTTCAGACACAGATTTGCTTGGTGTTTTTATCCAGCTGAAGATTAAAAAAACTTTACTAGAATAGTCCATTTGATAATTTTGCAAAGTAGAAAATGCATCATTGTATTTATTACTTTATGGAATGTGTGATTAATCCATCCTATTAAGTTGTGTTTCAGGAAGGTGCGTTCTCAAGTTAGTTTTGGATGGTTTTTTAATAGAAAAATTCTTCCAGCTCATGGTTTGTTGGGGTTTTTTTTCTGAAATAGTCAATGTTTCCACTGATTTCTAAAAAAAAATTTCTTTGTTAACTTCTGGAATTTATTTCATTTTAGAAGTATTCCCTCTTTGTCCCATATTCTTTGGAAATAGGGTACTTCCAGACTAGTGGAGGCTGAGACGTAAAGCTATTTGTAAAGTTATTTGTACGTGTATTCCCTGCAAAGAGCCCTTTGACTGCCCTACGCTTCTTCAAATCTTCAAGGAGATACGATTATACTGAACACTCAGACTTATGGCTCGCCTGATATTAATTCTGATACATTCTGTGGTTTCCCTTTACATGGGAGTTACATTTGGCTTGGAATTCAAATACATAATTTGTACCAGACCAAATTAGCTTCATCATACATCCTTGCAAGAAGCCTCTGCTGGGATCTCCAAGCATCCTACAGTCCAAGTGTTTATTTCGAATTCAAGATCAATTAAAAATATGCTATATATTTCCTCACTTAAAGGAAAGTGCAATTTTAAGTACAGGAAGTACTCCCAGAGACATCAGTAATTGTACAAATGGCTAAGGACTTTTTTTTTTTAATATCAGAACTAAAGTCACAGGCTGTAAATGTGTCTAGAATACTATAATCTGAGTTTATATAAACGCCTTCTGCCTGGGCTCCCTTCTCTGCAGTGTGCTGTGCCAAAGGTCAGAAACCCCCTTATTCTGCTGCTGCTTGTTGGCCCCCTTTTTGCTGTTACTCTATCTCAGTAGTCCGCAGAATCTCTCTTAAGTGAAGAGGGTAACTTGCTTTACCATATTAGCTGTCATACTCCTAGGTAGTATTTGTACTGGAATGACTAATGGTTGTGCAGTTACCCTATCTTAGAAAGGAAAGTAATATCCCTGCTTTCTCTGTAAATCAGCAGTTGTATCTCATTTAATAAAAGCCCTTTTATACTTTCATTGGTGTTAAATAATGTATAAATTATCAAAGTTTGCAATGGGTCAGGAAAATATTTGTTTGCAGGATAATACTCTAATCCCACTGCAGAGCTGTTGAAAAACTTTATTCTTGCAGAGATGAACACAGAATGGTTTTAAAGATAGAGTAACCATTTCCTCTTGTTCCTTATCTCCTGAAACCATATCAAATGCAGTTTTTAAGCCACTGTACACAGTCTACCAGAGATTGAGGGTTATATTATACCAAAGAAATGCGATAAAGTTAGCACATGTACAGTTTCAAGGTATTCTTCATCTTTTTGTTGTTGGAAGAAGTAACAGGCTGCCCATGGCACTTTGAATACTGCCTTAGAAGAGTCAGTCTGACAATAGGGATGGAAAAACATATGTTCTGATAAGAAGTTTTCTGGGTTTTTGTTACTCTGGTTACTTTGACATCTTAAGTTTCTGGTAAACTATTTTCTGCTGTAACCTCAATTGCATCAGGTTAGTTGGGGAAAATGCTTTTAATCATACAGAGAGCTTAGTATTTATTCAGATGCTTGGGAACAGCTGTCTCCATCTTGAAGAATCTGAGCCACCAAAGATTTTTAAGAAAATGTCAAAGAAATTTTCATTGCCAAGTTTAGTGGATCCTATCTGGTTGTGATGATGCAGACTATCATAGGTCAAAAGTAGAAAGCATTGCTTATTTTCAGGTTGTTACTGATGTGGAGAGGGAAAGCTTTACAATACGGTTAGCTTAGATATGAGCAGTTGTGTCTGGTTGTGGACTACCTTCTTTTTTGAAAGCTAAATTAGAGGGATAGAAATTGATCGTTACACAATGAGAACTGTTTTAAATTATGAATGCTATTGGTTTTCGTCTTTTATTCTTGCTAAAGTGAGCTTCTGTGGCTTACAGGAAAGTAGGATAATTTGTGTGTAATTGTAGTCATCATTAACTGTTTGCACATAGGCTGTGGCTTCAGGACTGGAAATAGCGAAATCCTTGCCAGTCACTGAAGACAGTACTCGGTTGGAAAGAGTTAATGGGAAGGTGAAAGCTATGAAACGTTTCGTCCTTGATACTACATCATCTGTGCACATTACTTTTAAATCATGGTTTGATCCTGCCACTACCTGAATTTGCAAGTTTATGGAATATTTGACATGGAGTTAATGGGAATTGAAATAAAAAAATAAGTGAGAGATAAGAATAGATAAGAATAGTCAGTGGCTTTTGGGCCATAAATAATGCAAAATTGTAAAAGGTAAATGAATGACAAAGCCAATAAGAGAGGGGCCAAGCATAAGCAGAGTTTGAGAAAGAACGTGACCAGGAAAGACTCCTGTTAGCAGAGACAACTTTCTGAGTGGTCAGAGGGCAACACAGCTCAGCTGAGTGCAGGCAGCAGTACATTGAAGGTACATCAGTCTCCTCTGCCAAACATGGGCCAATGCCATTTCTGCCAGGGCTTCAAGCCAGAATACAGCCGAAGTTTTTAGGTCTTTGAACCTTCACACTGAATGGACTAATGTGCAGGTTTTGGCAGTGCCAGCAATCACTGTTTATACTCCCCTAGAAATACTGGCCCATTGCCTTGTGAAGCACATGGATGTGCCAGCGAACTTCTGAGCTTTGCCTGCCACTAGGTAGATCTGTCGGTATTCTGAATTTACATCTGGCATTTGCCTTCCCTGGGGTGATTCTCTGTTGTTTAAGAATCATGTTCTTTCATCTGCTGAAGCTGATATGAAATGGTTTAATTGCAGACTTGCTTTCATGATATAAATAATATATTAACCATGCATCTTATTTTCATTTTGTGTGAGCTGTGGCACCAGTGTAGTTCTCGTGGTAATTGAAGGAATATTCATTCTTTTTACTCAGTGCACTCAATTCCTAGCTTTATCTCCCAGACACTTGTATTTCTGGGTCTCTAAAAAATATTATACAGAATTTCTTTTAGGTACTGTATAGAGAAGCTGACATTTTCTTTAAAGATGATTGGTCAATTTACCAGGAGAAAAATATGTTATGGAAGTTGCTGTTGAAAAATGCCTGTGTTTGAGGTGATGTACTACCCATAAAAAGGGGACATGTGATACCAGTTCTGGATGTGCATAAAATGATTTTCTCCCCTGTTTTTTCTGGGTTGTGGCTAACTACTGAGGTTCAAGTTTTACACTGTGTTTTTCTGTCAGAAGTATAGTAATTATGCTCATTTCTGTATGTGAATAAAAGGCTGATTAGAGATATGGGTGTCCTCCAAGTGTTAAGTTAGCATGCATATCACCTCCTTCATTTTGGCTGCTGAAGTGCATATTCTTATGTTTGATAATTGAAAAGTAATGTGTGAATTTTGCCCCTCTCACCAAAAGTGAAGCTTACTTCACATCTACAACAAAATACAAGAGTGCACAGATATTTGTGCAAATGTCCCTCACACAAATACTTACAGCATAACAACTGATACAGAGAAATGCTACCACTGTAAGTAGTTTGTGTATCATAGGCGTCTAGAAAAGAAAAATTAAATGCTTGACTTTCTGAAAGACCTCTGAGTTCTGAATGTCTGCATTCTGCACCTGGGACCCCATGCTTCAGACTCACCACAAAACTACAGCTGAAACGCAAGTCAGTTGTAGTTAAGGGAGACACCTGAGAAATGAAGATATTGCTATCCAAAGCTGAGCATCTGAAACGAAAAACAAGCTAAGCCAGCTGCTCGAAGGGTAGGAGGCAAAACCCAGATAAGTCATAGTGAATCTTCCCATTGGCTTCCCGTCAGATTGCAAGTGACTTGTAGGTGGTCACATTTGATTAGGAGAAGAAGTGGGGATAAAGCTGAGAAGTCCTTATTCTCAGTCTCCTGGTATTTTTCCATTTGCTATTTCTCCCTCCTGCAGTTTCTCAACTTTTATGCTTTGGACTCAGTTTGGCATTTTCCTGAAATTATCCCCAGCATTAAATATCATAACTGTGAATAAGGATCTCATTTCTTCTATCATTTACGCGTTTCCAAGTTTTTGTCCTCTATATCCACATTTTACCAGAATGCTAATAGGACTACCTGTCAAGAAATGTTACATTACTGCTTCTGTTCTTAGGTAATTTACATAAATTATTTTTAAACATTACTTTAAATAAAATCCTCCACAGAAGCATAAAATTAGAGTTGGAATGTAGTTCAGTGTGAACAGTATTTATTACTGTGATTATACAGGCAATCAGATGAAGCCAACACAAGTCATGTAAGACTTTCCCACCTTCCCTGCTCTGTATTCGTGGCAGATATGGAGGAAGGAAAGAACGTGTCGCTAAAGCCAGAGTCGTTGGCTGTATCAGCCGTGTCTGACAGATGCAGCCTCAGGCTGCTCTCCAGAGCAGACTCACCCATCTTCCATGGGGACAGTCTCCCGTAGGGACAGTCTCCCACGCAGTCAGAGAACGGCCGCTTCAGCCCACATGGGTCCCGAGTAGGGAACTGGATGGCTGAATTAGCACACACCTGAGTGCAAGGCAGTCGTGGTGGAGAGCAGGCTGGATGCAAAGCATGGGGTCCTCGTGGCTATTCCAGAGACTGCTCTTCCAGTGCTGTGCGGACAGAGCAAAGATTACAAGCAGTACTGGTTTTACGTAAAATAAGAGTTGATCGTTAATATGCATGTATGAAAATCATCTTCTTCTGTTATCTAGTTACAAACCTTTCCAGCAGAACTGATGTGCATTTCCAACTGTTTAAATTTTGTGGCAGTGATGCATATATTGGTAGTTTGTCTTGTCAGAGTCAAAGCAGTGATTATAACATGTTCAATGTGATTTCACATATCAGTGTTTCCCAGGGGTCACGTTATAGTTATGTATTATGAATAGCCATCATTTGCATGACAACAGCAACATTGATTCTGTGGTAACCAAAGATTTTGTATCTGTGTATGTATTTATATGCACCACGTACTTAGGTTTTCAAGTATAGTTTGCTAGTTAGCCTAGTGTTGGTATGAGTTCTGGTCTTACTTGTGGTGTTTCCTTTCATAGCTGGCAGATTGTGTAAATAATGAATCTCCTCTTCTATCCTTTTTGTCCCCCATGTCCCTGTGCAATGATCTTCACTACCTATTGTGTAGTAATGTATTATCTTAATTTTTCAATGACACAATAGCTATCTGCTTTTCTGAGCTGAACCGAGACACAATTTTGCGAAGATCTGAGCACATTTGTAATCAAGCTGAAGTATTGGAGGTTGTCTCTTGATAGAAAATTAGACCAGCTGCTTAGAATAGATTAGTTCAGACATCAAAACTCCTTTCACATGTTTGAAGTTCACAATTTCTCTTCCCTACAACTAAATTAGAGTGGCAAAGGAGCAGGCAAAGGAATAGTTGTAATCTGCAAGGTCTTGTGTTTTGCCCAGTAAAGTTAAAGGAAATTCATATATGGTTTTTTTGCAAAGTTTGTTCAGCTAACACTGCTGTATCTGTAACTGCCAAGATGCAACTACTCCAGAAGAGCTTGTTGCTGCATGCTTGCTCTGCTTTTTATACTGTGACTATATTTATGCAGTGAGTTTTTTAGTCTTAACCTAAAACTAACTAAAGATTCCATAGTAGCAATGAGATATAAGTTCAGCTGAGCTGAGATCAAACACTCCGATGTCAGCTCTGCTTCATGCAGAAGACCAGGTGAATTATTTAATTTATAGCAAGCCTGGTTTTCTGACACTTGTGTAGGTAAACAATTTTTGTGTCATTAAATTTGTTGCTCGTATTTGTCTTAAAACTCTTGGGATTGTCTTTGATTTTGAATGTCTTAGTTGATGTGCTATGTAAAATAATGTATAAAATAATTATTTATTGATCATTCTTTGTGTATACCAATACACTACGGTACTTGACCTTGAAAAAGGACTTTCAACAGCTTCGTATATTGGCTCATAGTTGAAGTGCTTTACTGAAATCAAGATGTGGGTACAAGCTTTTGCAGTATCATTAGAACTTCAAGGAATTTTTAATTTGTTATTTTCTTTATCATTTTAGGAGTTTGTTGTGCTGTCCAAGAGTTTGATGAATGACCCCATTATGGAAAGAGAAATTGTCACAAGGGCCAAAGACTACATGAAGAAACATCATTCATGGGAAAGTGAAAGAAAAGCCTATCAGAATCTTGTCCTAAGACTCCAGTGAATTGGAAGACTACAGCCGATACCCAGCAGTCTGTGTAGAGCACTTTAATGATAGATATGTAATTAGATTTGGGGTTCTCTTGGTTTCTTTTTAGAAGAGATAGTAAGACATGCATTATTATTCAGTTCAAACATACCAACATCACAGGAGTTGACTGCTACTTCAAACTATCAGATTTATCTAATTCAGCACACTGTCTCTAGTGTACCAATTTGTCACAGACCAGTATCATTTTGTAAGATCACATAGAAGAAATATAGTCCTTGAGCAGACACAAAACTGTTGTTGTGGTAAGGCCTCAAAGGGAGGATGATTTCTTGTACACAGTGGAGCACTGCTCCACACAGAGCTTACGTCAAATGTTCTGATCATGTTGCATCCTAACCAGCTTGCAGTAGCAGGTGTCTTTTCAATTACATCGATCTGAATGTAGTCATGTACATGAGACAGGCACGTCTATGTCTGTAAAGCCAAGATTAGTTATGTATAGAGAGTATGAAATTATTAAGATGAAATCTTTCTTAAGACTGAAAGATCAATATGTCTATTGACTACATAATTGTTGGGGGGCCGAAAAGCGAACAGAGTGTTGATGCTTGGGGAAAGCAAGGAGTGTAGGGCATGGTTTTTGCTGCCCTCATAGTACCTGAATTGCGTTCAGATGAACTGATATGACCAAACAGTCCTATGCCTGCATTTTCTTCTGGGTCCTGGGAGTAGAGCAGGGAGGTTGGCACAGCACCTGACAGCCATCGGTGGCTTCAGATTCCAGAACTGCACAGTGCTGCCCTCCGCAGCGAGACGTGCTTGCCTATGGAGATGCTTTGTTATGTAGATGACCTCTTAGTTTGCCAGTTTCTTTGGTACCTTTGTGATTTACTTATTTACTAAAAGATTTATGAGACCTGTAAAAAGGGATGAAGGGGAGGGGAAAAAAGGGTATTCACAATGTACTGTGTATTTTGGTGCTGTTTGTTCTCTTGTTGTAATATACTGCAGCAGGCTGTTTTAAAGTGAGACTTATTTGTGCTTGAAGTCCATACTAATCATTCCTGCTAGTCCAGTGATTGTGGACATATCTTTGAATCCATAATTGGTCATCAAAGGACTTACATTTACAGAAAAAAAGAGGTTTGTATTTTAACCACTTGTTATTGGGAAAACCTATGTGCCTTGTAAAGGCTTGATCCCGCCCCCATGAGAAACAGTGAGAAGTTTTCTTGGATTTGAATGGCTGTTGTGTCAGGCTTTTCTTTGTAATAATGAACTTCACTGTGTATTTTAAGCTTTCATCTTTATATCGATGTTTTGCAACTGTTGGGACAGTAAACAAGAAAGTAATTTGAATGTCATATATTCACCTTCTGCAGAACTTTCTCCCCTTTTATCGTAACGGGCTTCTGCTCAGCATTGCCTGTGATAACACAGTCCCAAAGGGCAAAGCTGGCTTGAGTTCAAGAACGAGAATTGCTACAGTTCCTATTGAGCACATTTTTCCTGAATATTTCTGGTGTGTCCTTTGATATGCTGGGATATAAGTACATCTGTGCTAGTTCTCATTTTAACAGCCGCCAGCCAACATCTACGACTAAAGTTTCTAAGCCTGCAGCTGAATCAACCTGTGGGGTTTTCCCTGCTGCTCAGAGGAGGAGCCATATTTCTTTGGACACCTCCATTCCCAGGGAGCAGCGAGGCCTCTCGTGGGGTTGCAGTGTCTCTTTTGGCCACAGCAAACTGCATACTAGAGGAGGGACCCCTAGAAGATGGGTTTTCAACATGATGTGTGTGGTATGGGACCTTTATAGGCAACAGGAAAAAAAAAAACGCAAAACATTTATAGCTAACTGAGCTGCCTGCAGGGACTCCTGTCCTTCTCAAAGCATCTCCTCACAGCTCTCCTCTGCCAGTGTATCTCTGCTGAGCTGCTTGTTTGGCTTTGATCCTTAGCCCTCCTCCCACCCCCCTTCCTAGACTATGGCTTATCTTCTGAGAAATAGAGATTATTAAAAACAAATAAACAAATACATAATGTGGGATAGAAGTTGAAGCATTGAGCTAATGGTAAATGATTAATAACAGTAATGATGAAAAAGCTTTTTCTAAAGCGTGATGTATTTATTACCAGGCTTCCAGCAACTAAATACGTGGATCTGGAATTTGCACTATTTCCAGCAAAACAAAACCTGTTCAAGAAATTCTGCGACACCCTCAGAATGTAATTAACATATGATTTTTCAGGCTGTATTTAATCTATAAATATGAAATCTGCATCTGGGAAACAGCATGCTCATTTGCATGTGATAACCATACCAGAAGCACAAACAACCCTTCTGCAATATATGCATTAAGAAAAAAAAAAGAAAACAACCAAAATAGTGGTGAGATCAGCCCTCAGGACTGTTTTACAGTCATCAGATGAGGCAGCGTTTGTCAATCAAGGGCATTCAGCTTTGATATCATTTATCACATGGGCTTGTGTTCTGCAACATGAAGCCTGTCTGTTCAGGCTAAAAGGTTGGGGCAACAACTGCTCGGGAATTCCATCACAATAAATTTCAACTGAATTTATGTTTTAAATTTCGTCCAGTCTTATGCTCCAGGCCCATAAATATTCAATGAGTCTTGTAAATCCTTGAAAAGAAAATATTAGACCCCATGTAAGCCATTTTAGGTATAATTATCTTTCAAAATATCTTCACTCTAATGATTTTATGTTTAAGAATAATCTTTTTGTTGTCCTGCATCCCTATTTATTTATCTTTGCCCTTCAAAGCCCCATTGCTTAGCCTGGCAGCTTTCTAAACAAGGCACACCTCAATGAGATACAGATACAGCTCCAAAAATAGCACTTGTTCTGTTTGCAGGAAAAACCTGCATTGTGCATTTACCCTGCAGATAATTCTGTGTTTCAGGACCTTGAAATGTACTGTCAATTAATCCCATTACATGCATTTTATTTTGCAATTAATTCTGCCGTTGAATCCACAGGAACTGAATGAAAGCCGTGGACCTGGACAATGAGTACTACTATGCTGTTTCCTTTCTTGGCACGATTGCGGCAGAAGTGGAGACAATTTGGTAGTGTGTGGCAAAACCCAGCTAGAGCCTGTGGTTTGTGGAATGAGAGCTTCCTGAATTAGGATTTTATTTTAATTAGCCCTAAAGCATACATATTTCAAATTTTAGAGTTTGTTTCTACATTCCCATTACAGGCTTAACCAGTGTACGCCCTAAGAATGCTGATAGTGAGTTGGGGCTTCACATTTTTGCCCGCTCCCAAGCGAAAAGTTACTGTTGGCTTAAACCAGCAAGGCTTTACCAGCCTCCACCACCGCAGTCTTGGCTCTGCCTTTCTCCCCAGCAAGCGGAGCCAGCCCACACTCCCCTACTCTGCTTCAGCCCTGCCCAGGAGAGCACTGACGGGCAATGGGCCTTACCCCTTACAAAGGGTCTCGGTGGGAAGTAAAGGGATCTTGGCTTCAAAAGCGAACACAGAATTTGTCAGACTCCTGTCCCTTGCCAGTAGCACAATCAAGAGCTGGCTTCAAACACCGGCCTTTGGAAGCAGATTGTTGACGAGCTCATCTTAGCAATAACCAGAGCGCCTTCGGGTTGGACTGCACAGGGAAATAATGTAGTCTGACGGAGCTGAGGGAAGAATTTAGATAGGTGTCTCTAAGGATTTAAAGAAAACAAAAGCCAGACTTTTCTCTTTGGACTCATTACAGCTCATTTTAGAAATTTTAGAGTATTTCAGACTTCAGAAGTCATGAATGAAACAAAGAGCAGTGAAGAAAGGATCTGGAGTATGACTATGGCTGTAAGGATATTAGCACATTCTTGCAATATTTTAGGGAAGGCTATATCGGGGAGACTTAGCTCTAAAAGTAACTGGTGACATGGCATTTAGAGCATTAACATTTTAAATGCAGCTTTTGCACATGGCAAAAGTTGACTGTTGCAATAGTTATCAGGGATCCCAGGTTTTGCAGGACTTCTACGTGCTTAGCCACAATCGCTTTGGTAGCTTGACTGACTCAGGAGATCAGTTCAGAGCCCGTTGGGATGCCCCTTGCAATCTGATGCTGACCACTGCGATTTCAAGTTCTAGCAGAACCTCAGAGCTCCAAATTAGCAGAAGGTAGTTACTTGGTGATCTCAGGGAAATTAGTTTTGATATTTTGCCGTTAACCTGTTTGACATATCAGGACTTAAAGACAACTGTCAAAAGAAAATGTTAAATTATATGTTGGAAGATTTAAAGTATTTGTGTTCCTATATAATTTACCATCAATGTAGCCTGAATATTAAGCCATCCAAACATCTGCAAATGCTACCTTTATGTTTAATGAATGCACAAGTACTTCAGCCTTCTTTTTCAACATATTTTCTCCTGTCTATTTGGCTCATAACCCATTCTGTCCCGTTTTCCCCACAGTCTTTTTAATCTTTCTTTTGGTCAAGAACGGCTCCACATGAAAATAAAGAAACAGTTTTGTCAAAGGCTTGTCAGAGGAGATGGGTGCTTCCATGTGGAAATCAGTCATTTAATGGCTCAGTGGGAGCTGAGCATTTTTTTTCATTAAGTTGTCCAAAGTAATTCCATCACTCCAGAATTTATTTCACTTCCACCTTTCGTTGTCTGGCTGGTCCAAGCCAAGTTGATTTAATGTTTGAAACTTCAACCCGATATAGGAGCAGGTCTCTATAGCCTGAGCTGCAGTTGCTTGGTATCCCCTTGCACACGTCCCAGCGTTCCTAGATGCCACGGGTAAGTTAAATTGTGACTGACATAGCCAAAGGAAGGTCTTGATTTTCCAGTCTTAATTGCATTTAGAATTTTAAAGGATCTACTACTACAAAATAAAAAGACTTATGGTCACCAATATAAGAGCAAACTGTAAGATAAAACTGAGATTTCTAATTTTTTAAGAATAATCGAAGTTTTCTAAAGGATGTGGATAATTTTTATGTGCAATTTAATCCTCTTTAAATGAACCATATTTTCATCATGTAACTACTCCATATCGTTCCTATGACATCTAATTTTAGGTACTAAATATTGAGGGCACTTGAAATCTCTCATCCTTTCCAAAAATGTAGGCCAGCATTTGTTTTGTCCAGTGCCTGATAAATGATTTTAGAAATTCATTTCCCCTAGAGCATCACCATTAAGTTAATTTAAAACATTTGTTTAAAATTAAACAATTCATTTTAATAAGAAGAGCAGAGAACATCTGGGTACTGAGAAATCACAGTCGCAAACACCTGACCTAAATCCCCTCCAGCGCCCTTTAACCCTTCCTACTCCAGAAGGAAGTCGTAGCACCTCTTTTGTGGTATTTTAGTATGCATCTTACATGACTATTTCCATTCCTGAGTACTTCAGCACAAATATTCTTAGACAGACATCCATCTATAACTATAACCTTGCTAGACAGAGGTCACTTATTTCATTTGTCTGATTTAATTGTTACATCAGGCATTGAAACTAAACGCCCCTGTACCACTTCAAAAATTAATCCCCACCATTGAAAAGCTGTGCTGTTATTTTAGTGGCTTTGATGAAGTGAAATGAGTTACAAAATCTTTAATTTAACTTGAATAATATCTCAAAAGCTTATATGCTTGGAGCATGGCCTTTGCCATCCCTTACAGCCTCCTAGCTTTTTTCCTATTTTTTTTTTCTTTTAGATATGCGTTTGAGAATTCACCTGAAATCACATTAAAAAATACATAAATTCCTGCTTAACTCCAACAAGAGTTCACACCTTGCATCTCCCAGTGCAGTGCATGCCTGAGTCAGCTAGCACATGGTCGTGCTTTCCAGAGGCAGGGCTTGCCCGTGCCCTTCTGCATGGGGCCCAGTGCTTTGGAGGGAGGCTGCAGGCTGCCTGCGTGGCTTTTAGCACAACGGTGTTCTGCTCTGCAGTAGAAATGAGAAAGAAATATGAAGACTGGCAGGAACTATTGGCTCTGCAATCCCGATTTACTTACATGGTATAATCCAGCAACAACGACAGTTCCTTGAAGAGCAAGGTAAGGCTGTAAAGGTAACGCATGCTAGTGAAGTAGTAATGCTCTCAAATATCGGTACAAAATATCAACGCTTCAGTCCCTGTTTAGAAGTCGACCGCTGCATTCTGAGAGTCAGGCGGTGACACTGCCAGGGCATTACCCCTCTCTCCTCAAACAGCACCAGCAGCTGTTGGATTACAAGGTGCTATCTGATGTGAATAAAGGCATTAAAGGCTGGCTCACACTTTGTAATGTGCTCTAACATAAGTTTTTCTTGGCCAAGTATTAGTGACGATATAGCTATTGACAGACTGCATGCAAGTCAGGCAAAAAAGTTGCATCTTTTTCTGTATGAAAGTATAGCAAAGTAAGAAGCATTGGGGAAATTTAATAACCATTTTCTGGAATGGGAGAACATTAGTATTACATGTTCTGAATATTCATCATCTTTTAATACCATTTCAGTCTCTGTTTGATCTCGATATGACCCTAGTAATGATTCTGTTCTGAACAGGCTTAAAGTCTTTCACAAAGCCTGTAGCTTGTCTTCAGTTTTGTATTTTCTGTTTCTTACTGATTTCATCTCGTCTTGTTGTAGCCTTGGGAAATGCTCCAAGGTGTCCCTGAAGTATTATGCATCGAGTTATCTAGTGCATCTTCCATCCTTTTTAGTTACTTCTCTGTAGCTTAATGAGATCATTTTTCTGTCCCCTCTCTCTTAAAACATTTGTCCCTGCATGTCATTTGTCTGCATAAAACATCAGGCTGTGTTTCAGCTTGCGCGGGGAGGGGGAAGTCTCCCAGCCATCATGGTTAAGGTAACAGTGTTCCATGCTGAAGCTGCTGCCGTCCGCTTGTCCCACTGCTTGCCCAGCTGAGGCTTTGCCAAGGGGCAGCTCCGCAGCAGGATGGAGTCACCTAGCCTAGCTCAGCTGCGGATGCCCAGGGCACAGCGCACTTTGTGCTGCCTAGAAGTGGCAGCTGTAGACATGCCTGTGGATGTACAGGGAAAACCATAAATGAAACAGGAAAGCCAGCCAAAGCAGAAATAAAAGAGGTGTATCCTCAGCCCTTCTCTCTGCTAAGCAGGAGAAGCTTTGAAGGCTGATTACTGACGTTTTTCAAGAAATTTGCATTTGTTTCAAGGACAAGGAGAGGACCAAATTGTAGAACTGTAATTTCCTTCTCCAGCAGGCGCGACTGCAGACCAAGAGCTTTTTTTTTTTTGCCTTCAAAGAAAAGTGCCTTTCAGACTCTCTGTTCTATGAGGCTGGGATCTGGTGACTGATGGCCGCACATGCCTTTGCAGGTCACTGCAGGAGCTCCAGCCTGCTAATATTGTTGTAGCACTCGCTTGAGGTTTGCCAGTGCAATGCAACCTCATTCTAAATGTCACATCAGGAGACAACAGAGCAGACAGGGACTGAACTGCTGCATAGAGGGAGCACATCACGCAGCAAGTCATTCACTGGACTAGAAGAAATCTTCTCGTCCTGGTCTGTGATCTCTCTGCAGCCCAGGGAACTGCAGTGGCAGGATTTTTGTTGGGGCTGAATGCAAATGCTTGTTCATAAGGACCAGGCTGAGACCAAGTGCTGTCATCCCATTGGAACAAAGCTTCACCACACAGCTGATCGCACTGTAAGGTCCCAGCTTCATTGGGCTTTAAATGGAAGGACCAGTCTAAGAAATTCAGTCTCTATTGTCACTACACTCCTACTTCATGCTGCTAACACCTGTAAAGTTAAATCCCATTTTTAAACAGGAAAATTTGATCGTGAGGGCTGTAGTTTTTGAGCAGCAGTCATTAATTCTCATGGATGGCTCCTATTTATGTGTGTTGTTTAACGTCTCCAGTCCCAGCCCCAGGCAGTTAATTGAGCCAGTACATTAACAGCCACGTAACGGAGATGTGCCGAGGTTCAGCTGGCATCTGCAGGGTCGATGGGCAGCTCAGGGGAAAATGGCAAGTTTTCATGCAACACTGACCTATCCCAGAAGAGGTCAAATTCCTGAATATGAACTTCAGGGAAAAGAACGGAGGGGTGTGACGTGCCCGAGCCAGTCTGGCAAGAGCGGGCTGTGGTGCTGATTCTATGATGGACACACAGAGCAGCTCGGCTGGGGAGAGCAAGTGCTTAGCCTGCTGGCCAAGAAACAAGCGGAGGCAATCTTAGACCCATGGAAGAGAAATTAATCCTCCATCCAGGAATTTCTACATGAAGACGAATAGTCAGGAACTAATTATTTCCTCTAAACTACTTTATGGTTAGCAAGATTAATCTCACCTTCATGTGAGGATCTCATAAATACAGAAAACTATTTGTCCGGATTTCCTTTATGGTCAGAGGAGAGCCCAGGCCTTAACAAAACGATGGTCCATCAACGCAGCCTTAGGTGAGGCTGTTCCACCCACTGACAGTATTTGTCTTTCTTAGGAGGGGGAGACCTTTCTGCCACCCATATGTCAGTAAGATAAATTCCACCCCAGATTCAGGTATGAACTTTCTGACATGGGGTTTCGGACCGAAGGACAGAATCTTCTTACAGACAAACACCCGCAGGAGGAGCACAGGGAACAGAGAAAGCTCGCTGAGCCCCTGTGAGCTGGGCAGGCGAACACACTGTCCTGCGCCTGGGGTGTGCAGGGTTATTGCTGTATGGGCACCATGGGATAGCAGTGAAATGAGCTACAAAGATCTCCGAGCCTCTCTTGATCTGGAGCAGGCAGCTGGATGACACAGGGGCATCCAACTTCGCAGGAAGAGCAGGCAATGCTGTGCAGCCATCCAGCGCAGGCAGCTGCAGATCACCAGCGGCAGAAGAGTTCCCCAGGCTCTGGCCACTGTCCAGCTTGCATTTTCCCCCTCAACAGTACTTTTGTTTCTTGGTTACTCATTTTTTTGTATTAAAATATTTTCAAAACCATGAATAAATGCATCAGTTTTGCTGCAGCATTAGGGGAGGAAATGTAATCTGATTGTTTTATAAAAATTAACAACAAGTAATTTCCCTTTACTTGAAGAAAAGTTTGTTCCCTGAATCACAGCAAACCAAGTTTCTGCTTCAAGCAAAGACAACACAATGGCTTGATCTCAAATCCCACAGAAACCTGTATCCATCCTTAGCTCTGCCCAGTGCCTGTGCGTAAGAGTCAGTGTATAGTTATGGGGGACTTCCTTAGGTGTCACACTGGATCACCTGATGTAAAATGCGTTCCTGCTCCCCTGCAGCTGTCACACAAACAAATATGTATGCAAGGACTTCCATGAATGTGTATCGATATTGGAAGATTTCTGGGAAGACAGAAATTTAATCATGAGAAGTGAAAAAAAATGAAAGCCTGGAGATGAAGCAGACACTTTTGTGATGCTTTTTCAGAAGCTGTCACATAACATAGATGCTACTCTCCCCACCATCTTCTTAGTTTTGCCTCTAAATGCGTTTCCCTATTCACCTCTATTTTTGGTAAGGCCAAAAGTCCCCCAGAGCACTGTAATGATCTCCATCAGAATGTCAGGAGAGTTTACAGCTGAAGTAGGTGTCTGCCCAGAACAGGAAAATCAGGTACACCCTCATCTGTGTTGGGGAGGTATTGAAATCACGTTGCTGCACACAGCTTTCAGGGGACGATGGGGGAATCTGGCTGTACTAGTGTGAGAGGCTTGTGTAGCATCTCTGCTTTAGAAAATAAGAGAAAATAAGTCATAAATTCCCTCTGGGCTTTAACTTCAGCTGTTAGAGACTGAGCAAGATAAACTTATTTTAAACAAAACCTTGTTGCTTCATCTGTTGGAAGGGAGAAAAATAGACCAGCCTCTTAATATAAGTGCAATAATGAGGATACGCTGGTGATGCTTTCCCCTTTGTTCATTGCTGGTTTTCCCTGCAACACATTCCAGGGTTAGAACCTCTTTGCCTGGTAGTCTGAAATAAAGGAGGTTTTACTTTTAACAAGAAAAGTCAAATTTTATTATGGCAGTGTTAAAATTCAATTATATGAAGTTTTATGTGTGACTGAGTAACCATACAAGCAAGAAGTGAAAACTTTCAACAACATATGTCAACTGGTAGTATCTTGTTAAAAAATGTAAAACCCCCACCTTATTAAAGAGGGTAAACCTTGCAAAGACCTTTTTGAAGGACACTAATGGCTTAGACCTGGAGTTCAGAGTTGGTGAATGGAGAATACCAAATAGGTGCCAGGCTACAAGCAGCTTTCGTGTGTGTCTTTGCTCCGAGGCACCAGGGCCTGACTGTCAGTGGATTTCCCATCTCCCACTGACTTTATTAAGAATATTTGCTGTGTGGTACACTGCTGAAATCAGGCCTTTGTGCCTTAAACTGGGCACTGAACACTAACTACTGCTTTAAAACTGGTGATTTTTAATGCTCCATCTCTTCAGTTCCCCTGTATTTTTCAGACCAACAGAAAATTCAGAAAAATCCAAATTTTGCAGAAAAGAGCTGTTGTGACAAGTGCGGTGTCATTTATTTGTGACACCACTCAGCACGTAACCCCAGAGCAGAAGGCTCTGTCTCTGGCCTTGGAGACACCGACTGCCTCCGTGGAGCCAGGAATAACTGTGGGCTGATACAAAAGCTGCAAGAACCCATTTACCGAGGAAGCAGATTAACACCCTAAGCTGCCGAATAATTTCCATTGTGTATATATGCAACCATGTGAGCAAAATACCCATTTTTTGCTGCATATTATGCTCCATTATTTTTGAATACAGTAGTTCTCTTAGAATTAGTACTAAATGAATGGTAAGTTCATTTTATCTGAAAGACTCAACAAACAGACACTAACAATGAGAATAAATCAGATTGCTGCAGTACTTTCAAGTAGCTGGTAAAAATAATGTTTTAATCAAATAACTCAGCTGTCACTGCCATGAACTACTAGGAAGGTTAAGGCTGTGGCTCAGTATTCTAGTGAGAAAACACACAGTATTATTCAACACATGCGATTTCATCCCCACAGCTTGACTCAGGTTAAAAGCAGAAGATGCCAGTCTCAGTTTCTATCATTACTACCAAGTTGAAGCCACCAACAAAAGGAAGGTTAATGGAATATTTTGAAAAAGCAGCCATTTAGCAGGAGTGCTAATCTACAGCAATGCTATATAAAGATAACTGTGGCCAGACTGGAGTGGTTTGCTCCAAAATAAAGAATTGTTTTGGTTTACTCCAAAATGAAGAATATGCCCACGTTTAAGACTCTGGAGCAGTGTTTGTGAGATGCGAGTTCCGTTCTCGGCTGCAGCACGGACTGCCTGGTGTGGCCAGGCTCATGCAGGAGATGACTGCCCCTATTTCACGGGAATACTGCGAGGCAGGAGTGACGCGAGAGCCTGAGCTGCTCAAACACAGTGATGCTGAAAGCCAGAGGGAACACTGCACGTAACGCCATGTGGGTGAGCTCTGGGGTAGTTAAAAGTAGAATTTAGCACTGAAGGTTTTAGCGCTCACTGAAGTCTGCGGGAATCGTACCTCAGTGAAGTCTGTGATGGGTCTTTTCATGGACAATGAGCAATATATGGTTTGAAACATATTCTCAGTTAACCTCAGTGAAATGAGAAAGAGCGTGACTGCAGTTCATGCACTTGCGCACCTTAGTTATAACATAGTTCCTATTCAAAGGAATTAGAACTGAGTAAGAGCTGAGAACATTATTTTTTTGCCTTTTTTTCTATAGAGAGCCTTACCCAGAGACTGCCAGATTATTTTTTTCAGACCAAAAGAAAGCACCGTGTTCATCTAATTCAAACTCATGCAGAGCAGAGACCTTCTGCCTTACTGTGTCCAGCCTGGTGGCAGCACCTGAACCAGAACATTGCTTCTAGAAAAACACATAAAAATGTGAGCAATAAACCTGTTGTAATCCTTGGTGGCTTGTTCCCTCAGCCTAAGACACTGGTTTCTGGTTCTGCATTTGTACAGCTACAGCTTAGTACCCCAGTGGTCATGTCTTTGCCTAGGGATTAAAGAGTCTGTTCAAATTTAGGTTCACCACGCAAGTACTTATGGGTGGTGGTCAAAGCACCACATAAGCTCCCTTTGATACATGGCATGGATTGCGCTCTTTGACTCTTTCTCTCTATGAGATGTTTTCCAATCTTTTAATCATTCCCCTCTCTGAACCCTCTCCAGTTCCTGAGCCAGTGTGATTTGGAGGCAATGGCTGGAGCGAAGAGGAAGGTAAAGTCCTACACTTCTGAAAACTTTTCACTTCTAACTCTTTTTTGCTCTCCAATAACTGCTAGAGGCTGAAAACTCAGCACAGCCAGGCAGACTAGACTGGTCTGCAGCGGTTCAAAGCCAAGACTCGGACACCCACCCCACCTCCACATCCTGCCCTGTGGTTTGAGCCTCGGCACTGGCAGGTCGGGCTGTTAGCCAGCTCGCAGCTCCATGCATCGTCATGAACTCTGCTCTCCAGGCAGCTGCTCAGGACCAAGTTCTCGCTGCAGTTCATCGGTGCATGGATGCTGACCTGAGCATTGCAGTTCTAAAATCAAGAGGGGAATTGACTACCTGGCAGATTTTAAGAACACAAATCCTGTCCGTCTGCGACGGGGACCCAGACCCCTGCTCTGCGCCTTTGGAAACCAGCCCCGCAGCAGAGGTAGTGCACAGGGGGGTTGTCAGAGGCCTTGTAAGTTTGTTTAATGACCTGAACTCTTGGCTAGAAAACACCTGATGCCAACTATGCTAAAACCAAACTTATCGAAAGGACATAGTAATAAAAGCTGATTTTGATTGTGGGCCTCAGCATGGATTTAAAGGGTACTTCTAGCAGTGATGATAGCTATGGCTTCAGAGGTAAAAAAGGACTAAACCAGCAACAGTCTTGCTAATCAAATAAAAAGACAGACTTCATAGAATAGTGTTTGCTGAGCAAGAGACCAGTTGAAAGTGTTGCATTTTGCTGTAGTAATGGAAAGAGAATATTCCCCAAATCAAACTGCCTTGCAACTGAAGCAGCCATTTGCAATTAACAGGATAATTAGCAAGAAAAGCTATTGCCAGTGCTGCATGGCTGCTTTCCCCCCACCATGAAGGTGCCCACCCTCACGACCTTGCTGGAGGGCCCTGCCCCGGGACGGGGTTTGGCCCTGCTCCCCCAGCCCCTGTGCTCCTGCCCGTGCCCGCCGCCCGGCTCTCCCGGCTGGACCTGGAGAAGAATCAAAGCCACTTTCCTCTCCTTGCCTCAACAGGCAAATTTGTCATCGGGGCACAGGACATGGCCGGGGTGGCGGGGGCTGCGGGAACAGCTGTTTGCTCCTGCGGTGGCTGGGAGCACGCGGCTGAAAGATGCTCCGGGCACAAATCAGTGCGATCACAGCTCGGTGAGGATGAAAACAGCATCTGCAGCTGCACTGGCTCAGGAGGGCCGGGGAGCCCAAGCAAAACATTTAAGAAAACAGGCTCATCACTGGGGAGCTGGCACCTTCCTTGCTGGTGGCCTTGGATCGGGGCTGTGATTGCCTCATGGGGTTGGTTTGGTTGATCGTCTCCTGCAGTGACAAGTGCTGTTGGGGAGAAGGGTCTATACCCACAATATTAGTATTACCCTTTTCTCCAACGAGGCATCTGTAGGTCTTGTTTGGAAAGGGGTGCGTGTGTGAGTACAGTGCCAGGCAGCCTGCGGAAAGGCTTAGCTGCAAAATGATGCCAGCCAGGATTCAGCTCACAAGGCCCTAAAAACCGAGTGGTGTATCTACAAAAAAATTACAACAGAATTCATCTGTCACTAAAGTAATTAAAGTAATTTTCAACACAAGAAAAAACTCTGGAACATTACTTTGTGTTGTCTTTGATGGGAAATGGTGTTTCAACGACTGATAAATCAGGAGCGGACTTTTGTCCCATGAACGTCTGCTTTTCAGTAAGATCTTCAGTTGACTTCTACATAAGGATTACGAACGACTCAAAAACTGGTTTATGCTGCAACCAGTGAAGTGTTCTTTTTTCTCTTCCACACCAAATACTTAAATGTCAATCTATTAACACAATGAATTGCCCACTGGAAATAGGGCTGCCTTTGGAGGCTGGGAGCGCAGCCTGTGTTCCTTATTAGCCCTTTCCTAGTACCTCTATGGTAATTTAAACTGGAGTAAACTAACATGCAGATGATTAATTCACTTAGAAAAATGCATAAAATAGTTGTTTTAATCACCCACCTCTAATATTTCCACCAGAAAAAAGTTAATTTGAACAGCTGCAAAGGAAACCTTTGGAGTCCACCTTTACCTAATTAAGGTTATTTAAAAGGCAAAAAAAACCCCAACCCTCCAAAATGTTACAGAAAAATTCTCATAAGACCTTCCCAAAAACAAGGCATTTTCTTTTATACTGAATATTCATTTCCATAAAGAAAAAATAAGAAAAGAACCCCATGAAAAACCCAACCACACAGCAAATCAAGACTTTACAAGCTGAAACTTCACCTGCTTTGCATAGCCGTAACAGCACCTGGGCCAGCCTGTCCCTCATGTTTTGGTGCCTCATGCAGCTCAAGAGCTCAGATCTGACAGCAACAGATACAGTTGAAGAAAGGAACAAAGAACAGCTGGAAATTATTACTGCCTTGTTCTGTCTTGGCATCACATGTAAAAGCAACTGTGATCATTCCTCCAAACACACAGCACGAGATGCTGAAACATCTCAATTAGGAGAACTGAAACCCAACAGCAGCCTCAAAAAAAAGGGAAGAGAAACCCTAAGATGCTTTCCCATATTGTATGTATCCCATTGGTAGTCAGAGGTCCCAAGGTGATCGGGGCCCCCTCTCCGGCCCTTGCAAGGGGAGGTTCTTGCTCTTACTGTCAGCTCTGCCCTCCCGAAGCTGTCCCCACGCAGAGCTGGCAGCGACCACAGAAGCACCAGTGCCAGTCAGCCAGGCACAGCTTCAGGGATCTCCAGGAAAAAGGCAAGCCCCCAGGCCCTTCATGTTAGCTACTAAAAACCTGGCACCACCAAGAAGTCCAATAATTAACAACAACCTTTAAAACGAAGTTGGTGTTCACTTGTCTCCAAAAAACTGTCCCAGCTTCTTGACTAAATGCAATCACTGAATCAACGCACAAGGTTCAGACATCAACCGTGCTCTGCATGTAGGGGCAAATATAGTCTAAACATCCAAATAATCATGCTACTCTTTCAGTACATACAAAATTTATGGTCACTGCAATATTTCAGCAAAGGCACTTTTTGAAGGAGGAATGGGCCGCAGAGCAATTAGGATGAAAAAGATTTTTGGCTGCCTTTGGCTCGGCGGCTCTCATCTGTCGCAGAAGGAAATTTATGCTGCAGCAGAAAGCCCGCATTAGAAGGCTGGGAGGAGAGCACGCACCCCCGGCGCTTGGGTGTTGCAGTGGCCAGGAGCTTCTCTGCAGTGCCAAAAATATACGTATGGAAACGACAAGCTTTTATCAGTGCTGCTATCACAGAAAATAATAAATAAGGAAGTCTTTATCTCTCCCATCACCACAATTAATTTTTTCTGTCTCATATCTACACTAGTTGTCCCAAAGGTTTGTAAGCACATTGCAGTCAACAATTTCTGCGGCCTATGGTTTCCTCACTGCCGTGGCTCCTGCTCAAGAACTACTGGCTTAATTGCTCCAGGAGTTCAGAGTCTGACCCCTCTGCTGCAGCTCTTGCCTGCCAGAGATAGTCCAAGAAAGCATATTCTCCAGCAGTCAAATTATAGCTAGTTGTTTCGAATTCATTGAGATCTAGAGTTACCTCCAGATTACTATTTATTTTCCAGTTCAAATACATACCTTTCCTCAGGTATTTTGTCTTTGGATGATGAACAGCAATGACAAATATAAAGACAAATCAGTGAAGCCTAGTATCTGTTTACATATGTTAGGTTATCATAGGACTAGCTCTATTGCTCCAATAAGCTTAAAAGCAAAACGTGTGGTAGCAGAGCTGGAGCTTAGTGTGGAGACACAGTTCACTCCTGACTGTCCTGGCCAAGACAATGTTCAAGGCACTACCACAGCCCCATGGATCCAATATATTTGTTTGATGTTGTTTTTACTTTATTTATTGCTTTTTATTCAGACAACCACTCACAGAAGTCTAGACTCCAATTCCCAAATGGCCGACATATACTCCATCAGCTGCGGATGTCCCCAGAGCCTCAGTGCTCTGACATTTTAATGTTAAATTGCCAGAAAGTGTTTTATGTGGTGTAATTCAAGGTGCAGGATGGGCTTCTCCATAACACAGCTGGGCTTCATGGAGGCTCCTGCCCATCACCCTTTCCGCTTACATGGACTGAACACTTCCTAGCCCTGAAAAGTTTGGACTTAATTGACTGCTCTGAGCTACTATTTTTGGAATGATTTTGCTTTTATTTCCTCACTTCTCCTAGCTGCTGCTGCTTTACACTGTAATATCAGGTTTCTGGCAGCACACCAGACCGCAGGCAGGACTCCTCGCAGTGGACCAGGAGCTCCAGGAACATGCGAGATCTGGTCTTGGCCACACCAGAAATGACACTAATTGTGACAGACACAGCTGTGCCAACCCCTCAGTGCACACACAGAAGGCTGGCGCACAGGCACTTCACACCCAGAGAGGGCTTTTTCTACATGGGAAAGCAAATGATTTTGTGGTGTAAGGCCTTCTAATGTTATCTCTATTCATAACAGGGACTGAAGAACTGAAATCATATTGCACAAATCTAAATCAGTGTGCAGAGCAACCCCACAGCTGAGAAAAATGCTGCTGATTCAGCTTGAGACCATCAGGTTCCCACATGCCACCAGCAGACTTCCCAGTCTCTCCAAGACCATGTCGGCTGACGCTTTACTGCTCCCCAGTGTGTTCAGCCTACATCTAGGAAGACCTTCCAGAAGTCTGCAAGTGTTTCATCTTGTGAAGCTGCTTAAAATGCGGCCAAGCAGCGAGTGCAGGGGAGCCTTTACGCCTTTGCATCTTAAATACTGCACGGACTATTGTTTGGAGGAGGCAGGATAGAAAAGCTGGAAAAAAATAACCTGGGAAGCGGGTTCATTTTCTGAGCTCCATTGTACAAAACTCATTTTTTCGACACCCGTCCTGCTCACTGGAGAGTTTGACCTGCCGCGCCAAAGTCCACCCCTCCCCTTGGAGCAATTTGCCAGCCCACCTGGGAGGAAAGGTCCCGACATCCCTGGCCACTCTGGCAAACCCTGCGACGCTGGGAAAAGAGCAGGCCCTGAGTAAACAGAGAGGCTGGGTTGCATCAGGCCCTCCTCAGATCACAAGCACTAGGAACAGTAAAAAGGGAAAAAATAAAACGTTTCATGAGTCTGAAAACACTGAAAGAGGCGCAAAACTGTAGTTCATTTATCAGTGCTGGTAAACAAGAGTTTATATATCCCATCTTCTTCTACGTATCCACACACTGTCTGCAATGCTGCATGGTTTTTTTCTTTTTCAAGACTTAATTGTCCTGAGTATTTACTACCCATATCTACTACACGCAAATGATGTCTTTCAAGCTAGTTGTATTCTCTTTTTCAGAATGGGGGAGGCAAATGTGAGATCGATAATTCAAGTTAAATAATTCATAGCTATCCCCTTTCATAGAAAACAAGTCTCTTCCCCCACCTCCCCACGCCCCGTATTGCTGCTGTTCTGCTGTCTGTGTGAGCCAGGCATTGGCAAGGAGACGGGAAAAAAAAAATGACAGGACATCGTAAGAGAATTTAATGAAGTGGCTCCAAATATTGTATCAAAATAAATGAAGTGAATAATGCAAGAGCTCGTTCCAGGTCTCTTCTACAACAATAACTATTGTGTGAGCAGCACATCTGAGGAGATGGGGATGGATGGATGAATACAAAGGTGCCGATCCAGCACATTACGGAGCAGGGAACAATGGGCAGCCTGAATTGCTATATTTAATTTCGGTAATTCTTCGAGTCCGGATACTCAAGAAGAAAACAGCAGGTGGTAAAAGAGGAGGAGGAGGAATTATCAGCCTTTCTGATCTCAACTATTTTTCTTCTGCTTAGGATGGAGGAAAATGGGCTGATGCACGCCTGTGTCTTTGATCTCCTGTGCAAGCCCATCGTGCGTTTTGAGTAGCCTGGTGACAGCCATCAGCAAGCAGAGCTGCTGGCCTCCTGCTAGGAGGCAGACACTCACTTGGCACTTCCACTCACAAATTATCTGCCTTTTATTAAAAATATATGCAATAGCATGCAGTAGGAATGGCCCCGAGCCAGAACACTTGCGCCTGCCGCTGCAAAGCTCTGATCTGCAGCCTGGTCCAGCAGCAGATACAACTGGGTTTATCTTCGGCCCTGAACCTCAGCGGGTTCGGCTCAGTGGACCGGCTGGTTTGCCAGCACTCGCAGTTGCACTCAGCAGAGACCTCAGAGCTTGGCGTGGAAGGGCCCACGCCAGCACCCTGCTTTCGCGACTGTGGCTGCTTATTCATATCCCTGTTGACGACACAGAGGGAACGATCTTGGTTTGTGCAGTTGTGAGACAGGGACCTTTATTTGGACACAGAACCAAGCACAAGCATTCAGATATTGACAGGTTACCGATTCCCAAATTGCTGTGCTTTCCTGTCATTGTCGATGGCCAGGGGACACCTGCTATCCTCTGGCTCTTTGCAAAATACCCTTTGATTTCCTCTCTCTATACGAAGCATCCCTCACAGTAGTACTACTGGTCTGGGAATGACATTGAACCCTCAGCGAATGCACAGTGCTGGCACTAAAGCTTTCGTTCCAGCCTCTTTTAGCCCTGTCCCTGAATCTTTTCAGGTTGGCACTGTAAGAGGCTTCCCAGCTGTCCCCAGTTGGGCGCAGGGCCACAGCCGGGAACGCAGAGGCCACCCTCACACGAGCACGGTGCTGCCAGAGACCCCAAGTCGGGACGCAACAAGTTCCTGTCGGCTGTGAGAGCCAGAAACAGCGATGTTGGAAATCCAGGTGGGGAATCAGCAGCAAAAGCCATCACCACTGTTACCTTCGCTTGTAAACGCTCCGTGTGCCTCTGCTCTAATTTTGTCTGACTACCTACGTTCCCTGTAGGGCTGGTGGAGAGAAAAAAAGCGACTGGCACTCACCTGCCCCCTCCCAGCTCTGCCACCCACGGCAGGCTCAGCAAGCGTCCTTCCCTCCTCAGGACGCAGATCCTGCACCCGTCAGTGCTGTCCATCAAGCCTCTCCTAACCCAATTGCAATTCACTGACAGCTTTACTTGCAAATTCCCTCTCTGCACAGCTCATGCTAAGAACCTTAATATTCCTGCAGATTCAGAAAGGGGATTTCCAACAAGCATTAGGAAAATTAAACTTCTCAAGAGCTGTCTCAATCTGACAAGCTATTTCTAGCTGTTCAAAGTACGGTAAGTGAAAATATTAAAATGGGGGATGGGGAAGTTGTAGTGAGCAAATGACGAATTAAGACTGGAAATGGGGACAGCATAAGTCTACTCTGCATATACATAAGCCATACATATATGTAGATATATACACAGAGAAACACATGAATATGTATTGTTTAAGGCTTCCTGCTGCCTTATAATAGAAAATTATAATCTCCCACCCTTTGCTTCCATCCAAAGCCAAAGCAGCAGACAACACTAATGAACGGGGCATTTCCCTCAGTGATTTGTGATTTGCAACCACATTAAACAGGCTCAAGCATCAGCACTCTCAGGCAGCAGATCGGGAGTTCGTGATTAAACCAATGGCTTTCCACCATGGACCTTTACTGTGCCGGCGGGAGCCGTGCCCGGGCCCTTCCCAGGCTGAGCTGGGTGCACCGGGCTCACTGCAAACCCTGCCAGAGGCTGCACCGCTCCTCGCAGCTCGGGTCCGCTTGCAGGGGTGGGCAGGGTGCTCTGCAGACACAGACAGGCTGTTTGCAGCAGCAGGACCTCACCAAGCCCAGAAATGGCTGAGCTTATTCCTGTTCCCCTTCCCAACAGGTCAGCCCCCCATGTCCCAGCTGTGCTAAGGCCCATTTTGCTCCTTTCTCCCCGTCTCTGCTGATTTCTCTTTTTCCATCCCCTACAGAGCTTCCAAGCCTACACCCCACAGAGAGCAGAGGCTGTTTATAGCCTGGGCCTTTGCTGGGGGGAGAAGCTGAATCAGGCTTTCATGATGTAGGGATATGACTCCAATGGAGGTGAGGGTGGCGGTGTTTTTTTAGGAGTAACAAAGCAGCCCAATTTAACTGTTAGCAAATTTTTCACATGCTTTTGCTCCAAAACTTTGAAATTCCCCCTGGTTTAAGGCCTGATTTGAGTAACAGTGCTCAGCTTGTCTGTCTGTCCTCCTTCTCTGCTGCTGCTTTGCAGCAATCATCCCCAGTAGCCTCACAAATCATATTAAAATTGGGTTAGAAGAGCATCCTCTTCAATTACGGTCCCTCATCACTGGTGCTTCAGGAGCGAGGGACACCAGCTCTGTACTAGACCAGAGGACAAAACAATTAGAAGTGCTGATTAAGATCCTATTGTTCTTCAGGGGCTGATTGTGTGAGGGCTGTGCAGTGCGATGGAAGAAAATCTTTCTGAGCTCGCACTTACAGCCTGCGAAAAATGTCTCTTCAGCTGTATGAACTGGTCTTGCAAAAAACACACCATTGAGTGCTGTATTAAAGCTACAGTCAAGGCGTGTAGAGAGCTAGGTACAGAGCTCGACCTGATCAACGCTTGGGACGTTTTAATATCACAAAATATTTTGCGTTGAGACATGGCAGCCTGATACTGTTTGTTTAAGCGAGAAACACAAAAGGGACTGATTTGACCTTGGTGTCCTGACTGGCAGAACAGAAGGGAATGCCAAATGCTGAGAGCAAAGCTATTGATTCGGCCTGAGAGGGAGGACTGATGAAAGCAAGCTGTTAAAGGTTATTAATGGCAGAGAGGAGCACAGAGATTTGGGTTTTTGGTTTGATGACAACAGGATGGAAAATAGGTGTCTACAGTAAATCAGACAAAGGATTTGCTGGAGGAACAGGGAGGCATGAGATGCATCTGCACTGGTGGGAGAATCCCACCAGGAGCAGAGAACATACATACAGATCATCCCATCAGGGAGCATCCCAGGAGCATCCAGGGCAGCAGCATCGCCTTCCACCAAAGACCATAGCCCTGCTGTGCAGCAGTGCAGGCAGGGCACAGGCCTGCAGACTTCAGTCTAAGCAAACAACCCAGAAAGTGCAGCAGAGAAAGCAGGGGCACGTGGATCAGTGCTGGGAGAAGAGCTGAAGCTCCTGAGGACCCGTCTAGCACCTGCTGCTAAGCCCACATCTCTCCATTAATACCCAGTGAGATCCTCAAGAGCTTGGACAGCCCCTGAAGGCTCACACAGGCAGAGACAGGCCATGATACCTGTCAGTTCTGCAGTGGGGCCTCATGGCGTATCACGAGGGTGGAAGATGGGGTGATCTGCTCAGAGGAACTTCTGATTCTGATGGCTCACTGAAAGGAGGTTGCTCTGTGCTTGGCTGCTGAGCATCGCCATGCAGGGGGGCAGCTGGGGGTCCTAGGACCAGCTCCTGGCACCAGCCTCTGTACGAGCAGGCTGAGATACAAACATGCAGGAGCAGATGAGGGACAAGCTGCAGTGAAAATCTGCAGCAAGCATTGGACCCGTGTTTCTGCTGAAGGTGGCTGGACACATGCAGTGTGTGCTAAGCTAAACAGTGCTCATGGAGAGTATAGCTCCATTACTCCTCTCCTTATCTCCCTTCCACTCTGGTCATCTGTGCTTACTGAGCATGGCAAAATGTTGAAAATGGGACTCTTTGCAGGTCTTTGTGGTCCTATCATCAGGGCTGAGCAGTGAAGCACTTAGGATTGGTTTTTAGGTTATTAATATGTTAACTGACTGTAGGAAGCTCTAATTTAATTATTAGGAACAAAGGTCTGAACATGAATAAGGGAAGTCCCTGTTACACTTCAAAGCTGCAGCTTTCTAGTGCTGGTAATACTGGTTTGAGTTCTGTCAGGTACCACAGAATTCAGACACCAAATAGCTAATATCCAGCCACTGTCAGTGTGCCGGCACAGCATCAGTCAGAGTTAGAGAAGCATCTGTGATTGCAGAAGGGAAAAATGCAACAGTAGGCCTCATTTGCACCCAATGAAGGAAGAAGGAGGTGACTTCTGGTAGATGGTGCAAAGAAACACGGTTCAGCACTGAACGCATCCCTTCAGGCTCTGGGGGCTGTTTTAAGGAGATAGATGCAGGAACTTGTCGTATGTAATCTACCAGCCATCTTTACAATGTGACAGGAATTTCTTAATGAGCATTGACAGTACATACAAACAGAGTAGCAGTGCTTCTTCTCCAGCCATTAATATTACATACGTAGGCTGCTTAATTTGCTGTTCCTCACAAAGCTGGAGCAGGAAGCCTGCATAATGAAGGATTTGTTGACAGAGGTCTTCATATCAAATCAGCAAAAAGGTAGAAAATGATCCAGTTTCAGGCATACTTGCTTGACTGATGTAACCTTGGCCCTTCTAACACTCCTCATCATGGGCATGATGTACCAGGCACTCTGCTCTTCTCAGGCCCTTATTGCTGCACTTGTGAACTTATCTATTAAAGTTTTCACCGAGAAGCCAAACAGCACAATACTCCTCACTAATTTCACAGGAAAGAGACATTCTTCATGCACGAGGAAGATGGTGGCTGTTGGAGACCAAACACCCATTCAGAAAGGTGCTTAAACATATGCCTGGTGTTAAGTGCATAAGCAGCCCCTCCTGTGAGTTTTCAAATAGTGAGAAGCACTGGAAGCAGAACACAAAATCCTATCTCCTCAGCACTTTGCAAGTGATACCCTAACTTGGTTTAGAGCTCTCTTGGTCTCCTGTGCATCCCCAGGAGGCAGCTCATCCTGGCACCAGGCATGGGAGTGACCCTGTGTGGGGAGCTCACGCTGGCACCGTGTAACCATCCTGCAGGGCACAAGCCTCTCCTACTTCAAACATGCACATTATCTTTTTTACTCCTGATAGTATTAGCAGGTAGTAATATAGAACTGATTTTATATGGTAGGCATTGTACTACAGGCAATAGGATGTGTTGCTGTAGTACTCTAACACGTGCATGAATAGAATATGGTACTACAATAAACACAGAAATATGTGACAGAGTTCCTGGGCATTCAAGGACTAAGGAAATCAGTCTCTGAGAGTTTTTTTAAAACCCCTGAGCCATTTTCTAAACGCAGTATTTGGCAGTGATAGCTCGTCGCCTGAGCTAAGTCCTCAGTGATGCTCACCGGACTTTGCTTGATCAATACCTACGTGAGTCCAACCAATGCCCTCTCCTAAATGGCACATGTGAAAGACTCTTCTAAGTTGCAGTACATGAGTCCTTCAGCTCTCACTGAGGAACTTCCACAAAGCAGCAGCTGCACAGACCACAGGGGAATGAGAGCAAGCAGTCTTGGAGAAACTGAACATACACAGAGCTGAGCTAAAGTGTCTCCAGTGGGCTGATTTCATTTACATCTCATTCATTATGGAAACGAGGTGTGAAAGTAGTTTCTAGAGCTACTTAGTGCAGGCTGCACATCGATTTAATACCTATTCTGGTTTTTCAAGTCACTTACCTCCATAGAACTCTCGTTCCAAACCAATTATTTAGCTACATTGCTCAGACTTTGAATTCACTGGTGTATTAATGCAGCTGGTCTAAACCACTATATATTTAAGACTGCTGAAGAGGAAGCCTTTAAAATGAAGGAAGACAGTAAAGAATCAGCTTACCTGATCCATTAAGTTTCTACTCATTGTATTTATGCATGAAGTGTCTGAAAAAATGCCAAACTGCATCAGATACATTTTCTTTTGTTAACATGCTTGTATCAGTCTATCAGTCTAGCTACTCACACGAAAAGACTCAAACATGAAAATAAGGAGGCAACTGGGGAAAAGAAGAAAAAGTAATTAATAACACTCACAGGAGACTGCTTGCTACCAGCCAGGCTCTTTATCAGTCTTCAGGGATTGCCAACAGGAGCCGCAGCTGCAAAATGTTATGTGTACGCAACATCTAAACACCATCACTGTTTTTATGATAGGGAACAGCATTTAGCCCCCTTCATTTGCCAAATGGGATTCTCATATGATTGCCTGAAACACAAGCTTTCTCCCAAGCTTTCTCCCTTGAGATGCTCCATGGTGCAGAAGCTCTCACTTAAAAGTCTGGGCCCTGTGCTGTGAGAAAAGTGAATACGCATAGAGACAAAACCCCTTCAAAAAATAGATGGATATATACAAAAATCTCAACAGGAAGCTGATTTATTCCTCTATTAATAGATTAATTAAGAGCATTTGCTTGCATGCAGATGGCCATAATCCACTCTGGCTTCTCCTCGAGCACAGCTCAGGATCCTGCCCAGTCACTGTGATATATTAAAGGGTGTGGGCTGGGAATGATGTCTCTTTCTGGTTTTGCCATAGATTTCCTATGTTACTTTGGGCAAATCACTTAACCTTGGTGTCCTCCATGTCAGTACGGAATCCACCTTGCTCAGAGCACTTTGAGATCTATGGACAAAGTGCACTCTAAATACTAGGTATTATTTATAGTATTGCCCTATGGATAATAGCAAGCTACAGCTGTTAGTGACAGCAGGGACCTCTGAGCAGGCAGAAAGGCATAAATCTGAATGTCAGTATCCTTAGCATTGTAGCTGGCGGCTGTTTTGTCCTAGGAGAACATTTCAGTGGTTTGTGCTACCAGATGAACTTGCTGTTAGTTCTTCATGTTCCCCAGAGGCAGCTAATGCAGAAATCTGGATTTACCACAGCAGCTCATTGGTAAAGCAATTCTGACAGCCTGCTCCCAGCGTGGCTTCTACCTGCTCCTTCTGAAGGAGAAAGATTGGCCATGCAGTGATGCTTTTGCAAGGCAGCCTTGCACGCACGCACACATCTGATCTGCACAGACTGCCAACTAAGATTTGGCCACTTTCACCCTGACCTCCACATTACTAAGGGTAAATCTCCGCGGACACAATGTAGCGATGTGTAAAAAGCTCCCAAAATAGCTCCAGAATTGGAGGCAAGACTGGGGGCCAGAACGCTGCTGAGCCTGCCGTGAGGCTGCAGCGCTTTGCTGTGGCACCAAGGCTGCACCCCTCACCTGAGCGCTCACCCCGAGCTAGTCTGGGCCCTGACTGTGCTGTCCTCACTGCCGCGCTTCGTCCTCCGGCTTGCGTACCACTGAGTAATCCAGGCCTTGATGAGAGACGCTGAAAGAAAAAAGCAAAGACCATCCAATGCGCAAGTATTGATCTCCAAAGTTTTGGGAACGCGTGCCCTGTTTACACCAACTTACTCTCTTAAATTGTCTGCTAAGGCATTTAGCCGAATGCGGATCTTCCCATGCGCGCTGAAATCAGAAACTCACATCTCAGGCTTTCAGGCTAGAAATAAGCATGTGGATTTATTTGCAAATAGTTTCAAATCTTGGAAGGGTGACTTGGTGCAAATACATTTGTAGCATAACATGTTGTTGATGTTGTACCTTCTCCCCCCAACACTGCACAATGTAAAACTTGGTGACTAGATCGTGCCAAGAGCCTTCATTCACCGTTTCATCAAAGGCCAAGTCTCCATATTGCTGCCAGTCTCTTTTTGGGTAAACCTTCTGACAGTGAAAGCAAAGAGGCGTTCAGAGTAGGAAAAAAGATGAAGCCACTAAAATGCAAATTTTATTCACAGTTGCCATGTTTATAAATATATATATTACATTCTTACAATCTACAGTACATTCTAAATATAGAGGGATTCAATCTAAGCGTTTGTGGGAGGGTGGGTGTGTATTAAACTGAGCAACCTAGATTCAATGACAGAAAGAGACTTAATAATAAAAGGAGGGCAAAGACTCACTCTGGAAAATAAAGGAAAACTTGAAATATAAGCTGGATTTTAGTCAGTGCTTTGGCACTTTGCCACTGGTCATTGGAGACTGCTTTTGGACCTCACGAAAAATGTCATGGTTTTAGGGCTGGAGGGCACATTGGATTCAAAGGGTAACCACTGAAATCCTACCGTATGTACATCCTTATCAGAGGAAAACAAAAGATAATCATCACCTCTGGGAGAAACAAGTGTTATCTGCGGAGTTTAGCTGTTCGGGTTTCAACGTTGAATGTGCAGCACTGCTCTGCGAGCTGCGAGTGCCCTCTAAACGTGCTGAGCAGGGGTCTGAAGAAGCACGAGCAGAAGGAACTGAACAGCCTGACTTCTCCTAGGGAAGGGGGCAGGCAAAGAGGCAGCTGCCGGTGGTGTCCGAGTTCAGCACAGGTCACACCTACCCAAGAGAGAGTGGCCAACTTTGGTAAATGACAGCATGTAAAGCAAGTACCAGCGTGGTATAAACAGTGTCTGTGCTTGGCAAGAGCACACCGTGGAGAAGCGAGTGTGCATGGAAGGGAAGGAAGAAACCACACGCTTCCAAAGTTGACTGATGCTAGTAAGTGCCCTCGGGATACCAGATGGGGAGCGCTCCAGGGAAATGGCTGGGAATACAAATTTGAAACAGGACAATCAAATAAAGTGGGCTTTTAAAAATAGCTTGTTCTCTTGAACTTTCCAAAACAGACCTTCCTTTATATGAGTGGTATTCTGAGTATACATTATATCTTCTCCTATTTTACAAATTAAGAAATACTGAAAATTGGCTGGCAAAGTTTATTACCTTGGCATCTACTTAAAAAGAGAGTTTCAGTTTTAACTGTATATGTGTATCCATTCCCAGTGCTTGGGAGGCAAACATGCTGGTTTGTAAACAGCCCAGTTACTCCTTTTTCCCCTCCAGATTCTTTGGAAACTCACAACTTCTCAGCTCTGGGAGCTGCTTTGCTCACACTGTTGGTTTCTTTCAGCTTTAAATTAGTGTTCTTGGATGGATATTCTCCGCATGTGGCTTGAATGACATGCTCTCTTCGTGAATCTATTTATTCTGAGACCAATCTTTTGCTTTTAACCAAAGCTTGCAATATTGAACAGTAGAGCTGTGCGAACTTTGTAATATCCAAACTGCACTGGAATTTGTTATATTTATTGATTTCCTGGAAAAGCTCAGAGAATAAGACCGTATTACTTTGCTAAGTTTTTTTTTCATGTTACCATGCATCAAAAAACCACACGCATCTCTCACTTCCATCTCAGAGCACAGAGAAGATTTGAATTTTAAGAGCTGTCCAGGATCTCTGCTCTCCCAGCTGCTTTTGGGTGGCTTCTTGGGGCTCCATTGAGTTATCCACCAGCTGATTCTTGTTACCAACACAACATTTCGCCCCACTACCCAAAATTAAAGGCAGAAGGTGAGTGAAAAACAAACGAACAAACAAACCAAACAAAAAGGTCTTTTGTGTCTCATTATGCATTTTCATGTAATCTCTCCATATAGTTTTTAAGTTCTTTGCACTCCCCCAGGTCCATATCCTGGCAGACCCATTTAATGTCATCCTCACTACTCATCAAGATTGAGTTGACAGTTGGACACCCATCATCAGAGGAGATGGTGGTAAAGGTGGTGAATTTAACCCGTTTCCTCTTAGAGGTAGGAGAAGTAGTTGGTTCACTTTTCTGTTCTTTTTCTTCAGTGAATGTGGACTCAGTAGACCTGAAAGATTGTCCATTAATATTTTTGGCGGCATTTGTGTTGAGGAGATATTTGCTCTCTTCATAATCCACTCCTCTGTCAATGGCTGTGATATGTTCATCTTGTTGGGATGAAAAATTTACATGATTCTCTAGAAGTTCTGTCCTGTTGCTCAGCCCAACCCAGTCATGAGAGTGGCTCATGCCTTCTTGCTCTTCAAATGGAACTTGTTTGTTTCTGTACTTCAAAGCAAAAGTGACACAATTGATAAGGAAGACCAGAATTGCCAGGCAAAAGACTCCCAGAAGAGCGTACATTCCTATCTCCAGATCGCTGAGTCCCCTAGGGGTCTGGACTAGGTCATTCTCTTCCAAGTCTCCGTTGTTCCTTGGCAGATCCACCTGTGCAGGGAAGCTCGTGAAGTCTATTGGGATGTTCTGCAGATGACTGTCATCATCTAGGAGGCTTTCTCTGTCTTCTTTTTTACTTAAAATAGACCTTTGAGTGGTGGTCCCTTTGCCTTGCTCGTGGCCCATTGAGGAGCTGTAATACTGGCCATCTAGCCCACCTCTTTCCTGCAGAGTGGTTTTCTGACGCCGGTCACTGGCATGATTTTCTAGGTGGACACCAGCACCCCTGTGTTTACTGTTACTAATGTTAGGGCTGGCATCACTCTGCCCAAACTTGACTTTAATGCTACCGCTTCCAACAGCTAGGATGCTCTTTCTTTTGGATTTCTGGCATGATTCACTGATCACCATCTCTACCTTCACCAGTGTCCCCTGGCCTTCAGTCTCAGCAACAATCACAGGCCACTTGAATTTGGGGTCATGGTGAATGGAGACCACCTTCTCATCCAGAGATGTAGCTGACAAGGAGAAGTCTTTGGAGTCATAAATATCCAGGGGCATGACAGATCCATCACTGAACTGGATCCAGCAGCTGATGGCTGCTTCCTATAATATATAAAACAAATGTACGCACATTCAGAATAAACATCGAGGGAAACATGTTCTGTCCTGGTCTATTCTGTCCTCCTCACAAAATCCACATACCATTTATAACCAGAAAAGAAATAAAAAGGGAGAGCAATAAGATTAATATCTTGCCAAGATGTGAAGAGAAATACTAGTTTAAAACACTCATTGATAATAAGATTTGTTTCCCCAAAGGTGCATAAAAGAGCTGTATCCCCTGGGCTCTGCAAAATCTACTTCAGCACCATAATAAATTGCATGTCAGAAAGCATTACCAGGGACTGAGGTCATTTACGGTTGTATATTTAAATGAAAAAAAAAAAATTACATTATTTCTAAACTGCTTAAAATACAAAGTCTCCTTTTGTTACACGCAACACATGTTAAAAAATACCTAATACAGCAAGGAAGTGCATACATGGCTCCATACCTTCACTCCTTGATTTTTGTGTCTCAAATTAAATAAGCGTTTTGTACAAGCAGAGAAAACCAATCAGTTTCTTCTTTAGGAAACAGCCAGGGTAATTTTCATGCTTGTTAGCAATTAAAAGCAAGACAATAATGAAGTTTAGTCTCATGTCACAGCGATGCAGATTGTGTACTTCAGAGTGCATGGAGGCTTACTGAACGTAAGCGGGTCAGATCTGAGTACTAACTCTGTGCTTGCACATGTGTAATGGTGCAGCATGCCATGGAACTTTGACTTTTGGTTTCTAACTTGAAACATTTTAAAGTATTCTTAGATTTCAGAAAACATGTGCTCACCCATTTCTGAAAATCAGGTCCTCTAAGGACTCTCAAACGGCTATTGAAAATTGTTGTGCTACCTGAAACAAATCTTGGCATTCACACATCAATCATTTACAAACAAAATTCAGATTCCTCTCCTGGAATCTAATTCCTGCTTCTGATGGCCTGACTTGCTCTGTTTTGGCTGGCATATTTGCACCTTATTAGGCACTGGAGGATCCACACCAAAAAGACTCCTGGCTTGATGAGTGGATTCTTTGGTGCCTCAAAGGAGGTGAGCTCTTGTCTGGTAAGAGTTGGGGTCACCCTGCAGTGTGAGAGAGCCCGACAGACACACAAACTCCCAACCAACAGACTAATAACTGTACTTGCAGAAAGCGTGTTTATAAAAGCCTTGTTTCTTTACATAAGCAGTTTTTTGAACAGATGGTATTTACATTCTAACTCAACATATATACAGAGAATAAACATATAACTTTATCTTTTAAATTGTTTCTAGTGCATAGTCATTCACCTGTTCAGATCATAGAGAATAAGCCTCCAGCCTTTTGGGATTGTATCGTGCATAATCTACTGGCCTGATTCTGAAATCCTTACAGCCATAAAGCTCCCTGTGCTTCAGCGGAAGATTTGCTTCTGTCTCTATTTCAGGACAGAGCCCTAAGACTTTGCTGACACTGTCATAAATCCCGGCTTTGTGTTTATTAATCTTTGGATGTTTCTTGAAGGCCACATAGAATTTGTGTCATCAGCTCTCAACCTCCCACTGTGTTGCTTAAACCTGCATAATCATTTAATAATTTTGCATTACTTTGCTTGTAGGGATTGTGCTCTGAAAATCATGCACTAAGCAACGGGAGGAATCAGATGCCTTTCAAAGCAGAGTCAGTCCTTGGAGGGTGGAGGGCGCACATCTTCCTCACTGGTTTAATACCAGTCCCATGTTGTCCTGACTGTACCCCTGCATCCAGAGAGGGACCGATCTAGACTCCAGTTCTGGGAACTGAAATGTCAGTGCTGGGCAGCATACTGGGATTAAATGCCAGCAACCCCAGATTCTGGGCTAATTTCAAGGCAATTTTTTTAACTCCCCACCTATGCAATGGATTAGCTCACTGGCCTTATTTCTAGCTGCCTGACATTGATTTCTTAACTCCTAGAATACTATGGCAGCCTGATTTTTATCACCCTATAAAGACAGCACTTCTGCATTATTTCTCATCCTGCATCCCAAGGATAAGACCGTATGATGAATTAAAGCATCTCAACAGTTGGCCAGATTTCAAACGTGCATGCCATGATCATTTACCTCTAAAGCTCAGAACATGTTTAAGCATTAAAAGCCCAGTGCATCCTTGATGTAAGTCCCAGACTGATGGATCTGCGTTGAAAAAAAGTTTAAATTTCAAATGTAGACAGAAGCACAAGGACAAACATCAAGCAGGGACTCATGCAGACACAGCAAAGTCCAAAAGCCCTTAGTAGTTGTTGGTTCCGTAATAAGGACTAAGAATAACAGGGAAACAAAAACTGGTTTATGAAATCATGAATCAGGAAATGAGTCAATAATGCTGATTCATATTCTAGTAATGAATCAGCATGAAAGGGATGTTCCACAACTTCTTAAAATGCTCACAGAAAGTAACTAAAGGAAGAAGAGTTTGGCACTATGCAAAACACTTTCTCATTTAAAGATGTGCTTAAAGGGTTGATTTGGTTGCCTGTGGTGGGAGGCTGAACTTGGCAATCTAGCTGGCAATATCTCGTCTGACCTAGTAGGTGCGGGATGGGATAGAAAGGGCGTGCGTGTGTGTGTAAGGGGACTGCTGTTGCTGGATTATGGCACATCATCAAGTTACATGTGTTATTTACGGGATGCCAGCATGGCAGATGGAGTATGCCTGTTTGTTGACTGGGTGGTGTAGACTTTGCACCATTTTTGTGAGACCTTTCTTTTTCTGTTAGGGCATCTGGTGGCCTTCAGAAAAAAGTGCCCATAAGGAAAAAGTTTATTAGCATATTATTAATAAAAATCTGCTTGATGCCATCAGCTTATAATGTCGGGTATAGTGAATCAGAGCAGTGTCCTTCCACAACACAATACATATGGGCAACAGTACCTGCTTTGGAGACTGGAGCAGCTCTTGTGCTACTGCTGTAGCAAAGATGGCCTTATTGCTTCCTGGACTGAGCTGCAGAGAAAGCGACAATCCAGTCACCAGCTGCACTCCCAGGTCAGTTATTGTCACCTTCTCATCCAGAACTGTCACTGTCTTTTCAGCCAAGATAGCATCTGAAAGGGGGGACAATATCTGAAAAGAAAAATTGAAGTTAGCAACAGCCATTTTGCATAGCACCAAGCAAAATAGCTACATGGAGCTACTGTAATACAGATAAGTGGTATTTATGTTAATGGGCAGAGTCACTCTTAGCAGATAGACACTATTAAAATATGATTAACAAATGGCTAGTCACATTTTATAACTCTTCTGCAATAATAGGGTCCTTATAACATCTTTTACCAAAGTAATTCTCATCAGCTCTGCCATTCACATCTGCAATATGCTAACCACATCTGTTTCAGATGTATTAAGTTTTTATAAATGTAATCTTTACATGAAATGCAATCATTTTACTAATAATCATGGTTTTAGGTAGCATATATACAATGCAATCTGTAGATTTATATAAAATCCGTAGAATAAATGACATTTATTTCTATCACATAGAGAGTAAGCCTAATGTAGTGCTATAATAAACATTCATGGTACAAAATCGACAGAGAAAACTTGTTTTGGTTAAAAAAATGTGCATGGAGTTCAGTGCACTGATACATGACATCCAAAGATACTGGTTAGCAAACAAATTTAATTTAATGATCCGTATAAGGTACAGAGCATTTTTGAAGCAGTTTACAAGATACATTCTTTAGATATAACTTGCTCTCAGCTTTTTCCCTTTGGATTTTTCTTGCTACAGTTATATGTGCATTTGTAAGAGTGCTGTAAGTCCCAGAGCTTTGGAAAATCATTCAGAAAATCTTTACAGATTTTGCAGAAAGTCAAAAATTTTGACTTCTGTTTCTCCAGCCCTGGCAACCCATGTTATCAACAGGCGTGGCTGTTGCTTTCTTGTTCGACAGTTGGGATGGCAAGCATGTTTGGAGAGGTAGCTTTTTTCTGCTGTTCCACTGCCTGTTAACATGTTTTCTACTTTGTAGGATTAATCCCTTTTTTTTTTTCCCCTCTCTTTTCTTCTGGGACCTCATTTTCTAGGCCAGTATTTCTCTGCACGGCAGGAAGAACTATATGTGAAAAGCTGCCAATGACATGGTGCATAGGTTTCGGTGAGTTACTGCAGAGTGGGGACACGAAGGCACAGCCACATATACAGTAGTATTGATAGGCCATATTCTTGGCCAGATTGGCTCAAAATGATGAAGCTGCGCCCCTGGAGAACATACCTTAGTAGTCACTAACCAGTCAGTCTTCTAACCTCATTCCAGAAGTACCAATCGTTACTATTGCTTTGTGCGTATTCTGAAATGTGCCCTAACGCTTACATTTTGTAACACGCTGCTTGAGCTTGCAAGGCATGCAGGCATTTGATCCCATGGATCTCCTACTCCAGTTCTAGTTCCTCAACCAGCACCAGTTAATTTTCACTTTACCCTTTGCTCTGTCAGTGTAGGCTTTGAGAAGACTGAGCTGTTTCACCAGCTGCATGCCTTGTGATAGCCCATGCACTGGCTCCAGATTCAGAAACAGACTTAGACAAAAACAATCAGAAACAGCCAGGTGTTCACCAAACAGGTTGGGCGAAATTTGCTAAAACTGCAATCTACATACTTCAGGGCACAAGATAAGAAGAGAAAACCATCTCTTCTCTGTCTTCCAGTCCTTGCTGCAATTCTGCTCCATTCAGAAATTTACAGCTTCCATTTCTGTTGCTAATGGAAGAAGCTGCTGTACATGTGATGACTGCTTCAGTTCCCGAGTGGCGGGTTAATGGAGGAAAAGGAATAAGTAATTAATTTTCCCTACCTGAATTGTCGTCATTCCAAGTTCCTGCCCAATCAAAACCTGTCCGTCCTGTAGCTTAGCGATTCTTGGCTCCTCCACCTGCATGAAGTCACTCACCAGGTCCGTAATGTCAATCTGCCAGTCAGAACCCAGTAAATAGCTCAGCTGGCTGCCGGGGTCTGAGGCTTCAGCTACAAACTGCGTGAGGACTCGCACCATCGCCTGTTGGTACTGAAGGGCACAGCCTTTTCCCTTACGTTCGTCCTCTTCTTCATCATCACTGTCCCTGGCTGGTCTGGTAGGACACCAAGTACCAAAAATTAATTGAAACAGATGCTGGGAGAGCTTGCAACAGGAGAGCTATTGCTGACATAAGTCTGCAGCCTAGTTGCTAGAAAAAAGGGCATTTACCCCCTCCCTGTGCTCTGCTGAAGCTGCTTGCGTCAGTGCATTTCTGAAGTCAGTCAGGTTCACCCACTTTTATCCCATTTTCCTTGTTCATGAGTGAGACCTCCAGGCTGCCTAGTTCTCCAGAACAGCTGCTGAAATCACCAACTGGCCTGCTAGCTTCACTACCACATAGTCCTCTCCAAATATCTCTCATTATTTTCCTTGTTAAGTCCTTACTTTCAAGATCTTCACGCTTTTTTCTTTCTGGATCTTCCCATAAACATCTTTGTGTTGCCATGGAAATCTCCTCTGTCTGCACCTACATACACCTCCCTTTCTGTATAGCATTCATGTTGAAATCACTTCTCCACCAAAATCCCCATCTCTTTGCTGTGATACTAACGGAAACCTGGTAATAAATGAAGTCTTCATAGGTAGGTGGGAATAGCAAGTGTCTGCTTTACCAATTTGTTCTTGTTTTTAATAACACTGACAACAGAAACAGTCTAGATCTGCCTACAACCATCCTCTGTCCTGTCCCTCACATGCCACTGACCTGTGGGTACAGACAGTATCTTTAAAGCCTGACTGTATCAGTGTCCTGACTTTGGGACACTGAGGAGTGCCACGGGACCCTACAGTGATATGAAACAAGTATGCACTAATTGTGACCATTAACAATGAAGAAATTAACTAGCACGACCTGTGAACCAGGCTGGAGACCGAGCAGCCTTGCCAGAGCTGGTCCTTGCTGTTGTCTTCCCGCTGCCTCATGGCTGATCCTGCCTAACTTGACCAGTTGGCTCTTTTCATTTCAGTCACCAGCCCTATAAAAGGAAATTGGTTTCTGACATAGGATCGTGCAACGTGCAGTTCCTATTTCCCTCCAGTGCATGAGCCTACTGAATAAATGTCTGGTGACCTTCAAATTTATGCCGAAATTGCATTAAGGCCAAATGAGCATGTTCAGATCCACTGGCCCTGACAGGTCTTTGGCAAGTGCACAGCCCAGAATGAACATCCTCTAATGAAACCTACCTCTTATTAGAGATGATGGGAACTCTCCACCCCTTGATCTGATTTAGTTCTGTGTCAGAGACCTCTATCTGCAGCGGGAGACGAGGAACCCAGACTGTCATTTCTAAAGGGGCACTCAGATGCTGGTAAGTAAAATTAACTATGACATTCACTTTGCCTTTCATTTCCTTCCCATTGACAAAGACATAGTCGCATCTGTCAGAAACCTGAAAAAAAGAAGAAAAAAATTAATGAGTCTCTTCACAAATTATAAAGTACACTACATGATGGGAAAGTAAGTGGGAGGAAGACAAAGGATATAGGTTTAAACTAGTTCCAAGTTCAGAGGACAACTAGGAATAACAAGAAAGGTGCCTGGTGTGCCCTTAACAGTGTGTATAATTTGGTGTCATTTTAACAGGCAGCCTTTTTCTGCTATAAACATTTCCAGTATAATCTGAGATAAAAGAACAGCTTCTTTCTGTCTTAATTCCCACTCCAGCACCAGGATAGCCTTAGTGTAATGGCACCGAGAGAGGATTCTCCTCTCCCCATAGCTCAGTCAGACTCTACTATCCTCCTCCTCCACTTCGCATGCAGTCCGAGGAATATCACATACCTGAGGGGAGGAGCAGGTAACTGCCTGCATACAGAATTCTACTGGGCACAGCTGGTGGCTAGTCAACCTCAGACTGGGACAAAGGGTTGTTCAGGAGTCCGGTTACAGGTGCCAGGGCATGGGGTGGTCACATCAACCGAAAACTAATTACAGGGAAGAGCTCACTGATGCCCAGAGGTGCCCATTGGGGCCAAACAGCTTCATCTCTGCTGCAAGCCTGACAAAGGTCTTGCACAATGTTCTGCTCAAGCTAGTCCTGATGTCACTGCATTTATTACCTGCAGCTCTGGACATCAATATTGCTGAGAGTTACTAAATCTCACTTAAGCGATTTAGCAGCTATTGCAAGGATCTAGGTGAGTTGACAGGACCTGTTCATTACAGCTAGTTAAAATATATGAGTAAATGTACACATCAAATAATTTATTAACTACCACTTTACCGTGCTGATGATCTGACGGAATGATCTATTAAAACCCTGAACTCTTTTCACAATCCATTACCAGCTAGACCTTCTATTCCATTCTGTAGACGTGTTTAATATTTCTGACTCTCGAATGTGTACTCATCCTCATCTGAATTTAATGCAATTTTCTACTTTTCTGTTTAAATGCTAAATGAATTTAAATCGTATTTAAATATCACCAGCTTTTGTAGGATAATTTGCATTCCTAATATTATTATCTTGAAACAACAACAACCTACCTTATAGACAGATCCATAGCAAATCCATTTCCATCCCTGCTTGTCTAAGCCTAGGTAACGTACCAAGAAAGGTTATCCTGACTCTTGCAATGCCTGTCTTGCAAGAAATGTCTGTTTTAAGGTCAAAATCTTACAGTTGCCATTGGTTTCAGCAGGAAAACAAGGAGTTTATTTACAGGCAGAATGATGTTTTTTGGGATATTCTCATGTTAACACGTTTTACTTTAGCTCTTGACGGCTCCTGTCAGGATCCGATCTCATTGTGCTGCACAGCAAGAAAAGCTAGTTGCTGCCCAAAAGTCCTTAAAGCACAGGAGTGTGCAATGCAAGGGAAGGACCTTGCAGCAGGTAGCTGAGAACAGACGAGATGTAATACCCACTTCATCACAACACCGATCCAAGCTGGCCTGAGCTGAGGAAGATGAGACCGCAAAACTCCGGGAGAAGCTTCATGTGAGCCTGCAGAAATGGCTATAGGGAAGGCTGGAGGCAGAAGCACATTGCCCTGCTGGGAGCGGCATGTCTGGGCAGCAGCAAGAGAGCAGATGTTATTCTTCCATCCTTGCAGAAGGCACACTAATCTAAGTGTAATATTTTCAGGGCAAGAAATACATCGTGCTTTCTACCTGCAACGTCTAATAGCTGGTCCAACAGGTGGGAAGTCAGAAGACCTTCAGGCAGTGCCTAGTACATCTGCTCCTCCTCCCACCCCATGGAGAACCTTGCTTCCATAAGTGGAAATCATCTGTTCCTCACTGGCACCGCACTTATCCCTGTTGTCTTTTTGTATTTTAAGTGCTGTTCTCAAACCAGACAACTCTCCTACGCACTAAAAAGCCCTGTACGCTGCTTTCTACCTTTCCTCTTTTCCCTGGGATACCAGTGAGAAGAAAAACTGGGCAGAATTTCAAAGTGCTGATTCCCACCTGAGAGGCAACAGATCAAAGCTGACAAGAAGGTGGCCCCAAAGAAAACGTTCAGCCTGGGAGCTGATTGTTCTGAGGTCCTTCGCTTGTCTCTGTGCTCTGGAGGCTGGACCACATGTACAAGTGACTGGCCTGAAGACAAGGATTTTCTTTGGTAGGGCATGGGGCCAGGTAATAGCTTCCAGTGCGACTTCCTCACCACCTCTGCTTCTGTCTAGCAACACCTTATATTCCCGAATCTTAGCTAATTAACACATTAGGCAATTAAACGTCACCATGGGCAATCAACCTGGGACTGAAACCATTTCTTAGGGATTTAAGGTAACAGGTAAAATTCTGTGTTTTGCAGCACAGAAATCAGAGTCGAGGGATGTCTCCAAACCACCGCAGGGTCCTCTGCAGAGCAGAGAGCCGAGCACCCAGAGCCCTGCTCCCAGCAGACCTCTCCGGTTCCCTTTGTGTGTCCTCTGCTCTGCACTTGCAACAGGGCTTCTAGCAGGGGACCTGCCAAAAGTCCTCCCACCCGGGTAAGCTTCCCCTGTCTGAGTGGTGGCTTTTGAAGCACACCTAGATAGCATAGGTGGGATTTTTATTAATCTGTGTGTGTGTGAAGAGCAGTTTAGCACATGTGGGCTGGAAGAAGGCTGAGACTCTCCCCGGCAACAGAGGTAACTGCTGAATTATGCTAGTAAGAGATGGGGATCAGACTCTCAGATTTTAAATTCATTAATGCTCAAGCCATAGCAAGAGAAAGAAAATTTGGCAGGCAAACAGCTCGCAGCTCCAACTTTATCAGGAGTTATTACAGAAAGGAGAGTTAAAACAAGAATCCATCCCTAAAAACCTACTATATGAGTGATTAAATAAATACCATGACCTTGTGCTTTCAAAATTATGATTTATAAAACAAACTGATGGCTAGGAAAAGAACGACTAGACTTGGGATACCCTCTTTCTCCTGTTTCCCTTTCTGGAAGTGAAGACGGCAACAACTATGAGCTCATTCAGTTCCCAGCCAGCCCTTCACTGTTTGAATGAATAAGCATCACTGTTCTGCTGCAGTTTGCATGCAGTCCTAACAGAGCAACATCAAAACACGGTGAAAAGTACAGTACATTTTCATAAATCAGGCCAGGACATTCAGGAACAGGTCATCAATAGAAAGGCAGATTAGACATGCCTGTGTTACTGCAGACACATCCGAAACATTCATCTTCCAGCACAAGAGAAAGACTAAAAAGATGTAGAGAAAAGAGAAAAATTGAGCGCTTCTGTCTCTTTTGAGGTCACGTTTTCTAAGCTGTTTGTTGGAAACGAGTGAACATTTGGCGAAATGAGTTTGATGGGACCCAACTAAGCCTCTGCAGGACAAATACACCCAAGAGCTAAGCCCCGTCAGACGCAGCTCAGCAGCTGGCAGCCTCTGGGAAGCCCCCTCTGCGGACACAGGCAGAGGGAGCGGCCGGGTGCCCCCTTGCATGGCTTCTCCTTGTCGATGTTGATGGGGGCAGCACAGAGGAACTTCTGCTGCTGCCTTTTCTGAGCCCGCACGTCTCCTTTCCAATCTGTAATGGATTCCAATTCCTCAGTCTGTCAAGCAGCTCCTTTTCTTTCGCATTAATTCATGTAAACAGCCTTTAACTACCAACGGTCCCTCCTGTACCACAGTTCTCGCTTTACACGCCCCGCCACACACCACAGAAATGGCTGTGGTTCAAGTTTATTAAACGCATGAATGAAGCAACTGCACATACCCTCAGATATGTATGCGAGAGCGTGTGAATGAAAGAGAAAGATTTGTACTAAATCAACAAACAGCTTCCTGACAGTTATTAAGGGCATAATAATTCCCTTGCAAAAGGCTGCTCCCAAAAGGTTGCAAAACCTTGGTCCCCAAACAGACACATTTCAGAAAACTATTAAAGATGTTATGAAATGCAATAGGAACTACAAAGGGGCTGGAGCAAGGTGGGCCATTTGTGGGGAAAACCAATTTGTTTTCTTTCCAAAATCTGCAGACTCCCTCTCCTATCTCCTTTTCCTTTCCTCCTGCCTTTGAGTCTTGATATCTCAGGGATGGCAACTCTGGTTTTCAGCAAAAGTTGACAAGGGCTCAAGAGAGAAAGAGTAGATATTCTTTCACTGCTAATGTACTGCTGGATTACATGTCTCTGTTGTGGCTACTGTAATTCAAGGACATTATAATGCCATTAAACCCTTCTGGTGCTCCGCTGCCTTGCTAAAGCCTTTCTGAGCTTTGTGTCCCTGGAGCTTTTCACACAACTACGCTGAGCTGCCTTCCATTAATTAAGGGAGGCTGTACTTCATGCTCACAAGATGCTCCAGAAATTCTCTCAATACAGGAGACTTTTATCTCTTGAGGGAACCGGGGTTTGAATGGCTTTTTTGGGCATGAACTTGGTACGTTATAAAAGTGCTTTGGGTTTTGTTTGGCTCCTGCAGCTCCACCTCTTTTTCTTACCTCAGTGAACAACTAAGACAGCTTCCTCTGAGTCACAGACACACATCTAATCTCCGTGTGCCAGGGCAGCAGAGGTCAGAGGTCCCTTATTGCCAGCACAGCACAGAATTAGGAATTAGATTTCTAAGTGTGCCATGTACATACCAAACACGTGGCTGCTGGCAAGCTGGATGTCAAGTTCAATCATCAGTGCCACAAAATGCACAGAGTGGAATATTTCAAATGTGCTCAGCATTGCATTTAATTCAAACCTCCAGTCCTACTGTCAGAAACACGAACAGAGTCACTGCCACTTCCTACCACAAAGTCCTCGCTGTAAATATGCGTTCCTCAGCCCCACGGGCAGCTCTGTACATCGGGTACCCCAAAACTGAGCCCAAAACTCAGCTGCTAGCCTTGCAGCCGTGGAAGTGATGCTGCTGTGTCACTTTAACACTCTTTCCTGAGCAAGCAAATATTGATCAGAAAAGGAGGGGGGCACTGCTGGTCCAAGGCATCTCTTTTTTATATTTACTTAAAAAGCCTGTTTGTGTCATTTGAAAAGAAGTCAGTGCTGTCCTTTAAAACACCCCACACTCCATATGCTCTTCAGGTGTGATCACAAGCAAGAGAAATCAGTTTTTATTAATTTCTCTTATTTTATTTCACAGTTTTCTAGACTACATATGGAAGAAAACACTAAACTCTTTGAAGCCTTGTAGTAGCAAGACTTCAGCCAGCCTGGGACAATCATGGAAAGCAGCAATAAGGCCCCTCACAAGTCACACATGATCCCTATCACCCGGCCTCCTGCACCCAGTTCTCCAGTGAACACCATTCCCATCCCTTTCAAAGAACTTCACTGCTTTTCCCATTACCCTTTTGTAGAGGCCGTCTACGGTAGATATGGATTTGTGCAGCTGACTGTTCCTTTGGTACCATAAACTCCGTGTTAGCTTTGGGCTGAACAGAATCCATAGATCTAATGGGAGGGAGGGAAAGGAGAATGTCCATTATAACTCCCAGAAGAGGTACCCAGCATTTCACTGTTAGCTCTCAGAAATAGCTGTAACTGTCTTTCTCCACTCATAATCATTATGATATTCCCATGGGATAATGGTAAAACCCTCACAGGAAACTGCTTTGCTGCTACAGTAATTCTTTTGGAACTCTAACGAAGTCACAGCTAATAAGCCTTTGAAAATAAGATGTACCTAGAGCAGTTCTGGTTTTGACGTTACGAGGGTGGCCAATTAGGAAAGTAAGTCTCTGATATTTCTGCCTAAAATCTGTATTTCGGAAACACTCTGGGACTCTGTCCCTCTCCATGTTCCTGTAAGCGATCCTTCCCCCACTCAAGCACTTTCCATTTATAATATACACTTCAAACACAGCCCTGCCACCTTGGCAAGCTCACAGGATCTCTTCTAATTTAGCATTGCACACATTTTCCTTGGTCTACCAGCATAAATGGTGATATTTAGTAACGTAAGTTATGTTAATGAGTCCTGCCTAAATCATTGCTGTCAGAGGAAGAATGGGGGAGTCTCTTATAGCCATTAAAAATGAATGAGGAGGAAAATAAATAAGCAAAAGCAGCTCATTTGTGCTATAAAAGACTTCAGAACACAAGCTGTGTACCAAGGTACAAAAGGATGAGGCCATTATTAGCTCTATAAGTCACTTATAGATGACTCAGGGGAGGTGGAGTAACCTTTAATCACCCGCGCTTAACCCATGGAGTTGGACTGAGATTCGTTACTGTGATAACTGAATCCAGCCTAAAATTACGCAAGGCAGAGATAAATGACTATAATGAAGAAGCAGCACAGGGGGTAGATCAGCCTTAAGCCCATTATACAACTCAAGAAGGGACCTGTCCTAGTCTGGGATTTTGTGAGGACCCTGAGGGTAAGAAACCACCCCTCTCAGATCTGATGGCAGCAGCAGATCAGTTAACCACCCTGGCTGCTGCTGGCATTAGGAACAACCACTCAACAGCTGCTCTTGAGGAATAATTACAGCACCTCCTGTGTTGCAGAGAGATTTTTTTTTTTCTTTCTCAGAAAGTTACAGTGATGGTAAATGGGTATCATGTCAAGTTTAGGGGTGCTTTTCCTGTTCCTCAGTTACTCAGTGACTTGCATATTCAGCCGGGTTAATGTCCCAAGCTGGGCTGCTCCATAGCTGCTCAAAGAAAGGCTTGGCTTGAACCCTTGTGATTGGATTCCAGACAGATTTTAAATCTAGCATCACCTTGACAGGTTTCCCCATTTGGAGGGATTTACACTGCATACGGTTTTCTTAATTTTAAATATTTTGAATTTTGACTGTGAGTATTGAAGCGTCTGCCAAAATCTGTAAATATCCTTTCAAAATTGGTAAATGCCGAGCTGCATTCACAAGGCTTCATGCCCCATCATTCCTTTATACCTGGTTCTCCGCTCTGCGCAAACAGGCTGTGCCTTTTTTAGAGGACGTGTCAAATGAACATCTGAACTCTGCAGATTCAGAAAAAACAGAGGTTGCTCTAAACTTTGAAGGTCCACACCTTCAAAGCGTCCACACTTTTCAGCAGTGGGTTTCCTATTACAATATGACCCCCAAAAATACTGTGATTCACAACCGTATCTGATTTTTCACCCAGAGACAAATATCTTCCTTAGTTTCTAAGGGTCTTAAGAGCTTGTTTGCTGGCAGGCATCTCCACAGGGTCATGGTAGAAGCTCACCTAGCACGGCTCCAGATAAAGTTCAGCAATAAATAGATATTAGCAGAGACCTGTGCAAACAAAAATATTTTTTACTGCACTAATCCACCTGAAGCACATCATAGAGCATATTGATTAAGAGAACTCTGATATCAATTAATTTCCAAGAATTTTTTTTGTTTGTTCTATAGCTTTGTGGCAAACATCAATATATCATCCTCAGCAAAATATACTTCAGTGAAATATGTAATGGTACATTTTAAAAGGACTTACAATTCCGGGCAAACATCCAATTCTAGCTGCAAGTTTAATACTTCCTTTGTGAACAGTACGAGTCTGACACAATGTTTGCAGTGTGGTGGTGTTACTAACCAAAAAATCCCCTCATTAAAAGCCTCTCCTCAGGAATCACCTTTTGATTTTTTAAATCAAGATTTGGCATATAAGATTTTGGAGGATTTTTCCGTTCCATGTTGCTTTCACCCCTGTTTCCTCCACTGAGAACAGCCAAAACTCTCTCTCTGCTATGGATTTGCACAGAAACTACACATTTTTCAAGGACGCAGTGAGAGAAGAGCAGCTGCCACGCAGTCATTTGTGGGTGCTTTACTAAGCCCCCGTACACACTGTCCTCACTCAGGATTTGGTACCTGCCTGACAGCTACCTGCCATCTGTAAAGTGCTTCTCCCTTGTTCCCTCCGAGTCCCTGTGCTCAGGGCAGCCAGGAGCTGCCTGGGATGATGTGATCCCGGCGCTGAGCAGCCCCTTTCCTACGGGACCGGCATGCCTGGCGGAGAGATGCTTCATTTCAGGAGGGTTTTCAAGACACCTACATTTGGTTTCATTTTTGGGTCATGAAATTCTGTTTCATTTCAATTTCAAATGATTAAAATTATGTAAAAACACTGTAACATCAAGGAAAAAGTTATTTTAAAATGAAAAATCAAAACATTTCATTTTGGAAATGTCAAAACAAGTTGTTTCCTTGACACAACGGGAACCTGCTAGCATCCTTTCCTTCCTTTTTCTGTCAAAGATGAAATTCCAGGGAAATTAGCATCATTTTGTGAAGCTGTTTTACAGAACTACAAATTCTGACTGAATATATTCTGCCAAATTTTCCCCAACAAGCCGTAATCAACTGGGGCCACAAATCCAAACAAAACCACCACAATAAAACTCTGCTCAATTAAAAAACAATCCTGTGAAATCTGGAGTACCTTTAGCACAAGGAGTAGTGCTATTCTCATTTGCAGGAAGGAAAGTAAAGGCACGGAACAATGTTTCCAAAAGTCTGGGATTAGTTCCCAACTCCTTAACAAACTTATTAGATGACTGTGTGTAATTTATTGAGATCCGTCCTCTCAAGGATATTGAAGTGTTAACTCCCACTGAACTCCAGCAGAATTTGGTGGTTAAATCTCTTTAAGAATCTGGGCTTTAATCTTCCTTTGGTGTATTTGTAAAATGAGGATACTTATCCCCTTGTTTTACAGGGATTCTGAAAAACTTGGTCTATAAGAAACAAGCAAGAGCTCAGGTGCGAGGGTTACACAAGTACATCTTTCTGTTGCTTACAATTTATCCGTAGTTAGAGGACAGTCCTTTGCTTCTTCCTCCTGCGCCAGCAGTCGATCGCAGCCACACCGAGGGCGCGATACAGTTCTATGGGACGTGGCATCGGGTGAAACTGTGTCCCTGGCAAGCAGGCAATGCAAAGAGAAATCAAACGGCTTCATTCACCCCTGCCGTTCCCCGCTCCTTTAGCTGCTATGGCCATCCCTCATTTGCTGCTGGCTATGCTGCAATCCCCGCTCTCCAGCTGGAAAAGGAAGGTGGCGGCTTCCTGCCCACCTGCTGCTCTTGATATTCGGCGAGCGGAGATCCTGCCAGCACAGGATAAGCAAAAGAACGAGACAGCTTCAATGTCCGCTCCTCTCAATCAGCGGGACACGGGAATGTCAGCGCTGTCACGTAGGAGAGCTTTAGACAGGCAAGTACTGTCTGACGATAGTCAGAACGCTGCTGGACTCAACCCACCACCTCGCGCTTTAGATTTTAGAAGCCACAATTGTTCGTAATGAATGTGACAACACTTTCTTGTCTGTGTTAATTTAGTTATATCTCCCTATTTCTCTCTTGAGCTGAAAACCACATGTACTCTGTATCACTCACTGCAGTTGTCCAAGTAAAGTGGGAGAAGAGTGGTAAACACATCCAGCACCCCGAGCTTTTTATTACTAAACTGAGAATGGCATTTTTCCCCTCCCTCCAGCAAAGCTTAAAGAGGAGTAATGACAATGGAACAGCTTTGCTTCACACTTGTGAAAAGAAAGGAGACACACACAGGCTGCTTGTTTGTCTCTGGGTAATAAATACCCAACCTCCAAGTGAAGCTGAGCCGATGAAGAGTGCGACGTGTCAGATGGGCTAAACCCTGAAAAAGCCCCATGCTGCAGACGGGACGGTCAGTCTTCTAGATTTGTCAGATCCAGTCAGTGAAGCAGCTCTGGGGAGAGGAAGATAACCAAGATGCACCCAGCCTGCAATAGCCTGTTCTCAGGGCTGCTCGTATGGTGCGTGAGACCTCCCCGCTTTGGGAGCAGCTGAGAGGGAAACAGGCAGAGCTGCGTGCAGAACAGATCTGACCAAATGCAGGGGATGATGAAGTATTTCAAATGACTCCTACTTTCTCCCAGGGCAGCTGAAGGACCTTAGGAGACACTGAATGTCCCCAGATACAGATAGCGCTGGCGAAGGAGCTCAGGCAGTGCTGGTGCAGAGCAGTCCCACGGCTGCTGGGCTCTCCTGACAGCACACCGACGCATCGATTTCACACCCAGCCTGAGAAACTAAACAACCAGCAGCATTCACCTGCAGTCAGCAACTTTGATTTTGTCTATAATTATCACGACAGTAAAACTATGTGTGCAAAGCATCTAATTGTCATATCCATGATATTTCATACTCTCCTTGTCTACAGAAAACTAAAATCTGTCTACTCCTTTCTGTTCCATGGACGATCCAGCATGCAATTCAGCTGAAGGCATCAAATATTTTTCACTGTATTTTTTTCATCCACAAATGGCCAAAATATTTGTATTGGCTACCATAATACTTACAGATTTTACACTGCTTTTTACTATATATTGAGCAACAAATCTATATTTGGATGAATTTACCAGGTATGTGTTTTATGCTCTCATATGCTGGCCACAGAAAGTATGCGTGTTGTTCTCAGTTGTGTGAACAACAAACGTATAGCTGGAAGATCAATGCCAGAAGAAATGTTTTACTTGAACACTGGCTGTTCTCTACAAAAGCAAAAGGGCCTTTTAAGAAAAGATTTCCCTGCATGAAAAAGACATTTCTTATCTTTGCCACCCAGCGGGAGTGCAGCCTCCCCAAATGCCCCTTCTTGCTGCAGCAAGCTGTGGGCTTGTCCTCCTGCAGAGACCAAGGCTCATCCTGGTCTCACAAGCTGGAAGTGTGCTGGCAGCACAGCTGGGCTATAGCACTGACTGGTTACTAAGTTTTTCCTAATTAGGGAAACTTCTCTTTCACACATGCTTGAGTCCTTGGTTAGTCCCAAATGAACACCTCTCTGAACTCTCCCTCCCTGTTTGGGGTGAGGGTACCAGGGATTCACCACTGAGGATCCCTCACCTTGCTTTGCTGTCGCCTTGCAACAGGTTACTCCTCCATGAGGCATGGTTTCTGCAGTGTGGAGATATTTCCGTTTGATAATCACCAAATCCAAACACTTCTTCCTCCTAAAAATGTTTCATTAACACATTGTAGCAGTGTTTTATTGTCACAGAGGAGATGGGACCGCTGATACCCAACTAGTGATGTTCCCTTCATAAAGCTCTTATGACATCTGACCAAGGCAGGAGAACAGACTTTTATTCACTGTTTGAGACAAAGAGCTGAATCACACAGAGATCAAATCACACGCCTAAGGCTTCACCGAACATTTGTGAGCCAGCCAAAAAATGAATCCCAAAATCTCAGGGCTCTTCTACCACAGTGCCCTGCTGTTCAACACCGGGGCAGACCCTGGTCTGGCAGCAAGGAGTTCCCTTGACCCCACTGCCTGTGGAAGCACCACACTTTTGCTACGGGCACATGTGCTGCTGCCACCCTCATGGCTTCCTGTGGCTTCACTAGCTGTGGTACCTTTATTCTTTTTGGGTGATATCCACGCAGCATAACTGCATAGGCAGAGGTAGGGATTGGAGTCTGAATCTATGCAATATTTGCATAGTACAGTATTTCCATTTGCTATGTTAAGTTTTCTCTTCTGGCTTTGCTGTCACATATATTACAATTATGTTAACAAGCCTGTCTTTCTAAAGAACTCCTATTTTTCTCTTCATTACCCTGAGACACACTTGCAGTCATTTCTCATCTACCCATAACAGGCTATTTTTGATATATTATACAAGTGCAAAGGAGAGCTCTAATTCACGAGCAAATTCAAATGACTTTTACATATATGCTGGTTTTGAGGGTGTAGGTGGGATGGAAGTGAAGCATGCATGATGTGCTGAGCAGCGTGCATTGCAGCTCCTCCGCACGCCCTGCTGCACAGACAGTGTGAGATCCCACGGCTAGGCACACGCTGGGATTTATCTCCCCTATTTCAGACTGAGCTCCCAACTCAGGAGGTCCCTAGCTCAATTCTCAAAGTGTCAGCCAAGATGAAAGTTGTTACAAACAGATCTTTTACACAGCCCCTGAAGAGAAATCCCTGCTTCTCCAGCTGACTGGTTTCTGCCCTGAAATGTGAGCACTAAAGGCCACTGAAAGTCACTGTCCACCTACAAAAAATTTATACCGTATTCTGAGATTTGTATCTGTTACTCAGAATTGAGAACACAGTATCATTCAACAGTGCCTCCAATTAATTTTTTCTCTGTTAGAAAAAAGATCCTCTTTTAAAGGTTTTTTTTTAAATTTTATGGAAAACTACAAAAAAAAAAATCTTCTACATCACCTGATGCAAATGAAATTACCACCCCTATTGTGGCTTTAAGCATGACTGCTCTGCAACTTGCTGTTAGTTTGGTCCAGTAAAAAGAGGGATAGAGAAGCCAATTTAAAATATATTTTCTTTAAGGCTATAAGAGTAATGCGAATCCTTATAGACCGTTTCGGACTTCTAAACTAGTTAGAAAAAGGCACTGGGCTGATATATTCTCTGCCTCCTTGGAATCACTCATCTTTCATCTCCATCACTGCATTGCAGACTGGAAGCACTTCTATTTTTTTGACAACATTCTCATTTTTCCAGCTTCCAAGAAATCTCTAGGCAGGGATTGTCAGTTCTAATTACGCCGCTTGTGCTGCAGCGACAGGTGGTTACCAAAGACTCAGAAATAACACTTTGACTTTTGCAAATGGATTGTAAAGTTCTTTTATTCTTGACAAATACAGCCATAAAGGAAGGAAGACAGGAGAGTGGTGAAGGCAGTCACATAGAACTGGAAAGACCTGCTTATGTTGCCTTCTCTGCCAAGCCTTCCCAAATGCATGTGTGCAAGGTGCACCTGGGCTGACTACGGACAAGCCAATGCTCAAGCTGGGTGAGCTATGGAGATTTACAACGTATCTAACCAGCTGAGCACAGAAAGCAGTAGAACTGTGTTGGTGTTGTGCTGTGGCCACATAAATTAGCTCCATACCTTCCTCCATAGAGTATGGCATTGGGCAGATTCACTAGCCTGGGCGTCTCTGTGCCACAGGCCCTGGCATGGCATGGACATCACAGGCATGTTGCGTCCCTATCCCTCCAGCAACAAATTGGATTGGGTGCTCAAGGATCCAGTCTTTAGCAGAGACATTTTCCATCCATGAAGTGGAAACAGTAACACTTTCTACATCATAGGATAACCTTAATGTTTGGAGCATTAATGATGCAATATTTCTGCCCAAGGATTTTGTTCAAACCTCAGACTTCTCTTTGACTCTGGTGAGCTTTGATCCTACCCTAAAGGGCCAGCACTTCTGCCCTCAAACGAGAAGTGTCCTGCTCTTCTAATTTCTTTCCGAAGAGTAACAGGTTATACATACATTTTAATTAGGGACACCACTGAGAACTGATCTGACCTAAGCCAAGTATGAGACCAGACCTCCACAGACTTAAAGGAGGTGAGAGCCACACAGGAGAAGTGAGTGCAAACACCCTGCAGTGAGAAGAAAATGCCAAGGTGAAAGGAGAGGAGTTTGAACTCTTCAGTGCTCTCAGACTTCAGTGTCCCACAAGCACAGATCTGCGGGCAACATCTTGAGTTAAGCCATGTCTCGGCTGGTACTTAATAAAACTATGACCAAATGCTGCTGAAATTACTTGTGTAACTTGGACATCACCCTGAGGAAGGGCATTGCATTTCAGTCACTCCAACGCAGGGAAAAGGAGATGAAATATGTTTAGCAATGGCAGGCTTTAGAAGTTGGAGCAACAAGGATAGGTAATAGGATGACTTCAAAGACTTAAAGATTCAGACCTCTTTCTAATGCTGAGTTTGCACAGGAACAGTATTCCTCTGGCAAGTATTCAGATATCCAACATTACCACTTAGGAGAAAAAGTGAAAATTTGCTGCAATATACATACACTCCTGCATGCATGCCAGGCTCTGGAAAGTTGGCCAACACCTTGCAGTGACTGGAGAAAAATAATGCAGCAGCAAAGCATGAAAAATTTCTCAAAGAGACCTATGCCTTTTTAAGCCAAAAATCACTTGCAGAGAAGCATATATAAGCAAGATTGTGCTCCAACAGCAGAGCAGCAGCCATAATACACAAGTGCCAGATGAAAGCGGGCATCAGCCAGCATGGACAGGCTGAAATGCCAGGGAACATTTTCCAAACAACACTCGCTGTAAAAGTGACTGCAAAGTTGGTATTGGAATGGGAGGGAGCATCCTTCCCCACTGGAATTTTGAGCTAGGATGCTGAGCAGCGAGGGGATCTCTGTCCTCACCTGACCCGTTGACACAATCTCCTCCTTCTCCAGTTGCCTGTTTCTGGGCAACTGAAGATAAATGAACTTCCATGCTGGACTGCAAAGTGGCACACGGCTGTGAGCTCATGTCATCCCCCCTTCCCGCCCTTTGGTAAACTGTGACACACGAAGGTGCGACTGTGACCGTGTTTGCACAAGTTGCAGCAGACAGCCATGGCTGGGGGCTCACCAATATGCTTGTTTTTTACAAACTTGTCTCTGCAGCTTGCTTGTTATCAGCCAAACGCCAGGCAGGGCTGTCCGTCCTTTCCCCCTCTGCTTGGTACGTGCTCTCTCTGCGCTCGGTTAAGGAAGTTGTCAAGCTCTCAATGCCTGTTGGTTTCTTTTTAACGGGCAAATAGCAATGAATCAAGGGGTGTGTGCATGTGTGTATACAGACGCACACTTGCACACGTACACAAGGCCAAAGCTGGGAACAGGATGGGAGTGATCCTGGCATTCCCAAGTATTCCACAGACTGGGTAGCAGTGCTGTTTCCATCAGGCTTAAAAGAAAATATCATCATCATTCTAACATGCCCCCCACCGTCTGCAAACACCACGGCGACTAACGCTTACCTTTCATTTCACATCTCTAAACAAGCCCCTTGCAGTGGTGCTGAGCTAAACCCAGGCTCCTCCAGCATCTCTCTGGGGACAGAAATAATCCAAAAGCACTTGCTCCCCATCGTGAACAAAGGTCATTATTTTGACAAAGTAGTTAAATCTCTCTCAGTCAGCAACGATAATCCTGAATTATTCAGCATGCATCTATCTTTTTCCCGTACGAAAATGGCCTGTAAAGCAATAAGTGTATTTCACTTGAACCACTTCTTAAAGATGTAAGACAGTTTGGGTTCACTCCAACACCCCTAGAAGTCAATGGGAGTCTTTCATTTAATTTTCATTTAATTAATTTCATTAAATTTGCAGATGATGCCAAGCTGGGAGGGGTTGTAAGTACTTTGGAGAACAGGATTAGAATTCAAATGATCTTGATAGTGTAGAAAATTGTCTAAAATAAATAGATACAATTCAAGAATGGTAAAAGCAAAGTATAAAGTTGGATAAAAACAATTAAGTACAGGATGGGGAAAGACTGGCCTGGTGACAGCAGTGAAGAAAAGGATCTGAACTAGAGAGCATCAGAAACTCTCCAACTCTAGGGATCATTGAGGACGGGAAGATGGCAGAACTACCATCTGAAGTAATTTTAAAGACCTGCTTAGACAAATGACCATCAGTAATGTTTTCCATAGCTGGACATATTGTTCCTTTCAGCTCAGCTTGAAGACTTCAGTGATTTTTAAGCCATGTATTCAGATATATAATGTACAACTTCTGTCTGTAGTTCATACATATTGTCCATAAGAAATGTGGGTTTTCTGGGTAGAAAGGGAAACAAGTATCTTAACTTTGTTCCTCAGATTCAATTGCAAAAGTATGCCCTGTTGTACTGGAAAATATATTTTGCACGCTAATAGACAGAACAACGTGAAAGCCACCACTTAAAGCTCTTCTGAACTTCGAGATGGGAGACAAAAGCAGACTGCAGTGTTCAGCACCCTTTCCGATGACCTGGAGTGAACCGAAGTCTTTGTAGCAATATAACTTATGTTGCTAGAATGCAATTAATAAGCTTGCAGTGCACTAAGTAAGTGTTATTTCATACTTTCTTCTTCCCTTATAAGATGTGAGAAAATGCTAAATATATTATTCTCACCTGTATTTATAGCAAGAATGGTGATAATTTACGTCACTTTCTGGAGTATTCTGATGTGCAAGACAAGTCATTGCCTGAAAATTGATTGCATCTCATTAAATCAAGAAAATTCAAGGAAAAAGCATATTAAAAAGATGGGAACAAAGGCATCCTGTTTCTCTCATACAGCTAAAGGCCTGATTTAGGACAGTTAAATTACTATGGATCAATACTGTTTCATTTCCGTGTCTCTTTCTTTGCGCAGCCTAATAAAATAATAACAACAATGGTGATGATGATGAACATTTTGTATTCGAACTATTCCTATAATCTAATAGTGTCTCAACATTTGCAAAAAAATCTCCCAACAACCCTCTATAAAGCACGTCATAGTGAAGTCTCCGTGTTTATGACATAAACGTGTGCCTGTGTGTGCTTTTTTTTCATATAAATGTGTTTATATAATATAGATATTATTATCTTTATTGTGCAAATGAGGAAATGAAATGTTTACGTAGCTTCTCCATGGTCACAGAGTGCCGGGGAATGCTATCTGCAGATGCTATCTGGGGCTAGAAATGAAGCCTAGAAATGAAGTTTGAGAATAATCAAGCAAACCATGAAAATAGCTGTACTTAACATAAATAAGAAAGCCATGCCAGAAACTATTTCCTCTCACAGACATATTCTAGAAAAATTTCTGAAACAGCAAACACACTCATGGAATGGGTCCAGGTGAGGACCAAAGAGACATAGTTTCTATCTCACCTCTGCCATTTGACCTCATAAAAGGTTTTGTTTACTGCTCATTTTGTTCATTCATTTATGTTTTGTCATAGCCGCTCAGATTGTCACAGGACAGTCTCTGACAGGGAACTGAAGTTGCTGGTCATCGAGACTCAGTGCTGTTGGGAGATGTAGGTGCTATCAGAATATAAACGTATGAAAAAAGACAATAGTAAACATGCTAAGAGCAAATATCTGTCTCATGTCTATGGCTCTTACAATGCAGAAGACAAGATAGGCTATAAGATTTAGGCTATAATGTGCTTGGGGCTAACAGTCAGCAAACCAAAGACAGTTCTTAAAACATGCTCAGGGTCAGTATAAGATTAGAAAAACATCAGCTTTTCTCACCATAACTAACAAGAAAGCCAAATTGTGCTCTAGCTCTCCACCTGTCAGCCCTGTTGCAGCTAATGGGGTTACATGTCAGTGCAGTCAAGGTGCCATTTGGCCTTCAAGTGAAAAGCAGTTGATCTTGCTGCTAACCCGAGCCTACAGCTCCTCTGAGCTTCCTTTCACTTTTCTGACAAGAGGAACACATTCTATAAAACATTTCAGGAGCTGGTTTCAGCGAGGATGGGGAATTGAAGGTGGAGTATAATTTGAAAGCATTTTGTAAGGTTTTAGCTGCTTGTTCCCTATTGACTCTGATGGGAGTCATGCTGCTTTGATCTTCCAAATGCTTTCACACTCTTTCCATCCTGACAAGCATTCATACCACTTATTTATGTACTGTTAAAGCCACGTAAGTCCTGCACTTTTGGTATCGAAACTATCTTCAAACAACCAAGAAGAAAGAATAGCCACATTATGAAAGAGACTCCATTCGAAAGTGTACTACCCTGTTGTATTGACATATCTTGCATGTTCTCAGTGTTTAGGAACTAATGATGTTAACAAAAAAGTTGCATAACTGATAAGAAGCTCCAGTGAAGCTGTATGTCATATGAAGACACCAGGGTATGGCAGCTACAGGAATGAGCAGGCGTGGGTCTGTGTACTCAGTAGCTGGATCTCTTCCACCAAACTCTTATTTAGAGCCTACGATGGACAGCGGACATGTAATGGAAGAACTGTATCAGTCAGCAGCCTGTCTTTCCCAGCACAGGCTGGAAGAGTGAGAGCAGGTCCATGCATGCATTCTGGATGCAGGCAACAAATACACAAAGAGGAAAACAGATGAAGCCATGAGCGAGACTTTTAATCTGGATTTGGCCTTGTAATTGAACAATGGACTAATTAGCCAAACCTTCCAGATTTGCATAGCAGTGCTGGGACTCTCAAGGACACTAGCAGAACTTGGGTGCTGAGGTCCTAAATGATCAGATGTGGGCATCAAATTCTGCTCATTCATGCTGAAAATCTCCCTCTGGAAACGAGGATTACACCACAGACAAAGGATGGCTGACGACTCTTGTGTCTAGCTGATTCACTGCAGGTTTTAAACACAGAGGCGTAAGAAAGGGGCTTTTGAACACCAGAATTTGCACCAAGCTCTGCAATACCCAGAAAAGACCTGTATCTGCTTTCAAAGACAGACACCTCCAAAGAAACATTTATGAAAACACGTAAAAGAATTGTCGAGCAGCAGCTTCACTTGCTGTTGCAGTGCTTAGAGATGTGTTACATCTTCGCTACTCGCTGAAAGAGCAGCTGCTGCTACTCACATATGAGCTGGCAGAAATGAACCTCCTAAAAGAAGATGTCCTGTTGAAAACAGCACGCATGGTATAGGGGAGTGGGAAGGGGAATTAGCAGAGTTTTACATTCAGTTATTGTCATTTATTTGAACGAGGCAGGTGATGGAGCCTTAGTTGTGGACCATTTCTCATTCTGCTACAAATAACACAAATACACAGCCACAAGCCTGAGACAACTCAATTTTTACAACAAACCTGAGGCATTGACTCCTCTTTCTTGACTTTCTCATGTCTAAGCGAGATCAGAATCAGACCAAACACATCAGCTTAGGGGATGAAGACTGTCTTCCCAAAAGCGGTGCTTACGGAAGTACTACCACAGCACCAGCTGATCTTCAGCACTTACCTTTGCAGGTATAGCTCAGAGGGGAGGACAAAGCTGGCAAAGAAAGTGCATTTCATGAGGCTGGTGGTTTTTAGTTTGGCAACAAGTGCCCACATTTGTGAACTATGTTAGAGGTCTGAGTCCCTCGCACACACCTACCTGAAACAGCAGAGCCATTTTGCTTGCTTTTTAGTAGGATGCTAAGAGGACTGTTTCTTAAGCTTGAGAAATTTTCAGGAAGCTGAGTGGAGCTGTTCTTATAGCGAAGCTCTTCAGGAATTTCTAGTTCAAGACTTCGAAGGTTACATGTTTCTCTTCTTTACAGGGCACGCAGGGGATATGACAGTGCAGCCTGTCAGATCTTCTCTGGCATTTCACCGACATGCTTGCTCTTTTATAAAGACCTCGTGGCCAAAATCCAGCAACACTCACATATTTAGTGTCGATGCTGTGCCAGACATACTCAGTCTTCAGTGCTCCACTTATGCTAATCTGCATGTCCCTGCATAGGCGTACCCTGGCCTACACCGCAGACACCTATAGCAGCTGGGCAGCTGCACCCTCTCCTCTTGGTTTCTAGACAATGTGAACAAACTGGACAGCTCAACTACATGCAAAGTTCCCTGGAAAAATGTACATATTAATGCCAAGCTCTCGGCACAGCAAGCTGGCAGGAGCTCGCTCTGGTTTTATTCTTCACACTCACCAGTGGGCTGAGTAGACAACTGATGCCAAGGGCTAAATATTACTGCAATTGTACTGAGCTCAACCTGCTACCGCAATTCCAGCTGCTCATGAACTTACCTCTTTATTTAAAATGGAGCAGAGACTGGGCTCATTTGGTATCCCTGTGCTCGCTAATCATGCCCTTGTCATTGCGGCTTGAAAGCGACAGATTGCAGGGCTCACTGGCATCCCGTCACCCTCCTCGCTTTTCCTGCTGGAAGCCTGCCCGAGCCATTACTCTGCTGCACCCAACTTCAAGACCTACTGTGAAAAAGGTTGCATGTATCTGACGATTGCCACTCATCCGTCCCCAGGGAGAGTAAGACTGAGAAGGAGGGAGCACTGCTTTCTGCGGGGTGACATTCGGTGGGCTCCACAAAGCCTTCCAAACTTCTCCAAGAATCACTGGCTGTGAGATTTTTAGGTGAGTTATTAAACTCCCTGTTTCCCCCTCAGGTGAAGAAGTGTTGTGTGCCTCAGGAAGTTGCTGTAAGGGACTCGCTAAGAGTATTCAGATTATTTTTCAGAAGCAGAGGTGAGTCTCACAACGCAAAATCTCATTCCAGAAAGAGAAAAGCTGATTACAGGATATGTATAGTTCCTCCCTGGGCTCTTCTCTGCTGTGCCTCACCCAGTCTCTGTGTACCTATGTGCATATTTCAATGGCCTGAGATACAGCAGTTAAGATGAGGCTCCCTAATCCTTTTCTTTTTATTTGTTTGAAAAGTAGGACTCCATATAACAGAGGGAGAAGGAAAATAAAAGATGTGATACTTCCAACAGATCTGTGATTACTGCAAAATCTCAGTGTGTAGCTACTCATACCTATAGGACTGCTGGGGACCAAGCTACACTTCAAACTTGTTGGATTCCACGCTTTTTTACATGAAGCAGGACTGAGAAGAGTTGCTATATCACCCTCAGATATTGAGAGGAGATCTTAGCACAGTTTCATCTGGATCTTTGAGCCTTCTTCCCTCAGACATGTGCAGACAAGGGAGATTTTAGTTTCTTTGCACTTCTAGATAGTTATGTGTGAATCCTGAAAGGCTTTCACAAGCTAAAATAGATCTTTCCACGTTAGCAGACACTTAGATGGAGACATCACTTACATGGCATCTGTGTCTGTCCTACCTGATTTTTGTGTACAAAACACCATCCACAGAAGTAGCCTTGCCAATTGATTTCACCAAGATTGTCTTCTTCCAAATCCTCATAGCTGGCTAGCATGTAGAAAATGTTGTTTAGGCTCTTGGGATTAGAACATTTTCTCATTCCCACATCTACTCATAAATCTTGTGACAAAATATATCAGCAAAAATAATTTTCCAATGGATCGATGTAAGCTTCTTCCTCTTTGCACAACTTCTTAGTAGACTGTGTGTACTGCAGAAGCATATTGCCTTGTAATATGTTATTCCTCATACAATTTTAAAGTTCACCTACTCTAAGTAAATCTGGCTGTTTCAGCTAAAAGTTGTGTAGCCTCAGGGATTCTTTGTCAGATGAGCAGATGATCTTTTTAACAGCTCGAGTTTCTGACTTTCATTAAATCAAATTCCCTTTCATGATTTATATTTATGCCAATGCCCAATTCTATTACAACTCTCTCTTCTGCTTTCTCAATTTCCGCTATTATACTTTTTTGGGTCTATAATATTATTTCAGTGGCTAAGTCATAGGCTGTCACTTCACATTTATGAACTGAAACATGAATGTGCATTATTACTCCATTTTTATGAAAATGCAAGATAACTAAGGCACTGGCTGAATTTCTATCAAGAAGCTTTATGTTGCATTTCATGATTTCTGGCCTCTAACCTCCACCGCTCCAAACAAACTTGTACATCTATATTTACATACTGGGATCATTATAGTTGTTTTATCTCCCTGTCTCAATGACTTCAGAACATATAACGGGTTTAGGGGGGAGTTTAATTAGAAAGTGGTCTTTTCTGTATTTCAGGCTACATTTCATGTGAAAGGGAAAAATATGACTCTAACAAATGAAAGACTTGATGTTACCCCCCCCAAAAGCCCCAGGCTAGCTAAAGAAGTGTTTAGTGGAAGAGACAATTAGACAGTAGGAGATCATGGCAGTGCCCCGCTCCCTAGGAAGCTGGCATTCACTTTATACCAGTTTATATCCTTGTAACAAAACCACTCTCAGTAGTTTGCCTCAGTTTTAAAATGATACCAGTGCAGGCAGAACTGGATTATTTTCAGGAGTTTTTTGACTTATTCCCTCCTTTGATGAGCAGGGAGTATCTCCGAGCATCCTCAGACATACACTCAGGTCAGCCTTGGTGCCCCAACCCTGGTCCGGCTGCACTCCTGTCATGCTGTGAAGAGGAAAGAAGACAGATGAGGCTTTTCCACTTCCAGATAACTGGACCGGTCACTGCAGTGACAGTTTCTAACAAAAGAGCCAAGCTGGGGGTGTTCCCAGGAAGAGAAAACATACCAAACTCCAGAAAAGTTTGCCTGAGAAATGCTCTCATTATCATTTATCTCATTAAAACTTCGGGCAGCCCTGAAGCACCAATGAAATCTGCTAGCAGCAAACCCATCTACACAGGGACTAGGTTCCAGAAGACATAAATGTGCCTCCCTTAATTCCAACCTGCACAGATACCAGGTGGGTCTGAACAGAGGACTTTGCATCTAAAGCCTTTTCAAAAGGAAAAATGTGATGATAGCCATGTAATAAGCCTGAGGATTCAGCAGAACTTCCTATACTTTCTTACTGCAGCTGGTTGGTGGATGAGAGCTCAGCGTTTGGATTGGTGGGACATCAACTGCTCGCTGCCAGACCTTGCCAGGGGTAGTTCAGATTTCATCCCGATCATGCACTTAAATTGATCTCTTGAATCATATTTTCCAATGAAATCTGAAGTTGAGTGATCAACTCCCATTACAGTATACAAGCTCAGTGACCACATTGAAAACCTCAACCTGACAATGAAGTTGTTTTTCTAACCCTTCCTTGGATCCTTTCACTAAACAAAAAATGTAGTAAATGACAGATCAGACAAAGCTAATTATTACCACATCTGGGGATATCCATTGTAAAATAAGGGGCAACTTGTGGCCCTAAAGGATTGACATGTCTTGACATATTATACCAACCTCTGACAAAAGTATCTGATTAAACATGATTGTTTAAATTAGAAGCTTGTAAACAGCTGATCATTTCACCCTTGACAGTGTGTAAAGCAGATGATTCATGTTTTGCTGATGACTGAGTGGGAAAGAGACCAAGGCGTTTCCACTGTGGATCTCCCCTCCACAAGCCCAATAACAGATTATTTCTGTCTTTGCTTTCTGTGCTGTTGGGTGAAGGAAGTCCTCCCCTAGCTAATGTGCTTCTGGGATCATCTTCATTCATGTTCCTGAGTAATTCCTGATTTATCTTCTCTAAAGTTTTTCTATGTTGGGCACCCTTTATGGCATTTAACATCTCATTTCATGCGCCCTGTTTTCTCAGAGCCTCAAAAGCAGCAAACCAACCAGCCCAAGAAGAAAAGTCTTGTCAATAATTAGCCCTGCTGGAGACCAGACAATAACTGTCAGATCTGGATACTAAAAAGTACAGGATGATGTTAGTCATACCTGCGTACAGCTTTCCTAGCAGCCTGAGCTCCAAAGAAATTACTATCAATGAATGCAGCCCAGCTGAATCTACTTAGAGGAGAGAGAGCAGCAGATGAGATTTGACACACACATTGTTTAACCTGGGAACAAAGGGCAGAATTTGGAAAACTACTTGTCAAGGTGTCTTCAAAAATTACTATAGTTCATACAACTGTATTGCCAGAGGGGCTGTTTCTCATCCCGTCTGCAGCCCTGTGTGAAATCCTTGTGATGAAATTCTCAGCCCTAAGGAAACAGTTGCTTTCAAGATTTGTTACAAGCTTGAAACTTAGCATCATCAAAACGCGTGAAGAACTTTCAAGGAAACATGAGCTGACTTACGTCTATGGCACTGAAACAGCTAAAATTGGCTCTCGCTGATCTTTGCTTTCAGCATTAAGCTGATGCCAAAATAAACTATCCAATGACAGTGAGAGCTGTGCTGAGAAACACAAAAAAATTCCCAATAAGGACTAGACTTTCTCTTCTCTTCATCAAGTAAAGGTGCAGAGCAATCCCATTATCTACACTGGGTTAACTCTGGATTTTCCAGTGGTAGAAATGAGATCAAATCATTAGCAGAAATTGTATGTGTGCATGTGAGTCTGGCCCTGATTTTTTCACATAGTGACAGTCAAGTGCAATTAATCTAATGCTTGCAGACAATGCATAAACTGTAGTTTAGTACACATCCATTGTGCCTTTAGATGCCTCGTCACCAGTTAAAATGATGCTTTCCTTCACTACTGAAGTTTCACTTCTCCCTCTCTGGCTTTTAGTAGGATGAAATGGAGCATGTAATAGAATGTCATGTTCATAGGTTTCATTTTGGTATCAGCTCCAGGTCTGCACAAAATCTCAAACACCACAACAGCTTTTCACACGCTCACAAATGCTAAAAGAAATTGCTGAAGGCACTCAAATCCCAAAGTCTAAAGAAGATGCCCTAAACTGACTCAAACAAAACCTCTTTACCATTGCAAAATAATTACCTGCTTGCAAATAATCAGGTTCTTTTAATAGTTATTATACAGTAGAGATTATATAAACTGGGAGAAAATATCAGCTGCCTATAATACCCACCTGCTCTAAATACAGTTAAACTTTTAACTAAAATTGAAGACCCATTAAGGCCAGTTTTTGTAGGTGCTTAGGTTTCTAATTCCCAATTAATTTAATTGTATTTGAATGCCTAAATAGCTTCAGAAATCAGGCTTATCATCCGCTACCCACTTCAACAAGGCAATGCTGCAAAATAAGGCTGAAACAGGAAAGTTGTTCAGCATTTCTATGGATAGCTAATGCTGGAAAAAATAATAGCACTAATGTCTGCTACAAACAAGTACAACACCCATGCCACAGTCTTAGAAAAGGCAATAGACCAGGTCCTGTCACGTGTAGAGCATGAGAACTATTACAGATAATTATTTTTGATAATGAACTGGACTCAGATAACTCCTTGTATTCTGACATCTCAAAGCACTTTTCAGACGTGTTTCACCTGTTTACCATCTCATTCTCTTGTAAATCCTTCAGAAGTACCACATCAATTTTATAACTAACTGCAAAGAGAACAAGTAAATGGGTAGCCAAAAGTCATCATAGAAAACCAGGGAAGAATTGAGAGCACATGCCAGGACTACACCGTACTTGACAGAATGAAACAAGGCAAAAACACCTGCCTCAAACATACTCATTCTGAGCTATTTAAGGATAGCAATTCTAAAAATTCGATTATGCCAAACCAAAAACATATCTGGAAATGGATGAATTGGTCTTTCATAGGATACATTTGCTCTGCCCAAGCTTACCTAGCTCCCTATGCAGAAGTTGAGCACTTCTGCAAATCTTAATTAAGGAACCGCAGGATCTAGACATGCAGCCAATGGTGCTTATGAGACATTCGTCTACCACTAGATATTTTATTGTCCCAGAGTTTTCAGAAAAAGCTAGCAATGGGACTGATACAAGAAGGCTAAAAACTGGCAACCCAGAGAGTAAATAAGGGCAGAAACACAGAAAAAAAAATTTAAGACACAACAAGCATAGTAAAACAGCAAAAGCAGCAGCAACAAACAGTATGGGAGAGCTGGACAGCCACTACAGAAGAGCCACAGGAGGAGCGAGAGATGAGGCTGAGTTAAGATGATGGGACTGAGTTAAGATGGGGGGGGGCTGGTTATCAATAGCTGAATGTTAGTGACAACAGTGGCACACAGAGTCCAGCACTAGAGAGAGAAGTCTGTCCAAAGGCGGACACATCACCTCCCATATATCGTCTTTACATTCATTTTCCTGCACATATGTGGAAGGGAAATGAGACACAAAAACCTGGTGAAACACTGGCACAGGTTGCCCAGAGAGGCGGCAGATGCCCCATCCCAGGAAACACTCAAGGTCAGGCTGGACAGGGCTCTGAGCAACCTGATCCAGTTGAAGATGTCCCTGCTCATGGCAGGAGGATTGGACTAGATGACCTTTAAAGATCCCTTCCAACCCAAACTATTCTATGATTCTATGATACAGATGTTTCACAATTACAGCTGTAGCACAACATTGATCTGCGAGATTCCTTCCTGAGTTTAGAAGTGCTCAGGACTGCACTCAGCAATTCAAGTACTGATCTCCAAGGTACCAAGGGGAATTGTTCCCTCTCTAGATTTCTGTCTCCATTTCTTCTCTCCTTATTAATTAATCCTTGCTCTGGTAAATAGTGAGCAGAATTATCTGCCTAAAATAGAATATAAAAATAATATGAAAAGTACCCCATTTCTGTGGATCAGCCACAAACGTCTGAAACTTTTACCTTGCCTAAGTCAATTCACTTAGCCAGTGGTCTGATGTACAAAGTCCTTGCTTTTTAAGCTTCAGGTAAAGTGGGTTACATGCTGGACTCAACAAGGTCCTAGAAAGTCAAGTAAAATGGTCCAGAGGGTGGAAGAAATCTTCAGTCACCAGACCTGCACAGACTCTGTTAAGTAACAAATCTGGAAATATTTCTAAATCCTTGCCCAGACACTAATATTTTATCATGGCAGTAATTTTTATGTGCTGTGATTAAGTTAAATTTTACAGGAGTTCTTCCTAAAGAGTCTGTGCTCTGTCCTAGTTAGGGCTATGTATATTATTCACAATCATAATGATGATGTTTAGATAGGACATTTTATGTAAAGATCTCAAAGCATTTTTCAAGGATTTAGTTTTAATGCTCTTTATCTGTCAAGGTAATTCAGAACCATTATACATCTTTTGTCTGCGTCTATGCTGAGACAGATCAAATAAATGACATGCCAAATATCACAATAGCACACCGATGTCACAGCGGAAAGTATCTGCCAGAGCCCACGCTACAGCCAGCACACTTCAATGCAACATCTGAAAACCCATCCAGTGGGTTATCCAATTGTTATCCAATCTTATTAGGGCAGAGGCAAATTAAATTAAAATCAAGAGTCATACGCTGTATGCAGGCTGAGCCCTCATTAGAATACGTAATGCCTAAAATCCCAACCCAGGTTTAAGCACTAGCGCATACTTCCTTGCTTCATTACCGATGAAGAAGAGAGAACGGGACACGATTCCAAGTCCTGGGTGCATTATGTCCTTTCGACCCCTTTGCCTTACTAAAGCCTATAAGCTTTTTTTTTTTCTTCATATGTGTGTGTCCTAAATAAGCCCGTTGTTCTTCCAATTGCCTCTGAGAACTCTAGGAGTTCTCCAAATATCCCATAGGTAATATTCAGGATACTTGAGACCTGACCAACAGTTTCTCTGCTAACTCCAGCTCATCAGCCTAATCTTCAGCTAATGTTAATCAATATAGAACTGACACAGTCACAGGATCCATGCAATTTAAATCAGCTGAAAATATCTTGTCACACGTATTTTTATTTTAATAAGACCAATCCTTTCCATAGCTAATACAATATCTGGACAGCCATGCATAGGGTAAGCAAAAGCAAAGTCATTTAGTGGCTATGCTGTTTCTGATACATCCAGAAAAATCCCAAATTGGGCTGAGAAGAACATAATTTATATGGCATATTTTAACTTTTTACTGTGTGCTAATAAAGCAACACAAAGTTTTGTGTCATGATCTGGAGGATGGCTTAGAGCAGGCACAAAGAGCTATAAATACCACATCTTCTAAAAGCAAGTGGCAGATGGTCACTGGAACTGAAGAACACAAAGAGTATGAAAGCTAAAGGGAACTTTTAAGAGAAAGAATCACAACTTATAATGATTAATGCAAGTTCCTCTTTCGGAGACAGGTGCTATTGGATGATCTGAGCCCAATTTAGCTTTCATCTATAGCAGTGTAACATCATGTGCTTCAGCAACACACTGCTGGCTTGGCCCAGTGGAAGAAAGAACTAATTTCCCTCTGTATTCAGCTGGTCCGTTCCTTACTTCCTCGACACATTTTTTCTAGAGATCAACCAATCTCTTTTCATTGAGATGATGGAGCACTACTCGACACTGCGATTCAGTACACAATGAGTTGGGCTTTGAAAGCAGCTAAAACCAGTAAGACCCCTAATTCCCTTTGAAAGGCAAGGCAATTTTGACATTTCTACATGGGTATGTTTTGCTATACAAATCTGATGCTTGGAAATAGGTGAGGCACTAGGAAGATCTTCTTGACTGTAGTTCCTGAGCATCTTCTCTGGGCCAGACTCATGATGTGACAGCAAGGTAATACATGTGCAAAGCCACAGTTTTACATGTCATTTAAACAAATATACAATAGAAAGAAGCACTTCTGGCCACCTCTCACCCTCAGCTACTGATTCCCACTCCAGTGTCACTTCTTTCCTAGTGCTGGCACAAGCACCGTGAGCATCTGAGATGAACTCAGTCAGAGAGCAGGGAGCTGAGCAAGCAGACAGCTCGTTCACCAGTTAAAAAAAAAAAAATTGATTCATTATCATTCAGCTGCACTCATGGCCAGCAGAAAGACAGGGATGGCAGCTCCATGTTAGTTAAACAGCCAAGGAATTGCACCTGAGCAATTGTTTAACACATTAGGGACATTCATCTTGTGAGTTCAGCAAGTGATTAGATCTGCTCAGTCAGCTCATGCAAACACTCAGGCTCCAAGACTGAGCAACCTTTTCCAGAATTACAAAGCTACTTTCTTAAAAAAAAACCTCTTCTCCAACTCCAGGGAAAAAAAAACACCCAAAATATCAAATATGACTCTTGAAATGATCTACCTGTGAAAAAAACCTGCTCTGCAAGGCCAGTCATTATAATTTCTTTCTTACTTTTCACAATCATAGCTGACTGCTAGCTGTTTACATCTCTCCATAAATTCGGATCAGCAGCGAAGAAGAAGGGAAGCCATGATCCCTGCCCCATTATTCAAAAGAACTCATCACTCAGATTCTCTTTGGTATCACTGTTTGTTTATTCTTTAGATTTTTGCCTCATTCTTTTTATGGAAATAGACATATTCCTTCCCATGATGGAACAGAAATACCTACAGAAAGAAATTCTCATCCCTGGCTCTACAAGAATCCATATTCTTTCCCATTAAGCACAGAGACAGATATCTTGGTATCTTCTGTAAAATTTTGAAGAAGTCTCAATTCAGGAATTTATTGGGTTTTTTCTGTTACAGAGAAGTTTTGTATCTTATATGCTTATAGCCTTTCATAAACATAAAGCAACTGTAGCCAACAGCAACTCTAGCAGTCACACTGGGATTTTCAGCATGGATGATTAGAAAAAGGCAAACAGCTCCATGAAAACCTTGTTTGTTCTTAAGATTCACATCAGAATAATGAATTGGCAAAATACGAAGGAGACAAATCCAGTAACTTCAACAGCTTTAGGTGTTTCATATGATTCCTGGGAGATGTGGGGTTGTTATACCTGTTCTACTTTCAGAACCCATCTTTGCCATGCCTGCTCTTCATACCAGAGAAGGGTCAAAATTGTTTCTGCTCCCTTTATAACCATCATCAACAGCGCATGGACTGAACTCCACAGTTATTATTACAACTTTTATTTTTGACAGTGCATTTTCCTAAGTTTGTCCTGTCTCCTGATTACTAGAGCAGATCAGAAAGAGTATTTTATTTTCACAGTTTCTTCATCCTAACGTGAAAAGTTCAGAAAGATTCTGATGTCAGGAATGCTGAAACTGAGTTGAAATGACAGGACATGATTTCATCATTTTCTATCAAAATGAAATGTTTAGACATTGCAGAAAATAAAAACATCCATTTGCTGACTTAAATCAAATGTTTGTTTCAAGACAGATCAAAATTATTTGGCATGGAATAAGGCAGTTCAGCTGGTGAGAGAAACCACATTATGTTGTGGAAAGCCATGGCAAATTGAACTTGATCTTCACTCAACTCTCAAGGCAGAGATTTATTCACCCATGATAAAATTCATCCCTATACAACCATATTCTACATAGATGTTCAATCTAGACAAAATCCCACTTGCTGATGGGAAAGTATTTTCTTTGAGATCACTCAACAAACTATGCTGATTAAACCTGTTTTTTCCTTCTACTTGGGTCCTCTGAACCCCGAGTGACCAAAACCCATGCAGCAACCTCACCTGAATGTGATATTGCACATTCTGGTCAGCTAGTTTCATAGAGCACTACTTCTGAAACGGGGGCTTGTTCTTCCTTGCTCTTCGCCCTCTCCTGCTTTGCTTTGCCCCCACTGCAGGATGCTTTCTCCTCCCTCTGCCTTTCTCCCCCGCTAATTCCCTGGAGCCAGCACCAGAAATGGGTGAATCCTTAGCTTCCACCTTTTGACTGCTGAGCTGTTAGACTCAATCGAGCCATAACATGCATCTCGGATCTCTCGTAGTTTGGCCTAAACTCAAGAGATCACAGGGAAACTGGGATTCCTCATTCTCTTTTGTTTTTAAATTTTTGTGTATCTTTGCAGTACCTCTGTTTTAGGGGCCTGTGGCTTTGACCTGCAGCTGTGAGGGTTTTCCATCCAAATTCAAAGCTGGAACTAAAAACTTGTGTAATCACATGCATCCAAGAATGCGTTGTAAAAAGAATATCAAATGGACTGCCACTAGCAATATGGTTGTGAAATCTGCAGCACTGGAACTGCCAATGCTAAACTCAGGAGTAGATAAAATCCTGGACCCCATTATCTTCTCCCTTTGATTTTTTACTTTGTTACTCCACTGACTTTAGAAGAATTGAACTTTTCCCTGAAGTGCACTAGCGTAAGGAAGAAAAGAAACAGCTGTTAAAAGTTTAATGTTTTAAAAAATCTGCTTCAGGCTATTTTAATTGCTCTGATGCGTCACGTTTTTGTAAAGTCTATCACTTCATTAAAAAGAAGTTATTTTGCCACTGATAAAACCATGCTAAGTGTTCTTGAAAGATTTATTAGTCTGCAGTAATACTTTATAAATTGCCAAGTGCATTGGTATCACGTCTAATACAGTCCAAAGTGAACAGAAAAAAGTAGCTACCAGCCCTTCAGCAGTACCTTCCTACCACGTAGCTGTGACTGGGACAGTCTGGCTTTGCAACTCTACAGATACCTGAAAAACAGCAAGCAGGCATAAAACATTACTTTGCGCTCCTCACGCAAAGCCAGAAAGATGAGACTCTGCAGAGGACANGCATGAGCACCAGACAATCATCCCACAGCCAGAACCTGTTGCAGAGCTTTGGGAAATGGGAATTCAGAGCGAGAGGCCATGCTGTAACATCCTGCCTGGCCCCTGCACGTGGGACACAGCCCCACCACCCCATAGTAAGTCCTAGGTTGTGCAAAGAATACCAGTAGTAGCAACCCTCTTTTTACTTCTTCTGCCCCTAGTAGTTTGCTTGCAATACAGACAAAAGTTTGCAAAGTTGCCTCCCGTTTGCATCCTTATCTGAATTCTAAGAACAGGACAAGATGGTCTAGAAGGAAATAAGCTAAAGGTATTCTGTTAGAAAAGCCTGCAGTTTTGGATAACACAGATTTTGAATGGAGTCCTCTACAAAACACACAGTGTGATATGAAAAGGGTCAGAGAAACTGTATCCTGTTCCCAGCGGTGGCACCATTCACGGTGTGACTTCTGGCAAGTGGCTTCCGGACAGAGCTGAGAATATATTGGAATTTTTAGTTAACTGATCAAACAAAATGAAACTAAAGGCATTTTCATTTCAGGGCAGGCAACATGCAGATTTTCCATTAACTCTTCAAACTAAAAACCCAGAGCATTGGAAAGTATTGCTTTGGAGACTTTTAGGCTTTGTTGAGCCTTGAAAAAATGACCATTTTGAAATGGAAATGTCTTTTCAAGTGAAAGATTAGAAGAGGTTTCTTTTTCCTCTCTCCGCATTCTTGATATAAATCATCTTGAGAATTTGATCCAGATTAACAACTCAGCAAAAAAGTCTGCTCACCAATCTCTCTCTTTTCCACGAGGCCAGTAGGAGTTTTACCATTTACTTCAATGGTTAGAAGTTCTTTACAGCACTTGGAAATTCTCGCCTTAACTTCTCTGTGTCTTAGATTCCTCATTTATGAAACAGAGCCTATAGCCTGTCTCCCGTTTTTGGTATGGTTACTCTGTTATGGTAGAACAAATCATTTCATATAATCATTTGTCAATAAAAATACTGTTTCAACGGACTAAATTCTGTCCTGACTTCTTCAACCAAGTTCAAGTAGATGCAGTTTGGCAGAAAACAGGTCAGTGCAGAATTTGGTCCAGCTCTTTAACGTTCTTTGAAGTCCCAGATGAAAAGAGTAATAAATGTGGCCCCTGAAACAAAAGGAAGAATGAGGTATCCTCATTCTGTAAGGAAAATGAGCTTAAACTCATCATTAATCAATACCAAAAAAATAGTAAAAGCTAAGACATGAAAATGCAATCAATCTGTTTGATGCTACATGACAGATGCATTGAAAAACAGCAACAGAAAAGACGCAAAGAAATGTACTTAAACTTTATATTTCAATGGGCATTTTAAGCAGACTTTTTATTCCATTTTGTCTTCACTGCTCTAAAGCCCAGAGAACAGAAACTCTAATTACTGTTGCATGCTGAAGGGTGGCCATTAATTATCTATCTTTATCTTCATTAGATAAGGTGTCTGTGAATAAGAGTTGGTCTGAAACAGAGCAGGTAAACTGAAAACTCGGAGACACATTTTCAATTAAGAGCTGACTTTAAACCGGCAACTCGTTTCAATGCTGTTGAAACCTGCCTTGCTGCTGCGGAGGAGTGAACTCTAGTGGGAGGTTTGCAGAAGCCCAGAACATCTTGATCTCTGACGCGTGATTTCCTGTTTTGACATAAGGCCTATCATTAGCATTGCTGTGCAATGGTGTATAGATGAATAATATTAAGCACAAGCCTTTATTGGTATATTATTCATGTAGTTACAAGAAATGATAGACATACCCTTAAGCAGTACTACCAGTTTAACCTCTTTGCCAGGGTTAGAGCTGAGCGAATCGTATACTACAAACTAGTGCAGATTTATATCAGACAAAACTATGACACAAATATCCAATGAACATGCCAAATCATTCCAATAAACTAAAACTTCGGACAACAAACCTGACTTTGAAAATGTCTTCCAAATTATATATTTGCTTTCAAATTCTTTTTTCCAGTTCTCTGAGAAGACTAAGAAGTTGTTAATGAGTGAGTTAGTGAGTCAAGACTTGGTCCATTAACTTCCACAACACAAGGATCCCAAATAATTTCCTTCTGTTTTTAAAGCTAGATTCAGTCCAACAGTTTGCTATATTTGGCAGATTTACCAGATTCAAAAGGGCTTCATAGAAGCAAAAAAAAAAGTTTTTATTAAAACATCCAGAAAAACACATTTAATCAGAAAATAACAGCATGGTAGCTATTCAGATAGACAGAAACCCTGAATAGATTTGAAAAGGGAAACATAAAAAATGCTAGACTTTGAAATTGCTTGGGTTCATCTTGTGTATAAGAAATTACTATGAAGAAATTACCTAAAACAAGTCCAATGAGTGGAAACATTGCAATGTTTTGAAAAAAAGAATTAAAATCTGTTTAGAGATATCTCAAGAAAGATAATTTAAACCTATGCTCAGCTCTGTTCTTCAATTACCCTGCTCCAAGTTGTGGAATTGTTAGTAAAATTAAGGTTTTACATCTGAAAATTAAAATTTGTATGAAAAATGTAGCATTGTTCACCCATTGAGGAAAAGCATAAAATCAAAAGGAGCTCTGCGGATGGGACACAGCTGCAGCAGGCATACGAGGAACCCGCTCACACAGCAACATACCATAGAGGATGGAGCAGAGTGGAGACTCCATGGCCATGCTTCGTGATAGCAGCTCATCTGGCCCCCTGAGCCAACAGGTTTTCGAGACCTTGCCAAAGTGCTATGCTCCCGTGAACTTTGCTTGCTTTAATATCATTTTAATACCAAAACACACCTCCATCCCGAAGGCTACCCACCTCCGAGGTGCGACCACTCCTCTTTGAGTCTGCGCCCTCGATTTTTTGTAAACTATACCTTTAAACGTGAAGCGAGAGAATTTTACACCAATCATGATAAAAGGTATGTATGGCTACAGTCATTCAAACTCCACCTTAAATGTAGAAAGAATATAAAAATAGCCAGGGAAACAGGGGATTTTCAGAGAAGAAGATAACACCGTGAGCAAGTCAAGGGAAACTCCACCTCAGACTGCCTCTGACAACCGGGATTGGCCGATGGACTGAGCCTTGCTTCTCCCCCCCTTGGGATGCCTTGTGTGAGACTTAAACTAAGCGCTTTTCTCGGGAGTAGTTACTCCCTAATGTTTATAGCCAGGCTGTATTATTTATAATCTTTTCACACGTTTATATTTGCACATGATTTCTTGCAGACAGTCACTATCACCGGCAATTCAAAAAACCTATATACCTGTTGCACAAATAAAACTGCACTGTTTAAGTTGCCAGTTGTCACAGTTTCTCACTGAAAGCGACCAAACGCGGCCGTGCCAGTTCATGAGCACGAGTGGACTGAAGGTGCAGACTGCTATTAGTGTATCCAGAATCGTGGTAGTTTAATATACATATTAAACATGACTGGACTGGTAGTGGCAAATTGGACATCACTCAGAATTTAAACCTAGCCGCACCTAGCCTCTCACTCCCGTGAAGAGAGTTAGAACGCAAGGGGGTTTATTTTCTGCCAAATTAACGCGACACAAGTTGTTACTCCCTCTGTGACATGAAGTTACCAAACTTGTAGGTATGTCTCGAACTCCCAACAGTTTCGCATATGACAGTCACAACCAAGTACCTACACTCATTTTTGCCTACAAAGGCAAAAAATGTCCACTGGGAAGAGCCTTTCTCAACTAATGGGGTGCAGGGAGGCTTGCTTTGCAGCTAGACACTACCCTCAGCTGTTTGAATCCAAATTAAAATGAACTAACATAACAGGGAGAAAGCTTAACATTCCAGTCAGCTTTAGACTAAGGCAAATTTCACAAAGGCCGAGTCCTCAATATGGTGCAGTTCACAAAAGTTAATGGGATAACAGTGATTTCCAGCAGCTGGAGGGGTGGCCTGTAGTACTTGCAATCTTTTTGTGACATGCTGGTTATGTTAAAAAAAATTCAATTTTAACTTTTATTTGTAGCCTTGTCTGTCGTTTCCTCCTCTCAAGTGACAGCCACAGATGAGTTTGTGAAAAGATAAAAGCTGCTGTAGACGAGCCAACATTTCTCTCACTACTTTCTACCATATGTCCCACAATCACCACTGCTGACCATGTCCTTCCACTACCACTAATGTGTGTTAACCACTAACCAAGCTGAGTAGGAACATGCAGGACTTCTTACAAGCTTTTAGTAGTAATATTAATAGAACCATCCAGACAGTTTTTCACACAGCGAAGAGTACACCTGTCTAAGCCATAAGCCGCCAGCTCCTCTAGAAGAATGCTGTGGGAGAAAGTGTCAAAGGCTTTACTAAACTTCCAGCAGATAACACAGCCTTTCCCTCACCCACTAGGTGGGTCACCTGGTCATAGAAGGAGATCAGGTTGGTCAAGCAGAACCTGCCTTTTATGAACACATGCTGGCTCGGCCTGATCCCCTGGTTGTCCTGCACGTGCCTGGTGAGTGCACTCAAGATGAAGCGCTCCATAATCTTTCCCCCCACCAAGGTCAGGTTCACAGGTCCATAGTTTCCCAGATCCTCCCTTCTTGAAGATGGGCGTCACACTGGAAAGCCTCCAGCCATCTGGGACCTCCCCTGTTAACCAGGACTGTTGATAGATGATGGAGAGTGGCTTGGAAAGCTCCTCTGCCAGCTCCCTCGGTACTCTCAGGTGGATCCCATCTGTCCCCATAAACTTGTAAGTGTCCACATGGCATAGCAGGTTGTTAACTGCTTCCTCCTGGATTATGCGGGGTTTATTCTTCTCTCCATCCCTGTCTTCCAGCTCAGGGGGCTGAATACCCTGGGAATAACTGGTCTGACTACTAAAGACTGAGGCAAAGGAGGCATTCAGTACCTCAGCCTTTCCCTCAGGTTTGGTGGCAATGTTCCCCCCTTCATTCAATAAAGGATGGAGATTCTCCTTGGCTCTCTTTTTGTTGTTAATGTATTTGTAAAAATATTTTTTGTTATTTCTTACAACAGTGGCCAGATTGAGTTGTAACTGGGCTTTTGCCTTTCTAATTTTCTCTCTGTATGACCTAACAAGATCCCTGTACTCTTCTTGAGTTGCCTGTCCCTTCTTCCATAAGTGGTAAACTCTCCTTTCTTTCCTGAGTCCCTGCAAAAGCTCCATGTTCAGCCAGGCCAGTCATCTTCCCCGCTGGTTTGTCTAAGGCACGTGGGGACAGCCTGCTCCTGCACCTTTAAGACTTCCTCCTTGAGGAATATCCAGCCTTCCTGGACCCCTTTACCCTTCAGAAGTCTCTCCCAAGGGACTCTCTCAACCAGTGTCCCAAACAGGCTAAAGTCTGCCCTCTGGAAGGTGGTGGTTCTTCTGACCCTCCCTCCTTACTTCACCAAGAATCAAGAACTCTATCATTTCCTGGTCGCTAAGCCCAAGACAGCCTCCGACCACCACAGCTCCCACCAGTCCTTCTCTGTTTGTAAACAGTGAGGCACCTCCCCGGCAGGCTTAGTTACCAGCTGTGTCAATATTGTCTCATATTGGTGCAAGCCAAAAGCCTTCAAGAAGCAGCAGTTTTCTTGAGGGTCCAGTCTGACCCTAAGATTTCAGTAATAAAAAGGCACTTACAGGCATTCCTGCAAGCTCTCTCCTCACCACTGGCTAGGAAAGTACACACTGTGAGTCAAAACTAAGAGTAGCAGTATACTATCGCCTGCAATCTATCTCTCAAGGAAGATTAGCCTATAGAGCTGTTCTACAGAATAAATCCACTGGTCAAGTGTCTTACCCAGTAGTTCCCAGTCCATGACTGGCAGCCAACATGTTTCCTGTGAGCCACCATAATAGCAACTGTGACCAAAGAAAATTCCAAATTTTACTCTAATGTTGCTTTTCAATACACTACTGGGTCAGTACCAAGAAGAGAACCAATCTGTGAGTCATATAGCTCCTGTTCAGACGTGGCAAATCAACTTCAGAGCAGTTACCTCCTTCACCAGAACATCGGCTGACAACATTCCTGAACCTACACAGCTCATACAGCTGAAAAATACAAGGCAAAGGTAGAGTGAACTCCAAAAATGCTTCAAAAGCGGGAAGTGACAGACAATTCCAAGTATTTGACATGTAGGATGGAAAATGTGCGATTTTGTGTTTGTTTTATTGCTCCACTGAACCAATCTATATGTAACAGCGATAATAAATCTTTGTTTTCCAGCAGCAGAACAGTTAGGAAAGTGAAAGAAGTTGTTGCATTAGAGAACGCTACTGTTTTGCAGGGCCTCTGCCTTTGTGTAATGACGCAGTATGCTCCTACCTTAATGACGTCTTCATCTGATGATCTGCACTCCACAGATTCCAGAAGATCAGTCACAGTCCCATCATCTTCCACGGAGATCACTTTGACAGGGACAGCCACTGTTTTCCCAGTAAGAATAGCTGTATTCAGGATCTCTGCTTCCTGAGAGACAAAAAAAAGCACCTTTAGTTAATATATTTTGCTATTAGTTCTTTAGTATCACCTAGATTCAGCTTTAATTTCTCATAGCTATTCCAAGAACTGTTCCAAGTGCAGCACGCAAAAAAGACAAATTTCCTCACTTCAGTCCTGGAACCAAACTCCCAGTTCTGATTCAGGGCTGTTAAGATATCTGTCGTGCCCTAATTTCTGTTTCGTGAATACTCACTGAGTTTCAGAGCAACCTGACACCTGAGGAACGACCCTGCACCACATGAACAAGATGTACTTTGCATCCAGCAATAGTAAAATCGCTGCCTGTGCAGGGATGATAGCAGCTACAAAATCCACCTGGTAGCACATTAAAGCATCTGGCAAGCAGGGTGTGCTCTACAGGTTGCCCAGGGAGGTTGTGGAGTCTCCTTCTCTGGAGATATTCCAGACCCGCCTGGACAAGGTCCTGTGCAGCCTGCTGTAGGTGACCCTGCTTTGGCAGGGGGGTTGGACT